>Ga0207668_10002643_pt1 | contig 10483 bp, 9 predicted proteins | sample KBSS43metaG_FD_184323 | JGI IMG/M metagenome (GOLD analysis project Ga0207668, IMG submission 184323) | Switchgrass rhizosphere microbial communities from Kellogg Biological Station, Michigan, USA - KBS S4-3 metaG (SPAdes) (version 2) | ecosystem: Host-associated > Plants > Roots > Rhizosphere >... | reverse complement strand
GACGCCGCGACGGATCTTCACGGCGAACCGCATGCGCCTTGGCAGCACTAGGCGCTCGACGCGCAGGTACTGCTGCCAGAAGACCAGGATGATTTCGGGCTCGCGCCGCATCAGCCGGCGGATGGGGAAGACCATCCTCGGGTGGGCCCGCTGCATGCGGACGAACTGGCGTTTGGCGGCAAATGAGTTGCGCAGCACGATCATCAGCCCGACCACCAGCAGCGGCAGGCCGATATGCCCGGGCAGAGGCGCCAGGACCAGGCCGGCAAGCATCACCACCCCGCCGAGCGCGAGCAGCAGCCAGCGACCAACCCGCGCCACGAGGTCTCGGGCGAAGGCGTCGGAGGCGCGTGTCACGCGCAACGAGGGCATGGCGAAGGACACTTGGCAGACCTGGGGGCGCGACGGGCGGCGCAAGGGGATGAGCCGTGGCCGCGCTCTTCAGATATGTGACTCAGGCTCGGACTCGTAAAGATAACCGGAGGATGATTTGTGCTCCCGCTGTCGGATTTGCCGCGGCGATGGCGCCGGCGCCACGGCCGGACTCAACGAGTCCGCCGCCTGGCGCGCCGCCGCGCGGTGGTCAGGAAGCGGCGCCGCGAGGGCAGAAGCACGCGCTCCAGGCGCAGCACCTGCTGCCACAGCACGGCGGCCACTTCGGGGTCGCGGCGGATCATCCGACGGATCGGCGAGACCATCTTCGGGTGGGCGCGCTGCAGCTTCACGAAGCGCCGCCGGGCGGCGAAGGAGTTGCGCAGCACCACGATCAGCCCCACCGCGATCACGGGCAGGCCGAGCGGGCCGGGAAGCGGGGCGATCGCTACGCCCGCAAGCATGATCATCACCCCCAGCGCCACCAGGAGCACCCGGCCGATGCGAAGGGCCAGCTCGCGGGCGGCCTCGTCGGCGGCCCGGATCACGCGGGGAGAGGGGAAGGCGAAGGTCACGGGCGGGCGATGGGGAGGCTGGAGACGGGACGAGGAAAAACACGCGGACGTGTCCCATATGTGGCGGCCACCCGCCGCCACGTAGGGTTGCGCTGCGGGAATTCGGCGGCCGAATCGCTATTCGGCCGCGAGTGGCGTCGGCGCCACAGTCGGCGCGTCAGGCCGCCAGGTCAGCCGCGGCTTGCGCGCCGCCAGGGTTTCGTCGAGCCGCCGCAGGGGCGCGAGACGGGGCGCGGCCTTGAAGCGTTCGGCCTCGCCGGCCTTGGCCGCACGGGCGAGCTGAAGCAGGGCCTCGCAGAACCGGTCCAGCTCGGCCTTGGACTCCGTCTCGGTCGGCTCGATCAGCATGGCTCCGTGCACCACCAGGGGGAAGTACATGGTCATGGGATGGAAGCCCTCGTCGATCATGGCCTTGGCGAAGTCTAGGGTGGTGACGCCGGTCCCCTCCAGCCAGGCGTCGTCGAACAGGGCCTCGTGCATGCAGGGGCCGTCCGGGAAGGCGGCGGACATCTCGCCGGAAAGGCGCGCCTTGACGTAGTTGGCGTTCAGCACCGCGTCCTCGGCGACCTGGCGCAGACCGTCGGCGCCGTGGCTGCGCATATAGGCGTAGGCGCGGACGAACATGCCCATCTGGCCGTGGAAGGCGCACATGCGGCCAAACGCCTGAACCGCCTCGCCGACCGCCTCCTCGGTGAGCGAAAGGCCGTCCGGCCCGTGCGTCACCCAGGGCGCCGGCGCGAAGGGCGCCAGGGCCTGCGACATCACCACCGGCCCCGCGCCAGGCCCGCCGCCGCCGTGCGGCGTGGAGAAGGTCTTGTGCAGGTTGATGTGCATGGCGTCGACGCCCAGGTCGCCCGGGCGCACCCGGCCGACGATGGCGTTGAAGTTGGCCCCATCGCAGTAGAAGTAGGCGCCCGCCTGGTGGGTCAGGCGCGCGATCTCGATGATGTCCCGCTCGAAGAGGCCGCAGGTGTTGGGATTGGTGACCATGATGGCCGCGACCTCGGGGCCGAGCTTGGCGGCCAGGTCGGCCAGGTCCACGCGGCCGTCGGCCGTCTGGGCGATCTCGGTGACGCTGTAGCCGACGAAGGCCGCCGTCGCCGGATTGGTGCCGTGGGCCGAGGAGGGGACCAGCACCTGCCGCCGGTGGCCATGGCCCGCCGCCTCGTGCGCCGCCCGGATCGCCAGCAGGCCGCAGAGCTCGCCGTGCGCCCCGGCCTTGGGCGGCAGCGCCACCGCCGGCAGACCGGTCAGCGTCTTCAGCCAATGCGCCAGCCGATCCATCAGCTCTAGCGCGCCCTGGGTCGTGGACACCGGCTGCAAGGGGTGCAGGTCGGCGAAGCCCGCCAGTCTGGCCACCTTCTCGTTGAGCCGGGGGTTGTGCTTCATGGTGCACGAGCCCAGCGGATAGAGCGCCAGGTCGATGGCGTGGTTCTTCTGCGACAGCCGCACGTAGTGGCGCACCGTCTCCGGCTCGGAGAGCCCGGGCAGGCCGATGGGCGTGGTGCGCGCCAGGTCGCCCAGGTCCGAGGCGTCGGCGTCCGGCGCCGGCAGGTCGACCCCGGTCTTTTCCCAGCCGCCCAGCTCGAAGATCAGCGGCTCGTCCTGCTGCAGGCCATGGCCGCCGGACAGCGATGCGGCGGAGGCGTCGGCGGCGACGGCTTCGGGGCGGGTCGGTCGGCCCACGGTCTGCATGCTCATCGGCCAAGGCTCCGGGTCAGGGCGCGGGCGAGCGCGGCGATGTCTTGGATAGTGGTGGTCTCGGTGGCCGCGATCAGCAGCACCTCGTCCATCCCACCGGCCGGGTTGAGGCGCGAGAACGGCACGCCCGCCACCACGCCGTCGGCCAGGCAGGCCTCGACGACCTCGGCGGCGGGGCGCGGCAGGCGCACGGCGATCTCGTTGAAGAAGCGGGGGGTCAGCACCTCCAGCCCGGGCACGGCGGTCAGCGCGGTCTTCAGCTCCCGCGCCCGCGCATGGTTCAGCTCCGCCAGCTGGCGAAGCCCGGCCTCGCCCAGCAGCGACAGGTGGATCGAGAAGGCGAGCGCGCAGAGGCCGGAGTTGGTGCAGATGTTGGAGGTCGCCTTCTCGCGGCGGATGTGCTGCTCGCGGGTGGACAGCGTCAGCACGAAGCCCCGGCGTCCCTCCGCGTCCACCGTCTCGCCGCACAGCCGGCCCGGCATTTGCCGAAGCAGCTTCTCCCGCGCGGCGAAGAGGCCGACGTAGGGGCCGCCGAAATTCAGCGAATTGCCGATCGACTGGCCCTCGGCCACGGCGATGTCGGCGCCCATTTCGCCCGGCGACTTCAGCAGGCCGAAGGACACCGCCTCGGTGGTGACCACGATCAGCAGGGCGCCGGCCGCGTGGGCCGCCTCGGCGATCCGCGTCACGTCTGTCGCCACGCCGAACACGTTGGGCGTCTGCACCACCACGCAGGCGGTTTCGGCGTCGAGGACGTCCAGCACAGCGGCCTCGGCGTCCACTGCGGCGGGCAGGCGCACGATCTCCATGCCCTCGGCATGCGCGATGGTCTGGGTGGTGGCCGCGTAGTGCGGGTGCAGCCCGCCCGACAGGATCGCCTTCTCCCGGCGGGTGACGCGCTGGGCCATCATCACCGCCTCGGCGCAGGCGGTGGAGCCGTCGTACATCGAGGCGTTGGCGACCTCGAGGCCGGTCAACGCCGCCACCTGGGTCTGGAATTCGAACAGCACCTGCAGCGTGCCTTGGGCGATCTCGGGCTGATAGGGCGTGTAGCTGGTCAGGAACTCCGAGCGCTGGATGATGTGGTCCACCGTCGCCGGCACATGGTGGCGATAGGCGCCGGCCCCGCAGAAGAACGGCCCGGCGCCCGCCGCCCGGTTCCGCCCCGCCAGGGCGGACAACTCGCGCTCCACCTCCAGCTCGCCGGCGTGCAGCGGCAGGTCGAACAGGTCCTTGGCCCGCGCCGCCGCCGGCACGTCCTTGAACAGGGCGTCGATGTCGGGCGCCTCGATCACGGCCAGCATCTCGGCCCGGTCGGCGGGGGTGAGGGGCAGGTATCTCATCAGCTATCCCCGTCCTGGTGTCTCACAGGGTTTGCAGGAAGGCTTCGTAGGCGGGACGGTCCATCAGGGCGTCGACCTCGGCGGGGTTGGCGAGCTTGATCTTGGCGAACCAGCCGGCGGCTTCGGGGGAGGCGTTGACGGTCTCCGGCGCGTCGGCCACCTCGCCGTTGGACTCCACCACCTCGCCGGACACCGGGGCGTAGACGTCGGAGGCGGCCTTGACGCTTTCGACCACGGCGAAGCTATCGCCGGCCTTCACCTGGCGGCCGACATCCGGGGTTTCGACGAAGACGACGTCGCCCAGTTGCTCGGCGGCGTAGGCGGTGATGCCCACGGTGGCCACCTCGCCCGCCACCTCCACCCACTCGTGATCCTTGGTGAAACGCATCGGGTCTCTCTCCTGGCTCAGGGCTTGCGGACGTAGCGGTGCGGGACGAACGGCAGGGCCTGGACCTCGCAGGCCTGGGCCTTGCCCCTGACGATAACCGTAAGGCGCGCGCCCGGTTCGGAATGGGCGGGCGGAACGAAGGCTAGCGCGATCCCCTGCCTCAGCGTGGGCGAGAAGCCGCCGGAGGTGACGCGGCCGATCACGCGGCCGGCCTCGTCGGCCACCTCGGCCCCTTCGCGGGCCGGGGCGCCCTCCAGCACCTTCAGCCCAACGCGCAGGCGTGAGGGGCCCTGGTCCAGCTCGCGCCGGATGCGCGCCGCGCCCGGGAAATCGGCGGCCTCCCGCCGGCGCTTCGACAGGGCGAAGGTCAGCCCGGCCTCGACGGGAGAGACGCCCTCGTCCAGGTCGTGGCCGTAGAGCGGCAGCCCCGCCTCCAGGCGCAGCGAATCCCGCGCGCCCAGGCCGATCGGCCGCACCCGCTCATCGCCCAGCAGGGTGTTCCAGACGCTGGCCGCCACCTCGGCCGGGATGGAGACCTCGTAGCCGTCCTCGCCGGTGTAGCCGGAGCGCGAGACGATGAGCTCGGTCCCGAAGCCGGATATGGCGCGCGCCTCCATGAAGCCCAGCGCCGCGGCCTCCGGCGCGTGGGCCTGCAGCACGGCGGCGGCCTTGGGCCCCTGCAGCGCGATCAGCGCCCGGTCCTCAAGCCGCTCGACCTCGGCCTGGCCGGTCAGCGCCTCGGCCACCAGCCGGTAGTCGTTGTCCTTGCCGGCGCCGTTGACCACCAGGAACAGGCCGTCGTCGTCGGGCCTGGCCGCCATCAGGTCGTCGACGATCCCGCCCGCGGGATTGAGCAGCATCGAATAGCGCTGGCGGCCCGCCTTCAGCCCGCGGAAGTCGGAGGGCGTCAGCGCCTCGAACGCCGCCAGCGGATCGGCGCCGCGCAGCCTCGCCTGGCCCATGTGGCTGACGTCGAACAGGCCGGCGTGCTCGCGCGTCCACAGGTGCTCCTTCAGCACGCCGTCGGCGTACTGCACGGGCATGTGGTAGCCGGCGAACTCAACCATCCGCGCGCCCAGCGCCACGTGCGCCTCGGTGAGCGGGGTGGTCTTCAGGACCTTGTCGGCGGGCGTATCTGGCAAGGCGGCGGACTCCGGCTGACGACGAGCGGCGGGCCGGCCGAAAAAGCCTTCCCTTCGCGCCCCCGCTGTCCTTGGGCCTGAGAGATTTCGGGATGCGCCCGAAACCTTGGGCGCCCTCTGCTCCTTCGGCGAGCCCGCCCTCGCGGGCGCGCTACTTTCCAGCGTGCATCAGCCCTTCGCGGTCCTTTTGCCTGAGCGTTTCCGGGGCGGTTGCGCCTTCGGCGCCGGACACGAATCCGGCCTCTCCCGCGAGAGTCGAGGGGAAGGTGGTGGAGGGGAGGGACGGAGTCAACGCGGGAATGGGCAAGGGAGTCGAGACCCTTGGGTCGAGGCCTCCTGCTCGACCTTCTGCCCGGCGTCCCGGCCTGAGCTTCGCTCGGACGGCGCCGAGTGAACTGCGGCGGCGGCTGAGAGTTGTCGGGAGGTGACTGAGGTCATGTGCAGGAGGCAATCCAGATGAAGACGGCTCTCGCCGCGACGGCGGCCCTGATGATCGGTGCGAGTGTAGCGGGTGCGGCCTCGGCTCAGACGAGCAGCACCTCGCCCATTCCTAGTCTCGTGAACGTAGATCTGCGCAACGTCCTGAACGATTTGGCCGTGAAGTTGAACATCGACCGCGCGAACGTGCCGGTGACGGCTCAGATCCCCGTCACGGTGGCTGCGAACGTGTGCGGCGTCTCCGTGAACGTGCTTTCGGTGTCGACCGGTGGCCAGGCGAATTGCACCGCCAAGACCGGCTCCGTCCAGCTGGCGCAAGCGGTCCAGCAGCAGATGGCCGCCGGGGGCTCCGCCACGGGTTCGCTGAGCGGCGGCGCGTCGGGGGTCGGCGGCACGGCGGTCGGCTCCCTTGGCGGCAGCACCGGGCAGACCGCAGCCGGCGGCACGACCTCCACCGGCATGAACTCCAATACCTCGACCGGACAAGCCACGAACAACACGCCCACGGCGCAGCCGACGACGGCCGGCAGCGTGCAGGCCGGTGCGAGCACGACGCCGCGGCAGGCGCCCAATCCGACCAACACCGGCGGCGCGCAAGCGCAGGCGGCCGGCGCGAATGGACAGCCCGCGGCCACCACGTCGACCGCGCCGGGTCGGAGCGCTTCAGCTCCCGGCCACGTCAAGAAAAAGCACAACGCGCGGAGCGCTCGGGCATACGCACCCGGGCATCAGCAGTAAGGCTCAGGCGCAAACGGGGCGAGCGCAAGCCGCTTCGAGACTTATCTGCCAGCACCCGGCGTCCATGCGCCGGGGCTGGCAGGTCCCAACCACAAGGAGCCCTTCCATGCCCGGCAAGATGACCACCGTCCTTTGGTTCGACCATGGCGAGGCGCGCAAGGCGGCGGAGTTCTATGCCAGGGTGTTTCCGGACAGCCATGTCGGCCCCGCCATGACGGCGCCGGGCGACTTTCCGGACGGCCAGGCCGGCGTCGAGCTGACGGTGGAGTTCAGCGTGCGGGGCGTTTCGTTCATGGGGCTGAACGGCGGGCCTGTCTTCAGGCCGAACGAGGCGGTCTCGTTCATGGTCCAGACCGAGGACCAGGCCGAGACCGACAAGTACTGGAACGCGATCGTCGATAACGGCGGCGCCGAGAGCGAGTGCGGCTGGTGCAAGGATCGCTGGGGCTTCTCGTGGCAGATCACGCCGCGCGTCCTCAACGAGGGCGTGACCGATCCGGACCCCGCGGTCGCCAAGCGCGTGTTCGACGCCATGATGACCATGAAGAAGATCGACGTGGCGAAAATCGAAGCCGCTCGGCGCGGCGGCGCTCCCGCGAGCTAGCTAAAGCTCGATCTCACCCTCGTCTTTGCCGTCCCAGTAGTGGATGCGGCTGGCGCGCACCTTGATGAGCGCCAGGCCCGGCGTCTCGACGCCGTCCGGCCACCAGCGCTCGAGGTCGGGGACCCAGTGCTCGGCGAAGGCGGCCTTGTCGCGGACGATCTCGGCGGCGCCCTCGATCGAGAGGAAGACGGGTGGCTTGCCGAGCAACCCCTTGTTCCCCTGGGCCGCCACGCTGACCCTGGAGTCGCGGGAGACGTCGGCGAAGGTGCGGGACTCCTCCTCGACGAAGAACCAGCTGTCGCCGTCGTACTCGACGTCGCGATTGTTGCTCATCGGCCGCCCGGCGATCTGGCCGCCGTCGGTGTGGGTGTTGAGCATGACGAAGTCGATGTCCTTCAGCGTCTTCGCCACGTCTTCCCGTGTCATCTCGCCCATCGCCTGCTCCCTGGAACGGCTCGCGTCTGCGCGTCTCCGAGAAAGCGCCAGGGTCGAAGGCGTTCCGCCTCGCGTCATGCCCAGATCGTCCCCGCCCCGCACTTGCGACCCGCCCTCCGCCATGGTCCAATCGCCAAGCTCTGTTAGGTTCGGCGCTCCCCGATGATGCCCGGCCGAGAGCGAATATGCGGGAGGACTCATGCTCAAGGTCGGTAGGCGCGTCGGCGCGTCGAGGTGGTCACGCCTGGCGATGGCGGCGGTGTTGCTGGGGCTCGCCGGGTTCAGCCCGGCCGCGCCTCGCCTGATCGGGGGCGGGGCCGATTGGGCGACGCACAACGGCGGGACCGAAGAGAGCAGCTACAGCCGGCTGGATCAGATCAACACCTCCAACGTCGGCCGGCTGGGGCTGGCCTGGTCGTTGGACCTGCCGGGGAACACCGCGCTGGAGGCGACGCCGCTGGCGGTGAACGGCGTCCTCTACTTCACCGGGACCTATGCGAAGGTCTACGCGGTCGACGGCGTCAGCGGGAAGGTGCTGTGGACCTTCGATCCCGAGACCTGGAAGCACGCGCCAGACAAGATGCACTTCGGCTTCCTCGTCAATCGCGGCGTCGCCTACGCCGCGGGGCGCATCTTCGCGGCCTCTTTCGACGGGCGGCTGTTCGCGCTGGACGCCAAGACCGGCCGGACGCTCTGGGTGACGGAGACCACCGGAGCGATGCAGACCGTCACCGCCGCGCCCAGAACCTTCAACGGCAAGGTGATCATCGGCCAGGCCGGGGCGGACTTCGGCGCCCGCGGCTACGTGACCGCCTACGACCAGGCTACCGGCAAGCAGCTCTGGCGCTTCTACGTCGCGCCCGGATCGCCCGAGCAGAACAAGGGCGACTCCGCCATGGAGCGGGCCGCCGCGACCTGGAACGGCGAATACTGGAAGACTGGCACCGGCGGGGGGCCGTGGGACAACATCACCTTCGACCCGGAGCTGAACCGCATCTACGTCGGGACGGGGAACGCTTCGCCCTATGACCCGGAGGCGCGCAGCCCCGGCGGCGGCGACAACCTCTACACCGCCTCGATCGTGGCCCTGGACGCCGACACCGGAAAGTACGCCTGGCACTACCAGCTGAACCCGCGCGATTCCTGGGACTTCGACTCCACCCAGCAGATGACGGTCGCCGACCTGGTCATCGACGGGCGGCCCCGCAAGGTGCTGATGCAGGCGCCGAAGAACGGCTTCCTCTACGTGCTCGATCGCACGAACGGCAAAGTCATTTCGGCGGGGAAGATCGGCAAGGCGACCTGGGCCGAACGCATCGACCTGGAGACCGGCCGGCCGGTCGAGGCCAAGAACATCCGCTACGAGACTCCCGAGCTCTCGGTCTGGCCGCATCCGAGCGGGGTGCACAACTGGAACAGCATGTCGTTCAACCCCAAGGCCGGGCTGGTCTACATCCCGACCATGCATTTGGGCGTGCGCTATACGAAGGGCGAGGCGCGGCCGGGCGACATCTCCGTCGGCGGCGTCAATATGGGCATGATCACCGACGACGACCCGCGGGCCGGCAAGGGCACCCTGGTCGCCTGGGACCCGGTGCGCCAAACGGAGCGCTGGAAGGCGCCGTACGACACCTTGCTGAACGGCGGCGTGTTGTCCACGGCCGGCGGCCTGGTCTTCCAGGGCGACGGCGACGGGGTCATCTACGCCTATGACGCCGAGAGCGGCCGGCGGCTTTGGTCGTTCGACGCGGGCCTGGGGATCATCGCCGCCCCGATGAGCTGGTCAAAGGGCGGCAAGCAGTATGTGTCGCTTCTGGTGGGCCACGGCGGCGGGGCCGCGCCGCTCAGCGCCGTCGCCAACGTCGGCTGGAAGTTCTCGCAGACGCGGCGGCTTCTGACCTTCGCCTTGGACGGCAAGGCCAAGTTGCCGCCGGGGCCACGTCCCAGCAAGGCGGTGCACGCGGTGGACGATCCGAGCATCAAGATCGACGAGGCGGCCGCGAAAGCGGGCGCCGGCCTTTATATGGCCTGCGGCCTCTGCCACGGCAGCGACCTGGTCGGAGCCGGCTCGCCGGCGCCGGACCTGCGGGAGTCCCACCTGGCCCTGGACCCCAACGCCTTCTACTCCGTGGTGCACGACGGCGCCCTGTTGCCCCGCGGCATGCCGCGCTTCGAGAACCTGTCGCGCGAGCAGGTCATGCAGCTCTACGCCTACATCCGCTCCGGCGCGCGCAAGGCCGCCGCCGCGGAGCGCTAGTGTTCCGATTCCGAAGTTCGCTTGCCATGTGGCGGGCGAACTTCGGAATCGATCAGCTCACTAGCCTAGCCGCCAAGTGCGTTGATGCTGCGCACCGGGTTCTTGCCGTCGAAGCCGACGTGGGCGGCGGCGACCGCGTCATAGAACCCCGTCAACGCCGGCGCGGACCGATACAGCTCGATGAAGTGGCCCAGTCGGTCCAGGGCGTCGACGAACACCGCCGTCAGGTCCATCTGCGGGATGGGGACGCGCGTGGCTTCGTTGAATCCGTGCTCGGCCAGATGGCGGACAGTGCTCTCCAGGTCGTCAATGATAATGGCCAGGTGATGGAAGCCGGTCTTGCCGCTGCCCGTGGGGTAGAGCTCGTTGAGGAGGTTGGGCCCGTCGTACCCGCTCTCCAAAAGCTCGACCTGCATCGAGCCCCACTGGCCGAACCCCGCGCGGCCCGCGAGCCTGCTCGGCCGGCCGCGGTGAACGCATTCATAGTCCA
>Ga0207668_10002642_pt1 | contig 10483 bp, 8 predicted proteins | sample KBSS43metaG_FD_184323 | JGI IMG/M metagenome (GOLD analysis project Ga0207668, IMG submission 184323) | Switchgrass rhizosphere microbial communities from Kellogg Biological Station, Michigan, USA - KBS S4-3 metaG (SPAdes) (version 2) | ecosystem: Host-associated > Plants > Roots > Rhizosphere >... | reverse complement strand
GGTTGTTCTTCGCCTCGTCCATGTCGATGAAGTCGATGACGATCAGGCCGGCCAGGTCGCGCAGGCGCAGCTGGCGGGCGGCTTCCTCGGCCGCCTCCATGTTGGTCTTCAGCGCCGTGGCTTCGATGTTCCGCTCGCGGGTCGCCCGTCCGGAGTTCACGTCGACGGCGACCAGCGCCTCGGTCTGGTTGATCACCAGGTAACCGCCCGAGCGGAGCGGCACCACGGGCGAGTAGATCTGCGAGAGATGGTCCTCGATCCGGTTCTTCACGAACAGCGGGGTCGGCTCGCGGTACAGCTGCACCTTCTTGGCCTGGGACGGCATCAGCATGCGCATGAACTCGCGCGCTTCCTTGAAGCCGGCTTCGCCCTCGACCCAGACGCCGTCGATGTCCTTGTCGTAGAGGTCGCGGATGGCCCGCTTGACCAGGTCCTCCTCCTCGTAGATCAGCGCCGGGGCGATGGAGTGCAGCGTGGTCTCGCGGATGTTCTCCCACAGGCGCAGCAGATATTCGTAGTCGCGCTTGATCTCCGCCTTGGTCCGCTTGGCGCCGGCGGTGCGGACGATCAGGCCCATGCCCTCCGGCACCTCCAGGCTCTGCACCACGCCCTTGAGGCGCTTGCGGTCGGTGGCGGTGGTGATCTTGCGGCTGATGCCGCCGCCGCGGGCGGTGTTGGGCATCAGCACGCCGTAGCGGCCGGCCAGGGAGAGATAGGTGGTGAGCGCCGCGCCCTTGTTGCCCCGCTCCTCCTTGACGACCTGGACCAGCATGATCTGCCGGCGGCGGATCACCTCCTGGATCTTGTACTTGCGCATGAGGCGGCGGCGGCGGCGGGCGACCTCCTCCTCCATGACGTCGTCGTCGTCGGCGCCGCCCTCGTCCTCGTCCTCGCCGTCGCCTTCACGGGCGGAGGGAGCGGCATGGTGCTCCTCCTCCTCCTCGGCCTCTTCGCGCAGCAGGGCTTCCCGGTCGGCGACCGGGATCTGGTAGTAGTCCGGATGAATTTCGTTGAAGGCGAGGAAACCGTGCCGGTTGCCGCCGTATTCGATGAAGGCCGCCTGCAGGGAAGGTTCGACCCGCGTCACCTTGGCGAGGTAGATGTTCCCTCGCAGCTGCTTTCGGTTCTGGCTCTCGAAATCGAACTCTTCAACACGCGTCCCGTCGACCACCACCACGCGGGTTTCTTCCGGGTGGGCGGCGTCGATCAACATCTTCTTGGTCATGAAAGGTATCTCCGCGGCGCGACCAGGGCTGTGAGCCCGGGCGCCTGCTTGTCAAAAGGGCGCGCGCGCCGCACGCCGCAGCGCCGCGAGAGGCGTTGCGGGCGGCGAAAGGCCGGGAATCGGCATGAGCAGCGCTGCCCATCGGTGTGTTCCTAGGCGCGCGGATAAGGCGCGGATCGGATGATGCGTCGCGGACGATCGCCTGAGGTCTCGTCGCGGACGCGGGGTTCTGCGCGGAGCAAGCCCAGCCAACGCAGGCAGACCCTTCTCGCACCGTCGGACATTGCAACAGCGGCGCACAAAAGAAAAGCGCCGCGCTCGCGCCCGGGGCGTTTAACGCTTTGTTACCCCAGCGACGGCGTATAGTGCGTCATACTAAGTGTTAACGGCAGTGGCTGCGGGGCGACGGATGCTCGCGAGGTTGGGCGACGTCTTCAGGGGTGCGACCTTCCGAATCGCGGCGCTCGTCGTCAGCGGCGCTGTCTGCCTGGGTGCGTTCGCCGTGTCGCATGCGGCCCAGCCGAGCGCCGGCGTGCTGAAGGTGCGCCTGGGCGGCGACCGCGTCGAGACCCGCATCGTCATCGATCTTTCCGCTTCGGCGACCGGCAAGGTGATCTCCAACGGCGCGACCGATCGCCGCGTCGTGCTCAGCCTGGCGGGGGTTTCGACCGAGGGCGGCCTGCAGGGGCGCGGCCAGGGACTGGTCAAGGCCTGGGTGCTCGACGAGGCCGGCGGCGGCGCGCGCCTGCGCCTGGAGCTGGCGTCGGACGCGGTGATCAAGCGCCGGTTCCTGCTGCCGCCCACCGACGGCGTCGGCGCCTATCGCTACGTGGTCGACCTGGCCGCCACCGCCCCGGCGACGCAGGTCGCAAAGGCGACGGTTCCCGGCGCGAAGGCCTACCCGGTGCGGCTGACGTCCCAGACGCTGAACGGCCGGCCGGCGGCGCTGTCGCTGAAGAAGGTGGTGGTGATCGACGCGGGCCATGGCGGCAAGGATCCCGGCGCGCACGGTTCGCAGGCCATCGAGAAGAACATCACCCTGGCGGCGGCCAAGCAGTTGAAGGCGCGGCTGGAGCGCACCGGCCGCTACCGCGTCGTGCTGACCCGCCAGGACGACGTCTACGTGCCGCTGGAATCGCGCGTCCAGCTCGCGCGCCGCGCCGACGCCGACCTGTTCATCTCGCTGCATGCCGACGCCGGTTCCGACGCCTCGCTGCGCGGCGCGAGCGTCTACACCCTGTCCGAAAAAGCGTCGTCGCGCGCCGCCAAGTTCGTCAACAAGGACGACTGGTTCATGCGCGCCAACCTGGCGGGCGACTCGGGCGTCAGCGACATTCTGCTGGACCTGACCCAGCGGGCGACCAAGAACCGCTCGGCGGCGTTCGCCGAGATGCTCCTGCCGCGCGTCGAGCGCCAGACGGCGCTGCTGCGCCGCAGCCACCGGGATGCAGGCCTGGTGGTCCTGCTCGCCCCGGACGTGCCGGCGGTGCTGCTGGAGATGGGCTTCATCACCAACGCCACGGACGAGGCGGGGCTGCGCGACTCCGCGCGGCGCGGGCGGCTGATGAACGCCGTGGGCGACGCCATCGACGACTATTTCGACCGCGAGAAGCGGCTGGCCGCGCGCTGACGCGTCGCCTATCCGGCGAGTTGGCGCCCGGCGCGATGCAGGCTAGAGACCGGCGAGCGGGGAGGTGACGCCCGCGGAGGTCTGCTCGCGTTGAACCCCCCCGTTAAGTGGCTCGCGATCGCCGGCGTGACGGTGTTCAGCGCCGTGGCCGTGGCCGCGCTGGCGCTCGCCATCTACGCCGCCTGGCTGTTCCACGACATGCCCGACGCCGGCGACCTGGCCGACTACCGCCCGCCGACCGCGACCCGCGCCTACGCCGTGGACGGCACCTTGATCGGCGAGTTCTCCAACGAGCGCCGCATCTTCGTCCCGTATGACCGGATCCCGGCCCCGCTGGCGGAAGCCTTCCTGGCGGCCGAGGACCACAACTTCTTCAGCCATGGCGGCGTCGACGTGACGGGCCTTTCCCGGGCCATGCTGAAGAACATCTTCAACGCCATCCAGGGCCGCCGGTTCGAAGGCGGCTCCACGATCACCCAGCAGGTGGCCAAGAACGTCCTGCTGACCAACGAGGCGACGATCGGGCGCAAGCTGAAGGAGGCGCTGCTGGCCGGCCGGCTGGAGCAGACGCTGACCAAGGAGCAGATCCTCGAGCTCTATCTGAACGAGATCTGGCTGGGCTACCGGTCCTATGGGGTGGGCGCGGCCGCCTACAACTATTTCGGCAAGCCGATCTCCAACCTGGACCTGGCGGAATGCGCCTATCTGGCGGCCCTGCCCAAGGGGCCGCAGAACTATCACCCGATCCGCCAGAAGGCGGCGGCGATGCACCGGCGCAACCTGATCCTCGACCAGATGGCCGACCTGGGCTGGGTCACCCGCGCCGAGGCCGAGGCGGCCAAGAAGGAAGACCTCAAGGTCCAGGTCGAACCGGCCCGGGCCAAGTACAAGGACGCCGACTATTTCGTCGAGGAGGTGCGCCGGCGCGGCCAAGCCACCTTCAAGGACCGCCTCAACGAGGGCGGCTACTACATGCGCACGACGCTGGACCCGCGGCTGCAGACCGCCGCCCAGCTCGCGCTGATGGATGGCCTGGAGGCCTACGACCGGCGCCACGGGTGGCGCGGCGCCTGGGGCCATGCGGACAACATCGCCGACTTCGAAGCCCTGGCGAAGAAACAGCCCCGTCCCGCCGAGCGGCGCGACTGGCGCCCGGCGGTGGTGACCGGCCAGGAAGGCGGCGCCGTCCGCGTGCGCCTGGCCGACGGCGCGACCGGCAGCCTGGCGGCCGCCGACGTCGCCTGGGCCCGGGCCGGCAAGGGCCTGAACGGGGGCGACCTGATCTTCGTGGCGCCCGCGCCGCAGGGCGGCTACCTGCTGAAGCAGATCCCGGCGGTCAACGGCGCGATGGTGGCGATGGAGCCGCACTCCGGCCGGGTGCTGGCGATGGTGGGGGGCTATTCCTACTCGCTGTCGAACTTCAACCGGGCCACCCAGGCCTATCGGCAGCCGGGCTCGGCCTTCAAGCCGATCGTCTACGCCACCGCGCTGGAGAACGGCTACACGCCCGCCAGCGTGGTGATGGACGCGCCGATCAGCCTGCCGGGCGCCAAGGCCGGCGATGTTTGGTCGCCGGAGAACTATTACCACAACTTCCATGGCGCGCTCGTCCTACGCCGGGGGCTGGAGCTGTCGCTCAACACCATGACGGTGCGCCTCGCCCAGGGCGTCGGCATGAAGAAGATCGCCGAGACGGCAACCCGGCTCGGCCTCTCGGAGAAGATGGATCCGGTGCTGTCCATGGCGCTGGGCGCCGGCGAGACGACGCCCTTCCGCCTGACCGCCGCGTACGCCACCTTCGTGAATGGCGGCCGCAAGGTGGAGCCGCACCTGATCGAGCTGGTGCAGGACCGGGAGGGCAAGACCATCTTCCGCGCCGACCGGCGCGACTGTCCGCGCTGCCGCGCCGGCTTCAACGGCGACGAGAGCCCGCGCGTGCCGCCCTCGGGCGCGCAGATGTTCGATCCCGTCACCGCCTACCAGATCACCTCCATGCTGGAGGGCGTGGTGCAAAGGGGCACCGCCACCGCAGCCCGGGTGCTGGAGCGGCCGGTGGGCGGCAAGACCGGCACCACCAACGAGTACCGCAGCGCCTGGTTCGAGGGCTTCTCGCCGCAACTCGTAGTGGGCGTCTTCGTCGGCTTCGACGACAACCGCACGCTGGGTCACGGCGAGACCGGCGCCCAGGCGGCCGTGCCGATCTTCATCTCCTTCATGCAGGAGGCCGACAAGGGCTATGCGCCCGAGGAGTTCAAGGCCCCCACCAACGCCAAGTTCGCCCTGGTGCGCGGCGTGCGCGAGGCGTTCCGCCCCGGCACCGAGCCCAAGGTGGTGACGCCGATGCTCTCGCCGGGGAGCCCGCGCGGCGGTCCGATCCCGTACCCGCAACTCGTCCCCAACGGCCCGGTCCCGGTCGGCCCCGGCCCCGCGCCGGCCGCGCCGAAGAAGTCGGACGACATGACCGGATTGTATTGAAGCCGCCCGCGCGCTATCTGGCGCGCCCCAGAGCATGTCTGGTTCAGATCGAACCAGACTTGCTCAGGAATTCTTTGAAAACAGAGCGTGACGGGCGCCGAAACCGCACACACTTTCGGCTGTCACCCTCCAGGTAACCGGAGCTTTCCATGAGAGCGGATGTCGAGGCCGGAAAGGCCGACGTCGAGCAGTCGATCGAACTGCTCAGGAGGCGTCTTTGACTGGGAACCTGCGCTTCGACGACTGCATGAGCTGAACGCCCGGGTCGAGGACCCGAGCCTCTGGAACGACGCGACAGCCGCCCAGAGCCTGATGCGCGAGCGCCAGCGCCTGGCCGCCCAGGTCGAGGCCGTGGTCTCCCTGGAGACCGAGCTCGCCGACGCGGTGGGCTACGCCGAGATGGCCGAGGCCGAGGGCGACGATGCGGCCTTCGACGAGGCCTGCGCGACGCTGAAGGCCCTGAAGGAGCGGGCGGCCCGCGCCGAGCTGGAGGCGCTGCTCTCCGGCGAGGCCGACGGCAACGACGCCTACGTGGAGATCAACTCCGGCGCCGGCGGCACCGAGTCCAACGACTGGGCGGGCATGCTGCTGCGCATGTACAGCCGCTGGGCCCAGGCGCACGGCTATGAGGTGGACTTCATCGAGGAGACCAGCGGCGAACAGGCGGGGATCAAGTCCGCGACGCTGCAGGTGAAGGGGACCACGGTGGATGGCTGGCTGAAGACCGAGGCGGGCGTCCACCGGCTGGTGCGCATCTCGCCGTTCGACTCCAACGCCAAGCGGCACACCTCCTTCGCCTCGGTGTGGGTCTATCCGGTCGTGGACGACACCATCCAGATCGAGATCAATCCGGCCGACGTGCGCACCGACACCTATCGCGCCTCCGGCGCCGGCGGCCAGCACATCAACAAGACCGACTCGGCGGTGCGGCTCACCCACATCCCCACCGGCGTGGCGGTGGCCTGCCAGGCCGGCCGCTCGCAGCATCAGAACCGCGAGGAAGCCTGGAAGATGCTGCGGGCCCGGCTCTATGAACTGGAGCTGCAGAAGCGTGAGGCGGCCCAGCAGGCGCTGGAGGACCAGAAGACCGATATCGGCTGGGGCCACCAGATCCGCAGCTACGTCCTGCAGCCCTATCAGATGGTCAAGGACCTGCGCACCGACGTGGAGACCTCCGACACGCAAGGGGTGCTCGATGGCGACCTGGACGCGTTCATGGGCGCGAGCCTGGCCCAGCGCGTCGGCGTGACGCGGGACGGGCAGGAGGCGGGGTAGGGCGGTTTTCCTCCCCTTCATGGCGACCGGTTTCACAGATCTGCCTGCCGGAGGTTCTCACCCCAGGCTGCGCGAAACCCCGCCGATCAGCCAGGCAAGTGCGGGCGGTCCATCTCTCCTCGACGGCAAGCGGCTTGCCGGGTTTCGCATCCATCGAAGACGTCTTGCGGCAAGGGGTTCTCGTCGCGAGACCTCCAAGGGTTGACTCCGCCAGTGTCAAGAAGAGATACTTCGCTACATGGCGAAGCATAAGTCATCCGGTATGGATCGCACGTTCGGGGCGCTCGCCGATCCCACGCGGCGGGGCGTCCTGCTACGGCTGATGGACGAACCTGGGCTTTCGGTGAGCGAACTCGCCCGGCCATTTTCGCTGAAGCTCCCCGGAATGACGAAGCACCTGGACGTCCTGGCCGATGCGGGATTGATCACACGGGCCAAGATCGGCCGCACCGTGTCGGTGAACCTTTCAGCCGCGCCGATGCGGGAGGCGATGGCGTGGCTCAGCCAGTATGAACGCTTCTGGAACGTCAGCCTCGATCGACTTGTCGCCCTCGTAGAGGAGGGTGGCGAACGATGACCCGCCGCCTCCCGAGCGTGACCATCGTGCGCAGGATCAAGGCCCCGCCCGCCAAGGTCTGGGCGGCGATCACGCAGCCGGAGCTGATGATGCAGTGGTGGGGTCCCGATGCGGGGCCGACTCTCAGCGTGGTGGCCGACGTGCGTCCGGGCGGCCGCTTCAGCGTCGTGTTCCGGCTTCTCAACGGCGACGAGCACAACCCGACCGGGATCTATCAAGAGGTGGTTCCTGAGACGAAGCTCGTTTTCACCTGGGAATTGCCCGGAACGCCGGAACCGGAGTCGCTGGTCACGTTTCGGCTCGAGCCGTTCGACGGCGGAACCGAACTGACCCTGACCCACGAACATCTGCCGGACGAAGAGGCCCGTAAAAGTCACGAGGAAGGCTGGAGAGGCCTCCTCGACAAGCTTCCCGTGTTCCTTGGAGACGCCCAATGGCCGACCTGATTCTCACCACCTTCGACTGGGTTCCCGAAATGCCGCGCGGCTTTGTGCGTGACCTGCGCGTGCGCTGGGCGCTGGAAGAGGCCGGGTTGCCCTATCGGGTCGAGAGCACGCCGTTTCGAGATCGGGGCCCCGACCATTTCGCGCACCAACCCTTCGGCCAGGCGCCTTGGCTGACCGATGGAGACCTCTCGATCTTCGAGAGCGGCGCGATCCTGCTCCACCTCGGCGAGCTGAGCGACAGGCTGATGCCCGCCGATCGGCGCGGCCGCAGCGACGCCACGGAATGGCTGTTCGCAGCGCTCGCTTCTGTCGAAGCCGCGAGCCAGCCCTGGTCCTTTTTCATGTTCTCAGGTGACACCGACCAAACGCCAATGCGAAAGTTTTTTGATTCCTTCCTTGAGGCCCGGCTCAAGCACATGGAAACGGTCCTGGACGGAAGCGAATGGCTGGTCGGGACCTTCTCCGTAGCCGACATCCTCATGGCGGATGTGCTGCGCCTCGTCGATCGGTTCGGCGGGCTCGCAAGATTCCCTGCTTGCCGCGCCTACGTCGCGCGCGCCACGGCCCGACCGGCGTTCGTGAAGGCATACGACGACCAGATGGCCCACTTCGCCGCCGCAGACGCCGCTTGATACATGCGCCAGCGAACACCTCGCCGCCTTCTGTTGCGGCGAAGGTGGCGGCTGGCAGTAGGCCTGCTTTCGCAGTGCGCTTCCGCAAGCTGTCCTCGCCTTCTCCGGCGTAGACGCACCGGCGAAACGCAGCCTGTGAGGGGCAGGTTCGTCCCCGTCTCCTCGCTGTCGCCCGGAGCCATCCTCCCCATGAAGGGCAGGGTGATCGCATATGGCCGCGGCGGCGGCCTATTTCGGTGACAGTTCACTTTCTTTCGCGTCCGAGGGGCACGTGGCGTGCGCTTTCGCCGCCGCGAAAAAAGTGAACTGTCACCGAAATAGAGCACCGAAATAGAACTCGGCGTCTCCGATTAAGCGAATATGCGATCACCCTCCCCATGAAGGGAGGGAAGGCGCTACGCCATCGCCTTGGGTTCGGCGTCCGGCTTGGGCAGCGACACGGTGGGGGCGGTTGCGCCGGCGGCGCCGGCGGGGCGCTGGAACTTCAGGCTGCGGCCCTGGAAGAAGGCGCCGATCTCCATGGCCAGCTGCTCGTGGGTGATGTCGCCGTCCACATAGGCGGAGGCGTAGAGCCGCACCTGCTTGGCGGTGATCGTGCCGATCACCCGGCCGCGGTTCTCCACCGTCTCGGACATGATCGAGCCCTCGACGCAACCGGTCTCGCCGATGGTCAGCTTGGCCACCTTGAGGTCGCCGCGGACGACGCCGTCCACGTGCAGCTCACCGTCGCCGATGATGCCGCCCTCGATGGTCATGTTCTCCGCGACCAGGGTCGCGACCTTGGGCTTGCGCGCGCCTGCATCCGTGGCGCCGGAAGGGGCGGGGCTGGGATTGTCGATCTTCAACATGCTGGGCTTGGCCTCGACGGGATCGGTCTTAGCTGTTTTTGAGAACATACTCGCCAGCCTTCACAAAGCGATCGGGATTCTGCGGGCGACCGTTCACCCACACTTCATAATGCAAATGCGTCCCTGTGGAACGCCCTGTCGAGCCCATTCCGCCGAGCCGCTGGCCGACGGCCACCCTTTGCCCGGTGGCCACGCCGATGGAGCGCAGGTGCGCATACCGGGTCTTCAGGCCGCCGCCGTGGTCGACCTCCACCGTGTTGCCGTAGCCTGACCGCACGCCGGTGAACGAGACCACGCCCGGTCCGGTGGATTCCACCGGGGTCATGGAGGCGCCGGCGAAGTCGAGGCCGGAGTGGAAGGCCGGTCGGCTGGTGAAGGGGTCGAAACGCACCCCGAAGCCGCTTGATTTCTGGCCCGATTCGGTAGGCCGGCCGAGCGGCAGCCGCTCCAGCCCGGCCTTGAGGGCGCGCGCCTCGGACAGGCCGGTGGCGGCGTGCTGAACGCGCTCGGCGAAGCTTTCGTCGATGTCGAGCACCGCGGCGAGCGCGCGGGGATCCTTGGCTTCGATCAGCGGTCCGCCCAGGGCGCCGGCTTCCGGCACATAGGCGCGGGGCGTCAGGCCGGCCAGGCGGAAGGCCAGCCGCAGCCGGTCGCCGCGGCTCTTGGCGAAGGTGTCGGCGGCGTCGAGCAGCTTCTCCTGGCTCAGGCGCACCAGCTCCACCCGGCGCATGGGATCGCTGTCCGGCGCGGCCAGGGCCTGGTTGATCGCCGGTGTCAGGGCCTGCGCGGCGCCTGGCGTGTCGTGGACATCGGTGAGCAGCAGGGCCAGGGCGGCGTGCCGCTTCTCCACGTCGGCGGCGATCGAGCCGATCGAGCCGTCGGTGGCGTTCAGGCGGGCCACCGCCGAATTGAGCCGGGCCTGGCGGTCGGCGATCCAGCGCTCGTACTTGGCCTCGGTGCGGGCCATCTCCTGGTCGCTGTGGGTCAGCGACATGGTGTTGGCCACAAGGGCCGCCGTGCCGACGCCCATCCACAGAGCGCAGGCGGCCACGACGCCGGCGCCGGCCATCTGTCGCTGCGAGCTCAGGACGTAGGTCTTCATCTCGCCGCCGGAGCGCACGTAAAGGTGCCGTTCCGGGAACAGCTCCTCGAGCGATCGGCGAAGGCGCGCCAGGCGTGTCATGCTCACCGCTGCGGAAACTCGACTGAGGGTCCGCGCGATATGCAAACAGTTTTCGGGAACGCGCAAGAGGCCAGGCTGCGACGAAAGCACAGGCCCGGCGCCCTCCATGATGGCGCGCTTAACCTGAACGAACACTTAACCTTGCCGTCGGTTCCGGAAGCGGCCGTCGGTCCGCCCCGGGAGGAACCGGAA
>Ga0207668_10002629_pt1 | contig 10512 bp, 13 predicted proteins | sample KBSS43metaG_FD_184323 | JGI IMG/M metagenome (GOLD analysis project Ga0207668, IMG submission 184323) | Switchgrass rhizosphere microbial communities from Kellogg Biological Station, Michigan, USA - KBS S4-3 metaG (SPAdes) (version 2) | ecosystem: Host-associated > Plants > Roots > Rhizosphere... | reverse complement strand
CGAACGTCATTCGCCCGTGGTTACCGGCACATTTTCTAACGCTAGTTTTTTGAGACCTACCACAGTTTCGGGAGGGTACGACCGATCAACCACTTCGTGAGCGAAAGAACTCGATCCGTCCGAGTTAGCTTCCCCCAGCGTCGCGATAGCAAACGAAAAAAGCTCTTTCGTGACTTTGATTGCGTCAGGCAGTAGCATCGGCTTCCTGATAGGCTCGAACTTACCGCGCGAATGCCGAAATGAGTTTGCTGTCTGCTTCGCCTTATCAACTTGCTTCGCGAACGCTGGGTGGGACTTCTGCAGCTTTTTCTCGCCACCGCAAAACAGCAAAAGAGCCTCAATAGATTTGTATATGTCGAACCACGTAGGGTCAGATTTGAAGTCGTTTATCGCGGCACGGAGAAGATGGTTTGCCTTACCGTGGTGAAAAAGCTTACGAAATTCTGCGGGATTCTGCCATTTATCTTCAGGTGTGAACACACGTACGCCGATCATCGAATCTCTGTTTTGCTCGCCGATTTCGTCCATAGGACCAAGGCGGATAATCGTTCCAATCTCTATTGTCCCGCAACCATCTAGAAGGTGAATGCATCCACGGATTAACTCCAGATCTTCAAAGCTTTTTTCTTTCAGCATGGCCAAATCACTTATGCTGTCCCACTGGCTACATCGAAGGACGTACAGATCGTTTAGCCTTGAAATGAAGATGCTGTTCGGACCTTCGATCGCACCGTTCAGCTTAAGCCTTAAATTTTTTAAATCGTGTTCTAAGCCGACCAATTCAACGCCCCAGTCAGAACGCATTCTCATCATCAAGTTCCTCTCATAGGCTTCGTGGTCATGGGGTGTTCTTTCTCAACGAGTTGCTTGCCAGAGCTGATCTCAAGTCAGAGTCGCGGCTTACCCGATGCCGACTTATGTACCATCCGAGTTTGAAACTCGAAGTTCTAACAATCCGATTGAGCCATAATGGGCTCATCGGTCGAAAAAGGGTCCTATGCCGCTTTAGTTCGCAAGGGGAACTGTAAGGATCCGTGCAATTTTATGGCATGATTTCAAAGATGTGGTGAGATGTCCGCTCATCTCGGACAACTGGCGTCGCCGGGCACCCATATCGCTGCGCCGTCGTCGCCATAAAGGATAGCGCCACCGTCCTAGGCCTCGGTGCCCAGAGATCAATTTTTAGACTTCCCGTTTGTTCTCATTTCGTTCTACATCGGGCTCATGGCCGATGACTTCCCTGAGATCCTAACCCCGGATCAAATCCGCTTCGAAATCGACTTCGCGATCGGTCAATTGCCGCGAGGAATCCTGCGGGATTGGGCGTCCAAGAACGAGCTGAAGTCAGACATGGCCCGCCGCTACATGGTCGATAGCATCACTGTCCGATTCGCACGGCTCCAGGTCCGCCGCCGGTCGCCCATTGCCCCCATGAGCGATCCGGTGAAGCCATGACACGCTGCCGCCTCTGCACGACCAACGACCTCGACACCCTGATCGAGGAAGTCGCCCGCGAAATGTGGGAGGGGTACAAAGCAGAGAACGGGAAGTGGGAGGATAACGCCGGATATTGGCAGATCGTCTTACGCGATTACGCCCGGTCGATGATGACCGTCCTGCACCGAGAGCATTCCGCATGAGAAAAGTACCTTGCCCTGCCGACGTGCCGGAGAGCGACCTAATCGCCATGATCGATGCGCAGATGGCAGAAGGCCGGTACGCCATCACCTATATCAAGATCGCTCCGCAGAAGCTGTGTGCCGTTCAAGTCATGTCGATCGGCGATCGTTCCATCGCGGAGTATGAGCTGCCAGAGCCAGTCGCACGACATGCTCGCCAATATCTAGGGCGGCGTGACTCTTCATGAGAAGCGGCATAGGCTCAGGGAATGTGCAATCGAGCCAGACAGCGCGGCGAACCCGAAACGATCTCCGCGCGCATGAACGCGCTGTTCCCGGCCGAGAGGCCGATGGACAATCGGTTCAACCCGGTCGAGCTATTCCCGAAGTCGCGGACCTACGTCGTAAGGGAGGAAGGCGGCCAGCGCATCGCCGACGTGATGCATTGGGACGTGCTGGGCGGCCTCGCCAAATTCCCCATGACCAACGTCCGGCAGTTGGGCCTACCGCAATGGCGCAAGCTCGCGGCCAAGCCGGAAAACCGCTGCCTGGTGCCGCTTTCCGAGTTTTGCGAATGGGCACCCAGGCCGACCGACCTGGGCGACGGCAAGAAACCCGTGCGCGGAGAAATGTGGTTCGATGTGATTGATCAGCCGATCTTCGCGGTGGCCGGGTTCTGGCAGAGCATCGGCGAGATGAAGCATTTTGCTATGGTGACGTGCGACCCGAACGAGCTGGTAGCGCCCATCCATCCCAAGGCGATGATTACGATATTGCCGGAAGCTGATTGGGATCGCTGGCTTCAAGGAAGCTATGAAGATGCCGTGGCGCTACAGCGGCCCTATTCAGCGGATCAGATGACCGTGAGGGGACCAGTGTTCCCTACGCGTAGCTAATGCGCCACGTTCAGGGCCGTGCTAGCGAAAACTATGCCGAAATGGAGATTCATAATCAACGGACGTTCGGGCGCTTGGTATCCGACCAAGCGTCAGGCAATTGCGGCTGCTGAACGACAGGCTCGCCGTCTCACGAACGAAACCGGTGTCACGCCGGGCAATGTGGACTTTGAAAGCGATGGCAAGTGAGCGCCTGGGAAGAAGTTCACCGCGGCTACGGCATATCCTATCAGGGCGGCGATAAGATCGTTCTCGTGAGGCGGCCCGGGGAGAGCGAGCCGATCGAAGCCGCCGCATATGCTGAGGCGGGCGAGAAGAGGCAAGATTTGAGGAAGAAGGCGAGGGCGCTGATAGCCGCCGACATGACGCAGCTACGCTAAATACAAGCGCTGAAGAAAATTGGCCCGGCGTCCGCGGGAGGTCGCCAGGCCAGTTGAAGTGCTATGATCATAACACTCGGGTCGCACACGCCCGATGCCGAAAGCCTACCTTGAGAGCAATAATAAATTACAAACGCCATCGTGGAATCTTCGGCTGTCGCCGCGGCCTCAGTTCAGGCTTTCATCCTCAAAACGAAGCTCTTCCGCCAATTTACGTACGCGACGAACTGTCCAGGCCACAGGAAAAATGGCAGAGGCGGCAAGCGTACCTAGCGCGATTTCTGCCAGCCCTAATTCCTCAATCATGGCGCGTCCTTCAAGTCGTCGAATGAATTACGGCCCGACGGGACTTGCGGGGTCCTGCCGGGCCTAGCCGCATCAGCCGAGGGGATGATGATGAGCTTGGACGAGCATGCACAATCAATAGGCGGAAGTCTTGATTTGGATCAGATGGCGCAGTCGTGTGTCAAATTGAGACAATTTCGCCAAGGGTTGGCCAGATCGGAACGAACGCTCTGTTAACTAATTGTGGGTTAGCTGCGAACGCGAACTGCCCGGCATTATCCCGTCACAAAGGCTTTGCCGGGCAGTTCGTTTATGTGCGGCTAAAGGCCGCCAATGCTCCATGAAATGCCCACGTTCAGCGATTTCTTCGCTAAGGCTTCCGCGATAGTCGGCTTCTTGGCGCTGAGCTTACTCATTTTGATGCTTTGGTTCGACCGTCCATAGAGACGCTAATCAGGCGAGACGCGGCAGAATGTAGATTGGCGAGCAACAGCAGATTGAGCCAATCTGGACGGGTCTGCAAAGAAATATTGGCCCCTTCATCGGCAGTTATCAAAGTGCGTCTAAAGCGGTCCTATATTCGCTCACTCGTAAGCCTCTACTCCCCCTATCTTCCGGTCGACCGATTCTTCAACAGGGGTGTAGAGAATGTCAGGGATTTTTGAGGAAATAGTCGTGCGTTGCGATGGCATGTTAGCGCCCGCTACCTATCAGCAAATATACGAAACGGCGAAGGTCGGCGGCACCATCGTCGAGGTCGGCACTGCGCTCGGAGCGGGGACAGTGGCGTTAGCTTTAGGCCTGCAGGCTGCCGGGAGGGCTGGCAAGGTCTACAGTTTCGATCCTTTGACCGGTGGACCGCGACGATCAATTGTCGAAGATGAGCGCATTGCCCATATTCAGGCGAATTTTGCACACTTCGGTGTTGAGAGGTTGATTGAATTCGTTCCGCAATCGCTGCCGTTGGGGATGGCGGCAATCCCCGACGGGCCAGTCAGCGTAGTGATGTTGGACGCTGATGGTCGTATTGATCGTGACCTGATCGCGATCGCCGATCGACTGGATGCTGGGGCATCAATGATCATCGACGACTATCTCGACAAAGTTCGCGTCTCCAGGGGTCGGAGCTGGGGAACGGCCTATGCAATCGATTCAAAGATGCGCCTGACCTACTTATTGGTTGAGATGCTGAAACGCGACGGGTTCATCTCGCCAGGTCGCGTCATTGGGAATACGTATTTCGGTGAAAAGCTCGCAGAGCTGGGCGCCCAGATTGATCCTGTCGAGTGCCTCAAGGCATATCGCGAGCTGGTGTTTACCAAGTCTCATCTGCCCGCGTTCTCAGGTGCCATGCGTAGCACAATGGGTCAGCTCGAACGGTTTAGTCCGTCACTGCTTCAGAAGTTGCGGGTCCTCAAGCGACGAAATGTCGCGAGCACACCCAAGCCAGCTTCAGCAAGGTGATAGCAAAACCGCGTGGCGGTTGGGGGGTAAGGTATGGATCGAACCGGGGGCGGTAAGCAACTCTATTCAATTCAAGCGCTTAGGGGGTTGGCGGCCTTCCTAGTCGTCTTCGCACACTCGATCGAGCATGGGCCAGGGCATGCAACCAATGCAGTCATGCTCACCGCCCGATTCGGCGTCGACATATTTTTCGTTATAAGCGGATTGGTCGTCCTGTTGGCTGCGGGACCCGGGCAGTTCGCGCCGATCGATTTTATGAAGCGCCGGCTTTGGAGGGTGGCTCCGCTTTACTGGGCGACCACCCTCTTTGTTGCTTTGACCGCGATTATCGTGCCGAAGATTTTCCTGACGACCACATTTGACCTCAGGTATCTGGTCAACTCCCTGTTGTTCATTCCCGACGCACGACCGGGCAGTCTGGACTGGCGCCCGCTCTTCAAGCTGGGCTGGACGCTGAACTATGAGATGTTCTTTTACGGCCTGATCGCGCTGACATTCTGGTGCCGGTCGTTGGTGCTGCGCGGGCAAATCCTCGTCACCACTCTCGTCGGGTTGATGATTTACGCCGCATTTGTACCGGCCCGGTCGTTCTCCGCCTTCTATGCAAGCTATAACCTGTTGCCGTTTATTGCAGGCGTGGCGCTCGCGATGCTCGTGCCGCAGCGGATTGCTAAACTGCCGAAGTCGACACGCGTGGTCGGGCTCGTCATTGCTATCGCCGCCACGGTTGCATTTTATCAGACGCCGTTCCCCGACACGAAACTGTTGCGTGGCCACATCCTAATGGGAGCCGCAGCATTCATGATCGTCGCCGGCGCGTTGAGCCTAGAATATAAAATCCGGGGCGTTGCCTGGTTCAAGTGGTGCGGCGATGTCTCTTATTCTCTGTATCTCACACACATGTTCGTCATCGGTGCCGGCTGGGCAGTGTTGAAGAGGCTCGAAATCGGAGGCTCATCGGTCGCCGGCTATGTCGCGATCGCGTGCATGATCGCCACCGCGCTCGTCGTTGCAGATCTGACGTACCGATTTGTCGAGCGGCCTTTGCTTAGGGCCATCGGCAGACGCCAGAAGGCGGCAGCATTGCCCGCAGAAGCTCCGGCGATATCAACCTGAACAAAATTGGGTCAACAATCTCAAAAGCCGCCTTCGGGCGGTTTTATTTTGCCCAAAGTAGAAGTTCTAACAATCATCATATAGTAAAGTTGAAGCACGTTCCGAAAAAGGGGTCTCGAACCGCTATACCGTTGGCCGCATCCGGGTAAGGACCCGCGTATTTTCGTAGCGTTTCCGTGCGTTTCATGAGTTTATCGGACGTCATCGATTGCTCAGGCCGCCATCATGCTCGTCGCCTCGTCTTCATCTTCTCGCTTTCATCCTGCTCTAATGAAGCAGCCCCGCGAACTCGCGCATCTGTTCACCGCCTGGTCCGGCACTGTGCCCGCTGGCGGCATCATGGCCGAGGAGAAGCGCGACGGCATCCGTGCCCTCTACATCGATGGAAGACTGCTCACCCGAGAGGGTATCGAGATCCACGGCGTCGACCACATCCTGCCATTCCTTCGCTCAATGGAGGAGAAGGCGGGACACGCGCTCTTCATAGATGCCGAGTTCCAGATAAGGGACAGCCTGCGTGATACCATCAGTCATTTCAAACGTGGTCCAGCTGCTCCTGATGGCGGCAAGCTGTGGGCCTTCGACTGTATGCCTCTGGGCCAATGGCGTGCGGATAGCTGTGATGAGCCCCTACATGAGCGCAAGGCAGCTCTGCTCGCCCTATGGCAGGGCGTAGTGGCTGATGCTGCGTCCGACGACTGGACGTGGCCCGTGCAGTCCCGTGGGCGCCTGCCAGCGTCCGATGCAGTCGTCATCATTCCGGACCTATGGCTGCTGGATGCAGATGCGGTGTGGGATGAGGCGCAGCGGGTATGGGCGCGGGACGGGGAAGGCTTGGTTCTTAAGACGTGGGACAGTGTGTATCGTAGGCGCCGCACCAATGATTGGCAGAAGGTGAAGCGATGAGACCGCAATCATGTCGTTCAGTCGAAAATGCGAGTGGTGAAACCCGAATACCGACCGGACAGGCAATATTCAAAAAATAGCGAAACCTCGATGTGGCGGCGCTGCTTCGTCACCGACGCAAAGAGAGCAGAACCATTAAATAAATCCCGTCGCTTTGACCGGAACTGCTGCTATCCTAGGAGAATGACTGAGCCACATTCCCCAAGATTTTCGGTTGTCGAACGGTTTGGCGGAGCGCGATCGAAGATCGGTAGAGCGATTCAACATCTTGCGGAACTCAAAGCGGCGCTCGATGCCTACAGTCAAATTGTGCGCGTTCGATACGAGGCGGTTGAGAATGATCCGCTACACTGTCAGATGGTCTTCGAACCAGGGCAGCCAGACGATATTCCTCTAATCATCGGGGATTGCGCTCACAATATTCGCTCTTCTTTAGATTTAATGGTGGGTGCCATTGCAGCAATCCGTCAAGTGCCGCCTGACCGGTTAGCATATCCCATAACCCCTGAAAATTTTTCGCGCGATATACCCACAGCTCGCTACCAAGCATTGGGTGATGATGTGATCTCCCTGATGAAGCAGATTCATTTTAGCGAGGTGGGACGCCTTGCTGAGCAACTTCATCTTCTCGATATAGTGGATAAGCATCGGCTGATTGTGACGGCAGTTGGTGGGATGTTTCAGAGACTCGATGGCGCAGCATTATTGACACAAATGTTGGGCGTTCGCGTCGAGGTGTTCGATGAAGACAACCTCCTATTTGATGTTGATGGGTCTATCGTTCCGAATGACCCACGATTTTTAAGCAATTTGCGTCGAACAGAATCTCCAATGAGCACGTTGTTCGGACATGATATGCCGTTTTCTCGTCGGCATGCTCCCGACGTTCTTGACGAACTCATTACAGCAGTTTCGACGGTGTTAGATCAATTTCAATCACTGCTTCTAAATGCAGGCACATAAGTTGCCTGTCGGCCAAGCGATTGCTTTAAAAACTCGGGCTTAATCAGAGCCACCCAATGGCCCCTAAACCAGATCCGTGATGCCGTCCTTTATTCCGCTGGCACCAAACCATCACGCAGCTACCGCCGGACGATGGCGGATAAGCGTCGCTCCGTTCTTACTTTGCCTAACGACACCAATGGTCGAGCTGGAGTAACCGGGAAGTTGCTCGCGCTTGTGCTGTCGATGACAAGACTGTCAGCGCATTGAGGCCGGCGCCAACTAAGAAGATTCCGCAGGTAGCCCGAACCGTCGGGATCGACGCCCACCATGTGCAAGGCATCAAGCAGACTGTTGTCAAAGCAGTCCAACAGAACTGATAGTCTTATTCGTTGGAAGCCCGCGCAAAACCTCATCAAATGCGTGGTGAGAGTCGAAACCAGCGGAGTAATAATGCGTCGAAGGCGGTTTCTCTTTGCCTATCGATTTTTACTCGTTTCCCTCCGGTCTAATCGAAGGTTGAACGAACCCGGCAATACCTTTCGATAGGAGCCCGACCCTAATTCCGTAGCAGAAGCGCCTTGTCTAACTTGGGGATGAGCGCATTGGCATAAGCAACGGATACGTGCGAATCATCTCTGTAGGCCGGGATGCCTCGCTGGACCGGCAGGCAAGTCACGGCGCAGAATTCACTGGTCAAATCGATCAGGCGTGCTTCAGGAACAGATTTAAGACCCGCGTTTTCAGCAGAAATCATTCTCGCGTTGACCGCGTTAGTGCGAGCGATCGCGCAAGCCCTTTCAGGGTGCGCACTTCGCCGAGCCTCTCTCGAGAGGCATGTGGGCACATCAAACGGGAAGCTAGGAATGTCGCGAATGACGACCGGCTGGATACCCTGGGATGAAAATAGGCGTAATGTGCTTGCTAAGTCCCTGGACCAATCAGCTTCGGAAATTGGGCTAATCAGTGTTGGGTTACCGGAGCGTGGGACGTAGGTACTTGCGCTAGCTAAGATGACCAATGCCGGCTTCATCGCAACAATTTGCTTCAAAGCGGCCTCACGCCAAATCGGACAGGCGACAAGGACCTTGCGGGAGACCTCGTGGTAAATCGCCGGCACACGCGCAACCGGACAATTGGACTTCACAATCGATACAAGGGTCCACCGGCGTTCTTTTGCAATATGGGCTAAGGCGCTGGACCAGTGAGCGGCGTGAGAGTCCCCGAAGAGAACGACTAATGTCCCGTTCCGCACACCAAATTCGCATTTCTGCACAACCTCGCTATCGTAATTTGATTGGCAGTTGTTAATTGCACTAATGGTCTTGGTGTCCCTGGCGGACGCGATCGCCTTTTGAGCCGGCAGCCCGAGTTCGGTGGCAGCCTCAAAGTGAGAAGCGCCGGCGCCAATGACCCCTGCGAAGGTCAAACCGGCGGCCATAATTAAAGCGAGGCCGGGTCGGCGCGCCAAGGTGGGCGATCGCCTTGCGACGTTTTCAACTAGTACCATCGAAAGAGCCGCTGGTATAATAGACGCCATTCCAGCTAAAAGACGAGCGCTAGGGCTGATGTTCGGAACAGTAAGTGCAATAAAGACTAGGACGGGCCAGTGCCATAGGTACCAGGAATAGGATAAATCGCCGATTCTCTGCATGAGCCTGAATTGAAGCAGCCGCGATATAGGGTTGTTACCAAGTTCCCCGGCCAGCAAGACCGCTGCCGTGCCCACCGCTGCGGGAACGGCCGTGAATCCTGGAAACGGCATCGTTTCTTGGAGTAAAAGGGCGGTACCGACTACGAGAGTGGCACCGACCGCTGCAATTGGTGTTAGGAACGGGCGTATTCGCTGAAGGATGGGCGGCGGTACGGTGCAAGATAGGGCCCCAACGCCGAATTCCCACGCGCGAGCAGGTGAAGCATAAAATGCCCATACTTCATGATTGTGCATGAGAAACAGGCAAACCAAAAATGAAAGGGCGCTGACTACGGTGATGGTGGCTTTAGGGGACCGCTTGCCCATAATTAAAAAAATAGGCCACAAAAGATAAAACTGCTCCTCAACTGCTAAGGACCAAGTATGCAAAAACGGGTTTAGCGCGCTACTATCTGCAAAATAGTCCCCGGCTTGCAAGGTAAACCAGACGTTGCTGGAATATAGGGCAGTTGCGGCACCAGACTTCGCAATAGTTCGCTGCTCCAACGGCGATAGCAAAAAGGAGCTTAGTAAAATGACAACCGTGATCATTACAAATGATGCAGGCAGGAGGCGTTTTACACGCTTTGCGTAAAAGCCAGTGAGGTTGATGATACCAGATTGCCCCTGTTCTTTCAGCAATATCCCGGTAATTAGGTATCCGGATATTACAAAAAAGACATCAACGCCAATAAAACCTCCAGGAAGCGCAGTTACGCCAGAATGAAATAGCACAACGAGCAGTATGGCAACGGCGCGCATGCCCTGAATGTCGCCTCGAAACGACGAAGAACTAATCATCTGAGATCCCCCAGTCGCGCCTTAACACCGATCAGAGGGGACGGGTAGATCTGCCAGATATTGTCACGCAGATATGAAGGTCCAAATCAGCCTAAATTTGCTATTCGTTACCTCAGCGGCATGGCGCGTTTAAGCAAAGCATTTCGGAACCGATCAGCGGTTGTTCGGCTGAGCGTTGCAGCCATCATCGTCCAAAGTCGTCGTGAGGCGGCGGCGCAGCATGAAGTAATGCGCGCCGCCGCCCCTGGGGCGCGCGGTCTATTGTTGCGCTTGGTTACAGAGTTTTGATCAAGATAGGCCGCCCAGCACTGTATCCATTTCCATCATGTATCCAGTGATGGTGGTCTCCGCGAGACCTGACTTAAACAAGAGGTTCCAATACCGATCCTCGTTGCCTTGCGTCAGAGCAT
>Ga0207668_10002627_pt1 | contig 10518 bp, 9 predicted proteins | sample KBSS43metaG_FD_184323 | JGI IMG/M metagenome (GOLD analysis project Ga0207668, IMG submission 184323) | Switchgrass rhizosphere microbial communities from Kellogg Biological Station, Michigan, USA - KBS S4-3 metaG (SPAdes) (version 2) | ecosystem: Host-associated > Plants > Roots > Rhizosphere >... | reverse complement strand
GCAGGGTGGGGGCCGCGATGGTGTCGTGGCGGAGGAGGACATTCCCATCGCGGCGACACGGGACACGGGAAAGAGGGCACGAGATGCCGAAGCGGGGGCGGGAGAGGCCCGGCGCCGGAAGGATCGTCCCGAGTCACGGGCTCGCAGTTCGCAGTCTCGTTTTACTGATGCCACCACGCGGCTGTACATCGGCGCGGGGCGCAAGGCGAAGGTGCGGCCGGGCGATCTGGTGGGGGCGATCGCCAACGAGGCGGGGATCGATGCCGGCGCGATCGGCGCCGTGCGGATCACCGATCGCTATTCGCTAGTGGAAGTGCCGGAGGAGGTCGCCGACGATGTGATCGCGGCGCTCCAGGCCACCACCATCAAGGGAAAGCGGGTCCAGGTGAGGCGCGATCGAGACGAGCACTAAGCCGCGCCAACGCCGAGGCGGCGTGCTCGCGAACGAGCGGCTCGTCGTGCGAGAGCGCGGCCTCGAGCGCCGGCACGTCATTCGTCGCTCCGACGTTTCCTAACGCGACAGCCGCGTTGCGCTTGAGCCCCCGGAGCTTCGCGCGCTTCATCGGCGAGTTTTTGAAGGCCCGGCTGAACTCCTCCTGCGACATCGCGAGCAGATCTCGCGCGAGGGTGCGCGCGTCTTTCGCCGCGATGAACTCGCGCGCCGCAAACGGGCTTCCTTCCGGGAGCGTGCGCGAGAATTTCTCGTTCCAGGGACACACATCCTGGCAGATGTCGCAGCCGTAAATCAGCTCGCCGAGCGATTCTCTTAGTGCTAAGGGAATCTCGCCCTTCGCCTCGATCGTGAGATACGAGATGCACTTCGTCGCATCGAGCACGCGCTCGTCGACGATCGCGTGCGTCGGACACGCGTCGATGCACCGCGTGCACGTGCCGCAATGATCGGTCTCGAACGGCTCGTCGGGCGCGAGCTCGAGATCCACGAGGAGCGCGCCGAGAAAAAAGAAGGAGCCGAGTTTCGGGTGGATGAGATTCGTGTTCTTGCCGAACCAGCCGAGCCCCGCGCGACGCGCGAGATCGCGCTCGAGCAGCGGGCCGGTGTCGACGTACGCGCGCCCGCGAATCTCGCGACCGAGCTTCGCGCTCGTCCACGCGTGCAGCTCGCGGAGCTTCGCGTCGAGCACGTCGTGATAGTCATCGCCGCGCGCGTATCGCGCCACCGGGCCTGCGGGCTCCGCGCCTCCGTAGTTCATCGCGACGACGATCGCGCTCCGCACGCCCTCGTACGGCAGCCGCGAGTCTCTGCGCTTGTGCGCCCACTTGGGGAGATAGTGCATGTCGCCCGCGTAGCCGCGCTCGAGCCAGCGGTCGAAGTAGGGCGCGGTTTCCATACTGCCCAGCGCGGTAATCCCGACGAGATCGAAGCCGAGCCCGTACGCCTGCGCGCGAATCGAATCTTCGAGCGCGCGCGGCGCGGGTGCGGCGATCACTGCGCGCGCACCGCCCATCGCGCGTACCGCTCGATATCTTCCGCCGGCGCGATGGCGTCGTAGTCGCCATACGCGGTATACATTCGCCAGCGCACGTAGTCGCGCGGCGGAAGGGGCAAAAACGGCGCAGTCGCGTACCAGCGGCGCTTCCGGAATCGCCACGCGACGCGCACGAGCGCGAACGCGAGCGACGGGGAGCGCAGCGAGCGCCCAATGAGGGCGAGCACGAGCCGGCTCCAGCTGTTCGTGCCGGCGGCTGGTACGGAGGGGTTATTCATTCTGCTACTACTCAATCTCGCGGAGCAGCGGTGTTCTATCAACTAATGTCGGTTACGGGCGCCCTTCTGGTGCTCGTTGCATTCGGGTGTCTGCAGACGGGGAAGCTCGACCGTCGCGACCGATGGTTCAACATCCTCAACTTCGTCGGGTCCGTCCTTCTGGGCGCCGTCGCCGTGCACGACCTGCGCTGGGGATTCATCGGGCTGGAGTTCGTCTGGGCGGCGTTCTCGGTGCCGCCGCTCTTTCAGCGGAAGGAGGCGCGCTAACGGGACGCGAGTCGCGGTCGTAGCTTCCAGCCCCAATTCGCGACACCGACGAACAATCCATCCCACGACTTCGATGACCGCACGCCTGACGCTTCTCGCCGCCCTGCGGATCGCCGCCTGCAGCACGCTTCCTGGCTCGGTCCTCGTCGCCCAGGCGCCCGTTCACTATCTCGTTCAGCACGACACGATAAGATACGAGATCGTGAACCCATTTCGAATGTATTGGGCGCGCGGAACGGACACGATTGGCAATCGGATACGCGACGTCAGCGTGGAGACGCACGTGTGGTCCGGCACGGCCAAGAATCCGATTGTCCAAGTTGCACAGCAGAATCTCGATGTGAACCATAGCAAAAAGTCGAACGCATACTCGATCACGCCCGCAGGAAAAATGATGCTGATCGATGGACAACCGCCCGCTCCGGGCGGGCGTGCGGACCTGTTTCCGGTGCTACCGTCGGTACCGCTTCGCATCGGGGCGCGATGGAGCGACACGACGGGCACGAGTGGGAATGCCGGCAAGGTAGGTGATGAGCTCGACGAAGCGATCCGTACGTACGAGGTGGCGCGACTCTTCGACACGCTCGGGACCCGTGCTGTCGAGATTCGTGGGGTCGGTACGTGGCACATGCGACTGAGTTTCTGGGTCGATTCTGCGGCCGGGCGCTCGGCGTGGCTCGACGTTCAAGGGCCGATGGACGAACATGATCTCTTCGATGTGTCGCACGGCCGATTGCTGAGACGTGCCTGGAAGATGGATTTGCGTGGACGCGGAGTTCCCCCGATGGGCGCGGCGGACACGATTGCGGCAGGGCTCTTCTCAGAAGAAGTGATGCGCGAGTCTGAGTCTCCGCGCATGCGCTTTCTGCTTGGCGCGCTTCCGGGTAGGGATAGCGCCGTGACTGTCGAGGTGGCGCGGAATGCACCGATCCTGTTGCACACTGTCGCTCGCGACGAGGGTGCCATTACCGCGAGCCTCACTCGAAACGATGGCATGGTCGGCGTAGCCCACGCGCAATTCGATGGCGCGGTAGTGCGCACTTACGACGCGACGTGGGCCGACAGTGGCGAAACACTCGTGACGCAGCACGTCTCACGGGACGGTGGGAAGCTGGTTGTGCATCGGTCCGGCAAGGCGGACGAGAAGCTCTCGATACCCGAGGGCGCGTGGGGAATCGCCGACTACGCAATGGAGGAGCTGCTCGCCCCGACGTTACTCGCCGTCCCTCGCGACGGCGCCGCGCATCCGTTCGCAGTGTATCGCCCCTACCCTGGTCATTGGGATTCGGGGACAGTGACGGTGACACCTCGAGCGGACGTGTTCCTCTGCAAGCTCACGCTGGGTAAGGAAGCTCCCGTGTTCGTCGTGCTCACTTCAGCGGGCGACTACTTGTACGGTGAGGACAGTGGGCCGAGTTCCTCCAAACGCTTCCCGTTTGGTGCGACGCGTCAGGCGCACGTGCGCGCGATATTCGCGACAAAAAATCCAGGCAGCTAAACGAACGACTCCCCGTCCAGATCGCGCGCCGCGGGGAGCCCGAGCGCCTCGAGCGCGCTCGGGACGACATCCGCCGTCCGCCGCGGGGTGCCACGCATCGGGCGACTCGTGAGCAGCGGCACCACCATGTGATCGCGATGGAGCGAGCCGTGCGCACTCTCATGTTTCACCGGCTCCCACTTGTCGCGAAAGTCCCACCCCGGCGCCGCCGAGACGATGATGTCGCCCGCGCGGGCGCTCGCCGACAGCTGCGCGATCTGCACGATGCCGTCGGGATAGTCGCTGCGCATGCAGGCGTCGTACGCGTCGGTGGCCGTGACGTTCACAAGCTCGAGGCCGAGGCCGAGCGGGTCGCCGCTGGTCGTGCGATAGGAGAAGCGGCCGCCGGCGGCCTCGATGATCGCGGATCCGCGCTCTCTCGTTCGCAGCTCGGTGCGCACGTCGTCCAGGGGAAGCATCACGATGTCGACCGACTCGCGCGCCAGCAGCGCGCGCACGAGCGGCTCCCACTCGTCGCGAAGCGCGCCCCAGCCCGCACGCTCGCGGCGCTCGAGCTCCACGTAGAGATGCGCCATCGCGTTTCCGCTCACCATCACGGCGACCTCCGCGCCGCGCGTGAACAGCCACGGATGCGCGCGCACGCGATGCCCGCTCGCGCGCACCATCTCCGCAAGATCGTCGTGCGCGCGGACGGCCGAGTGGCCGTGGTCGCTCACGATCCAGAGCTGCGTGTCGTCCCACATGCCGGCGCGCTCGAGCGCCGCGCGCAGCGCTCCCACCGCCGCATCGATGCCCGCGAGCGCCTGGCGCGCGAGAGGGCTCTCGTGTCCCTCCGAGTGCGACGCCTTGTCGAGACCAAAGAGCGCGATGCACGCGAAGGCGGGGCGGTGCTCGAGGATGTGCGCGGTCGAGATGCGCGCGGCGTACTCGTCGAGCGCGATCCAGCCGCGCGCGTTGCCGCTCCAGTGCGTGAACGCCGCGCGCACGAGCGTTCGCACATCGCGGCCCAGACGCTCGCCGCGCGCCGTGCCGCGACCGAGCATGCTCATGGCGTTGAAGCGCGAGGGAGCGAGCTCGAACAGCGTCGGGTGCGTCGGGTCGAGATCCTCGTCCACGTGCCGCATCTCGGCGCCGAGGTAGCTGCGGGAGTACGGGAAGCGTCGGCAGCGCGCGTGCGCGCGATCGTACCAGCGAAGGCCGGGAAGTCCGGAGGGGCCGGGAAAGCGTCCCGTGAGAAAGGGAGCGTAGGCGACGCCGGTGACCGACGGAAATGCCGTCGTCACGGGGTACAGCGCGCCCTCCGCGCGCAGGCGCGCGAGCGAGGGGAGTGAAGTGGATGCGCCGGCGCGCGTGTCGGCATCGATCGTGTCGAAGCGTGCGCCGTCGGCAACGAGCAGAATGAGTGGCATGCTGACGAGTGCGGCTGCGAGTCCACTCGCTACGACGGCGAGCGCTAACTACTCATTGTAACGCGCGATAGATTTCGGGACGCTCGAATGACGTCCGTGCGTTCGCGCGCTTAAGATCGATGTTGACGCGCGATTCACGCGCGATTCCCGAGAGGAAGCTAGCACATGACCGCACGAAATCGCTGATTCATGGCCAAGCGAAAGTCGACGCCCGTCGCGAAGAAGAAGAACGGCAGGAAAACGCCCGTGACGGGCACCGGAAAGCGCGCCGTCCCCGGAATCATCGCAGACGCCGAAGAACGTGCACGTGCCGCGCTTCGCGAGCGCACCGAACAGGGACACATTCTCGCCGGACGCACGCCGCCCTCGCAGCGCGAGCAGCGCGTGCAGACCTCCGGCCCGACCAAGTTCAAGGCGAGTCCGCGACCGCTCGACTTTTCCATCCGCGACGACCGGCCGCTCGCCGAAACCGAAGACGAGAAGCTCCTGGGCTCCTCGCCCTCGCCCGTCGACTTCACGCGCACCGATCCCTGGCGCGTGCTTCGCATCACGTCGGAGATCATCGAGGGCTTCGACACGCTCGCCGATGTCGAGAAGGGCGTGTCGATCTTCGGCTCCGCGCGCACGGGTCCCGACGATCCGCAGTACCAGGCAGCGCAGGAGACCGCGCGGCTGCTCGCCGAGGCGGGGTTCGCGATCATCACCGGCGCCGGGCCGGGGATCATGGAAGCCGCCAACAAGGGCGCGCGCGAAGGGAACGGACGCTCGATCGGCTGCAACATCGAGCTGCCCTTCGAGCAGGGCTCGAACCCGTATGTCGACACGGTCATCGAGTTCCGCTACTTCTTCATCCGCAAGCTGATGTTCGTGAAATACTCCTCGGCCTTCATCATCTTTCCCGGCGGCTTCGGGACGCTCGATGAGGCCTTCGAGGCGCTCACGCTCATCCAGACGGGGAAGATCTACCAATTTCCGGTGATCCTCTTCGGCCGCCACTACTGGGCCGGGCTGCTGCGCTGGCTCAAGTCGCGCGTGCTGGTGGAGAAGAAGATCTCGCCGGGCGACCTCGATCTCATCCTCGTCACCGACGATCCGGTCGAGGCGGCGAACGCGGTGATCGCGGCGGACACGGCGCAGAGAAAGCCACACCAGCGGCGCGCGTCCGATCCGAAGATTCAGCTCGAGAAGTAGCCCTCACACCAATTATCTTAGTACTAAGGGAATTCGGAAATGGCGGCAAAGAAGGGCAGGAAGACGATCGCAAAAAAGTCGAAGCCGGCGTCCGCAGCCGCATCGCGCGAGCGGGGCGGCTTCAAGGCCTCCCGTCACGGCGCACCGTCGCGCTCATCCGCCGCCGGTCCCAAGGCGCAGCAGAAGCAGGCGGCCGAGGAGCGTGAGCGCGCCGGCGCGGCGCACACATCGCACGAGAAGAGCCGCTTTCTCCGCGGCCAGCGCATCGATCCGCGACGCATTGATGGAAAGGAGAGCGTCGTCGACCTGATCGAGGGGACGTTCCTCGCCTACAACGCCGCGCGTCTGCGCGAGGCAGCCCAGCTCTTCACCGAGAAGATGCTCGAGCCCGACGTCACCGTCGGCCTTACGCTCACCGGCGCGCTCACGCCCGCCGGCCTCGGGATGGCCGCGCTCATTCCGCTCATCGAGGCCGGCTTCGTCGACTGGATCATCTCCACCGGCGCGAATCTCTATCACGACACGCACTTCGGGCTCGGACTCGCGATGCACCGCGGCAACGCGACCGAGTCCGACATCGTGCTGCGCGAGGAAGGCGTCGTTCGCATCTACGACATCTTCTTCGACTACGATGTTCTCCTCTCCACCGACGCATTCTTCCGCCAGATCATGCGCGCGCCCGAGTTTCAGCGCGCCATGTCGAGCGCGGAATTCCACGCGCTCTGCGGCAAGTACGTGCGCGAGCGCGAAAAAGCGCTCGGCATCTCGCATCGCTCGCTGCTCTCCGCGGCCTACACCGCCGGCGTGCCGATTTACACCTCGTCGCCCGGCGACTCATCCATCGGGATGAACGTCGCGGCGCTCGCGCTCGAGGGCGGCAAGCTCCTCATCGATCCCAATCGGGACGTGAACGAGACCGCGTCGATCGTGCTCGCCGCCAAGCGCGGGAACGGTCGCAGCGCCGTCATGATTCTCGGTGGCGGAAGCCCCAATAACTTCATGCTGCAGACCGAGCCGCAGATCCAGGAAGTGCTCGGCATCGACGAGAAGGGGCACGATTTCTTTTTGCAGATCACGGACGCGCGCCCCGACACGGGCGGTCTCTCGGGCGCGACTCCTGCGGAGGCGGTGAGCTGGGGGAAGATCGATCCCGACAAGCTGCCGGATGCCGTCGTCTGCTACGTCGATTCGACGATCGCGCTGCCACTGCTCACCTCGTACGCGCTCGCGAAGCGAAAGCCGCGCAAGCTCAAGCGTCTGCTCGATCGGCGCGAAGCGAACATGGCGCGGCTGCGGGAGGAGTTCGAGCGCGCGGGCGGGGAGCCGCTTCCCTCGGAGCAGACGAGCGAGACGCTTCCGCGGCATCGATAAGCCCTCGCTAGGCTGGACAGCGGTTCGGATTCCTTCTACAATGAACGAAGCACACAGAACAAAGCACCCACGCGCCCGGCTCCCACGCCGGGCGCTCACATTTTACGCCGTGCTGCGGGACCATGATCGAAGAGCTGAAGGAAAAGCTGGAGCTGGAAGCCAACAAGCTTCAATTCGAATTGAACGTCACTCTCCCCAACGAGATCCGCAAAGCGGTCGAGATGGGTGACCTTCGCGAAAACAGCGAGTACAAGGCTGCGCTGGAGCGCCAGCAGTTCGTGCAGGCGCGCCTGGGACAGCTGCGCCAACGACTCAGCAAGCTCTCGCAGATCGATGTCACGCAGATCTCGCACGACAAGGTGGGGCTCGGCTCGCGCGTCATCGTGAAGGACAGCGCGACGGGCGCCGAGGAGAGCTATCAGCTCGTGTTCGGCGACTCGGTGGAGTTCGAAGAGGGACAGGTCACGATGTCATCCGCCATCGGGCGCGCGCTCGTGGGGAAGGCGGTGGGCGACCTGGTCGTCCTCAAGCTCCCGACCTCCACGCGTCGTCTCGAGATCATCGACCTCAAGACGATTCACATCCCGGCGTCCTGAGCCGCTAAGCCTCGGCGATCCCGAACAGATCGTCGATCTCGCGCCGGTACGACTGCAGTTCGTCGTCCACGTTCCACTCCATTTTCTGCGCGAGCATCTCCGCCACCGCCTGCGCGATCGACATCGCGTGATCGTGCGTCTCGAAGGCGACGTGTAGCCGGCGGATGAGAATGTCGCCGAGCGTGCGCGCCATCTCGTGCGACACTCCCCACTCGAGCTCCGCAGCGATGTAGGGGAGCTCGGGTACCAGCCGCTCCGCGAGCGTGCGATCGACGTTCGCCATCTGCCAGAGCGCGCGCCAGCGCGTGCCGTACGCGTGCACGAGATGCTCGGCGACATCCGGCGCGCCGATAGTCGCGCGTGCGAGCGCAAGCTCGTCCTCGAGCGACTCGATGTCGCCGCCGGGGAGCGATTCCTTGTGCGTGGCCGCGCGGCGATGCCCCACCCGGAGGCGTCGCGCGATCGTGTCCATCACATCGACGGCCATCGCGCGATAGGTGGTGAGCTTGCCGCCGGTGACCGAGAGCAGTCCCGGCACTGTCCACGCGATCGCGTGCTCGCGCGATGCCGCGTCCGGATTCTTGTCCGCGGACGCGACGAGTGGTCGAATCCCGGCCCACGCGGAGACGACATCTCCCGCGGTGAGGTGCGCGCCGGGGAAGAAGGCGTTGGCGGAGCGGAGGAGGTAGGTGACGTCAGCGGTGGTGGCGCGCACGCGCTCGGGGCGTCCGTCGTAGTCGGTGTCCGTCGTACCGATGACGCTGAACGGCCCCGCCGGGAGCACGAACATCACGCGTCCGTCGATGGGCGAGAGGAGGGTGAGCGCGCCGTTGTTGCGAATGCGGTCGCGCGGCACCGACACGTGCACGCCCTTCGTTCCGCGCACCGCGCGCCGCGCCTGCGGCTCGGCCATGCGCCGGATCGCGTCGCTCCACGGCCCGGCGGCGTTCACCACCGTGCGCGCGCGGATCTCGATGTCGACGCCCGTGCGCAGGTCGACCGCGCGCGCGCCGCACACGCCGTCGCTCGTCATGAGCAGGTCGTGCACGGAGAGGTGATTCACGACGACGGCGCCTGCGTCGCGAGCGCCGAGCACGGTCGCGAGGGTGAGGCGGATGTCGTCGGTGGCGGCGTCGAAGTAGGAAGCGCCGCCGACCATCCCCATGGCGCGCAGCTCCGGCTCGAGCGCCGTCACCACGTGCGTGCTGAGGGTGCGATGACGTCCGAGATTTCGTCCGAGGGCGAGCGCGTCGTAGAGAAAAAGTCCGGCGCGCAGCTTCCAGAGCTTGATGCGTGCCTTCTCGTAGACGGGCCACATGAACTGCAGCGGGCGCACGAGATGCGGCGCGATGGTCGCGAGGATGCGGCGCTCGCGGCACGACTCGAAGACGAGCCCGAGCTGGCCGTGCTCGAGGTAGCGCACCCCACCGTGGACGAGTCGCGAGGAGCGGCTCGAGGTGCCGCTCGCGAAGTCCTGTGCTTCCACAAGTGCGACGCTCAGCCCGCGCATGGCAGCGTCGCGCGCGACCCCGGCGCCGGTGATGCCGCCACCGATCACGAGGACGTCGAACGCGCCCTCGGCGAGCAGCGCGAGAGCTTCCGCGCGCAGGGCTTGTGCGTCATGCCCTGGCTGTACCGCCTGTCCCTCGATTGGTGGGTTGTCGGGCATCGCCGAACGCTACGGGGACGGGCGCTCGCGGGTCAACGCCCCGGTGCTTCATTGCGAGACAATGAATAGTGTAACTTTCGCCAATGCCAACCTTCGGTAACGGGCGCCGCGTAGCCATCGTCGCCGGCCTGCGCACGCCGTTCGAGCGGTCGGGGACGCTCTTCAAGTCGCTCTCGGCGCAGGAGCTCGGCCGAGCGGTGGTGGCGGAGTTGGTCGCGCGAACGGGGCTCGACGGCGAGGAGATCGACACGCTCGTATTCGGCACGGTGGTGCCGAGCGTGCTCGCGCCGAACATCGCGCGCGAGGTGGCGCTGCTCCCGATGCTCCCCAAGGGGATTCCTGCGGTGACGGTGAGCCGCGCGTGCACCTCGGCGAACCAGGCGATCACCGATGCGGCGGATCAGATCACGCTCGGCCACGCCGACGTCGCGATCGCGGGCGGCGCGGAGTCGCTGTCGAACGTGCCGATTTTGCACTCGCGCGGATTCGCGAACGCGCTCGTCTCGGCATCGAAGGCGAAGACGATTCCGGCGCGGCTCGGTGCGCTCTCGCGGATTCGCCCGCGCGATCTGATTCCGATCACGCCGGCGATTGCCGAGCCATCGACGGGCGAGACGATGGGGCAGAGCGCGGAGAAGATGGCGAAGCTCAACCACATTCCGCGCGACGAGCAGGATCAGTTCGCGTTGCGCTCGCACCGGCTGGCGGCGGCGGGCACGCAGGACGGGCGGCTGACGGCGGAGATCATGCCGTACTACGTGCCGCCGCAGTACGGCGAAGTGGCGACGAGC
>Ga0207668_10002624_pt1 | contig 10521 bp, 10 predicted proteins | sample KBSS43metaG_FD_184323 | JGI IMG/M metagenome (GOLD analysis project Ga0207668, IMG submission 184323) | Switchgrass rhizosphere microbial communities from Kellogg Biological Station, Michigan, USA - KBS S4-3 metaG (SPAdes) (version 2) | ecosystem: Host-associated > Plants > Roots > Rhizosphere... | reverse complement strand
TGCTCGACGGTGTGCGGGCTCGCGGCGCGTTCGTCCTGCGTCTGTCGCTCGATCCACCGTGGTCGATGCGCATCCAGGACGACGCCCCGCTCACGCTGATCTGCATGACCCACGGCGAAGCGGTCATCGTCACCGACTCCGGGGACACGTACCCGCTGCGCACCGGGGACGTCGCGCTGGCCCGCGGCGTCGAGCACTACCTGTTCGCCGACGCACCGGAGACCATCCCCCAGGTCGTCATCCACCCCGGCAACAGGTGTACGACGTTGCGCGGCGAGGACCTTCGATTCGAGATGTCCGTCGGCGTCCGGACGTGGGGCAATGCAGACTGGGGTGCGCACCGCGGCATCGTCTGCGCGTACGAGGGCCGCAGCGAAGTCAGTACCCGACTGCTGAACGCGCTGCCAACGATCTTGGTGATGCGCGGCGACGAGTGGCGAACACCGTTGGTCGAGCTGCTTTCGGCCGAGGCCGGGCGCGACGGGCCCGGCCAGGAGGCCTACCTGGACCGACTGCTCGACCTGTTGCTGATGGACGTGCTGCGGGCGTGGTTCGACCGCGACGAACGCGCCCCAACCTGGTGGCACGCCGAACAGGACGCCGTCGTCGGACCGGCCTTGCGGCTGATCTACAACAATCCCGAGCACTCCTGGACAGTGGCCAACCTCGCTGCGGCCGTTGGTAATTCGCGCGCAGTGTTCGCCCGCCGGTTCACGGATCGGGTCGGCGAGTCACCGATCGCCTTCCTGACCAGTTGGCGGCTCGCCTTGGCGGCCGACATGCTGCGTTCGGGTGAGTCGACTATCGCGGCGATCGCGCGCCAAGTTGGATACGCCACCCCGTTCGCGCTGAGCAGCGCGTTCAAACGGGCCTACGGCGTCAGCCCGAATGCCTACCGCGCGGGCGCCTCGGGCGCCTCGGGCGCTGCGTCGTCTGACGCCTCCACCGGCTGACGCCGCTTGAACAACTCGCCCGCCACCGAGGTAATCGCGATCGTGAGCAGGGCGCCGAGAATCAACGCCGACGGCTCACCAGGGCTGAGCAGGTTCCGCTCCGTCCCCAGCGTGGCGGCCGCGACGGGCACTCCGAGTTGAGCGGCCGCCAGCGCCCCCAGCGGCAATGGCTGACCCAGCAGCCGTGCCGCGCAGTGCGCGAGCACCGCGCCGACGCCGAGTCCCACTCCGAGCCCGATGAACTCGGGATGCTCGCCCAGGTCGCGCACCTGTAGCGAGGCGCCGAGCCAGACGAAGAACAGCGGCGAGAAGAAGCCCTCGCTGACGCCGAGTAGTTGGCGGGCGAGTCGCTTCGGCTCGCCGATTCCGTTGATCACCAGGCCAAGTGCGAAGCCCGCCAACATGATCGACACGTGGGTGGTGGTGGCCAGCGCCGCCAGCGAGAACAACATGATGAGGCTGAACCGCAGTTCGAGCGCCAACTCGTGCCGCTTCGAGTACTCCCGCAACCGCGTACGCACCCCGCCCCGTTCGAAGTGCCGGAGCACGAAGAACAGCACCAGCGCACATGCCGCGATGGCCAATGCGCCAAGCGCGGCACGCGCCGCCCGACTCGGGTCGATGGCCAACGGCAGCAACACGATCGAGGCGGCATCGGCGATCGCGATCTGAGCCTTGACCGAGAGCACCTGCGGCCCGTCGAGCTTCAGGGAGTCGATCACCGGCAACGCGACGGCCGCCGACGAGGAGGCCATCAGCACGGCGTACAGCGCAGCGTGGCCGGTGCCGAACACCCGCGCCAACACCACCCCGAGCGCAGCGGCGACGGCGCCGACGAGCACCGCGCGAAGCACCGCCTTGGGGATACCCGAGCGCAGTGTCGCGTCACGCACCGGGACGTGGGTGCCGACGACGAACATCACCAGGTCGAAGCCGATGTTGGCCAGCAGCGTGAACGTCGGGTCTCCTGTGTCGACGATGTCGAATCCGGTGCGGCCGATCACGAGTCCCGCGACGAGCTCGCCGATGATCACCGGGATGCGCAGGCCGGGAACGGCAACCAGCAACGGGCCCGCCATGCCGACGATGACGAGCAGCGCCAGGGTGTGGAACCCGAATCCCGACACGTCAGCCAGTCACGACTCCCACGACACCAGGCGGCACGGTATCGGGGTGTTCTCGTCGGTGAGATAGCTGGCGCACACGCGGTGGTAGCCGTCGGCGATCTGAAGCGGCGTGTCAGTCCGGAAGTCGCCACGCACCAACAGGATCGGGGACAGCTTCTTGCCGTCGGCGATCTTGGCGAGGTCGGTCTTCACGCGCGGGTTCGCGTCCGTGAGCAACGCCAGCTGGGCTGCGCGCAGAATGTCCTTCGCCTTGCGGAACATCGGCTCTGCGGACCTCAACGCCGCCACGGTCTTCGTCACCACGACCGCGTCCGCGATGAGACTGAGGTAATCAGCCGCCGCGTCGTAGTCATGTGCCTCGGGCTCGGCTATCCACTTGACCGCCATCAGGTCACCCTAATCCGCACGGCTGGGAATTCGAGTAGACGACTACTCACGTCGGCCGGCCAGTACCACGCCACCGTTGTCGACATGGAGACACGAACGCTCAACAAGGTAGCCACGCGGTCGTTGCTCGTCGGCGCTTGCCTTGCCGTGATGGGACTCAGTGCCAGCGCCGCGCTGGCGGAACCGGCACCCGACCCGGTGCCGGTGAGACTGGACGTCGTCTCGATCGGCTTCGAGCTGGTTCCGGTGCCGACGCGCGGGGATCCGTTTCACCGCACCGACGTGACCATGGTTTCGCTTCAGCAACTGCTCAGCCACCCGCGGGTGGCGAGCTTTGGCTGAACAACAACCGCAAGGACTGGCTAGGCGTTGACCCAGTTTCCGTGGAATCCGTACGGCACGCGGGTCGGCAGCTTGATCCGGGCGATCGGGGCCCCAGCGAAGTCGGAGGCGTCGAGGATGACCAGGTCGCTACCGTTGCGCGCGGGATCGTAGACGTAGCCGAGGTAGTACCCGTTGCTTTCTCCCGGCACTCCGGCGGCGGGCACGAACACCGCCTCACCTGGCCCGCCGTCACCGAGGTCGTGCTGCACCGCCGACCCGGTGGACAGGTCATGGCGCACCCAGCCGTTCTTGCCAACGGAGACCGAGTAGCGGGCGGGCAGACCGGCCAGCCGGTCATCGATGCGGGGGAACTCGATGCCACGGTCATCGAGCTGGCGCTCGCTCACCCGGCCCGACTCCAGGTCGATGGTCCAAGTCCACAGCACGCCTTCGGCGTCGAATCCGCCACTGTCGCGCCACAGTTCGGGATAGCGAACCGCCTGCAGCACGATCGACTTCCCGTCGGTGGAGTCGTGTGCATTCGCGACGTGAAAGACGTAGCAGGGATCGATCTCGAACCAGCGCACCTCACCGAACGGGTCGTCTCGGCGCAGCACGCCAAGGCGGGCGCCGTATTCGTCGTCCCAGCGGTACGGCATGTCGCGCTCCCCTTTCATGGCGACTTCGAGGCTGAACACGATGGGCAGGTCCATGAAGATCACGTGATTCGCGGTCAGCGCGAAGTCGTGCATCATGGTCAGCGCCTTGACGTCCAGTGGGCGGTTGATCACCAATTCGCCGTTCGCATCCGCGCGGTGATAGGTGACGTGCGGCGCGAAGATGTTGCCGTAGCCGAAGAAGTGCAGTTCGCCCGTCGTCGGGCAGATCTTCGGGTGGGCGGTCATCGAGTCGACGAGCTTGCCGCCAAAGTCATACGCGCCCAGGGTCTCCAAGTCGTTGGTGATCTCGTAGGGCAGCGACGACTCGACCAGCGCGAGCGTCTTGCCCGCGTGGTTGACGACGTGCGTGTTGGCGACGGCGGCCCTCAGGTTGCGCGTGCCGTCGGCGTTGTAGAGCGGGAACGGGTCGACGAAGCTGTCGGTGCGTACCCACCGGTTGCGGTACCACTTCGCCCGTCCGGCTTCGATGCGGACGCCGTGGATCATGCCGTCGCCGGTGAACCAGTGGCCCGTGGCCTCGCGAGGGTTGGGGCCGTTGCGCAGGTACCAACCGTCGAGTTCGGCGGGGATCGCACCCTCGACGACGAGGTCGTACTCGGTCAGTTCGTCGGCGACGGGCGCATAGTTGCCGACGTTGAAGACCTGACCGTCATTCGGCAGGCCTGCATCGGTGGTCGGAAGGCCGGACGGAGCTGCCGAGCGGTGCTGGATGTCAGTCACGATGAGTCTCCTTGCGGGCTGTTGGAAGAATACGACCAGACTGACACTCCACTCATGACATGTCAAGAGTGAAATATAAAATTGGGCGGGGCGTCGCGCGACGTAGCAAGATCGAGACGTGCCCGGGCGTCGACACTCAGCGCTGCTCGCCAAGCTCACCGCGAACCGGTCGGACAGCTCGCAGCGCGCGATCGTCGATGAACTGCGCCGGGTGATCCTCGATGGCGGCGCCCCACCCGGCTCGCCGATACCGGTCAACGAGGTCGCCGAGGTGTTCGGGGTCAGCCCCATCCCGGTGCGCGAGTGCCTCAAGACGCTGACCGCCGAGGGGCTGGTGGCCCATCAACCCAACGTCGGGTACGCCGTCGCGCGACTCACCGCCACCGAGCTCGCCGAGCTCTACATCGTGCGTGAGACGCTCGAGTCCGCGGCACTGTCCGCCGCCGTCGCCAACGCCACCGACGCCGAACGCGACGCCGTCGCGCTCGCGCATCGGTTACTGGAAAGGGCAGTGGCAGAAGATGATCCGCAGACCTACCACCGTCAGAGCCGGCACTTCCACATGGGGCTGACGCGACCGTCCGGCATGCATCGCCTGGTCCACATGCTCGAATCGGCTTGGAACATCACCGAACCCGTGCAGTTGATGGTGCACGTCGACGCGTCCGACCGCGCCGCGCTGCACGCCGACCACGGGCAGATGTTGCAGGCGTTCCTCGATCGCGACGCAGACACCTTGCTCGCCGTCAGCGGCGACCATCACCGCCGGCTCAACGCCGTCGTATCCACCTTGCCGTCCGACAGCGGGTTGATCACGAGCGACTGACAGGCCATCTCCAGCCAATGAGTCGGCGGTGTTTCTTGAGTCCACGAAATATATTTCCCACGCAACGGCCGTGAAACACACCGGCGCTACTTTTCGTCCATCGCGTGCCCCTCCGGCAGAAGACTGGACAGAAAGCAGCAACATGACAGACACCCGTGACCTCCCGCCGGGCGCCGAGCTCGGCGCAGGCGACATCGTCGAAGCCGCGGGGCATCCCGTCGGCGGTGGCGTCATCAAACCCGAGTACGACCCGCGACTGACCAACGAGGACCTCGCCCCCTTGGGCAAGCAGTCCTGGACGTCGTACAACATCTTCGCGTTCTGGATGTCCGACGTGCACAGCGTCGGCGGCTACGTCACGGCGGGCAGCCTCTTCGCGCTGGGCCTGGCCAGTTGGCAAGTGCTCATCGCGCTGCTCGTCGGCATCACGATCGTCTACTTCCTCTGCAACCTGGTCGCCAAGCCCAGCCAGCTGGCCGGGGTTCCCTATCCGGTGGTGTGCCGCAGTTCGTTCGGTGTGCTCGGCGCGAACATCCCGGCCATCATCCGCGGCCTGATCGCCGTGGCCTGGTACGGAATTCAGACCTACCTCGCCTCGGCCGCGCTCGACGTGGTGTTGCTCAAGCTGTTCCCCGGTTTGGCTCCCTACGCCGACGTCGATCAGTACGGATTCACCGGCCTGTCACTGCTCGGCTGGGGCAGCTTTACGCTGCTGTGGATCCTTCAGGCCGCGGTGTTCTGGCGCGGCATGGAGTCGATTCGCAAGTTCATCGACTTCTGCGGGCCCGCCGTTTACGTCGTGATGTTCATCCTCTGCGGCTATCTGCTGTGGAAGTCCGGCTGGCACGTCAGCCTGTCGCTCGGCGGCGAGAAGCAGGGCAACAGCCTGGTCATCATGCTTGGTGCCATCGCCCTCGTGGTGTCGTACTTCTCGGGCCCGATGCTGAACTTCGGCGACTTCGCCCGCTACGGCAAGAGCTTCCAAGCCGTGAAGAAGGGCAACTTCCTCGGCCTGCCGGTCAACTTCCTGGTGTTCTCGCTGCTGGTCGTCATCACCGCTGCCGCGACGGTTCCCGTGTTCGGCGAACTGCTCACCGACCCGGTGGCCACCGTCGCGCGGATCGACAGCGTGACGGCAATCGTGTTGGGCGCGTTGACCTTCACGATCGCCACCATTGGCATCAACATCGTGGCCAACTTCATCAGCCCCGCATTCGACTTCTCCAACGTCAGCCCGCAGCGGATCAGCTGGCGGATGGGCGGCATGATCGCGGCCGTCGGTTCGGTGCTGCTGACCCCGTGGAATCTGTACGGCAACCCAGAGGTCATCCACTACACATTGGAGACTCTCGGCGCATTCATCGGCCCGCTGTTCGGCGTGCTCATCGCGGACTTCTACCTGATCCGCAAGCAGAAGATCGTCGTCGACGACCTCTTCACCATGTCGAAGACCGCGAACTACTGGTACAAGAAGGGCTACAACCCGGCAGCCGTCGTCGCGACGGTCGTCGGCGCGATTCTGGCCATGCTGCCGGTGCTGCTCGGCGGCATGGTCGTCGGAATGACCGGCGCCTCGCAGTACAGCTGGTTCATCGGTTGCGGCGTGGCCTTCGCGCTCTACTACGCACTGGCCACCCGCGGGCCGTGGAAGATGACGCCGCTGGCCGAGGCAGCAGTGCCTGCCGCCTGATTCGACACACCGCTGCGGCCCGACATTCCACAATTGGAATGTCGGGCCGTACGCTTTGGTGGTGAGTCTCCGATTCGCCGCCCTTGGCCTGCTCGCCCAACACCCTGGCAGCGGGTACGACCTGCTCAAACGATTCGAACAGTCGATGGCCAACGTCTGGCCGGCCACCCAGAGCCAGCTCTACGGCGAGTTGAACAAGCTGGCCGACAGCGGGCTCATCGAGGTCTCCGACATCGGCCCACGTGGGCGCAAGGAGTACCGCGTCACGGAGGCGGGCCGTGCCGAACTCATGCGGTGGATCACCGACTCGCGCGACGATCCACCGCTGCGTCGGCCGGATCTGCTCCGGGTCTTCCTGCTCGGCGAGGCATCGGCCGACGTCGCACGCCAGTACGTCACGGCATTCGCCGAGCACGCCGACTCGGACCTGAAAAGGTATGAGCACCTTCGTGATTCGGCCGACTGGGAGGACGACTGCGAGGACTTCTACGGTCGCGCCGCGTTGGAGTACGGGATCCAAAGGGCCGCGATGGAAGTGCGCTGGGCGCAGTGGTTGCTCACCACGATCGACGAGCGCGCCCGAAGGTGACTCCGGAATAAGCATTGCATCGCGATAGTTTCCGATATATCGTCAATGTATCGGAAGCGCACACCGTGCTTCCTGTCGAAAGAAGGAACACAAACATGACCACCCCGTTCACACCTCAAGACGGCCCCTTCGAAGGCCGACCCGGCCTTGGTTTCGGCTTCGGATTCAGCCCCGAAGACCGGCGGGCCCTACACGAACAGCGCAGGCAGGCGCGGCGCGAATTCCGCGACCACGTGCGCGAACACCGCGGTGAGGCCGGCTTCGGCCCCGGCGGCTTCGGCCCAGGATTCGGCCGTGGCTTCGGCCCCGGCGGCTTCGGTCCCGGATTCGGTTTCGGACCCGGCGGACCCCGAGGCGGGCGACGCGGCGGACCACGCGGCGGCGGACGTGGCAGGCGCGGTGACGTGCGTGCCGCGATCCTCAAGCTGCTCGTCGACCGGCCGATGCACGGCTACGAGATGATCCAGGAGATCAACGAGCGTAGCCAGCAGCTGTGGAAGCCGAGCCCCGGCTCGGTGTATCCGACACTGCAGCTGCTCGTCGACGAGGGCCTACTCGTCGCACGGGAATCCGAGGGCAGCAAGAAGCTCTTCGAGCTGACCGACGACGGTCGCGCCGCCGCCGAGAAGATCGAGACGGCGCCGTGGGACGAGATCACCGAAGGCGCCGATCCTGGCGCCGTGAGCCTGCGCAGTGCCGTGGGCCAGCTGATGGGTGCGGTCGCGCAGTCCGCGCACACCGCATCGACGGAGCAGCAGCAGCGCATCGTCGACATCGTCAACAACGCCCGCCGCGAGATCTACCACGTCCTCGGAGAGGACTGATCGGCCGTAGCCTGGGCGAGGTCGAGTAGCAGCTCGAAAAAAGCGCTCGAGAAAACTGTAAGACCACTCGGGCGTGATGGCTCTTACCTGTGAGAGCGGCCCAACGGGGGCGGCGACCACACACAGGAGCACCACATGTTCACCAAGCACAATCGCAAGACGTCCGTCATCGCCGCGACGATCGCAGCCGCAGCCGTGCCCGCGGTTCTGTTCGCCGGTGCGGGCGCCGCGCAGGCGGCGTCCACGCTCGATACGGCCAGCGACGCGATGGGCGTCACCGTCGAGATCCACTCGACGGGCAGCCAAGGCCTCTGCTTCTACTCCGCCGAGCCGTGGTTCGGATGGACGACCGTGAAGCCCCTTCCGGTGTACAAGGTTCCGTTCTATCTGCAGGCAAATCAATCCCACAACCTGTGGTTTCCGGGCATCCAGACCGGCACCACATGGAAGGCGAAGGTCGAATGCCCCATCGGCGGAGTTGACTACTTCAACCCCGTCTACTGAGCATCGCCCTCGAGCAAGACGCGACTTCGGCGCGGTTTCGTCCTCACCGGATGAAACCGCGCCGAATCCGTGTAGATAGAAGTCATGACGACATTCCACATCGGCTCGTATTCCGTACATCGCGTCGGCTTCGGCGCGATGCAGCTACCGGGCCCTGGTGTGTTCGGCCCGCCGCGCGACCATGACCAGGCCCTGGCGGTGCTCAAGCGGGCCGTCGAGCTCGGCGTCGACCACATCGACACGTCGCAGTTCTACGGGCCCAACGTCTCCAACGAACTGATCCACGAGGCATTGCACCCCTATCCAGCCAACCTCGCGCTGGTCAGCAAGGTCGGTGCACGCCGCGACGACACGGGCGCGTGGCTACCGGCGCAACAGCCCGACGAACTGCGGCAGGGCATCGAGGACAACCTGCGCACGCTCGAGGTCGACACGTTGGCCGCGGTGAACCTGCGCATCCACGGCGCTGATCCCAGCGCCGTTGGCGACGTGGATCGCGAGCTGTTCGACCGTCAGCTGACGGCGATGATCGCTGCTCGCGACGAGGGTCTCATCGCCGGGATCGGGTTGAGCAGCATCGGGCCCGACCATCTGCGAATCGCGTTGGACCGCACCGAGATCGTCACCGTCCAGAACGCGTACAACCTGCTCGACCGGACGTCGCAGCCCATCCTCGACGCGTGCGTCGAGCACGGAATCTCGTTCGTGCCGTTCTTCCCGTTGGGCTCCGGCTTCACCGCCGACAATCCGGTGCTCGGCAATGCCGTGGTGCAGCAGGCCGCCGCCGACCTCGGCCGCACGCCCGCACAGATCGTGCTCGCGTGGACGCTGTCGGTGGCGCCCAACGTGCTGCTGATCCCTGGCACCTCGTCGGTGGCGCACCTGGAGGAGAACATGGCCGTCGCCGACATCGAACTGCCCGCCGACGTCAAGTCCAAGCTCGACGCCCTTGCCCCCGCCCCATAGCGGCTTGTGTACGCGCGGCCGCGCTCACCGCGCTCACCGCGGCTGAGCGTGCACAAATCACTCGACGTCGACCCAGTCCAGGGTGCGCTGGACGGCCTTCTGCCAGCCCGCATAACCGGAGGCCCGCTGGTCGTCGGTCCACGACGGCGTCCACCGCTTGCCCTCCTGCCAGTTGGCCCGCAGGTCGTCGGGTCCCGCCCAGAACCCGACGGCCAGCCCGGCCGCATACGCCGCGCCCAACGCGGTGGTCTCGGCGACGACGGGCTTGACCACGTCGACGCCCAACACGTCGGACTGGATCTGCATGCACAGGTCGTTGGCGGTGATGCCGCCGTCGACCTTGAGCACCTCGAGGTGCACGCCGGAGTCGGCCTCCATCGCGTCGACGACGTCGCGGCTCTGGTAGCAGATCGCCTCAAGCGTCGCGCGGGCAACGTGCGCGTTGGTGTTGAACCGCGACAGGCCGACGATCGCGCCGCGCGCATCGGAGCGCCAGTACGGCGCGAACAGGCCGGAGAACGCGGGCACGAAGTAGACGCCGCCGTTGTCGTCGACCTGCCGGGCCAGCGATTCGCTCTGCGCGGCACCGCTGATGATGCCCAACTGATCGCGCAGCCACTGCACGGCCGAGCCGGTCACGGCAATCGAACCCTCAAGCGCGTAAACGGGTTTCGCGTCTCCGAACTGGTAGCACACCGTCGTCAACAGCCCGTTGGAGGACCGCACGATCTTCTCGCCGGTGTTGAGCAGCAGGAAATTGCCTGTGCCATAGGTGTTCTTGGCCTCGCCCGCGCGCAGGCACACCTGGCCGACCATGGCGGCCTGCTGGTCCCCCACGATGCCGGTGATCGCGACCTCGCCGCCGAGCGGTCCGTCCGCGAGCGTCGTGCCATACGCCTCGGGGAACGACGACGGCGGACGGACCGCTCGG
>Ga0207668_10002622_pt1 | contig 10524 bp, 10 predicted proteins | sample KBSS43metaG_FD_184323 | JGI IMG/M metagenome (GOLD analysis project Ga0207668, IMG submission 184323) | Switchgrass rhizosphere microbial communities from Kellogg Biological Station, Michigan, USA - KBS S4-3 metaG (SPAdes) (version 2) | ecosystem: Host-associated > Plants > Roots > Rhizosphere... | reverse complement strand
CGCCGCGAAGGGGATGACCAGCCGCGCGGGGACCTGGTTGAACGACAGCCCGACCTCGAAGCCGTCGGGGCGCACGTTCAGGTCCCAGTAGCGGTTCTGGATGACGATCGTCATCTCGTCGGGGAAGCGCTGCGACAGATGGTCGGGAATCTCGACGCCGGGGGCGGCGGTCTTGAAGGTGATGTAGAAATGGTGCTCGCCGGGCAGGCCACCGGCTTTCTCGATCTCGCCCAGCACGCGGCCGACCACGGCGCGCAGCGCCTCCTGGACGATCTCGTCATAGGGAATCAGGCTGTCGGGGCCGTTGTCGCTCATGGGCCGTTCGTGGACGGGCGCGGCGGGCGGGTCAAGCGCGTTGCGCCCCGTCGCAGCGACGCTATAGCGGCGCCATGCGCAGCGCCTCGGTTCACCGCAAGACGAACGAGACCGATATCGCCGTCGAGCTCGACCTCGACGGCACCGGGACCTATCAGGTCTCGACCGGGATCGGCTTCCTCGATCACATGCTGGAGCAGCTGTCGCGCCATTCGCTGATCGACCTGACGGTCAAGGCGGTGGGCGACCTGCATATCGACCAGCACCACACGACCGAGGACAGCGGCATCGCCATCGGCGAGGCCTTTGCCAAGGCACTCGGCGACCGCAGGGGCATCACCCGCTACGGCCACGCCTATGCGCCGATGGACGAGACGCTGACCCGCGTCGCCATCGACATTTCGGGCCGGCCCTATCTGGTGTGGAAGACCGAATTCTCGCAGTCCAAGCTCGGCGACTTCGACAGCGAGCTGTTCGAGCACTGGTTCCACTCCTTCGCCGGGGCGGCCGGGATCACGCTGCATGTCGAGACGCTGTACGGTCGCAACAACCACCACATCGTCGAAAGCGCCTTCAAGGCCCTCGCCCGCGCCCTGCGCGCCGCGATCGAGATCGATCCGCGCAAGGCCGACCAGGTGCCGTCCACCAAGGGTACGCTGGGTGGCGTGTGAGATCCCTCCCCTCCCGCCTGCGGGAGGAAAGCAACGATGGCAGCGATGGCAGCGATGATCGCCCTGATCGACTACGGCGCGGGCAACCTCCGCTCGGTCCACAACGCCCTGCTCGCCGCCGGCGCCACCGGGGTGGAAGTGACCAGCGATCCCGACACCGTCGCCCGCGCCGAACGCATCGTGCTCCCCGGCGTCGGCGCCTTCGCCGCCTGCATGGGCGCGCTGTCGCGGATCCCCGGCATGGTGGAGGCGCTCGACCGCCGCGTCGTCGCCGAGGCCCGCCCCTTCCTCGGCATCTGCGTCGGCATGCAGTTGATGGCGGAAGCCGGCGAGGAGCATGGCCGCCATGACGGCCTCGGCTGGATCGGCGGCACGGTGCGCCGGCTTGAGCCCGGCGATCCGGCGCTGAAGGTCCCGCATATGGGCTGGAACGACGTCGCCCCGAACGCCGCCGCGACCGCGCGCGGCGCCGGCCTGATCGCGGCGGGCGAGGCCTATTTCCTCCACTCCTACCAGTTCGACGTGGCCGATCCCGCCGATGTCCTCGCCGCCACCGACCATGGCGGCGCGGTGACCGCCGCGGTGGGCCGCGACACCATGGTCGGCGTCCAGTTCCACCCCGAAAAGAGCCAGGCCTACGGCCTCGCCTTCCTCGCCCGCTTCCTCGCCTGGAAACCCTGATGCCGTTTCACATCTATCCCGCGATCGACCTCAAGGCCGGCAAGGTGGTGCGCCTTGCCGAAGGCGACATGGCCCGCGCGACGATCTACGGCGACGATCCGGCGGCGCAGGCGCTCGCCTTCACCCGGCTCGGCGCCACCCATCTCCACGTCGTCGACCTCGACGGCGCCTTTGCCGGCGCCGCGGTCAACGGTGCCGCGGTCGAGGCGGTGGTGAAGACCTTTCCGGGGAAAGTGCAGATCGGCGGCGGCATCCGCGACCGCGCCGCGATCGACCGCTGGCTGGCGCTCGGCGTCGACCGGGTGGTGATCGGCACCGCCGCGCTCGAGGATCCCGACCTCGTCCGCGAGGCGGCCGGCGAGTTGCCCGGCCGGATCGTCGTCGCCGTCGACGCCCGCGACGGCATGGTCGCGACGCGCGGCTGGGCCGATGTCTCGACGGTCTCGATCGTCGACATGGCGGCGCGCTTCGCCGATGCCGGGGTCGCCGCCCTCCTCTTCACCGATGTCGGCCGCGACGGCCTCCTGAAAGGCTGCAATGTCGAGGCGACCCGCGCCCTGGCCCGCGCCACCGCGATCCCGGTCATCGCCAGCGGCGGCGTCAAGGACATCGGCGACATCCACGCCCTGCTCGCCGCCGCCGGCGACGGCATCGAAGGCGTGATCACCGGACGCGCGCTCTACGACGGCCGGCTGAACCTGGCCGAGGCGCTCGACGTGGCGCGAGGTGCACGGTGAACGACACACATAAGCCCCTCCCGTGCACGGGAGGGTAGTCAGCCGGCCATGACCGTCCGCACCCGCATCATCCCCTGCCTCGACGTCGCCGGCGGCCGCGTGGTCAAGGGCGTCAACTTCGTCGACCTGGCCGACGCCGGCGATCCGGTCGAACAGGCCAGGGTCTACGACGCGGCGCAGGCCGACGAGCTCTGCTTCCTCGACATCACCGCCAGCCATGAGGGCCGCGGCACCATCCTCGACGTCGTCGCCCGCACCGCCGCGGTGTGCTTCATGCCGCTGACCGTCGGCGGCGGCGTGCGCTCGGCCGAGGATGCCCGTGCCCTGCTCCTCGCCGGGGCCGACAAGGTCGCGGTCAATTCCGCCGCGGTCGCCCGCCCGGCGCTGGTCGCCGACATCGCCGAGCGCTTCGGCAGCCAGTGCGTGGTCGGCGCGATCGACGCCCGCGCGGTCGGCCCCGGCCGCTGGGAGGTGTTCACCCATGGCGGGCGCAAGCCGACCGGCATCGACGCCGTCGGCCATGCCCGCGAGCTTGCCTCGCGCGGCGCGGGCGAGCTCCTCGTCACCTCGATGGACCGCGACGGCACCCGCGACGGCTACGACCTGGCGCTCACCCGCGCGATCGCCGATGCGGTCGGCGTGCCGGTCATCGCCAGCGGCGGGGTCGGCAATCTCGACCATCTCGTCGCCGGCGTGACCGAGGGTCATGCCAGCGCCGTGCTCGCCGCCTCGATCTTCCATTTCGGCCAGCATTCGATCGCCGAGGCGCGCGCCGCACTCGGCCGGGCGGGCTTGCCGGTGCGCGACCGATCGGCTCTACCGGCGGCATGAACGACACCCTCGCCACCCTGGAAGCGACCATCGCCCGCCGCCGCACCGCCGATCCGGCGGCGTCCTATGTCGCCACCCTGTTCGGCAAGGGCCGCGCCAAGATGGCGCAGAAGCTCGGCGAGGAAGCGGTCGAGACGGTGATCGCCGCGATCCAGGGCGACCGGAAGGCGCTGGTCGGCGAAGCGGCCGACCTCCTCTTCCACCTCGCCGTGGTCCTCGCCGAAGCGGGCGTGCCGATCGCGACGGTGATGGCCGAACTCGACCGCCGCGAGGGGATCTCGGGCCTTGCCGAGAAGGCCGCCCGCAAGCCCTGACCGGAGAGAGCGAGAAGAAAGAAAGAGACAGAGCAAATGCCCGTCGACGCCACCCTCCCCTATGACGACAGCAACGTCTTCGCCCGGATCCTGCGCGGCGAGCTTCCTTGCACGAAGGTCTATGAGGACGAGTTCGTGCTGGCCTTCAACGACATCGCCCCCTGGTCGCCGGTCCACATCCTGGTGATCCCCAAGGGCGCCTATGTCTCCTGGGACGACTTCTCGGCCCGCGCCAGCGACGCGGAGATCGCCGGCTTCGTCCGCGCCACCGGCAAGATCGCCCGCGACGCCGGCCTGGTCGCCGAAGGCTACCGCGCGCTCGCCAATGTCGGGCGGGATTCGGGCCAGGAGGTGCCGCACTTTCACCTCCACATCCTGGCCGGCAAGCCGCTCGGGCCGATGCTGGTGCGATAGGGAGCGGCGGGACGAGCGCCTCCGTCGTTGCACGTGAGGAAAGCGGTCGAGAGCCCAAACAGCATTATCGCCCATGACTGGACTTGGAACAAAGGAGCCGTTCGCTGCGGACCTCGCGAACGGCGGCTCCCGAAGCGACAACTGTCATTCTTGCAGCGCGGCAGCTGGGGCTCAGAACCGCGATCACCGGCCGGCAGCGGATCGGCACCTTTCGAAGATCCTGCGCGGCAAAGACGACTTTCGTTCAGGAAGGTGCGCGGCCGTAGAGATCCATAGGGCCGAGACGCAGTTCTCGTTGCGCGAGGCGGCAGGAGAACGCTTTTGCGTACGCCCGAAATTCTCTCCCTCAAGGAAGTAGGCATCTTGCATGTTTAACGAACCTCAACCCTCGCGGGAGACCAGATATAAGCAGTCGAAGGCTTGCAAGAAGAAGCAGACTCGACGTTTGCTTTTCTGAGTGCAAAAACTGGCGAATACGCAAGGCGATAGGTCGTCCCTGCGATGAGGGGGGGTTACGACGGCAGCGATGCTTCCACGACTGCGGATCATTCAGGTTGGTGACGTGCACCTCGCCAGCGCAGCCCGCCTTCAGCCGGGCATAGACGATAAAGACAGCAGGTTTCCTAGCACCCTTCGAAACATGATGGCGGGACCTCCGGTAAAGACTGTGTTCCGCCACCTCTACGCCGCGCTGGAGGCGGGCGGAGTCGACGCGCTGCTGTTCATGGGTGATCTCGCCGACCGGGGCGATCTCGCCGGTTACAAGGCATGCGTCGCCTATCTCGCGGGAGCATTACAGCTAGGTGTCGGGCGCCGCTTCCAAGACCTAAAGCTGGGACTTGTCCCCGGCAACCACGACGTGGACCGGGAGCTTGCTGCTCAACAGGGCATGAGGAAAAAATTTCGTCCGCTGCAGGAGGCGGTGCAGGCGGCGGGACTTCCAGCTCTGCCAGTTGAGAACCCAGCTTGGCTGCGGGCCGAACGGGGGAAGGCCCGTGCCGAAATAGCGCTCCTCAACAGTTGCTGGGGGTGCGGGGAGAAGGAGAACATTCCCAGTGAGTTTCAGGCCGGAATCGCGGAGGCGATCGCCAACGCGATCGCGGGAGGCTCAAACGAGCGTGCGGCGGCCGCCTACTATGACAGGCAGCTCGACACGCCGGCATTCAGCGCGACCTCCATCCAGCGACTGGTTGACGACGTCGGCAAGCGTCCCGGCGCCTCGGTCCTTGTCGCCTGCGCCCATCACAACATCCTGCCGCAACGAACTACCCGCCTCGCCCCTTACACGGAACTCGTCAATTCTGGATCGCTCCGGAACGCCTTAATGGATCTAGGAAGGCCGGTGCTCTACCTTCACGGCCACATACACGAGGATCCGGTGGAGATCCTGTCGACGCCAAACGGGGGGCCATTGGTATGCATCTCCGCACCCGAGGCGTCCCGCGGCTTCAACGTCATCGAGCTCGTCTTTACCCACTCGGGCCTGCCGCTATCTTGCAATCTACTGCCGTGGCGACTGGAGGAAACTGGAGTGTTCCGCGAACGAACCCGCCAGACCATCCCGATCGCCGGTGGTCGACGGCGTCCACCGGACGCAGTACACCACGCGATCTATCGGGAAGTCGTCACCGCCCGCAACCGCTACTGGGATGCCCTCGTCCCGGTTGCAGCCGCCGCTGGGGCAATTGCACCCGAGGACGCGACGGAGGAAGCGCTGGAGACGCTCGCAGCCGACCAGCTGCTGGCAATTGAGAATTACGAGCTCGGACGCGAGCACTGGCTGGTGAGTTGCTCGGTATGACGATACGGGAACTAAACCCATTCAGGCCCACCCGCTGGGAGCACCAGCGGGCAGGTCACCATCTGATCTGGTTTGCGCGCGCGGCCGAACAGCTCACGGGCGCGAAGTCGGTGTACATCCGCGGCAGTCGAGGCAGCGGAAAGACGACGCTTCTGCGTAGCATCTGCTGGGAGGATCTCACGCACAACCCCTCGTTGAAGATGCAGCGGAGCATCGCCGACTTCGACTACGTCGGGGTCTATGTCAAGTTTCCCGAACATATCAGCGAGTCGCTCTCCTATGCGGCTTGGGACCGCATCTACCCGCTGTCACCCAATCCCGAACTGGAGATGCACCGCTTCTTCTCGCTCGCCGTCGAACTCGTCTGCATCGACAGGTGCCTGTCGGCGTGCCATGACATGCGGGTGGAGGGCGCCTGCGTATTCGAGGCAGGAAGCGAGAGCTCCATCGTGAGGCAGGTCCTCGCGGAATTCCCGCGCCTTTCCCTATCTGGACCAGTTCCGACCACGTTCCACTCCTTGGCCCGAGCATGCCGCAATCTGGTGCGGGAGATGAATTTGGCGTGCGGCCGGGGCACAGTCGCGGCACTTGATCCGATGCTTCCGCCCCGCGAGCCGGCAGAAATTCTAAAGTTTGTCACCACAAAGGTGGCATCCGCCCTCCGTCTTAGCGATGGCGACGAAGGACGCGAGATAGGTTTTAAGTTCTGCCTCGACGACTGCGAGGTCCTAAACCCCCGGCAGCAGCGGTCTCTCAATACGCTAGTGCGCGCAAGCACGCACCCCGTCGCTTGGGTTGTTAGCTCGGTAGGCTCCCTTTTCGACACCTCAGAAACGTACATCGGCCAGCAACCCCTCACCGACCACGACCGCCGGATCGTCACCCTCGATGCGCGCGATTCGATGGAATTCAGGGCGCTTTGCCAAGCTGTGCTGAGCCTGAGGCTCTACTTCTCCGTGAGCGAGGAGGCGCGACGACTGTATGAGGGGCCGGTCGAAAACTTCTTCCCTCTGGATGCACGACTCGGATCAAGGGACGTCAATGATCTCTTCGCGACCGTGGTTCTGGCGTCGAAGAGCCCCTACGCCCAGCTAGTCCGCCAAACCGCCGTCTCCTTGCGGGCGGCGTTCCGCCGGATGGGCAAACGCTTTGCCCGTCGCTTCGCGGCCGGTTCCGAGAACCTTCCGTATTACGAGGCATACGTTCTTCTGCTCTGGAACGAGGAGGAGGGAACGTTTCGCACTGAGTTCGGCATCGAGGATCAGCGGCGCGTACCCCGACAGGCGGTTCTCTTTGAGTCCGACGCGTTCGAAGCTTGGCTTCGTCGCAAGCAAACGGCTGCCCTCCTTCACTTTGCCGGAAAGGTGGGCTTCAAGCGACTTCCGCTTTCCGGCACTCAAGTCATCACTCACCTTGCGGACAAGTCGGTGCGAGACTTCCTCGAGATCGTTGGCGAGATCTTCGAGGCGTACTGCAGGCGGCACCGCATTGCAGGAGGCGATACCGGCGCGCTAGACCGTTTCGCCGCCTCGCGCACGCTGCTCGGCACCGCCATTCAGGCGGCCGGCATCAATGCCGCGAGCGCATCCTACCTCAGCGGCATCAGCAACCGATCCGAGCTGGATGCGAGCGTCGTCACGAGGTTCATCGACGGCCTCGGAAGGTACACGTCGGAACTGCAGTCCAACCCTAACGATCCGACAGTGCTCGGCCGCGCTGAGCGCGGCATCTTCATGGTCCGCTTCGCTGACCGGTCTAGGAATGCAGAAACGGAAGGCGGTCGACGAGAGGACGCTGTGTGGAACGTGATCCGTCAGGCGGAACTCGCCGGCTACATCCGCACGGAAATACGCTTCGCGGCCGGCGCATCAAAAGCGCTCGATGGCGAAGCCCGGGTGGTAAGCTTCCGACTGCACCAACGCTTCGCACCGCACTTTCGCTTCTCCTACCGAGGCGCATACGAACCGGTGACGGTCGCCGCAGAGGACCTCGCGCGGCTTATCGACCGTGCCAACCCTGTCGATCCGAACCAATGGGCCATAAGAATGGCGAGCCGGAGAGAAGCGCCGACGAAGCAGCTCATGCTGGGACTTGACGCGGAGCAGGAGCGTTGAACAACTTGGCGATCGGGCGGTTAAGTGTCCAGCAGCGGCTGCTGACGCCTAAAGAGCCGTTCGACCGGCGATATGACCTCTTCATAAGTGCTGTGAGCTGGGAGTCGAGAAACGTCACCGCTCTCGATGCGATCGGCGGTTTCGACGGGCCCGTGCTGCTGCTGCGCTTTGCTTCTTCGCGCCCGGCCACGGACGCAGCCAAAGACGCTAACCAGACCGTGCTCTGCGGCATGTGCCCCAACCACAAGGTGCTCGCGCTCAACCAGTCCGTGCTCTTCGATGCCAACGCGGACCGCATCGCGGCCGAACTACGGGAGCGCGCCGAGGCGAAGGGTATGCCGTTGCGCGTGCTGATCGACATCAGCTGCATCCCCAAGTCATACGTCAGCTACCTCGTGGGACTTGGCTTCGCCAACGGCTTCGTGTCGAAGCTGGACTGCCTTTACTCAGAGGGACGCTACCAGCTCGCAGGCGCGTCGACCCTCGGAGGGCCGCTCTCGATCATCTCTGAAGGGGACTGGTCCTCCCTCCTTGTTCCCTATCTTGAGGCGGCAGAGACGTTTCCAAGCCAACGTGACCTCCTAGTCATCCTTGGAGGTGAGATCGGCTTCTCGCTCCGCTTCATTGAGCGCTACGAACCGGAGCGGCTAGGAATCGTATTCATCCGCGACGGGATCGACGTGGCCTCACTCGTCGGCAGCGAAAAGGCGGCCTATGAGGCGATCACTTCCGACCCGAGCCTCGTACGCGCAGACTTTGAGATCCACGACGTCGTTGGGGTTCTCTGCCACGTCGGCGAGTTCTGTCGGAGCGCAGAAAGGCATATCGTGGGATTGGCGATCGGCTCGAAGGCGCAGTCGCTGGCCCTGGCGCTCGCTGCCCTGGACATCGAAAATCTCGAGGTAGTTTGCCGCGTGCCCGCCGGATATTCCGACGCGGACGTCGTCGCGACAGGACGAGTCTTCCATTATGCCATCGAGGACCGGTTCGAGCCCTCGGCGTACTTCTGATGTGCGATTGAAGGGAAAGCAGCGGCTGTGAAATTTGACCGCCTGTACGTCGCTAGAAACGTGATGCGTCGCGGTTGGGTCACGGCTGTGCTTCGGCAGGTGAACGACGAATGAATATCTTTACCAGCTTGCAAATCTCCAAGGCAATTATTCTGCTTTCCACCAACACGTCGACTGATGCGAGATTAGCGAACGGCGGCTCTCGGGAGGGGCGCAAATGCAGCCGAACGACCTGTTCGGGGTGCCCAGCTGTTCGACTGCTGGGTCGCACGGGAATCAAAGGTTCCGGCGTGAGCCGACATTTGAGCCTCGACCGGGGAATGGCTTGAGCTGGTCGCAAGCAGCCGAAGCGCATCATCAAAACACTGCTTTGAGATCAGCATATCCGATGTAGGACGACTCGCCACCTGTCGGTGTCTCCTTGGCTGAAATCCTGGTCCGAGCCGTTTTGATCGCCGAGCGAGTTTGCTCACCAGTCCACCTTCACACACCGTCGCAGCCCGTGGCGGCTGCACCAACGCCTGACGCCGTCAGGCAGGAAGAGGAGGACGAAACCATTCTTCGCGAGCGGCACTTCAAATCAGCGGAGGGTGTCGGTTCGTCCACCGAGATCCGCCGACAAAACCGAAACCGGCAAGACGATCAGGCTACCTTGAAGACAGCGCTTCCGACGACGCCGCCGTGGCGCGCAAACTCGCCGAGCGTGATGAGCCCCATCCGCGCAGGCGCAACCCTGGTGGGCTTCCTGCTCCTGCTCAGCGGATGCGATGCGGTCCGTGCCGTGCTTCCGCGTCACGGCACGACCGCGACCGAGGCGCGGGCCGCGATGCTACGGTGCGGCATCGTGCCCGATGGCGTCGCCTGGTCCGTCAGTCCCCAGGGCACCTTCGCGTTCGGCAGGAAGAGCGCCGACGCGCGGCCGATGTCGGAGGCCCAAAGCCGTTGCATCATGCACTGGACGGATGAAAACCGGATCAAGGTCGCCTTGATCGGCTGGGAGGAAAGGCCTCGCCAAGGTCATGGCGGCGCCACCAACGAAGAGGGTCAAGCCACCGCCGCTCCGGCCTTGCCGGCGCGCTGAAGCCGTCGTCCACCACCTACGCATCGGCCTTGGCAAGCACGGCGCGGTCGCGCCCGCCTTCTTTCGCCGCGTAGAGGGCGCGATCCGCGGCGCGTTGCGCGGCCGCCAGGGCCTCGACGGAGCCGACCGGCGCCATGCCGAAGCTGGCGGTCAGTCGCAGGTCCGGCACCGCGTCCACCCTGACCTGCCTCACCGCCGGCCGCAGCCGCTCGACGACGCCGATCGCGACTTCGGTCGTGGCTCCGACGAGGAGGAAGGCGAATTCCTCCCCACCCGTCCGCCCGAACAGGTCGCCGGGCCGGAGCTCGCCCTCGATCGCGCGGGCGAAGGCGACCAGCACCTGGTCTCCCGCGTCATGGCCGTACTGGTCGTTGATCGTCTTGAACCGGTCGAGATCCGCCAGCATGAACACCCCGATGATGTCCCGGCGTGCGATCACGGGCATCACCTGTTCGCACATCCGATCGAAGCCGCGGCGGTTGAGGATGCCGGTGAGCGGGTCCGTGGCGGCCAGCCGGCGGAGGTCCGCGGCCAGATCATTGGCGATCAGCGTCA
>Ga0207668_10002621_pt1 | contig 10529 bp, 9 predicted proteins | sample KBSS43metaG_FD_184323 | JGI IMG/M metagenome (GOLD analysis project Ga0207668, IMG submission 184323) | Switchgrass rhizosphere microbial communities from Kellogg Biological Station, Michigan, USA - KBS S4-3 metaG (SPAdes) (version 2) | ecosystem: Host-associated > Plants > Roots > Rhizosphere >... | reverse complement strand
GCGCGGATGCCCAGTCCGGGTATGGCGGTCCGGCTTCGGGGGCTCCGTCCTCCGGTTACGGCGGTCCGGCTTCCGGGGCTTCGTCCGGCTACGGCGGTCCGGCGGGACCCGGCGCCCAGCCCGGATTCGGCGCTCCACCGGGTGCGGGTGCTCAGCCCGGGTATGGGGTGGGGCCGGGTTCGGGTGCGGAGCCTGGCCATGGATCTGGTTCGGGCGGTCAGCCCGGGTATGGGGCAGGGCCGGGTTCGGGTGCTCAGCCTGGCTACGAACCCGGTTCGGGGGCTCACCCCGGGTATGGGGTTGCGCCGGGTTGGGGCGTTCAGCCTGGCTATGGGCCCGGTTCCGGTGTTCAGCCTGGCTATGGGCCGAGTTCGGGTGCTCAGCCTGACTATGGATCGAAATCGGGTGCTCAGCCTGGCTATGGGGTTGCGCCCAGTTCGGGGGCACAGCCCGGATACGGGGGTGCGGCCGGTAGCGGAGTCCAGCCCGGATACGGAGTGGCGCCCAGTTCCGGAGCCCAGCCCGGATACGGAGTGGCGCCCAGTTCCGGAGCCCAGCCCGGGTACGGAAGTGCGGCCGGTAACGGCGCCCAGCCCGGGTCTGGTGCTGCGCCCGGCGTGGGCGCTCAGTCCGGTTACGGTGTTCTGTCGGGTTCTGCTGCCCAGCCGGGATATGGCATTCCGCCCGGTTCAGGCAGCGGCCACGGCGGCCAGGGTGGCTATGGCTACCCGCAGGGTTATCCGGCCGCCGACGGCACGGCCGCGTTCCCGCCGCCACCGACCACACCGTTCACCAGCCATCAGCCCGCGCCGGGCTACCCGACCCCGCCGCCGTTCGCCCCGGTGCCTCCTGCGCCGGACGACCGGCCCAAGCCGGAGTCCGGCTGGAACGCCGCCGAGGATCCGCCGGCGCGGTGAGACCAAGCCGAGGTTAGTACTCGCCCCGGTCGGGGGTTGCGTGGCGCAGCCGCCAGCCGTGTCGGCGTGCGGATCCGCCCACACCGGCTGCCGGACCCGGGTGCGCGGGACGCTGTGCTCACGAGTGCGCCGGTAGTGCCCACAGCCGTAGGCGGTGTGGGTAGACACGCCGACCGGTGAGCCGGATATGCCCACACCGGTGCCCTGTGGCCCGGAGTGTGGGGAGGTCGGGTCGTGCCGGCGGTGGTGGCGTGCGGATCCACCCACACCAACTGCCGGACCCGGGTGCGTGGGACGCTGCGCTCACGAGTGCGCCGGTAGTGCCCACAGCCGTAGGCGGTGTGGGTAGACACGCCGACCGGTGAGCCGGACCTGTCCACACCGGTGGCTGTGGCCCGGAGTGTGGGGAGGTCGGGTTATGCGGGCCGCCACGATCCGCCGTAGCGGTGTCAGAGGTAGAGGCCCGTCCCGTCGGGCTCGACCCGGCTGGCCGCCACCGCGTGCACGTCACGCTCGCGGAGCAGGACATATCCGCGGCCGTGCAACTCGACCTCCGAGCGATCATCCGGATCGAACAGCACGCGGTCACCCACGACGATCGATCGCACGTTCGGGCCGACGCCCACGGCGGTGGCCCAGGACAGCCGCCGCCCCATCGACGCGGTTGCCGGGATCACGATTCCCGCCGTGGACCGGCGCTCACCCTCACCCCCGTCCTGGCGGACGAGGACTCGGTCGTGCAGCATCCGGATCGGCAGTCCGGTTTCGGTTCGGGTGTCGGCGCTCACGATTCCAGACGGTACGCCCGTGACGTGCGGCATGCGCGTTCCGGTCCGCCAGTTCCGCTGCTGGTGGCGGGCCGGCTGCGGCGGGCGACTACGGTGGTAGCGCGTATCGCGATCGGAAGGGGGTCGGCGGTTGAACCACCTGCAGCGAGTCCGGGACAACCTGCGGCGGGCCTACGACTCGGGCCGGGAGTCGGTGCGCCTGGCCCGCGCCAACGATTCGCCGGACGAGCGGGAGCCCGATTTCGCGCCGCCGATCGAGCCTGAGCCCGACATCCACCAGTCGACGAACAGCCGGGACGATTCCGAGGTGCCGCATTCGTTGCGGATCGCCGCGGCCTGGAGCTGGCGGCTGATCGTGGTGGGCCTGGTCGGCTGGGCGCTGCTGCAGTTCATCGGGATCGTCAGCGTGGTGGTGATCCCGCTGGCGATCGCGCTGCTGCTCTCGGCGCTCCTGGCGCCCGCGGTGGGCTGGCTGCGCCGGCTCCGGGTGCCGCCGTCGCTGGCGACCTTCCTGGTGCTGATCTCCGGGGTGGCGGCGGTTGCCGGCACGCTCACTTTGGTGATCAACCAATTCCTGGACGGCGCACCGGAGCTGACCCAGAGCGCCAGCGATGGCGTACGGCAGATCCAGGAGTGGGCCAAGACTGGCCCGCTGCACCTGTCGGACGATCAGGTCAAGCGGGGCATCGACAGCGCACAGCAGTGGGTCAATTCGAACACCGCGTCGCTGACCTCGACCGGCATCGCCACCGCGGCGACCCTGTTCGAGCTGCTGGCCGGCATGCTCCTGGTGCTCTTCTCGACCTTCTTCTTCCTGCGCGACGGCCGGAAGATCTGGCGGTTCATCGTCCGGCTGTTCCCGGTGAACGCGCGCTGGTCGCTGGCCGACGCGGGCGACGCCTCCTGGTCGACGCTGGGCGCCTATGTGCGGGCCACCGTGCTGGTCGCCTTCATCGACGCGGTCGGCATCGGTATCGCGCTGGTGATCCTGGAGATCCAGTTCCCGTTTCCGCTGGCCGCGCTGGTCTTCCTGGGCGCCTTCATCCCGATTGTCGGGGCCAGCGTGTCGGGCGCGGTGGCGGTGCTGGTCGCGCTCGTCGACCGGGGCTGGGTGGTGGCGCTCATCGTGCTGGGCGCGGTGATCCTCGTGCAGCAGTTGGAGGGCCACGTGCTGCAGCCGCTGATCATGGGCCGCGCGGTGGCGATCCATCCGCTCGCGGTGATCGTCGGGATCGCGTCGGGCGTGGTGCTGGCCGGCATCATCGGTGCGCTCGTGGCCGTACCGTTGATCGCGGTTTTGAACACCGGCGTCCGCCGCCTGTCCCGCCGCCGTCCCGAGGTGCCCCCGGACGCGGTCGTGGTCGGCGGTGGGGAGACGACCGCCTGAGCGGCGAGGGCCGGCTCAGTCGCGCCGACAGTTGAGGCGGGGAGACGACCGCCTGAGCGGCGAGGGCCGGCTCAGTCGCGCCGATAGTTGATGTCGGCCTTGTGGATCTCGAAGCCGAGACCGCGATAGAGGGCCACCGCCGCCGGGTTCGACTCGTCGACGTAAAGCATCGCCTCTGGCAGGCCGTTGTCGGCCAGGTGCCGCAGGCCGGCCACGCTCAGCGCCGCACCCAGGCCGCGACGGTGCCCCGCCGGGTCGACGGCCAGCACGTAGATCTCGCCGATCGCCGGTTCGGCGCCGGCGGCCGGGTGCACCTTTGTCCAATGGAAACCCAGCAGGGTGTCGGCGATGTCGACGGCGAGGAGGAAGCCGGCCGGGTCGAACCACGGCTCGGCCTCGCGCAGGCGCAGATCGTCGAGCGTCCACCGGCCCTGTTCGGGGTGGTGGGCGAAGGCCCGCGCATTCACGTCGAGCCAGTCCTGCTCGTCGTGGCCGGGGCGGAAATGCCGCATGGTCACGCCGGGCGGCAGCGGCACGTCGGGCAGCTCGGCAAGCGGGCGGCGCATTTGCCACAGCACCCGCGCCCGGACGAAGCCGTTGCGCTCGGCGAAGATCCGCGCACCGGCCTCATCGCCGTGTGCCCAGAAGCGCAGCGGACCGTCGCCGGCCGCGGCGAGCAACGCGGTGCCGTGGCCGCGCCGGCGATGCGCCGGGTGCACGAACAATTCGCCCGACCGTTCCGCCGGGTCCAGAAAGGCATAACCGGCCAGGCCCTCGTCGGCAACGGCCAGCAGATGTACGCCGACCCCGCCGCGCACCCGCAGCACGACATCCTCGGAGAGCGGGTAGACGCCGTCGGTCTGCTCGGCCGCGGCGGCCAACGCGAGCACGTCGGCCGCCGCGGCTGAGGTCAACCGGTCCGTGGACCGGATTTCCGTCATGGCGGAGGGCTTCAGACCGGAAGCGAGACCGGCTCGTTGTCGGGAAGCTGGCGGCCCGACGGGGGGACCACGAACTTGTAGCCGACCTGCCGGACCGTACCGATCATCGACTCGTACTCCGAGCCGAGCTTGGCGCGCAGGCGCCGCACGTGTACGTCGACCGTGCGGGTGCCGCCGAAGTAGTCGTAGCCCCACACCTCGCGCAGCAGCTGGTCGCGGGTGAACACCCGGCCCGGGTGCTGGGCGAGGAACTTCAGCAGCTCGAACTCCTTGTAGGTGAGGTCGAGCGGGCGGCCCTTGAGCTTTGCCGCGTAGGTGTCCGGGTCGATGTTGAGCTCGCCGGCCCGGATCGAGCCGCCGGCCCCGGCGGTCGCGTTGTTCAGCCGGCCGACGCCCAGCCGCAACCGGGCCTCCACTTCGGCGGGACCCGCACTGGCCAGGATGACGTCGTCGACGCCCCAGTCGGCGTTCAGCGCGATAAGGCCGGCCTCGGTGACCACCGCGACGAGCGGCACGCCGATGCCGGTCGCGTGCAGCATCCGGCAGGTGGCGCGGGCCTCGGAGAGCTCGGAACGGGCGTCCACCAGGACGGCGTCGGGGCTCGGGCCGGACACCAGGGTGCGAACGTCGCGGGGGGCGGTGCGAACCGAGTGGGGGAGAAGATCCAGCGCGGGCAGTACAGCGGAAGGCTCTCCGGCACGTGCCGTCACCAACAGAAGGATTTCCACACTCACCTCCGTCCTTGCGGCGTGAAGCCGCTCGGGTGACCCGGCGCGCAGTTGATGGGCTGCGCCACCGGCGGACTTGTCCCGGCGTCACCGACGGGTGGGCTGCGCTCACCTTAACCGATGCATCCCGCCGGACGCCTCGATCATGTGACCAAGTGACGTAGTGAACGCTCACATGGTGACCGAACGGCTGAACTGTAACTAGCCTTTTACCCGAATGCGCGAACGGGCTCGCCGGTGGAAACGCCAAGGAATTGGGTGGGGCGTGCTGGTCTGGCACGATCGCAGACGTGTTCCCCTCCATGCCGCAGGAAGACCCCTGGGACGCCGACAAGTCGCGCGAGATTGCGCGGTCGGCGCCCAAGCGGCCGCCTGCCGGCTTCTACGGCACCGTGCCGGATGGCGACCCCACCGTCCGGCCCGCCGAGCCGGAGGAACCGGCCGACCCCGAGGACGAGGCGGCCGAGGAGATCGAGGTCGTTCCCGTCCGCCGGCAGTTGTCGCTGGCCATCGCCGCGTTCGCCGGCCTGCTCGGGATCGGCCTGATCGTGGGCGCGCAGAGTTCCGCACCGGACGCCCGCTGGCCGTACGCGGTGGTGTTGTTCGGCGTGCAGGTGCTCTATCTACTTGCCTGGATCATGGCGTTGAGCCCGCCGGCCGCGGTAGCGATCGCCGGCATCTGCGGGGTGGTGGCGCTGGTCGCCGACTATCTCGCGGTCAACAGCACGCAGGCCGGCCTGGTCCCGCTGGCCTGGACGGCGCTCGGCGGGTTCGGGGCGGCGCTGATCGCCCAGCTGATCCGCGGGCCGGACCGGGCCCGGATCAAGGACTCCTGGCGGACCACCCTGGCGATCGTGCTGGGCGTCGTGGCGTACGCGATCCCGATGGTCCTCACCCGGCAGGAGCTCGGCACCCAGGCCGTGGTCGTCTGCTCCGCCGCCGCGGGCGTGGCGTTGCTGGTGGCCCGCGCGACCGACGCGGCCTTCCCGAAACCGCGGATCGCCCCGCAGGTGCCGCGCGGTGCCACCGGGGTGGTGCTCGGGGCCATGCTGGGTACGCTCGGCGCGGCCGGGCTCGGCAGTGTGCTGGTGCTGCCGTTCACCCCGGCCAAGGGCGCGGTGCTCGGCCTGATCGCCGCGGTGATCGCGAGCCTCGTCGACCTGGCGGTCAACTTCGGCGAGGCCGGGCGCCGGCTGGCGGGCGAGGCGCCGACGTTCTGGCTGGCCCGGCACATGCAGGGCCCGCTCGGTGCGTTCGCGCTGGTCGCTGCCGCGGCGTACGCGCTGGCGCACTGGTATCTCCAGTAACCGTTTCGGGCCCCACTGGATCTGGGCATATACGGTCTTCGACGACGGGCATGGGCCGTTTCGGCTTGTTCGTGGCCGTCCTGGGTGAGGAGGATCGGTGGGCGAGGTTTACGGGACGCAGCGCCGCCCGCGCAAACGCTGGGGGCGACGCCTGTTGATCACGTTCATCGTGTTGCTGATCATCGTGGGCGGCCTGCTCGTGGCGCTGGACCGCTTCGCCGTCTCGTATGCCGAGCGCCGGATCAGCGACGAGGTCACCACGCAGGTCGCCGATCAGAAGGCGACCAGCGAGAAGCCGGAGGTGACCATCGAGGGCGTCCCGTTCCTGACCCAGGTGGCCGACGGCAAGTACCAGGAGATCAAGATCCAGTTGGCCAACTTCGCCGGCCCGGCGGGCAGGGGCAAGACGGTCCGGATCCCGCTCCTCGACGTACGGGCCACGGACGTGATCGCGCCGCTGGACACCATCCGGTCGGGCCGCGGCGAGATCAAGGCGGCCACCGTGACCGGCTCCGGCACGATCGACTACACCCAGCTCACCTCGCTGATCGGCCAGCCCAGCCTGAAGATCGCCGAGAAGGACGGCAAGCTGGTCGGCTCGGCGCCGGTGCAGGCGCTCGGCCAGACCTTCAACGCCTCGTTCACCGCCACGCTGACCGTCGGCAACGGCGTGGTCCAGCTGCGGTTCACCGACGTGACGGCCGACGGGCTGCCGAACGTTCCGCTCGTCCGCAGCGCGATCAACGCGTATGCGAGGCGGCTCGGCGTCGACCTCAAGGTGCCCACGCTGCCGTTGAAGCTCACCCTGCAAAAGGTCGAGCCGCGACCGGACGGCCTGCACATCACCGCCGGGGCCAACGATGTGGCCCTGAACTCCGCGGGCCTGTGACGACCACCATCGTTCCCGGATCGTGGTCGTCGCTGTTACCGGCACGTGAACCGCTGGTAGGGTCGTTTTCCATGAGCCCGTTGCTCACCAAGAGGCGTGCGGTCGACCTGTGCCGCATGGCCGCCTGCCTGTGTCGCCCCGTTCTCTGACGGGGCCACTAGTGCTGAGCACTTTCTAGCTCTTTCCGCCGGCAGTGGCGCCGTCGCACGACAGCACGAGATCCGTTCCATCTCCACTGGGTCCCGCGCGCGGTGCGACAACTCCCGTGCGCTGACTCTCCCCCATCTCTCACCTACCAAGGGAGTGAACCGATGAGTCGCGACACCGCACTCGTATCGGCCGACTGGGCCGAGAAGAATCTGGAAACGCCGGGGGTCGTCTTCGTCGAGGTCGACGAGGACACCACCGCGTACGACGGCGGCCACATCCCCGGCGCCATCAAGCTCGACTGGAAGAAGGACCTCCAGGACCCGGTCCGGCGGGACTTCGTCAACCAGGAGCAGTTCTCCGCGCTGCTCTCCGGCCGGGGCATCAGCAACGACGACACGGTCGTGCTCTACGGCGGCAACAACAACTGGTTCGCCGCGTACGCGTACTGGTATTTCAAGCTCTACGGCCACGGCGACGTGAAGCTGCTCGACGGCGGGCGCAAGAAGTGGGAGCTCGACGCCCGCCCGTACGCCAAGGACGTGCCGAGCCGCGCCAAGACCAGCTACCAGGCGTCCGCGCCGGACCTGTCGATCCGCGCGTTCCGCGACGAGGTGGTCCAGTCCATCGGGGTCAAGAACCTGGTCGACGTGCGCAGCCCCGACGAGTACGCGGGCCGGCTGCTCGCCCCCGCGCACCTGCCGCAGGAGCAGTCGCAGCGGGCCGGGCACATCCCCACGGCGATCAGCGTGCCGTGGAGCAAGGCCGCGAACGAGGACGGCACCTTCAAGTCCAACGACGAGCTCTCCAAGATCTACGGCGAGGCCGGCCTCGACGGCGGCAAGGACACCATCGCCTACTGCCGGATCGGCGAGCGTTCCTCGCACACCTGGTTTGTGCTCAAGGAGCTGCTCGGCCAGCAGAACGTGAAGAACTACGACGGATCGTGGACCGAGTACGGCTCGCTCATCGGCGTGCCGATCGCTCTCGGCGACGAGCCCGGAAAGGCGTGACAATGACTTCTCCGTCCAACGTCGCGGCCGGCTGCGCCGCGCCGGATCAGTCGGCACCCCTCCCCGCCGGCGTGGATCTGGAAAAGGAAACCGTCATCACCGGCGTCGTGCGCAACGGCGACGGGGAGGCGGTCGGCGGCGCGTACGTGCGGCTGCTCGACGCCTCCGGCGAGTTCACCGCCGAGGTCGTCTCCTCTCCCGAGGGCGTGTTCCGCTTCTTCGCCGCGCCGGGGTCGTGGACCCTGCGGGCGCTGAGCCGGTCCGGCAACGGCGACCTGACCGTCGACGCGGCCCGCGGCATCAACGAGGTCGCGATCAGCGTCGCGGCCGCCTGACCACCCACGCTCTGTTGTAAAGGGCGGGTCCCCGTTGGGGGCCCGCCCTTTACGCGCCGCGGAAGGTGCGCCGGTAGGTGTCCGGCGACACGCCGACGGCCTGGTGGAAGTGTCGGCGCAGCGTCGTCGCGGTGCCCATGCCGGCCGACCGCGCGACGGCGTCGACACTCTGGCCGGTGTTTTCCAGCAGTTCCTGGGCGCGGCGGATCCGCTGCGCCGACAGCCACTGCAGCGGGGTGCTGCCGGTCACCGACTTGAAGTGGCGGGCCAGGTTGCGCGAGCTCATGTTGGCCTGGCGGGCCAGATCCTCCACGGTCAGCGGACGGTCCAGCCGGGCCAGCACCCAGGGGAACAGGGCGGCGAGCGGATGGTCGTCGCGGGCGGGCACCGGGGTGGTGACGAACTGGGCCTGCCCGCCGGCCCGATGCGGCGGCACGACGAGCCGGCGGGCGACGGCGTTGGCGACCGTCGAGCCGTGGTCGCGGCGGATCAGGTGCAGACACAGGTCGATCGCGGCGGCCTTGCCGGCCGAGGCGAGCACGTTGCCGTTGTCGACGTAGAGCACGTCCGGATCGACCTCCACCCGGGGATAGCGGGTGGCCAGCACGTCGGTGTGCGCCCAGTGCGTGGTGGCCCGCAGGCCGTCCAGCGCCCCGGCGGCGGCCAGCACGAACGCACCGGTGCACAGCGAGACCAGCCGGGCACCCGCCCGGTGCGCCGCGCGGACGGCGTCGAGCAGGTCGGGTGGGACGGGGGCGTCGACATCCGCCACGGCCGGGACGATCACGGTGTGGGCGCGGGCGAGCCGGTCCAGCCCGTCGTCGGGGTCCAGCCGGAATCGGCCGACGCCGACCGGGCCCGAGCCGCAGACCACCAGGTCGTACCACGGGTCGGCCAGGCCCGAGGGGTCGCGCACGAAGATCTCGCAGACCATCGCGAGCTCGAAATGCAACATTCCGTCGGTGGCGGCGAGCGCGATCGTGGTCATGTCCGAAACTGTACGGGGGATGGCGTTCCAGACACTCCTCCGAGGCGAACGGAGCTGCCAGGATTTCCTCAGTCGATCTTTCGAGGAGGGGTTCCGGATGAGCTCGAAGCAGACCGTGGCGGTGTTCGGTGCGTATGGGCACACCGGGCGGTTCGTGGTCGCGGAGTTGCGCGCTCGCGGGTTCGTCCCGCTTCTCCTCGGCCGCGACGAGGAGAAGTTGCGAGCGTCGGCGCCGGCCGGACTCGAATACCGGGTGGCGTCGGTCGACGATCCAGCCTCGCTGGACAAGGCGTTGACGGGCGCGGCCGCGGTCATCAACAGCGCCGGACCGTTCGCCGCGACCGCGGGCCCGGTGATCGAGGCGGCCCTGCGCGCCGGGATCCCGTACGTGGATGTGGCTGCCGAGATCGAGGCCAACCTGGACACCTTCGCGCATTTCGCCGACCGGGCCGCGGGCGTCGCGGTCGTTCCGGCGATGGCCTTCTTCGGCGGGCTGGGCGACCTGCTGGTGACGACGGCGATGGGCGACTGGACGGCGGCGGACGAGGCGCACATCGCGTACGGGCTGAGCAGCTGGCACCCGACGGCCGGAACCCTCTCCTCGGGCACCGTCTCCCGGGAGCGCCGCGACGGCCGGCGGATCCGCTACACCGGCGGCCGGCTGGAGTATTACCTCGACGAGGGTGACCTGCCGACCGTGGACTGGGACTTCCCCGCGCCGACCGGCGCCCGGAAGGTCCTCGGCGGTTTCACGATGGCCGACGTCGTCACCGTGCCGAGCCACCTGCCCATCCCCGAGGTGCGGACCTACATGACCGTCGAAGCCGCCACCGATCTGGCCGGCCCGGACACCCCCGCCCCGGCCGCGGTCGACGAACTCGGCCGGTCCGCGCAGACCTTCACGGTCGACGTCATCGTGCGCCGCGGCGACAGGCAACGCCGCGTCGTCGCCGGCGGCCAGGACATCTACGCCATCAGCGCACCGCTCGCGGTCGAGGCGGTCGACCGCATCCTGAGCGGACGAACGAGGACCACCGGCGTAGCCTCGGCCGGCGAGATCTTCGACGCACCCGACTTCCTGCGCGCCCT
>Ga0207668_10002620_pt1 | contig 10529 bp, 11 predicted proteins | sample KBSS43metaG_FD_184323 | JGI IMG/M metagenome (GOLD analysis project Ga0207668, IMG submission 184323) | Switchgrass rhizosphere microbial communities from Kellogg Biological Station, Michigan, USA - KBS S4-3 metaG (SPAdes) (version 2) | ecosystem: Host-associated > Plants > Roots > Rhizosphere... | reverse complement strand
GAACGCCGCCGACACCGCCGACCCGGCGGGCAGGGTCATGCTGATCGCCGTGCGGCTGACCGCGATGGCCGTGGCCCGCCGCGGCGAGACGTCCACCGCGAAGGCGTGCAGCAGCCGCCGTTGCTGGTGTCCGAACATGACCTGGGAGGCCGCCTGGGCCAGCACCGCGACGGCCGCCCACCGCAGGTCGGCGCCGGTGGCCACGGCGAGCACCGAGCTCGCCGCGGGCAGCCGGCCGTCGAGCGCGACGACCACGCCGGCCGCCCCGGCCCCGACGAGCGCGACGCGCAGCCACCGCCGCGACCACCACGCGGTGGCCGGGCGCGGCGCCACTGTGCTGGTCACCGCCCCGCACCCGGAGGGCGGCGGGCGAACAGTTCCGGATGGTCCATGGCGGCGTCCTTCACCGGCGGGGGAGGAGTGCGGGCCGCTGCCGCGGAACGGCGGGGCGGGTGTGGGCCACCGCCGCGGAACGGCGGGGCGGGGTGCGGGCCGCCGCCGGGAAACGGCGGCGGCCCGCGGGCGGATCAGGCCGGAACCCGCTCGGGCTCGGGCGCCGCGACGGGTGCGTCGTCGAGCTGGTGGCGCAGCTTCTCGCCCTCGACGTCCACGTCGGGCAGCAGCCGGTCGAGCCAGCGCGGCAACCACCACGCGGACCGGCCGAGCAGCGTCATCACCGCCGGCACGATGGTCATCCGTACGACGATGGCGTCGAACAGCACCGCCACCGCCAGCGCGAAACCGACCGACTTGATGATCGCGTCGGGGCCGAGGATGAAGCCGGCGAACACGCTGATCATGATGATCGCGGCCGCGGTCACCACCCGGGCGCCGTGCCCGAAGCCGGTGACCACCGCCTCGCGGGCCGGCGCGCCGTGCACGTAGTCCTCGCGCATCCGGGTGACCAGGAAGACCTGGTAGTCCATGGCCAGCCCGAAGACGATGCCGATCAGGATGATCGGCAGGAAGCTGATGATCGGCCCGGTCTGCTCGACGCCGAGCAGGTCGGCCGCCCAGCCCCACTGGAAGACCGCGACCACCGCGCCGAACGTGGCGGCCACGCTGAGCAGGAACCCGGCGGTGGCCTTCAACGGCACGAGCAGCGACCGGAACACCAGCATGAGCAGCAGGAACGCCAGGCCGACCACGATCGCGAGGTACGGGATGAGCGCGCCACCGAGCTTGTCCGAGACGTCGATGTTGATCGCGGTGAGGCCGGTGACCCCGACGGTCGCGCCGGCGACCGTGCCGTCCAGCCCGCGGATCGCCCGGACCAGGTCCTTGGTGGCGGTCTCGCCCGGCCCGCTGGCCGGGATGACGGTCAGCAGCGCGGTGTCGCCGGCCTGGTTGACCGCGGCGACCTGGGCGGCGGTGACGTCATCGAGCCCGGTGATCCGCTGGGCGACCTGGCCGGCGGCGGCCTTCGCGGCGCCCGCCGGGGTGTCGACCACGACCGTGAGCGGCCCGTTGAAGCCGGCTCCGAAGCCCGCGGAGAGCAGGTCGTACGCCTTGCGCTGGGTGGTGTCGGGTGCGGCCGTGCCGTCGTCGGGCATGCCGAGCCGCAGGTCGAGGGTGGGGATCGCGACCGCGCCGAGGGCGACCACGGCGATCAGCAGCGCGGCGACCGGCCGGCGGGCGATGGCCCGGGCCCAGCGGGTGCCGAAGGTGACGCCGCCGTGCTTCGGGGCTGTGCTCAAGCCGAGACCCTCCGGGTCGCGGGCCTTCCGGCCGAGGACCCGGCGGCCGGCGAAGCCCAGCATGGCGGGCAGCAGGGTGAGCGCGATGACCACGGCGATCGCCACCGTGAAGGAGGCGCCCAGGCCCATCTGGGTCAGGAACGGCACGCCGACCACGGACAGCGCCGCGAGCGCGATGACGACGGTGAGGCCGGCGAACACGACGGCCGAGCCGGCGGTGCCGACCGCCCGGCCGGCGGCTTCCTCGGGGTCGCGGCCGCCGGCGAGTTCGTGCCGGTAGCGGGAGACGATGAACAGCGCGTAGTCGATGGCGACGGCGAGGCCGAGCATGAGGGCCAGCACCGGGGTGGTCGACGACAGGTCGACGAAGCCGGTGGCCGCGGTGATCACGCCGATCCCGATCCCGATGCCGAGCAGCGCGGTGAGCAGCGGCAGTCCGGCGGCGAGCAGCGACCCGAACGTGATGATCAGGACGACGGCGGCCACCGCGACGCCGATCACTTCGGCGATGCCCTGCTCGGACTTGACCTGCAGCGCGTCGCCGCCGACCTCGACGGTCAGGCCGCCGGCCCGGGCCCGGTCGGCGATGCCGGTGAGCGCGTCGCGCGCCTCGTCGGTCAGTTCCTGGGCGGGCACCCGGTAGGTGGCCTGGGCGAAGCCGACGGTGCCGGCCTGGTTGACCGCGCGCGACTGGAACGGGTCGCTCACGGCGGCGACCTGCGGCGCCGTCTTCAGCTCGGCGACGATCCGCTCGACGGCGGCCTTGGTGGCCGGGGCGGTCAGTTGCTGGCCGGCCGGCGCGGCGAACACCACCCGCGCGGTGGCGCCGCCCGCCGACGCCTGCGGGAATCGCTCCTGGAGCAGGTCGATCGCCTGCTGGGAGGGGGTGCCGGGGATCCGGAACGTGTCGCTCGTCGAGCCGGACAGGGTGGCCGCGCCGGCCAGCGCGGCGGCGAGGACGGCCAGCCACAACCCGGTGACCAGCCATCGCCGGCGGAACGCGAACCGGCCCAGCCGGTACAGCACGGTTGCCATCTCGAGGTCTCCTCCGCGGTGATCGGTGATTCCCGCAAACTAGCCGATCGGTTAGGCACGTACTGCACGATCGTGAGGCACGTCACTTTACGATCGTGCAGTAGGTGACTTCACGATCGTACAGTTGGCCGCTGCACGATCGGCCAGCTAGGATTTGTTGGACAACCGTCAAGATCGAGGAGCACGAATGGCGACAGCAGCCGCGAAGGCGTCCGACAGCCGGCATCGCTTCATCGAGGCCGCGGTCCGGCTGTTCGCCAAGCACAGCTTCGCCGGAACCTCGCTGCAGATGATCGCCGACGAGGTCGGGGTCACGAAGTCGGCCGTCCACCACCACTTCCGCACCCGCGAGGAGTTGATCATCGCGGTGATCGAGCCGCTGCAGGAGCAGATGCAGGCGGTGATCGAGGACGCCAAGGCGCAGCGCAGCCGCCGGGCCCGGGCCGAGCGGCTGCTCGCCGGCTTCGTGGACCTCGTGGTGGGGCACCGCAGCCTCGTCCCGCTGCTCGCCGGCGACCCCGGCACGGTCGAGATGCTGCGCGCCCACGCCGCCTCGACCGACATGATCGAGTGCCAGGTCCGGCTCCTCGCCGATCTGGAACCCGGCCCGGGCGGGCTGATCAAGGCCCGGGTGGCGCTGGCCGGGATCGCCTGCGGCCTGGGTCCCGACGTGGGCGACTTCGACGACGAGACGCTGCGCCGGCACCTGCTGGAGGCCGGCCGGCGCGTCCTCGGCCTGCGCACCCCGCGCGCCTGCCGGTAACCGGCCGGCCTGTCTCCCCGATTCGTGTCTCCCCGATTCGTGCCACTCGAAATCCCGTACCAATCGACTTTGGACATGGCTCCGAAGGCCCTCACAGAAACCGGCCGCCCGGCCGGGGCACTGAGGGAGGAACCTGATGGGTTCGAAGATGGGAACGGTCAAGCGGGCGGCGCTGGCGGCGACCGCGCTGACCGCGGGACTCACCGGGGCGGCCGTCGTCGCGGTGGGCACGGGCGTGGTCTCGATCGGCGCGCCGGACCGGGGCGAGGAGACGGCGGTCGAACTCGCCGGGGCGCGCGGCACGGTGGGCGACGGCTACGGCAACCGCGGTGACCTCTTCGTCGTCACCGGCGACAACCGCCTGCACCGGTTCGACAAGCTGGGCACCGGCCGGCTGGAACTGACCGTGCCGATCACCGGCCTGGCCGCCGGCGAGCGGCTGGTCGGCATCGACACCCGGCCGGCCAACGGCCAGCTGTACGCGGTCGGCAGCACCAGCCGGCTGTACGTGATCGACCCGGGCACCGGCGCGGCGAGCCAGGTCGGCGTGCCGTTCGGCACGGCCCTGTCCGGCAAGCGGTTCGGCGTCGACTTCAACCCCACCGTCGACCGGCTGCGGATCATCAGCGACACCGGCCAGAACCTGCGCATCGACCCGACGACCGGTGCGGTGGCGGGCGTCGACACGGCGCTGGCCCGTCGGGGCGTGACCGCGGCCGGCTACACCAACAGCGTGGCGGGCGCGACCTCGACCGCGTTGTACGACATCGACAGCGCCAAGGACATGCTGGTGCTGCAGGGCACGAAGCCCGGCGTCACGCCGGCCGTCTCGCCGAACACCGGCCGGCTGTTCCCGGTCGGCCGGCTCGGCATCGACGTGGCCGGCCTGGACGGCTTCGACATCGTGGGCGCCGCCCGGGGCACGAGCTACCGCGAGTCCGACTACGTCGCGCTGGCCGCCGTGCGTACCAGGAACAGCAGCGACACCCGGCTGGTCCGCATCGACCTGCGCACCGGCCGGGCGACGCCGAAGGCGAAGCTGCCCCGCAACGTGGTCGGCCTCACCGCCTCGGCCGGCGGGACCGCCACGGTCTACGCCAGCACGGCGAAGAACGACCTGGTCCGCTTCGACCGGGACAGCCTGCGGATCCGGTCGCAGCGGCCGGTCACCGGGCTGGCGGCCGGTGAGAAAGTGCTGGGCATCGACGTACGGCCGGCAAACGGCCTGCTGTACGCGCTCGGCAGCACCAACCAGATTTACACGGTCGACCCGATGACCGGCGCCGCCACCAAGGTGGGCACCTCGTTCAGCCCGGCCCTGTTCGGCAACGGCGTCGGCTTCGACGTCAACCCCGCCGTCGACCGGCTGCGCGTGGTCACCTCGACCGGGCAGAACCTGCGCCTGGTACCCGACACCGGTGCCGTGGCCGGCGTGGACAAGCCTCTCGCCTACGCCCCCGGTGACCGCAACGCCGGCACCAGGCCCACCGTGTCGCACGCCGCCTACACCAACAACCTGGTGGGCACGACCGCCACGACCCTGTACGACATCGACACGGCGCTCGACGTTCTGGCGGTCCAGAACCCGCCGAACGACGGTACCCTGCGCACCACCGGCGGGCTCAAGCTGAACATCGACAGCGCCGGCGGCTTCGACATCGCGGCCGACGGCGAAGCCATCGCGGCGTTCGCCCGCTCCGGCGGCAGCCGCCTCTACTCGGTCGACCTGCGGACCGGAAAGGTCAAGCTGATCGGCAAGCTGGGCCGGGGCAGCATCCTCACCGGCCTCACCGTCGCCCCGCGCGGCATCTGAGCATCACCACGGCACAGACCGCCCCGGCCCGCGCGGAGCGGGCCGGGGCGGGTGCTCGCCGGCCCACCATTTCAGCACCAGCAACGCGCGGGCCGTGTTCCACCGGCTCGGGCCCGGCGGTTCGAGCCGGAACCACTGCTTGCCGGGGTACGGCGAATACGTCGACCATCGGCCGTCGCGGCGGCGGGCGTTCCGGATCACCTCGACGGCGTCGGCGAGCCGCTCGTCGCGCGGCGCGCCGCTGCGGCGGAAGTGTTCGAGTCCGCGCAGCACGTCGAAATGCCATTCCGGGAACGCCGGGAACCGGGTGCTCGCGCGGACGGCGACCGCACCGGTGCGGTGCGAGCGGTAGAGCCGGTGGGCGAGAAAGAAGTCCTGGCCGCGCCGCATCGCCGGGCCGGTGTCGAGCCGGCCGCCCGACCCGCCGTACGCGTCCAGCGCCTCGAGCGCCTGGATGCTGGTGTGGAACGAACTGTGTTTGTCCCGGTCGCCGCGGGCGGCGCAGTTCCACCCGCCGTCGGCCTGCTGCTGGCCGAGCAGGTGAGCCACGACGTCGTCGAGGCGCGCCGCCGGGTAGCCGTGCGAGCACGTGAGCCGGACGAGGATCGAGACGATGCAGGTCTCCGGCGCGCGCCAGCCCGCCTGCCAGTCCCACAGCCGCTCGCAGCCCCGCAGCGCGGCGGGATGACCGGGCGGCAGGCCCAGCCAGAGCAACCGCAACAGGGTGTACGTGGTCGACGTCCATTTGGGGGAGTAGACGCCCTCGCCCCACCCGCCGTCGGCCCGCTGCTCCGCCAGCAGCCGCGCACCCCACCCCTCGGCGGCGACCCGGGCGCGTTCCCGGGCCACCTCGGCCTCGGCGGCGTCGCGGTGTTCGAGGACCCGCCAGCGGATCGCCGGGTCACCCTCCAGCAGCCAATCCGTGAGCTCGGCGGACATCCGGTCACTGTAACCCCGCCGGTCGCCGGCCAGTTACCTTGGTCGATGATGACTATGCTCCCGGAGATCGTCGCCGGAACGGAGGACGCCATGGATTCGACCCGGTCCGAGATCATCGAGTTCCTGCGGAGGCAGGCCGACGCCATGCGGGCCAAGGACCTCGACCGGCTCATGACGTTCTACGCGCCGGACGTCGTCTATTTCGACGTGGTGCCCCCGCTGCGCTACGTCGGCGCGGACGCGCTCCGCGGCCGGTTCACCCGGTGGTTCGCCGGTTTCCGGGGCCCGATCGACCTGGCGATCCGCGACCTGACGGTGGCGATCAGCGGTGACCTCGCGGTCGCACACTGGCTCAGCCGGGCCGGCGGTACCCTGCAGGACGGGCACGAGGCCGGTACGTGGGTGCGCGGGTCCAACTGCAGCCGGCGCACGCCCGGCGGGTGGTCGGTGACGCACGAGCACATCTCGGTCCCCGCCGACCTGCGGAGCGCGACCGCGGCGGTGGACCTGACACCCTGACCCGAGAGACTGTCCGCATGGAGTTCTTCTGCTACCACCGCGATCGGGCCGGATCCTGGGAACTACGCGATCAGCTGCTGGAGCGACACTGGTCCTACATGGACCGATACGCGGCGGAGATGATCGCCCGCGGCCCGACCTTCGGCGACGGCGACGTGCCCACCGGCAGCGTGCACATCGTCGAACTGCCGGATCCGGCCGCCGCCCGCGCGTTCGCCTTCGAGGAGCCCAATTACCAGGCCGGCGTCTACCGTGACGTGCTGCTGCGCCGGTGGCACAACCTGCTGGGCCGCACGATGTGGGACTTCCCCGGCGGCCGTACCGGCGGCCACCGCTACCTGGTGCTCGGCCTCGGCGCGGGCCACGCCGCCGACCTGACCCCGCCGGACCGGGACGAACTCATCGCGTACGGGCCGTTGCTCTCCGACGACGGCACCGCCTGGCTGGGCACGGCCGCGCTGCTCCGGGCGCCCGGCCCGGAGCAGGCACGCGCCGTCCTGACCGCCGACCGCTACGCCGGCATCGAGGTGCACGACTGGCAGTTCGGCGGCCGCCCGTCCTGACGGGGCTGTTCCTACTCGTCCGGGTCCCAGGCGATCAGCTGCTCGAAGACGCGCCGGTCGCCGTCGTGCTTCAGGGCGTCCACCGAGATGCGGCCGTAGAAGAAGAGGACCAGTTCGTTGGCCGTGCCCCAGGCGGTGGCGTCGGCCGCGGTGGGCGCCGACCCACGGGTCACCCGGGCGCCGTCGGCGGAGAGCGCGAGGCGCCAGGAGCGGCCCTCGGTGGCGTGGTAGTCGACCGTGGCCGGCCGGTGCGGCCAGGGGCTCGTCGTCGCACAGCAGGTGGCCAGGAACTCGTCGACACCGTCGAGGGCCACCTCGTCCGGCAGCGGCTGCGCGGCACCCACGGTGATCTGGGCGTCGTACGTGTGCACCGCCATCTGCTGGAGCTGGTGCCGAGCCACCGCACCGGTGGTCGCCGGCGACTGCGACGTCTCCCACCACGTCCAGCAACCGCGATCCGGGCCGGCCTCGCGCAACGCGTCCAGCAGCTGCGCCGTGGACTCCGCCAACCAGGCCAGCAGGGCCTCGCGCTCCCGGGGCGCGGCCGGGGCGCCCTGCGCCGCGGACTTGGCCGGAGCGGGCCCCGCGGCGACGGTGGCGGCCCAGTCGCGGCGCCCCTCGCCGATGTGCACCGCCAGATCGAACAGTGTCCACTCGGGGCAGGTCGGCACCTGTGCGTCGAGGCTGGGCGCGGCGGCGACCGCGTCGCGGAAGGCGGCCGATCGTTCGTCGATCAGGCGCAGCAGGTCGGAAAACTCCAGATTCTCTTCCACTACGGTTGTCTACCATCATGCCGCGCGCCGGCCTCCCGGCGGGGGGTCAACGGCCGCCGGCAGTTCGGCGGCGGTCAAGGTGCCCTGACGGTTACCGGCTGGCCCGCCGCAACGTGTCCAGCTAGCCGGAATGCGTCCGATCGGCGGCGCTGTCACGCTGGTGGGCGTGCGGTGCCTCATCGTCGACGACAACGCGCGGTTCCTGACCGCCGCGCGAAGCCTGCTGGAACGCCAGGGGCTGACCGTCGCGGGCGTGGCCTCCACCGGGCCGGAGGCGCTGGCCCTGGCCGGGCAGCTGCACCCGGACGTCACCCTGGTCGACATCGACCTGGGCGAGGAGAGCGGCTTCGACCTGGCCCGGGAGCTGTCCCGGACGCCCGCCGCGGCGCCGGTCATCCTGATCTCCACCCACACCGAGGAAGACTTCGCCGCGTTGATCGAGACCAGCCCGGTGATCGGCTTCCTGCCCAAGACCAGGCTGTCCGCCGGCGCCGTCCGCGACCTCGTCGCGGGCAACGGCGACGAACCGGCGCGGTGCTGACGACCGCGGCCGCGGCTACCCGGCTACCGCGGCTACGCGGCGAGGCGCGCCGGGGCCGGGCGGTGCGGGGCGACGGTGCGGCCGTCCGGGAGGAGCTCGCCGGTGTCGTCAAAGACGATCACGCCGTTGCAGAGCATGCTCCAGCCCTGATCCGGGTGGCTCGCGACGGTGAGCGCGGCGGTCCGGTCGGGATGGTCGGCGGGCGGGCAGGAAGGCCGGTGGGGACACATGGCTCTCATCTCGCTTGGTGTGCCGGTCGGCTGTATGTCTTTCAGTCTGGTTACCGGCGGGCCGTCCGGTCGACACGGCTAGCGGAACTCTCCCGGCGGGGGTAAGCCGCAACTGCCTCTACCGGGTAGCCCCACCAGGAGCCCGGACGGCCGGAATACCGGCTGCCCGGTAACGACGTTTGGTGCTGGCCGCGATGACCGGCGGGACCGGCCCGGGCATGGTTGGTGCGATGGGAGGGATACCGGGATGACGACGACGTTGCAACTCAGCCGCCGCCGGCACATCGGCGTCCTCCTCGCGTCCGCCGTCGCGGCCGCCGCCCTCGGCCGGGTGCTCGCGCAGTCCCCGGTCCGGGTGATCGAGGCGGTCGGCGAGCTGCTGCTGATCATGACGCCGATCCCGGTCGCCGGGGCGGTCCTCGTCGCGACGCGGGACGCGGCCGCCGGCCGAGCGGAGGGCGGTGAGCCGCAGCAGCCGATGAACCCGCCGATCGAGTACGTCGCCGCCGACCTGCGCCGGCTGCTGTGGCACCACGACCTGATGATGCGGGCCGACATGGCCGGCGCCGCCAAACACCTGTGGGCCCTCGAAGTGGTCATCACCCGCCGCGCGGTGCAGGCGGCCCGGGCGCTGGAGGTGCCGCACCCGCGTCCCCCGGCGGAGGGCGGCTTCGACCGGCCGCAGCTGCGTACGCTGCTGCGGGCGCTGGCCGCCGAGGGCCTGGTGATTCCGCTGACCGTCGGGCTCATGGCGCCGGACAACCGGAGCTGACACCTCGCCCTCGCCGGTCCGGTGGTCGATACTGGGCCTGTGCTGCGAGTGGTCCTCGCCGAGGACGACGTCCTCCTGCGGGAGGGCGTGGCCAGCCTGCTCGACCGGTCCGGCATGCAGGTCGTGGGGCAGGCCGGCGACGGCGCCCAACTGCTGGCGCTGACCCGCAGCACCAAACCCGACCTGGTGGTGGCCGACATCCGGATGCCGCCCACCTACCGTACGGAGGGCTTGGAGGCCGCCCGTACGATCCGTCGCGAGTTGCCGGACGCCGGCATCCTCGTCCTGTCGGCGTATGCCGACGTCGAGCACGCCATGGAACTGCTGGCCAGCGGCCGCGGCATCGGTTACCTGCTGAAGAGCCGCATCACCGACGTCGCCGAGTTCCTCGACACCGTGGAGCGGATCGCCCGGGGCGGCTCCGTCGTCGACCCCGCCCTGGTGCAGGAACTCGTGCGTGCACAGCGGCGCGACGATCCGCTCGCCGCGCTCAGCGCCCGGGAGCGGGAGGTGCTGGCGTTGATGGCCGAGGGCCATTCGAACGCCGGCATCGGACGCCGGCTGTGGGTCACCGAGGGCACCATCGAGAAGCACGTCCGGAGCGTGCTGGCCAAACTGGATCTTCCCGATACCGATGATCATCACCGTCGCGTCCTCGCGGTCCTGACCTTCCTCGACGCTCGATAGGACCGCGAGCTCGCGCGATGCTTCAACGTGGCAGACGAGGTACGGACCGTGACACGTGACCGTGGCGCAGCGCCGGCCACTCGCTGGGCGGGCGGCCTGGCCGTCACCGCGCTGCTGACGGCGGCGGTGAGCGGCGTGATCGCGCTCATCGAGCCCAGCCTGCCGGCGTCGCGCATCATGGTGCTCTACATGCTGGT
>Ga0207668_10002618_pt1 | contig 10531 bp, 9 predicted proteins | sample KBSS43metaG_FD_184323 | JGI IMG/M metagenome (GOLD analysis project Ga0207668, IMG submission 184323) | Switchgrass rhizosphere microbial communities from Kellogg Biological Station, Michigan, USA - KBS S4-3 metaG (SPAdes) (version 2) | ecosystem: Host-associated > Plants > Roots > Rhizosphere >... | reverse complement strand
GCGACGTCACGCGATCGGACTAGATCAAGCAGCGTGGAGCGCGCGCGTTCAGTGCCGCAGCGCGTCGATGCCCTGCCCCACGCCGAATCGTCGCCGGCTATGGCATTTGATAGCTGGGTGTTGACATGGAGATCGCTCGCTCCTCCTCGTCCATGTCTTCGGCAATGCCCTCAAATAGAGGCGTCGTGAGGTACCTCTCGCCGGTGTCGGGGAGCATCGCCAAAAGCACCGAACCGGCCGGCGCCTTCTGCGCAACCTGCATTGCCACGCCGAACGTGGCGCCGCTCGAGATGCCGCAAAAGATGCCCTCCTGTCGCGCGAGCGCCTTGGCCCACTTGACCGCGTCCGGGCCCCCAATCGGAATCACTTCGTCGTAGTAAGACTTGTCGATCGATTCCTGTAGCACCAGTGGGATGAAATCGGGTGTCCAACCCTGGATCGGATGTGGTTCAAACGCGCCGTGGCTAGCGCTGGGCGAGCCATCGGCGTTGCGTGGTTGCGCCGTACCGCTGCCAACGAGCTGCGCGTTGGCCGGTTCACTCAAGACGATCCTCGTCTCGGGTCGCTGGCGCCGCAACACCCGCGCGACTCCGGTCACGGTCCCACCGGTCCCGTAGCCCGTCACGAAATAGTCGAGGCGGTCACCGTCGAAGTCGGCAAGGATTTCGCGCGCTGTCGTCGATTGGTGGATTTCTGCGTTCGCCTCGGTCTCGAATTGCCGCGCCAGAAACCAACCGTTCGCGTTCGCGAGCTCCACGGCCTTCTGATACATACCGAAGCCTTTTGCCGCTCGCGGGGTGAGAACGACCTTGGTTCCAAGCATTCGCATGAGCCGGCGTCGCTCGATCGAGAAGCTGTCGGCCATCGTGACTACGAGGGGGTAGCCTTTTTGCGCACACACCATCGCAAGACCAATCCCGGTGTTGCCGCTCGTCGCCTCCACAACGGTCTGTCCCGGCTTCAATGTGCCGTTACGCTCGGCGGCCTCGATGATGTTGAGCGCCAGCCGGTCCTTGACGGAGGATGCAGGATTGAACGCCTCCACCTTCACGTACATGCGCACCTGTTTGGGCGCGATGTTGTTCACCCGGATACACGGCGTGTCACCCACGGTATCAAGGATGCTGTCGTACAAACGGCCGCGACCGTTCGTGGTTCGGACTCGCGCACTTGCAGCCATACCTTCTCCTTGCAGGGTCTCATGGCGGACACCGCAGTATTCCGGCATCGAGCGCTAAGCGTCAACTGCACCGGAGGAAGCTGCTCAGCCAGCGAGGGGGCGGGCGAACGTGTAATTGCGCTCCGGTCGCGAGGACTTGATAGATCGTGGAATTTCAGGATAGGACGATGCTCCAACGAACCACGCTACAGGGTCGGGCCGCACTGGAGTCCCACCGCCGCAGCCGATCACTTTGTGGGTTCATCGTGGCTTCGTGCGGTCGGATCGTGTCGACGCGATCAGCACCGCGGCGCTCGAGCGGCTGCTGGCCTATGAGCAGGAAGAACTACCGCGCTGGCTCGAGGCCCAAGGCGTGCCGCAGTCCATCATCGCTATCATCACGCGGGGAAGGGTAGATTCGTTGATCGGGCTGGGACAACGCGACATCGACCTGATCGGTCCGCGTTCGCCCGTCTATGACGCCTGGATCGAAGCGCGGTGCCTCGGATCCCGTGAGCTGGCATCCTGGACCGTGCGTGAGTTACCGCCGCAGGTTCCGGCTGCCGAGGTCGCACACGCAGAAGAGCGCCGGCAGTGCGAAGTCACACGTGTCGACGCGGAGCGGCGGTACCATCAGTCCGTGCTGCGGACTGTGCTCGACGCAGCAATACGTCGGCAGGCGCTACGTGTATCTGGTCTCAGCCGGCAAAGTACCGCCAGTGCCCCTCCGAGACGACTTCGACGGCGCCATCGACAACCTTGATTGCGGTCTGGTCGTCGATTGCGTAGGCCGGACATCCGATGCCGGCCGCCCACTTTTCTGCGCTGGCCATCGAGTTCTCCGGCATGTCCGGATGGTCCAGGTGCGGGAAGATCGAGAAGTCGACGACCCCCAGCGTCATGTCGTCACCGGTGATGGACGGCTTCGACTCGACGAAGTCCTCTCCGACACGGGGAGTCATCACCATGCTCCCGGCGCTCAGCCCGATCCAGATGGTTTCGTCCAGCGATGGCAACAGTTCCGCGAGGCCGGACTGCCGCATCCAGTGACACAGATACGGGGCGTCGCCGCCGTTCACCAACAGGGCGTCCACATCACGAACCCATCGGACCCAGCGCTCTCGACCGATGCTGGGCAGCGCGGTGAGTTCCAGCACGCCCAAGGACTTCCACCCCAACTCGGTCATGGGACATCGTGGTTCACGGCCGCTGATGAACCGCCATGCTCGATCAGGACTGACTCGAGGGTGCCCATATCCCGCCGTGGGAATGCACAGGGCGCTGGCGTCGGCGATCGGTTTGCCCAGGAGGTCGACCAGCGCCTCTTGGATGCTCGCATTCTTGATGCCTGCGGAAGTGAGAAGAAATTTCATGGCGCCACAAGGCGCGACGCTTGGAACTATTGGCTGACTGGGCGCGATATGCTGAGGATTGCTTAGCGGAACCTGCGGGTCTCGCTCTAGTCGCCCTTGCACCCGAATTCTGGTCCGTCAATCTGACGCACTTCGCATTCGATGTCCCACTCGTTACCGTGAATCGCCAGGAATCGCTCCGTCAGTCCGATTGCATCCTGCAAGGATGGCGCTTCTACGATCGCGTACCCTCCAATCACCTCCTTCGACTCCGTGAATGGACCGTCGGTCGTGGACAACTGTCCTTTGCGCAGGCGCACCCGAGCGCCTTCCGCGGTGGGCCGCAGGCCCGCTGTGCTGATTAGCGCTCCCTTTCGAGTCAACTCCTCGATGAGTTTTCCCATATCGTGCATGAGTTGCTCGCTCGGCTGCTGACCGCGCGTTTCGTCGATCCTGATCATCGATAGGTATCGCATCGTCGTCTCCTGTTAGTAAGGGCATGAGGAATGGCTGGCGTTGAACTACCGTACCTCTCTTACCACGACGAATCACGGGCTCCGGAATCGACATTGGGCGAAGGAAATTTCCTGGCCTCTTACGCGTGGGCCGGTCAGAAACGCGCAAGCCTCTGATTCAAGTCCGGTTTCCGGCGATCTCCTACGACTCGTCCCTGGAAGACGAAGCAGTGGTCCGGGATATCGACGCTCTCAACGAGGACATGGAAGCGACTGGCGTCCGGATTTTCGCCGGTGGCCTGCAACCGGCAAGGAAGGCGAAGTCGCTGCGGGCGCAGCGCAATGGTGCCGTTCTCATCACCGACGGGCCATACGCCGAGACCAAGGAGCACGTCGGCGGTTTTTGGTTGCTGGAAGCTGCTGACCTGGACGAGGCGCTGGCGTGGGGACGTAAGGCCGCCGTCGCCTGTCGAGCACCGGTTGAAGTGCGCGCGTTCTTCAGACACATGCCGACTGAAGCCATTCAACTGCATGGGCGGCCGTGAACGACCGCTTCCGACGCCATCGTTGGATGCCTGCAGCTGGCCGGAAGGGCTCTGCACCCTGCACAAGGTCAGCTCATTTCTGTTCAACAGGCAGTCGCGACATTCATGTCGGTACGTTCCAGAGCGATGAGACAGCCTATCGCGGCCACTCTTCGCTCAACAGGGGTGTTCTCGACGGAGCCGGAGGTGATTTCGCCTCCGTATCTTTCGCGGGTGCTTTGAACGTGTCGCTGAACCTGTAAGTGATTTTCGCGGTAACGCCATTGCGAAGTTCGATACTTTCCCGATATGGCTGGAACTCATCGTTGCGGATCTCCACAACATATGTCCCAGGCGCTAGCACGAGCTCCTTAAGGGGTGGTGATAGTCCTTTCTTCTTTCCATTGACGTACACCACGCCCCACGGTTTGATACTTAGCGTAAGCCGCGTGGCGCTCGTCGTCGCAGAGAGAGATCTTTCCTTGAGGGGAGATCTTTCCGTAGGCGTTACCGTTGATTCGGCTTCGAGTACCGCAGGCGCGGCGGATGTCGGTCCTGGATGTTCGATGGTCGTCGCCACGCTGTAGGCATTGTCGACGGCTGTTGGTGTTAACGCCGGAGCCGGCGGCAAGGCGCGCGACGGCGGCCAATTCAGCGCCACTACTGCCGTTGCCAGTAGCAGCACGCCGAAACCGGCGCTGAGCAGGGACGATCGCCGGGGCCAAGAACCGGGAATCGTCGGAGCAGCTAACGGCGAAGGCACGGTGCCATCCGGATTTGCGGCGTTCCGCAATGCCGCGGCCATGTCACGGGCCGTGCGGTAGCGAAGGTCGGCGCCTTTCGCGAGCGCTTTATCGACAATCAGATCAAAAGCGGGAGTCACACCGCGGGTACAGGTGCTCGGCGGCGGAGGTGTCGTATTGACGACCTCATAGGCGACCTCGTGCAGCCTGCGACCCGTGAACGGGGGTACGCCCGTAAGCAACTCGTACAACACCGCGCCCAGCGAGAAAATGTCGGAACGCTCGTCGACTTTCTCGCCGGTCACCTGCTCCGGCGACGTGTATCGCGGCGACGCCACCAGATCGGCGATCAACGTGTGCGAGCCGCGCGAAGGCCGGGCGATTCCAAAATCGGTGATCTTGACCACGCCATTTCGCAACACCATGACAGTGTCGGGGCTGATGTTCCTGTGAACGAGGCCGCGCTTGTGCACGAACTCGAGCCCATCGGCGATTTGGGCGGCAATCTCTGCGGCCCTGGCCGGCATTAGCCGCGCGCCCGAACGGAGCACGTCGCGCAACGACCGGCCGTCGATGAATTCCGTCGCTATGTAGACAATGTCGTCGGTAACGCCTACGTCGTAGATCGTGACCAGATTAGGATGGTTCAGCCTTCCGGCGGATTTGAGTTCACGATCGACGCGTTTGCGGAACTCCAAGCCTTCGTCGTTCGGCAGGCCGACGGCCAGCGTCTTGAGGATTACAAGGCGGTCGATCAGCGGATCGCGCGCCTTGTACACGACACTTCCCGCGGCTCGCGTAAGTTCCTCGATTACTCGATAACGCCCTAGCTTGAGCGGTTGCTCAGACGTGGCTGAACTGGACAAAAGTGCCATTGCATGGCTGAAGCACAATGCAAGCCAACGAAAGTCCAGTACATTGCCGCTGAGCAAACAGCATTGCGCACCACGAATGTCGGCTTCGGGGCAGAAGCTCGAGCGTTCCCTGTGGTCGGTAGCATGCCCGAGAGCACGTGCGCCATCAGGCGCGAGCGCTGACATCCTGGGAAGTATCTCGCGGGACCAGAGGCTTGAATCGATCGGCCTTACGCGCTCCGAAGGTGCCACGCCTTCGGGCGCGTGAACGTCTGGATGCCGTACGTCGACAGCGTCAATCCGATCCCTGAATGCTTCACGCCCGACCACGGCAAGCGCGGGCTCACGCGGTCGCAGCAGTTCCAGTAGACCGTGCCCGCGTTCACGCGCGTAAGGATCTTCTTCGCGCGCTTCTCGTCGCGGCAATACACCCCGGCGGTGAGTCCATACTCGGTGTCGTTCATGAGGTCCACCGCGGCATCGTCGCCCGCGACCGGCTGCAGCCCGATGATCGGTCCGAACGACTCGTCGCGCATCGCCAGCATCGAGTGATCGACGTCGGCCAGCACCGTCGGCGCGAACCAGTTGCCCTTGCCCTTGATCGCCGCGCCGCCCGTGAGAATCCGCGCGCCTTTCTTCCTGGCATCGGCCACCTGCTTGCGCAGCACTTCGAGCTGCGGCTTGCGCGTGATCGCGCCAATGTAGGTGCTTTCATCGAGCGGGTCGCCGACTTTGAAGCCCTTCACTTCCCGCACGAACGCATCGACGAACTGGCCGTAGATGCTTTCGTGGATGTAGATGCGTTCGACCGAGCAGCACGACTGTCCCGTGTTGTAGAACGCACCATCGGCGACACCCGCGGCCGCCGCCTCGATGTCCACGTCGTCGGTGATGTAGATGGGATCCTTGCCGCCGAGCTCGAGCTGGGTCTTGATCATGCGGCGTCCCGTGCTGGCAGCGATCTTCGCGCCGGTGGCGAACGAGCCCGTGAAGAACACGCCGTCGACCGGCTGGCGCAACAGCGCCGTGCCGGTCTTGCCGTCGCCGATGACGAGCACGAACACGTCCTCGGGCACGCCGGCCGCATGCAGCATGTCCGCGATGTGCGTGCCGGTGAGCGTCGCGAACTCCGAAGGCTTGTAGAGGACGGCGTTACCCGCGGCAAGCGCGGGCACGAAGACATTGCCGCCGACGAAGTAGGGATAGTTCCAGGCGGAGATGTTGGCGATCACCCCGAGCGGATCGTGCGCGATGCGCTCCTGCGTCTTGCTCGGGCCGTCGTCGAACACCTTCTGCTCGCGAAGCGCGCGCTCGGTCTCCTCGAGGAAGAAGTCGATGCGGCCGGTGAGGCCGTTGAGCTCGTTGCGCGACTGCCGGATGGGCTTGCCGACTTCGAGCGACAGCGTGCGCGCGAGATCGGCCATGCGCTCGACGACGAGCTCGCGGAACCTGCGGATCGCAGCGAGGCGTTTCCTGAGGGGCGTCGCGGCCCATTTCGGCTGCGCGCGGCGCGCGCGCTCGTACTTCGCACGGACGGACTTGGCGTTGTCGGGGACGACGTCGACCAGCACCGCGCCGGTCGCCGGATTGGTGATCTTCATAGGGTCACAGGGCGGATGCGAAGAGTTTCTCGAAGTCCGCGGACGTGCACTTGCGAGGGTTCGTCTGGTGGCAGATGTCCGCCGTGGCAATTTCGACGAGGCGCGGGATGTCGCCGCGCTGCACGGCGCGCGGTGCGCAGTAATCGGACAGTTTGGCGGGAACGCCGATGGACGCCTTGAGCGCACCGAGCCAAGCGATGAAGGCGCGCGCACGGGATTCGCTGCTTCCTTCGTCGCCGCCCCGGGCGCGCGCGACGTGCGCGAGCTCCGCGAGCTTGTCCGTCGCCGCCGGCAAGTTGAAGCGCATGACGTGGTCGATCATGATGCCGTTGGCGAGTCCGTGATGCATGTCCGTCACGGTCGACAACGCGTGTGCGCACGAGTGCACGGCACCGAGGTCCTTCTGGAACGCGATCGCGCCCATCATGGACGCCATGAGCATGTCGGAGCGGGCGGCGATGTCGTGGCCGTCAGCCACCGCGATGGGCAGCGCCCGCGCGGCGATGCGCACGCCTTCGAGTGCGATGCCGTCGCACAGCGGGTGATACGCCGGCGACAAGTACGACTCGACGTTGTGGGTCAGCGCGTCCATGCCCGTGGCCGCCGTGATCAGCGAAGGCAGGTCGACCGTCAGCTCGGGATCGGCGAATACGGCCTTCGCGAGCAGCAGCGGCGAGAAGATGATTTTCTTGACGTGGGTTTCGTCGTCCGAGATGACCGACGAGCGTCCCACCTCCGAGCCGGTGCCGGCGGTGGTCGGCAGCGCGATGAAGTGCGGGATCGCCTGGTCCATCGCGCGCACTTGCGGGTGGTCCCACGCGTATTCGAGAACGTCGCCCGGGTGGTTCGCCATGAGCGCGATCGCCTTCGCGACGTCGAGCGCCGCGCCGCCGCCCAGGCCCACGACTGCGTCTGCACGGTGCGATTGACAGGCCTCGGCACCATACATCACCTGCTTGCGCACGGGATTGCCGGAAATGCCGGAATACACGGCGACGTCGAGCCCCTTCAACTCACCGACGAACTGCGGGAGCAGGGGCAGCGCCGCGATGCCGCGGTCGGTGACGACGAGAGGCCGCTTGATTCCTTGTTTCGCGAGGTGCTCGGCGACGAGCTTGCGCGCGCCGGCCCCGAAGTGAATCGTCGTTGGGAATGCGAATTTTTCAATGCCCATTTCAGATGATCTCGAAGTAACGTTTCAGTTCCCAGTCCGTGACGCCGTCCAGCCACTGCCGCCATTCCCATTCGCGCGTCGCGGCGAAGTGGTCGACGAAATCGTCGCCGAACCAATCGCGCGCGGCTTTCGATGCCTGGAAATTGCGCGTCGTCTCGATCAGCGTGCGCGGCGCGCGCGGAATGTTCTCTCCGCCCTGGTTGGTGCCGGTGATCGGCTTCGCGGTGAGCTTCAGGTTCTTCTCCACGCCGTACAGCCCCGCGGCAATCACCGCCGCCATTGCCAGATACGGGTTGACATCGGCGCCCGGACAGCGAGTTTCGAGGCGCGTCGACTTGGGCGATCCCGCAATGACGCGGAAACTCGCCGTGCGATTGTCGACGCCCCACGTCGGCTTGACCGGCGCCCAAAACCCGTCCACGAGCCTCTTGTAGCTGTTGATCGTCGGCCAGAACATCGGCGCGAACTCCATGGCAACAGTGATCTGTCCTGCGAGATAGCTCTCGAAGAGCTTGCTCATGCCCTGGTTGCCCTTGGCGTCGTAGAACAGATTCCTGCTGCCGTCCGACAGCGATTGGTGGATGTGACCCGAGCATCCCGGATATTGCTGGCTCCACTTGGCCATGAAACTCGGCATGATGCCGTAGCGCGCGCCGATCTCTTTCGCGCCCGTCTTGAACAGGACGGCGCGATCCGCTTGCTCCAGCGCTTCGGAGAACAGGATGGCCGCCTCGTAGACGCCCGGTCCGGTTTCCGTGTGCAGCCCTTCGATGGGAACGCCGAAAGCCGCCATGTCGTTGAACAAGGCCTCGAAGAATGGGCGCTGGGTGTTGGCGCGCAGGAGCGAGTACCCGAACATGCCCGGCGTGATCGGCTCGGGCCCCACACCCTTCTTCGCGGCCCATGACTGCGGCGTCTCGGTGAAGTTGAACCACTCGAACTCCATGCCGCACATCGGCGTGAATCCGAGCATTTGCGCACGTGCGAGCACGCGCTTGAGGATCTGCCGCGGGCAGATCGACAGCGGGACTTCCTTGCCGTTGCTCGTGGCCACGAAATCGCCGAGGAAGAACGGTACGCCGTCGTCCCAGGGAACGTTGCGATGCGTGCCGAGGTCGATGCGTGCGAGCGCGTCGGGAAATCCTTTGTGCCAGCCGGTGATCGTGGTGTTGTCGTAGCACACGTCCTGCGAATCCCAGCCGAAGACGACGTCGCAGAAGCCGAAGCCGCCTTCGACGGCGGACTCGAACTTGTCCTTGTGGATGTACTTGCCACGCAAGATCCCGTCGATATCGGACACGGCCACCTTGACGCGGGTACCGGGCGCCTTGCGGACGGCTTCGAGGATCTTCGCGGGCGTGACCTTCTGCGGCATTGCGCTCTCCCTTGCCGTCTCGTATGCGGGCAATCGACAAGTTTAGCAAGGAGTGGCATGTTGACGGGATGGATCGCTCGCCGCCTCACGTGACGCCCGGCGCCGCGCTGGTCGCATGCCACGTCGCGGTCGCACTCTTCGGCTTCGCCGGCGTGTTCGGAAAGTGGATCGCGTGGGACCCGGTTGCGATCGTGCTCGGGCGCACTACGGTCGCGGCGATCGTGCTTGCGCTCTTCGTGCGCTATCGCCTGGGCGCGTGGCGACCGCCGCCTTGGATCGCGGTGCCCAATGGCGTGATCCTGGCCGTTCACTGGGTCGCGTTTTTCACCGCCATCGAGGTGTCGACGGTGGCGATCGGCCTCCTCGGCTACGCGAGCTTTCCGTTGTTCGTGCCGTTCCTCGAGCGCGCCATGCTCGGCCTTCCGGTCACGCGAGGCAAGCTCACGGGCGCCGGGCTCGTGGCGCTCGGACTCGTGCTGCTCGTTCCAGAGTTCACGTGGGCGAGCCATACCGTGCGCGGGCTCGCGTGGGGCTTGCTTTCGGGGTTAACCTTCGCGCTCCTGACGGTGCGCACGCGCAAGCTCGCGCCTGATCGTTGGTCGTCGGAGATAGCACTGTGGCAGAACGCGATCGCCGCGCTGTGCGTGCTGCCGGTCGTGCTGTGGCAGGGCGGGCTCGGCGGTCCCGTCGACGCCGGCGCGATCGGCAAGATGCTGCTCCTCGGCATCTTCTGCACGGCGGTCGCGCACACGCTGTATGCGGCCAGCCTCGCGCGATTGCCTGCGTCGACTGCTGCAGTGTGCGCGGCACTGGAACCCGTCTACGGCATCGCCCTGGCGCTCGTCCTGCTCGGGGAAGTCCCGAACGCGCGAACGCTCGCCGGGGCTGCCGTGATCGTCGTCGCGGCACTGGTCGCGACGCGGCGTGCTCACGTCGTGGTAACTTCTACTGGATGAAAATCGGTCTCGTCGGCCTGCGTGACGCGCGGCTTGCGCGGCGCTTCGCATGCTCCGGGGTACATGTGTTCGCGTGCGGCGCCGACGATCTCCTGGGCGACGCGCGCATCGTCCTGCTTCCCAGCGCCGTCGCCGTGGCGCAGGCGCTCGCGGCGCCCCGTGTGGTGTGGCTCGACCTGGCGGATGGATTCGCGACCGAGCTTGCCATCCAGGATGTGTGGCCCGAGTGCGCCCCGGGCGACGTCGTGGTCGACGCGGGCGGGGGCACGCCGGAGGATGCGAAGCGGCGCGCGGCATCGCTTGCGTCCGCGCAGTTGCATTTCGTCGACTGTCACGTC
>Ga0207668_10002613_pt1 | contig 10534 bp, 7 predicted proteins | sample KBSS43metaG_FD_184323 | JGI IMG/M metagenome (GOLD analysis project Ga0207668, IMG submission 184323) | Switchgrass rhizosphere microbial communities from Kellogg Biological Station, Michigan, USA - KBS S4-3 metaG (SPAdes) (version 2) | ecosystem: Host-associated > Plants > Roots > Rhizosphere >... | reverse complement strand
CCAGCAGCGCCGACACGGCGATGGCTCCGGTTGCCCACCTGCGCCCCGTGAAGCGATCGAGGAACGACCAGACCTTGCCGAGACCCTTGCCGCGCGTTTCCTCGCGCTCTTCCTTCAGGCTCCGCTTCGCGGCCGCCGCGCTGACACCGGTGTATGACAACAGCACCGGCAGCAGCAACAGGTTGGTGAAGATCAGCACGGCGACACCGATGCTCGCGGTCATCGCGAGCTCGCGGATCACCGGAATATCGATGACCATCAGCACGGCGAATCCTACGGCGTCGGCCAGCAGCGCGGTCAGTCCGGCCAGGAACAGCCGGCGGAACGTGTAGCGCGCAGCGACCAGGTTGTGCGTGCCCCGGCCGATGTCCTGCATAATGCCGTTCATCTTCTGCGCGCCGTGCGACACGCCGATCGCGAACACGAGGAACGGCACCAGGATCGAGAACGGGTCGAGCTCGAAGCCGAGCAGCGCAACCAGTCCGAGCTGCCACACGACCGCGATCAACGAGCAGGCCACGACCAGTGCGGTGCTGCGTAGGCAGCGCGTGTAGCTGTAGATGATGGCGGTGGCGATCAGCGCAGCCGCGCCGAAGAACAGCATGACCTTGACCAGGCCATTGATCAGCTCGCCGATCAGCTTGGCGAAGCCGATCACGTGGACCTTCACGTTCGGCGGCACCTTGCCGGTGGCCTTGTCGACCGCGCGTGCGATCTCGTACTTGTCGCGGATATTGTCTTCCAGAACCTTCGACAGCCCGTGGTAGTCGATCCGCTTTCCGCTGCCGGGTTCCTTGTCGAGCAGCGGCACGAAGATCATCGACGACTTCATGTCGTTGGCGACCAGGCTGCCGAGGATCCCGGCGCGCGCCACGTTCTGCTTCAACTGTTCGGCGCTCTTTTCGGACCCGTCGTAACCGGGCGGCATCACCGGCCCCCCGCGAAAGCCCTCTTCGGTCACTTCCGTCCAGCGGACACCCGGCATCCACAGCGACTTCACCCACGCCCGGTCCACGCCCGGGGTCAGCACCAGCTCGTCGTTGATCTGCTTCAGCGCATCGAGATAGGCCGGGTCGAAGATGTCGCCGTTGGTGTTCTCGACGACCACGCGCAGCGCATTCCCCAGTCCCCGCAGGTCCTTCTGGTACGTGAGGTAGTTCTTGATGTACGGCTGGCTCTGCGGAATCATCCGCTCGAAGCTCGCGTTGAGCTCGAGCCGCGTGGCGGCGAAGAACGCGAGCACCAGCGTGATCAGCGCGCAGACGATGAGCATCAGCCGGCGGTGGTTGAACACCAACCGCTCGAGGCGGTTACCGGAGTTCTGGTCGAAGTCAGCGAGATCGCGGACGACGGGCATCGTTTCGGGTTGGGCGGAGCGGGGGGCCATCGCGAGTCCTGGGAAAGAAGTCGCGACTAGCGCGGGGGTAGCGCGGTCATTGCGACGCCGCGAGCGCCTGCCAGCGCGAGGCGGCCGTTGCCGGCATCGACGATCCCGGCGACCATCATCGACGGCGCCGCTGCAACCGGTTGAAATGTGCGTCCGCCGTCGAAGGAACGGCTCAACCGGCCGCTGACGTCGGCAAGCACCAGCTGATCGGTCAATGCGGCACCCGCCACGATCGTGGCCGGCAGCGCTGCATTGACCTTGGTCCAGCTCGAACCCGCGTCCTCGCTTCGGAACGCCTGCCCGCGCAATCCGTACACAAGCAAGGTGTTGCTGTCGCCGACGATGCCGAGCAGCGTACCGGGATACGGGACGGCGACGGCACGAAAGCGCTGTGCGGCGGGATCGAGCTTCAAGACGAGGCCCGTCTCGCCGACGATGAACAGCTGCCCGCCGGCCGGACGAATGGCGTAGAGGTTCAGGAATTTCGGATTGTCGGTGCGGTCGAACCACGGCGTCCACGTCGCACCGCCATCGTCGGTGCGGAAGGCGAGGTTGTAGGCGCCTACCGCGTAGCCCGTGCGCTCGTCGGCGAACCAGACGTCGAGAAACGGTTTGTCCGCGCCGAGCTCGGCATTGCGCGCCGCCTCGGCGAGCAAAGCCTTATATGTTTCCGATTGCGGCTGTGCCGCCGCCTTCTGTTTGATGTCGGCCGCGACTGCTGCGTTGGCGCGGAGCCCATCCAGCTGCAACGACCAGCTGAGGCCGCCATCCTTGCTCGCCAGGATCACGCCGTCGTGGCCGACGGCCCATCCCTTTCGATCGTCGACGAAGAATACCGCCGTCAGGTCCGAGCTCACCGGAACCGTCGACTGTTGCCACGTCTTGCCGTCGTCGGACGACGTCACGACATGCCCGCGCTGGCCCACGGCAACCAGCCGGGGACCGGCCCGCGTCACCCCTTGCATGAGGCTCTTGCTCGACAGCGGCGACAGCACGGCCGGCTGCGCGAGCACATCCGCGAAGCCAGCGCCGTGCGCCGGCACCGCGGCAAGACAAGCCAACAGGAGCAGAGAGCGAAGCAGCATGATCGTGTCGATTGTAAAAATACCCCGGTTGCGGCAAGTCGCTGCGCCGCAACCGGAGCGAAACGTTGATCGGTTAGCGGATGCCCGCGCCGGCGAGACTCTCCGACGCCCACTGGAGTTCGGGCAGCGGATCGATGTAGCGCAGGCCATCGCTCACTCCCATCTGACCCACCGCCGAATACGCCCCCGACGAGAAATCGTAGAACATGTAGTTATCCACGTTCAGCGCGTTCACGTCGTAGCTGTACGTCATGTTGCCGAAGGTCGAGCGATAGAGCTGCCCCTTGGCGTCGTACTGGTCGGCGGCGAGCGCGACCCAGCTGTCTTCGTCGATGTAGAACACGCGCTTGCTGTAGAGGTCCCGCTGTCCCTGCTTCAGCGATCCTTCCACGACCCACACGCGATGCAGTTCCCAGCGCATGTATTCGGGATTGACGTGGTTGGCGGACAACGCGGGCTTCAGGTCCTTGGCGTACATGAGCTTGTAGCCGTTGTACGGAACGTACATCTCCTTCTTGCCCACGAGCTTCCAGTCGAACCGGTCCAGCGCGCCGTTGAAGACGAACGCGTCGGAGTACGTCGACGTGCCCGCGGTGCCCGCGTTGGGCGTGTCGTACGACAGGTCGGGCGCGAGCTTGACGCGGCGCTGTCCCGGCAGGTATTGCCAGGCACGGCGCGGCTGCGCAATCGCGTTCACCGAGTCGATCGCCATCAGCGCTTCGCCGGCGCGACGGGCCGGACCCGTGTAGTGAAGCTTCAGCTTGAAGTACGGATCCGATTCCTTGGCGACGGTGTCCGAGCGTTTCGGGTCGTAGAGCGGGAACTCGTTGGTCAGGTTGCCCGCGGTGGCGAGCGAGGCCACGCCGGCGGCGTCAACGTTCCAGTTCTCGTACTTCTGGTTGTACGCGGCCCCTCTATAGACGGTGAGGTGGTTCCACATCGCTTCGGCGCCGGTCTTCGGGATCGGGAACGGAACGCCGGGCAGCATGCCCTCGACGCCCAGCCCGTTGTTCACACTCTTCGCGCCGGTCGCGTTCTTGGCCGTGTTGGCGAGCACCTTCGCCGGCAGCGCGACGACGCGCTGCGTCGGGTACACGTCGATCCGCATCGTCGGATACCGCTTCAGCAGCTCCTTGCTGCCCTCGGTCAGCTTGTCCGCGTGTTGCGCGACATTCTTGGCGTCGATGACGAGGCGCGGCTTGTCGTTCTCGAACGGCGACGGACGAATGCCGCTGCCTTTCTTGAACGACGACGGGATGTCCTTCAATCCGCCGGTGTACTCGGGAATCGTGCCTTCCTTGTTGCCGGCTTTTTCGGCGCCGACCGCGGTCAGCGTCGTGCCGAGCTGCTTGGCTTCGTCGGCGGAAACAGCCGCGAATGCGCTCGTGACGAGCGACGCGACGGCGATCGCCATCAGTGTCTTCTGGAACATGATCGATTACTCCTTAGAATGTGGCTTTGAGCGTCAGCGACCACCAGGCCCGGTCGGACAGCGTCGCGTTGACGCCGTTGGTGACCAGGGCGGAGCCGTTGGCGGGGTTGGTCGAGTAGTTGCCGAAGTAGCCGGTGTACTTGAGGTCGATCCGGTACTTCGAATAGATGTCGGCGGCCACGCCTACCGCGTAGTTGCCGGCATCCTCGTTGCCTCCGACGAACACCGCGGAGTTGCCGCTCAGTCCGCGCGAATAGGACATCGGCGCCAGAACGTCGACGCCAGGCAGCACCTGGAACCACGTCGGCGTGGCGTTGAAGGCGAGGCCGACGAAGTCGCGCGTGACCCTGTCGATGGCGGTGTAGCCATTGCGGCCCTTGAACACTGCCTCGTTCTGGGTCACTCGTGCCCAGCGGCTCCACGTGAGCTCGGCCTGGAACGCTGCGCTGTCGAACAGCGGCGTCTTGGAGACAGTCCACAGCGCATTGACGAGGCCGTGATACGTGTCGCCGAGCGCACCCGGCGTGCCGCTGTTGGTCGGCTGCGCGGTGGTGGCGATCGAGCCCGGGAAGAGCGGGGTCAGCGCCGCCGGCAACACCAGCACCGGGTCGCTCAACAGCGGCATGTTCTGCCGATACGACAGTTCCGCACCCACCGACACGCCAGCGATGTTCTTCGACAGCGTGACACCCATGATGTGGATGTTGTCGCCGTAGGCCGTGCCGTATTCGCCGACCTTGCCCTTTTGCGTGAGCTCCGCAACGCTGGTGACCTTGGGGTTGATGATGCACGCCCCCGGCGCCACGACGATACCGCCGATCCCCGCACACGGTCCCGCGGCGAGCGCGGCGAAGCCCTGCACCACGTACAGCTGGGGCAGGATGTCGGTGGCGTTGCGATAGTAGAAGCCCAGCGTGCCGTCGAGCCAGGCAGGGCTCCAGCGCGCGGAAATGCCCCAGTCGCCCAGGTTCCCGCTGTAGCGCGAGTCGGCCACCGAGTGTTGATTCCAGACGCGTAGCAGCGACGGCGCGCCCGGAATTGCGGCGGCGAACGGGTTGGGACCAAGAATCGTCGAATCGCCGCCGAAGTTGATGCCGTCGTTCACCGTCAGGTAGCTGCCGGTTTCCGGCACCCGGATCGCCTGCCAGTTGTAGAACCACTGGCCGGCGATCGACAGGTCCTTCGTCGCCTGCGCCTGCAGCGTCAGGCCGCCCTTGGGACGGAACAGCTCCTTGGCCTCCGCACCCGGCGTCGACAATCCCTTCCATAGGTCGAGCGAGTTCTGCGCATACGACACGCCGTGAATGGCGCCGCCCAGAAGCAGGCTGTCGCCCCAGTACACGGTGTGCTGGCCGGCCTTCACGTTGAACGGAATGCCCGCGATGTCGAAATTGGCAAACGCGAACGCGTCGAGCCACTCACCCGACGCGCCCTTTGCGTAGCGCTTCGTGTACGGCGAAAGCTGGCCCGCCACGGGAAGTCCGTTCACCAGCGTGTTCGCGGTGGCGGTGTTCCTGTTGTCGAGGCTCGAGTAGGCGTTGTCGTACCACAGCGCGGCGGAGAAGCGGGCGCCGTAGTTCTTCTTCCACACGACGTCGAACTCGGACAGGATGTCCAGCCGGTTGGTGACGAGCGAGCCCTTGCTGAAGTTGCGGTCACCGTCGTCGAGGTTGACGTTGCCGAGGAGCGCGTCGTCCTGACCTTGCGCACGGCCGCCGATGTTGTACCGGAACGTGTTGTCCCAGCGCATCTCGAGATCCGGGTTGATCTCGGGAATCTCGAACGCGCCGACCGGGCCGGCGAACAGCGCCGCGAGCGATGCGGCAAGCACGGCACGGCGGAACGGGCGCCGGACGTGGAAAGTTGCGATCGAATGCGTCATGTGGTGCTCTCCCCTCGAGTGGATAGAAGTGTTACGGCGATCTCGTGATCGCATAGTTGTCGAGTTGTCGTTGCGCGAAGCGTTGCAGGAACGGTCCATCAGAACGGTTTGTCGCCGATGATGCCGGCGCGCTCCATCTTGCGGTGGCACGGCGGGTAGTCCATGACCGCGTAGTGCTGGGTACACCGGTTGTCCCAGATCGCGACGCTGTTCGGCTGCCAGCGGAAGCGAACCTGGTACTCGGGAACGAACGCCTGGCTCACGAGATAATTGAGGAGCTGGCTTGCACCCGGGTTGTAGTCCTGGCCGAAGCGCACGCGCTCGGGGCTGTGGTAGTTGGTGAAATGCGTGGTGAACGCATTGACGAACAGGATCTTCTCGCCGGTCTCCGGATGCGTTCGCACCACCGGATGCTCGGCATCCGGGAACTGCGCGTGGAGGGCAAGGCGCTTCTCGATCGGCATCGCGGCGCCGAACGACGCTTCGATGCTGTGCCGGGCGCGCAGCCCGTCGATCTGCTGCTTGACGTGCTCGGGCAGGCGCTCGTAGGCAAGTCCCATGTTGGCCCAGATCGTGTCGCCCCCCACCGGCGGGCATTCGACGCATCGAAGCACGCATCCAAACGGGGGCTTCTCGCGCCACGTCGCGTCGGTGTGCCAGGCGTTCTCGTAGCGGTCGTTGGGCTGTTCCGGCGATTTGTAGATGCGCACGAGCCCCGGATTCTCGGGGTCGCTGCCGGCGACGGGGTGGTCCTCGAGCTCGCCGAAGCGACGTGCGAACGCGACGTGCTCGGCACGGGTGATGTCCTGGTTGCGCAGGAACAGGACCTTGTGCGTGAGCAGCAGCGCGCGGACCGCCTGGAACAGGCCGTCGTCGCGCGACGCATCGCCGAGGTTCACGTTCGACACCTCGGCACCAAGCGCGCAGGTCAGCGGCGCGACCTTGATGCTCGCGCGAACGACAGCGGGCGAAGCGGCAATCGCGTCGGTCATCATTGGACTCCCGGGCCGTCGACCTCGAAAATGGACGAGCCCATCGTCTTGCGTGATTCGAGGTCGCGGTGCGCCTGCGGCGCATCCTGCAGACGGTAGCGCTGGTTGATCTCGATCCTGATCCGGCCCGCGGCGACGTGGTCGAACAACTCACGCGCAAGCGCAGTCTTTTCCTTCGGATCCGCGATGTAGTCGGCAAGTGCCGGCCGCGTTACGTAAACCGAGCCCTTGACGGCCAGCTGCGTGGCCTCGATCGGCGGCACGGGACCGGATGCGGTTCCGACGCACACCAGGAGACCGCGTTTCTTCAGCGAGTCGATGGAGCCGGCAAATGTGTCCTTGCCGACGCTGTCGTAGACGACCGCGACGCCGGCGCCGTCGGTCAGCTCGCGCACGCGCTTGGCGACGTCTTCGCGACCGTAGATGATCACGTGATCACAGCCGTGCGTACGCGCGATGTGGGCCTTCGCCTCGGTCGAGACGGTGCCGATCACGTTGAGACCCAGAAGCCTCGCCCATTGCGAAACGATGAGCCCGACTCCGCCTGCGGCGGCGTGCAGCAGGATCGTATCGCCGGTCTTGAGCGGCCAGATGCGGCGCACGAGGTACGCCGACGTCAGCCCGCGCATCGTCATCGCGGCCGCCGTCTGGAACGAGATCGCCGGCGGCAGCTTGATCAGCGGCGCCGCAGGAATGAGGCGCTCGGTGCTGTACGCGCCGAGCGTGTTGACGAAACCGGTGTAGGTGACGCGGTCGCCGGGGGCGACGTTCGTCACGCCGTCACCGACGGCTTCCACGATGCCCGCCGCTTCGACGCCGATGCCGTTCGGCAGCGCGACAGGATAAAGGCCGGTGCGGAAATATGTGTCCGCGAAGTTGAGACCGACCGCCACGTGGCGAAGCCGTGCCTGGCCCGGGCCGGGATCGCCGACGGCAACCTCTTCCCAGCGCATGACATCGGGCCCGCCGGCTTGGTGCATTCGAATCGCGTGTGCCATGGTCCGCCTCACGCGACTTTGCGCAGGAAACCCTGCTGCCGGCCCTTGGCATTCGGGGCGAAACCGTTGGCGGCCAGCGTCTCTTCCACGGTGTCGTAGAACACGCCGATCTTGCAGATCTCGCGCGCTTCCTTGCCGTTGGCCACCTCGCGGCCGAATTCGCGGGCGATGCGCACCAGCTGCTCGATCTGCTGCACGGTGGTCATCTTGCCCGTACGTGTCTGGTTCCAGAGGTTGTCCTCGATGCCGCAACGAACGTGCAGGCCCATCGCGATGCCCATCATATTGATCGGCAGCGTGTTGAGCATGCTGCTCTCGACCGTCAGCATCGTGCCGTCGGGAATGGCGCGCAGGAAGTTGGCCAGGCTGTAGATCGTCGGCTGGTCCATGCCGCCGCCGATCGCCACCCAGTTGCACACCAGCGGGCCCCTGTAGATTCCGCGGCGGATCAGGCGCTCGACGGTTTCGTAGCTATTCACGTTGTAGAACTGGAAGGCGCTCTGGATGCCGGCCTTCGTGAGGCGACGCACGTGCTCCTCGAAGAAGCTGGGCGTCGAGGGCACGATCATGTTCGAGTAGGCGCGGAAGCCATCGGGCTCGGCCAGCGAGGTGCCGGCGATGTCCTTGACGTCCATCTGCTCGATGACGTTCATCTGCGAGGTGTTGACGGTCACCGTCACCTGATCCGGCTTCGGATCGAGGTCGGCCAGCATGTGGCGCGTGTCGTCGGACAGCCACTTGGCGGCCGCACCGTCGGTCTCGGGTGCGAATGAGATCGAGCCGCCGACCTGAATGATCATGTCCGGCACAGCCTTGCGCACCCCGGCGATCAGCTCGTTGAACATGGACAGACGCTTGGACCCCTTGCCGTCGAGCTCGCGCACGTGCAGGTGCAGCGCCGTGGCGCCCGCGTTGTAGCAGTCGACCGCCTTCTGGACCTGCTCTTCCATCGTGACCGGGATGTCTTCCGGAAAGTCCGAGGGCATCCACTCGGGGCCGTACGGTGCGGCCGTGATGACGAGTTTGTCCTGGTTTTCGGGGAACAGCGATCCGTCTAAGAAGTTCATGGTGATCCTTTTTTGGTCAGTCGGCAGCTTGATCGCGGGCGTCGAGCTCCGCGATCAGGATGGGTGCAGCAACGCACATGCTGTGCAGGCCCTGCATGCAGGCAAGTTGCAGCACGGCAGTGATTTCTTCGCGCGTGGCACCCGCCTTCAGGGCGCGCTGGATGTGCCGGCGCACGCCGGGTGCATACAAGTGCGTGCACGACGCGTCCAGCGCGATGCCGATGAGCTCGATCGTCTTCTTGTCGAGCGCGCCGGATACGGCGGGCGTGATGGCGAAGGCAATGGCCTTCTCGGTCCACGCGGGGTCGAGTTGCGCAAACGGTTCCCAGTCCGGGTTCCAGTTGCCGCTCGCAAGCCGACGGGTGCGCGTCGGCAGCGGATCGACGTTGGACTTGGTCCTCATGGCAGTGCGGTCCTTGGTCTTCATCACGCGGGTTGGGGCGCGAGCCCTTTATCAAGTTGCGCCCTGGCGCTTTCGGCCTCTTTGAGGTCGGAAACGTACGTGCGGGCGGCGAGTGCGAAGAACACGGCAGCGAGCAGCGAGAAAGCCGGTACGACGGTGAGCGCGAACGGCAACCCGTACTTGTCGGACAGGAGCCCGGCGAGCAGCGGACCGCCGGCGAGGCCGAACAGGTTCTGGACGAGCGACAGGACCGAGGCGGCCGTGGCACGGATGCTCGGATGCACGACGTCGATGACGACGGCGGTGATCGGTCCGACGTTGACGGCCATCATCAGGCCGCCGGCGATGATCAGCGCGAATTGTGCGTTCCCCGGCGGAAGCAGGCCGAACGCCGCGGCCATGAAGACCGTGGTCAGCACGGCGCCGACAACCGGAACAAAGAGCCGCGCGCGTGCGAAGCGGGGCGTCAGCCGGTCCGCCACCACACCCCAGATCAGAGCCCCGACGCCACCGACCAGCACGACGAGCGCGGCCTTGGCGCCCGCGAGGTCCGGCGCGATTCCATAGTAGCGGGTGAAATAGGTCGGCAGCCACGCGTAGGTCATCGACAGCGTGAGAAGCTGAAAACCGGCGCCTACACACGCGATCAGCGCTGAACGCGGCCGCAGCAGCGAGGCCACGATCGCACGTGCCGCAACCCGCGCGTTTCCGCGTTCGCTGCTCGCGACGGGCAGGGCGACGGTCTTGTAGTCGCGGACCACGAACAGGAACACAAACGCAAGTACCAGCCCGGGCACGCCGACCGCGCCGAATCCGGCCTGCCAGCCCCAGCGCTCGGCAATGAACCCGCCGAGCATGATGCCCAGCACCGAGCCCAGGATCGCGGCAAGGAAGAATGCGCCGAGTACCGAGCTCCGCATCCGCATCGGAAACAGCGTCGCGAGGAAAGCAGCGCCGACGGTTCCGTACGCGGCTTCGCCCAGGCCGATGACGCTGCGCGCCGTCAACAGTTGCGAGTAGCTTGCGGCAAAGGCGCAGGAGATCGTAGCGAGACTCCATACCAGCGCCATCAGGAAAATGCTCTTGACGCGGCTCCAGCGGTCCGCCAGCAGCGACAGGGGTACCGCGCCCAGTGCCACGGTGACCGATACGACCGACACGAGCGCGCCGAGCTGGCCGTCCGACAGGTCCCACTGGGCTTTCAGGTGCGAGAACATCGAGACGACGACCTGACGGTCCACGTAGTCGACGACCATCAGCGCGAACAGGATCGCGAACACCGACCACG
>Ga0207668_10002610_pt1 | contig 10536 bp, 10 predicted proteins | sample KBSS43metaG_FD_184323 | JGI IMG/M metagenome (GOLD analysis project Ga0207668, IMG submission 184323) | Switchgrass rhizosphere microbial communities from Kellogg Biological Station, Michigan, USA - KBS S4-3 metaG (SPAdes) (version 2) | ecosystem: Host-associated > Plants > Roots > Rhizosphere... | reverse complement strand
TGGGCGGCCCGGCGGAGGCAGTCAAGCCTGATGTGACTCGGCTTGCCGGGGCGATGCGCGGCGCGATTGCGCGGCATTTCCCGGCCTGACCAGCCCGGATACGAATTCGCTGACCTGGCGGAACACTTCGGCCGATCCGGTGAGATCCTGCCCGCGCAGGGCCGCGACGTGTTCCATGCCGGGCACGACCAACAGGCGCGAGGTGCGCCGGGCTGCCAGAAGCTTTTCATGGAGGCGCTCCGCATCGTCACGCAGGACTTCCCCGCTGCCTGCGCTGATGCAAGCGGGCGGAAAGCGCGTAGGCCCGAAAAACAGCGGCGAGGCGAGCGGATCGCTGGCGGGATGACCCTGAAGATACTGCTCGGCCGCTTCGGACGCGGCTGCTTGCGAAAAGAGCGGATCGGTGGCGCCGCACTCCTGAAACGAGGGCGCCGACACGGTGAGGTCGAGCCAGGGCGAGATCAGCACTAGCCCGGCGAGCGTGATGCCGCGCTGGGCGCACAGCGCGGCAAGGCTGGCAGCAAGGCCCCCGCCGGCCGAATCGCCTGACAGAATCAGCCGGCCGACCCCCAGCGCCAAGGCTCCTTCGATGGCCGCCAGCCCGTCTATCAGGCCGGCGGGGAAAGGGTGTTCGGGTGCCAGGCGGTATTCCGGGCAGATCACCTCGACATTGCAGGCTTGCGCCAGCGCGGCCGCGAAGGGCGCGGCATATTCGGGGCTACCGAGCCGGAAGCCGCCGCCGTGCCAGTGCAGCACGGTAGCGCGGCTGGCGCCTTGCGGATTGAACCGCAGCGCCCGGATCGCTGCATCGCCGAGGCGGCATTCGTTATCAGGGCAGGCGGGCAGGGCGGCGCGGGCCGCGCTGCGCCTGGCCGCCAGATCCGCCGGTGCGGCCAGCCCCTCGCGCTCATGGAGCGGGGAAGGGGGAGGCAGGGGGACTTCTCTCACGAGCTCAGACCGATCGTCCCCTGGCCGGAAACGACCGGGGGAGGCCCGAACCCACCGGTGGCCAGGAAGCCGCCGTCGACCGCGAGTGTCTGGCCGGTCACGTAATCCGACATGTCGGACAGGAAGAAGGTGACGGCCTTCGCAATATCGTCAACCGTGCCGCGCCGCGCCATCGGCACGTAAGGCGAGGTGCGATCGCGCTCGATTTCGGGGGATTGGAGCGGGATGCGCGGGGTGACGATGGAGCCGGGCGCGACGCAATTGACGCGGATGCCGTGGGGCGACCATTCGGCGGCCATCGTCTTGACCAGATGAATCAGGCCCGCCTTGGCCGCGCCGTAGGCGCCGTGATGCGCGGCCGACCGGACCCCGTCGATCGAGGCGATGGCGACGATCCGGCCATGCCCGCGTGCCAGCATGCCGCGTGCCACTTCGCGCGCGACGAGGAAGACGTAGCGCAAGTTGCGGGCGTGGTCCCGGTCCCAGGTTTCGGCTGTCATATCCACCAGCGGGGCCCAACCCGCCATGCCCACGATGTTGACGAGGCCGTCGAGCGGACCGAATTTCTCTTCGATATCAGCGATGGCCTTGACGACTGAATCCTCATCGGTGACGTCCGCGCTGGCCGCGTAGGTTTCGATCCCCGTGGCGCGCAATTCTGCCGCCACGCGTTCGGCCCGGTCAAGCTCGAGGTCGAGCAGGGCAAGGTTCGCGCCGAGCGATGCGAGACGGCGTGCGGTGGCCTCGCCCATGCCTTGCCCGCCGCCCACAATCAGTATTCGGCGGCCCGAAAGGCCAAACAGTTCATGCATCGTCCGCTCCATTCGGCGCGCGGTCAGGTGCCGCCGCTTTGGTGCGGATGATAGGGAGAGGGGCAGGCGGAACAATCCGCTGTCCGAAATACGTCATTACGCAGAAATGCCGGTTAGCGGCGAGCCCGCCGGCTAGTCAGTCCGGCGCAGGTCGTCGGCGATCTTTTCGGCCAGCATGATCGTGGCGAGATTGGTGTTGGCGCTGGGGATTGCCGGAAAGGCGGAGGCATCGGCCACCCTCAAGCCGGCGATGCCCTTGACCCGGCCGCGATTGTCGAGCGGGGCCATGCGGTTATCGTCCGCGCCCATGCGGCACGAGCAGCTTGCGTGCCAGACCCCCGCCACGGCCTGCCGGACGAACGCTTCGAGCAGCGCGTCGTCGGCCAGGAGATCCGCGATGGCGGCGCCTTCCATTACGAAGGTCTCGATGAACTTGCGGCGGATCGGCGCGGGCGCATCGAGCGCCAGCGCGGCGATGCGGGTGAGGATGCGGTTCTTCAGGTTGATCGAGCCGATCTGCCGCACCTTTTCGCTGTAGGAGGCGGGGAAGGTGTCGGAGATGACGCCATCCAGCCAAGGCGAGGCGTGGATTGCCGCGATCCGGCGGAAGGCATTCATCAGCCGTTCGACGTCGGCGCGGTCTGACAGGAGGTTGAAATCCACCCGCGCCGCGGCGCGCGGATCGCCCGATGCAAGGCGCACGCGGCCTTGTTCGGATGCCGGGCTGTTGATCCAGAAGGCAACCGTGCCAAGCCGTTCGCCCACGGCATGCCAGGCGGCCTTGGTGGAGACGATGGCCATCATGTCTCCGGGCGGGAAGCAGGCGGGATCGGACGAGAACCGCGCGCCTACCAGGATATGCCGGCGCATGCGCCCCAGCCTGGCCCTGGGCGCAAGGAACGAGGCGATCGCGACCGAGGGATGGTCGGTCAGCCCGTGGCCCACGCCGGGCGAATCCTGGAGGACCGGGATGCCAAGCGCGGAGAGTTCGGCCGCCGGGCCGATCCCGTGGCGCAGCAGGATTTCTGGCGTGATCAGTGCCCCGGTGCTGAGAACGACCGTGCCGGCGAAGATCGTTTCACGGCCGATCCGCACACCGGTGACCTGCCGGCCCTCGAACACGAGGCTATCGACCGCGACCCCGGTGCGGATGGAAAGATTTGGCCGGGCGCGCACTTGCGCCGTGAGATAGGACATGGCCGCGCTTGCCCGGCGGTCATCCCGGTTGGAAATGGTGATCGGGAAATGGCCGTCGCCGAATTCGGCGTTCTGATCTTCCAGCCAGGGCATGCCGGCATCGGCAAAGGCGTTCGCGAAGGCATCGGCCTGCAGCGGCCACTGCGAACGCGGCACGCGCCGGATCGGGATCGGGCCGCTATCGCCGTGCAGCGGCCCACCGAAATCGAGATCGGTTTCGAGCTTGCGGAAATAGGGGAGGACATCGTCCCAGCCCCAGCCGGCGGCGCCACGGCTTTCCCAGCGCTCATAATCCCAGGGCAGGCCGCGGTTGGCCATCTGTCCGTTGATGCTGGATCCGCCGCCCAGCACGCGCGCCTGTTCGTAGCGCTTGAGTGGGAGCGCGGTGCCGGGGGCATCATTGCCGAGCGGCGCTGTGGTGACCCGGCGGTCGTTCCACAGGAAGCGCGCGTCGAGATAGGCGGAGCCGGGGTAGGAATCGAGCACCGAGGCCGGTTCTGCGCCGGGCGGAGTATCGGGCCCGGCCTCAAGCAGGAGAACCCGGTTGGCCGATACTTCAGACAGCCGCGCGGCCATGACCGACCCCGCAGAACCGCCGCCGACGACAATGTGGCTCCACGTGCTGGACATGACCGTCAGGCGCCGACCACCTTGTGCAGCGACGAGGCCGCGAACACGATGTCATCGCCCACGAACGCTTCGGCGTGGGTGAACACGACCGAACGGGTGCGGCGCTTGATGTTGGCGCGGCACTCGATCACATCGCCTTCGCGCGGTGCGCGGATGAACTGCATCGACATTTCCATCATGACGATCGGCGGGCCGCCCGGCTCGTAACCGGCGACCGACATGAATTCCGAAACCGCCGCCATGAAGCCGCCGTGCGCCAGACCCCAGGTGTTCACATGGCGCGGCTTGACCTTCACCGCGAGGCAGTAGGTCTTGGTCCCGTCGGGATTGTCGATCACCTTGTGCCAGTTGCCGCCCAGTTCGTTGACGAAGGGGCTGGTCGATTCGGCATAGACGTAGCCTTCCGGCATTCCTGCCGCCGCTGCTGATGGTCCGGTCATGGCGCCTTGTGCCTTTTCCTCAGAGTCCCGGGTGTTCGATGGGCGTGGGAATATAGAGCTTGCCTGCCGCCTCGACGCGGCCGCGCCAGAGGGCGTGGAAGCGGCGGCGCGCAAAGCGCCAGCCTTGCGCGGTGCGCACGAGTTCGTCCTCGTAGATCCCGAAGCAGGCGCTCAGCTTCTCCTCGCCTGTGATCTGGTTCCACTCCTGCACGTTCCAGCGCGCCACTGCCCGGTCACCATCCACACTGGGCATGCCGCCGGTGCATTGCTGCGACAGGAACGACAGGCGCACCAAGGTCTGGCCCAAGACATCGGCGATCTGCGCACGGCCACGGATCTCGGGAAAATCAAACCCTTTGAGCACGCCGTCTTCGGCATAAGTCGCCGCCGCGGCAAGCGCATCCAGCCTGGACACGGCATCGCTGTAGCGCGCCGCCAAAGCATTGATTTCCTCGATATCCGTCACGGCTGACCCTTCCTCTGCACCATGCCAAGGATGCGAACGTGCGTGCTGGGCTGCAAGCAAGGGCAGGAAGCATCACATGCGTGACTAAATGATGGTTGCATGCCGGCGCCGCCCGTCGCATCCCGAGGCGATTATCGGGTTTCAAAACGGAGAGGGTTTCATGTCGCAGCTTGCCGATTACCAGGACAAGTACAAGTACGTCAGCTTCCGGCGCGAGGATGGCATCCTGGAGCTGCGGATCCACGACAATGGCGGTCCGGCCACGTGGAGCGCTTATCCCGGCGGCCTGCATGACGAACTTGGCGAAGCATTCTATCAGGTGGGCCGAGATCCCGAAAACCGGGTGGTGATCCTGACCGGCACCGGAGATTCGTTCCTGACCGAGTTCGACTGGTCGGTACCCGATCCGCAGGCCGGCACCCCGGCGTTCTGGTACCGCATCTGGAAGGAGGGCAAGGACCTTCTGGAGAACCTGCTGAACATCGAATGCCCGGTGATCGGTGCGGTGAACGGACCGGCCTTCATTCACGCGGAAATCCCCACCATGTCGGACATCGTGATCTGCTCCGACCGCGCGTCCTTTGCCGACAAGGCCCACGTGCCGGGCGGCACCGTGGCGGGCGACGGGGTGCACATCTGGTGGGAAATGTTGCTCGGCCCCAACCGCTCGCGCCACTTTTTGCTGACCGGCACTGAAATTTCCGCGCAGCAGGCGCAGGACCTTGGTGTGGTGGCCGAAGTTGTGCCGCACGAAACAGTCAACGCGCGGGCTTGGGAAATTGCCCGCGAGCTGCGGAAAACGAACGATTTCTGCCTGCGCTATACGCGCTCGGCCTGCATCCAGAACATGCGGCGCCGGATGGTCGACGATCTCGGCCACGGCCTGATGCTGGAGGGCATGGGCGTTATGGCCCGCGTTGCCGGTCAGGGCGACTGAGCAGCGCACCAGTTCCGCCACGCTGGCCTCGTAAAAGCGAACACGCTTGCGAGGTCGGCAAACCGGCTATCATTCAGCAGTTCGGGAGAGAACGAGATGGAACGGCTGAAGTTGACCGACCGCGTGGCAGTCGTGACCGGCGGGGCGGGCGGTATCGGCAAAGCCGGGGCAATGGCGATGGCCGCACTGGGCGCCGATATCGTGATCGGCGACATCGATGACGAGGCCGCGGCGCGCACGGTTTCCGAGGTAGAGCAACTGGGGCGCAGCGCGCTTTACGTGAAGGCCGACGCGATGTCGGCGGATGACCAGCGCGCACTCGTCGAGCAGGCGGCGAACCGCTTTGGCCGCATCGATATTCTGGTCAACAACGCCGGGGGGGTGCGGCCGCGGTATCTGGATGACCAGACCGACCGCAACTGGCAGAACGTCATCAACCTGAACCTGATTTCGATGGTAGCTGCAACACAGACCGCCGCGCGCGTCATGCGCGAGGGCAAGCGGGGCGGCGCGGTGATCAACGTTGCCAGCACCGAGGCGCTGCGTGCCGCGCCCGGTTTCAGCATCTATGCCGCGTGCAAGGCCGCCATGGTGAACTTCACCAAGACGATGGCGCTGGAGCTGGGCCCGGACAGCGTGCGGGTCAACTGCATCGCGCCCGACCTTGTCATCACCGAAGGGATTTCGAAGTTGCTGGCAGCAGCCGACGAGCGAGAGGACGAGCAGGCGCGATATGTGCCGCTTGGCCGCAGGGCGGAGCCGCGCGAGGCAGGCGATGTGATCGCTTTCCTGGCTTCCGACATGGCATCGTGGGTGACGGGCGCGACGTTGCCGGTCGATGGCGGAATAACGGCTGCGGCAGGTTGGCACATCGGCGCGCAAAGCGGCGAGTGGGTTTTGGCAAGAGCTTAGGAAGCGGACAACATGACAAACGAAGAGGCTAATGCCCGGCAGGCGATCTTTCATCTGCAGAACACCTACAATGCCAAGGGCGACCACGGCAAATTCGATGAGATGCAGACCGTGTTCGCGCCGGATGCCACCTTCGAGGCAGGCGACGTCAAGCTGCGGGGCGTGGAAGCGATCCTCGCGTTCATGCGCGGTGTGCTCGATCAGGGGATCCTTGCGCCTGGCGGTATCTCGCGCACGCGCCACAACCTGACGACGCGGCAAGTGGAGTTCCAGGCGCCCGACGCGGCGACGGGGATCATCCTGTTTATCGTCACCAAGGACGGCGGGATCGCGCAGACCGGAGTCTATTTCGACAGTTACGGGTTGATCGACGGCGAATGGAAGATCACCCACCGCCGCGTGAAGGTGGAATTCGACACGCTTTGATCTGATCCGGGCGGGTTATCCTTGCCGCAAGGCGGCAAGGATGCCGCCGTCCACCAGCAGATCCACGCCGCTGATGAACGATGCGCGCGGCGAGATCAGGAAATCGATGGCGTCCGCGATTTCGAGCATCGATCCCTGGCGCTGCAGGGGCGTGCGTTCGAGCAGCGCATGCTTCTGGGGCGATCCGGTGAATTCCATGATCCCCATCGGCGTGGCGATGAGCCCGGGCGAGAGCGATACCGCCCGCCCGCCAAGTGCGCCCCAGCTGATCGCCAGCCGCTGGCAAAGCCGCAGCAGGGCGCGTTTGGAGAGCATATAGGCCATCTGCGGGTCGAGGGGCTTTTCGAGCGCGGCGACGACACGGCCCGCAAGGTCCGGGCCAAGCGGATCGTCAAGCGCGCGCTCTGCCGCTTCGGGCACATCGGGCGCCAGGTGCGCTGCCAGCGAAGCCACAAGAATGCCTGCGAAGCCCGGGCCCACCAAGGGTGTAAGGGCCTCGGCCACCAGCGCCGGGCCGGCCAGGTTCACTTCCAGAATGCGATCGCCGCCAGCCATGCTCGGCGAGAGCCCGACGACGTGCACGAGGGCGCGCAGATTGCCGATGGTGCGTGCCTGATCCGCCATGGCCGCGACCTGCGCGCGGTCGGTCACGTCGCACAGCGCTTCGTCAACCTGATGACCTTCGGAGCGCAGCGCCGCCGCAGCCGCGGCCAGATTGGCCGAATCCCGATCCACCAGCAGCAGGCGGTGCGTTTCGCCAACCCGGCGCGCGGCAGCCATGGCAAGGCCGCCTGCCCCCATGATAACGGCGAGGGGCAGGGGCGGACGAGTTATGTCAATCAGGTTCATGCAGGCCTGTCAGTGATCGAGCTACCGGTGATAGTACTGGCAGCGATTGGCGCTGCCGGCAACTTGCGCGCTCAGTGCGGTTCGTGGACCCAGCTGATGGCATCGACATCGCCCGAGTCCACCGGGAAATCGTCCTCGATGGCGTTGGGACCGAAGTAGCGGTCGTAGACTTCGGAGAAGATCTGGAGCAGTTCATCCTTGCGGGCGCGCATCACTTCGCTGATGCCGCCAAGGCCGACGACGAGCAGCGGCTGGTTGGGCACGGGCGGAAGCGCGCGGGCCATGATGCCGCCACCCCGCGTGACCAGATCGGTGGTGAACGCGTATCCCGACCGCCGCACATCGGCCAGCGTTTCCTGGAGTTCGCGGATGTTAACGGCCGGTTCGTCGGGCGAGCGTTCGGCATTGATGCGCATCACCAGCCGCGACACTTCCGAATTGGAAAGCGTGCTGAGGATGGCATAGCCCGCGCCTGAATGAGCCAGCGAACGCACGGTGCCAAGCGTCAGGTGAAGGCGGGCCGGGCTGGTGGCCTGGAGGACATGGATATACTGGACCTGCAGCCCGTTGCGCGCGGCCAGCAGCACCGTATCGCCGGTGCGGCGGTTCAGCTCCTTGAGCATGCGCAGGATCCGCCCTTCGGCCAGGCAGTGCGAATTGACCCAGCTGCCCAGCAGCGCGACCCGACTGGAAGGCACGTAGAGGCGGGTGTAAGGATCGTAGAGCAGGTAGCCCAGGGTGACGAGGCTGCGCAGCAGGGCGGATGTGCTGGACTGCGGATAGCCAAGGGTTTCGGCCACTTCCATCACGGTCGATGGGCGGCGCACATCGTCGAAATACTCAAGGATCTGCAGCACCCGGGCGGCGGACTTCACCGCGCGACCATCGGTATCAGGGCGCGCGACAATGCGCGGACGGTCTTCCATGACACGGCGGCGGCTCATAGCTCTCTCTCCCGTGCGCAAACTTATATGCGCTTTATCGTATCGCCTATAGGATGGCGCGGCGAGTCGTCCATCAGATTCTTGCTGTTACGTTCGGCAAGTGCGACCAAGGCCAGCGCGGCAAGCAGATATATGATCGTCCGCGCTATGCGGTCCTGACATGTTGATTGCGCGGCAGGGAATCGAAACAGAACCCGCACAGCAGCGCGCCTTCACCAGGCGAAGGGCGGACGCGGCACCGGGCAAGAGGAATTCGCAATGTCACAGACCTACCCCACGTTGTTCTCGTCGTTCCGGCTGGGCAATGTCGAACTGAAGAATAGGCTCGTCATGGCGGCTATGTCGACCGAGCTGGGGGGGCTGCAAGGCGAAGTCACGCCGCAGATGATCGCGTTCTACCGCGCCCGTGCCGCCGGCGGGATGGGGCTGATCATCGTGGAGTACACCTGCGTCGATCCCGATACCGGCCGCGCCCACGAATGGCAGCTGACGCTGGAATCGCGCCGCAACCTGGATGGCCATATCCGCCTTGTGCGCGCGGTCCACGAAGCCGGCGCGAAGATCTTCATGCAGATGCAGCACTCGGGGCAGTATTCGAACGCCGCGGTCCTGCCTGGCGGCCTGCCGTATGGGCCCAGCGACATCTATTCCAAGAAAGACCCCGAAAAGCTCACCACCAAGGGCTTCAGCGCCGCGGAAGTGGAAGGCCTCATCGAAGGCTTCGGCCGGACGGCGGAACTGGCTGTGGAAGCCGGCTACGACGGCGTGGAGCTGCACGGCGCCCATGGCTATCTGCTGACCCAGTTCATGTCGCCGCTGGGCAACAAGCGTGATGACGAATGGGGCGGCGACGAGGAACGCCGGTTGCGCTTCCCGCTGGCGGTGGTCTCGCGCGTCAAGGCGGCGCTGGGCGACCGTCCTCTGGTCTACCGCATTTCCGCGGACGAGTTCCGCACCGGCGGGCTGACGATCGACGACATGGAGCGCATCGCCCCGCTGCTGGTGGCGGCCGGTGCCGACGCGATCCACGTTTCCACCGGCTGGGGCGTGGGCCCTGCGTTCGCCAAGGTGATCGAGCCGATGTCTACCCCGGAAGGCTGGCGCATTCCTTATGCCTCGCGGATCCGCAAGGCGGCCGGGGTGCCGGTGATCACGGTGGGGCAGATTCGCTGGCCGGAAACCGCCGAAGCAGCCCTGGAAGCGGACGACTGCGATCTTGTGGCGCTTGGCCGGCCGATGCTCGCCGATCCCGAGTGGGCCAAGAAGGCGCAAGCCGGGCGGCGGGATCTGATCCGTCCCTGTACCTCGTGCAACTGGTGCATCAGCCCTCATGAAGGGCGGCCATACGTGGGATGCGCGGAAAACCCCCGCACCGGCTCCGAGCTTGATCCGATCCTCCCGTCCGATACCGGCGCCGGCCGCCGCGCCGACGTGGTTGGCGCCGGTCCGGGCGGGGCGGTTGCCGCGCTCATGCTGGCAGATGCCGGTTTCGATACACACCTGCATGAAGCGCGGGACCGCGTCGGCGGCGGGATCATTCCTTCGGCAACCCCGCCGGGCAAGGACAAGCTGTTCTGGTACAACGAGTATCTTGATGCCCGCATCAAGGACAGCAAGATCCAGGTACACCTTGGCAGCAAGGCGTCGGCCGAAAGCCTGATCGCCGCCAAGCCCGATCTGGTGATCGTGGCGGCGGGCACCGCCCGGATCGACCTGCCGATCGAGGGCAGCGACGATCCGATGGTGATGGATGCCTACGACCTGTTGATCGGCGACCGGGCCATCGATGTGGCCGAGGGCGGCCATGTGGTGGTCTATGGTGGCGGTGAAACCGGCTGCGAAACCGCGGAGTACATGGCTCACAGGGGCGTTCGTGTCTCCTTGGTCAGCCGGTCCCCGGCCGACAAGCTCGCCCGCTCGGCTGACTGGGTTTACCGGATGGGGCTGATCCAGCGCCTGACGGAAAACCCGCTGG
>Ga0207668_10002608_pt1 | contig 10538 bp, 12 predicted proteins | sample KBSS43metaG_FD_184323 | JGI IMG/M metagenome (GOLD analysis project Ga0207668, IMG submission 184323) | Switchgrass rhizosphere microbial communities from Kellogg Biological Station, Michigan, USA - KBS S4-3 metaG (SPAdes) (version 2) | ecosystem: Host-associated > Plants > Roots > Rhizosphere... | reverse complement strand
AGCCGCTCCTCGGCCCGCCGCAAATGCTGGCTGACCGCACCGATGGTCACGCCGAGTTCTTCGGCCGCCAGGGCCAGCGCACCGCGCCGGGCGACGATTTCGATGGCCCGCAACGCATTGAGCGGAATGGGAAAGGGCGATGTCATATAGATTTTCTATAGCAGGGTCGAAACCTTGTCCATTGTCGCGCCCGCCAGCCGTGGCGCATAGAGAAAGCATTCAAACCTTAGGACCTGAAAGGAGGTCACAAAATGTCTAGTATCTTCCAGATCATCGCCCGCCTCGTCGCGGGTCTGTTTGCCAGCGAACGCCCGGCGCCGGATGTCGATGCCATGAGCCTGCATGACTGGGCCGACCTGCCGGCGCATCATCCGCTCGGCAATTGCGCGCCGCGCTGAGAACACATTCGGGCTTTTGAACGTTGTGGGACAGACCAAGAAGAACCCGCTCAAGGAGCTCCCCATGATCCGTTCAATCGCCGCACTGGCCACCGTGGCCCTGCTGACCAGCACCGCCATGGCCCAGGAGACCCTGCCCGCCGACGCGCCCGTGCCGCCCGCGGCCGATGTGACCATCGATCCCAATGCTGCCGTCGACACGACACCCAAGCAGGCCAATATGCTGACCGGCTTTTACGCGACGCAGGCGGTGATCGAGATCTGCGCGCTCGATATCGAAGCCGATGTGCTCGAGGGCATGAAGGCCGACCGCGTCCGGCTGGAGCGGTCGCTCAATATGGACGAGGCCACGGGCACCGATGCCTTCAACCAGGTCAAGACCGATGTCGAAAAGACCACGCCCGATTGCGCCGAGGGCAGCACCGACCGCATCAGCGTCGATGCCGTGACCTCCATCTACAAGGCGCAGATCGCCGCCGGCACGCAGACACCCAGCGCAGCGCCGGCCGATGGCGCCGCGGTTCCCGCGACTCCAGCAACGCCTGCTGCACCCGCTGCGCCTGCCGAGCCGGCAACGCCCGCAACGCCTGCGCAGTAAATGTCTCGGGCGGGGTCGAAAGACCCCGCCTATTCGCAGATGCGCGCCTCGCAGCTTTCGCCGTGGCAACCGAGGTCGAGGTGGAGATGATCTTCATGCTCGGCATTGGCTTCGGGACCGAGCGTGGTCATGAAGCTGGCGCAGGCGCTGTCATGGGCCAGCCGCAATAGCCTGCCTTCGGGGGCCGTGGCCTTGTCCCAATCGGCCTTGACGCCGATCGACGTGCCATCCTCCAGCGTGAAACCAACCACATCGACCGCATTGGCAAAGCCGTGCTCGGAGGTAAAACCTTCGTCGCCGCCATTGCGGGCGCGGCACATGTAGCTGGTGCCGGTATCAACGCTGGCCAGCCGGCTGTCCAGCATGGTCTCGGCATAGCCATCCACATCCGCCACCCAATCGGGCAGCGCCGAGGCCATCTGGCAATTTGTCGTCACGGGACTGGACAATGGCACCATGCGGCCGCGGCTCAGCACTGCCGTCACCACCAGCGGCGATTGTTCACCACAGATCCCCTCGCTCAGCGGCGGCGCCATTTCCGCCTCGACCAGGCCGTGGATCACCGCCGGACAGGCGACCTGATAGACGCGGTCAGGCTCTGCGAGCGGGGCGACTACAGGCTCTTCCTGCGAAACTTCTTCCTCGGCAAGCTCGGGCGTTTCCTGCTCCACCACGGGTGGCGTTACCTCCGGCACAACCGGCCGATCGGGTGGACGCGGACGAGGCACCGGCGCGATTTCGGCCGGAGTTTCCGGCGTCGCATCGGGCGGCACGGGGCGCGGCGTGGTCCGCGGTGGCGGCTTGGTCAGGTCATTGACCAGATTTTCGAGGCCACCGAGAAAATCCTGCGCCGCGACGGGCGTTGCCAGCAGGATCGGAATAAGAGCAAGCGTCGTCAAAACTGTGCGCATGGGGCCACAACGCACGACACAAGCAAAAGGCACCGTGGGAGACGCGGTTAACTTGGCGGAAACCATCTTTGCGCCCTCACCGGCTTCTGCTATCAGCGCCCTATGACAACGCCGCTTTCCCATATTCGCAACTTCTCCATCGTCGCCCATATCGACCATGGCAAGTCCACCCTGGCCGATCGCCTGATCCAGACCACGGGCGGGCTGGAGCAGCGCGAGATGAAGGAGCAGGTGCTCGATTCCATGGATATCGAGCGCGAGCGCGGTATCACCATCAAGGCGCAGACCGTGCGCCTCTCCTACAAAGCGCAGGATGGGGAGACCTATATCCTCAACCTGATCGACACACCCGGCCACGTCGACTTCGCCTATGAAGTGTCGCGCTCGATGGCCGCCGTCGAAGGCTCGCTGCTGGTGGTCGATGCCTCCCAGGGCGTCGAGGCGCAGACCCTTGCCAATGTCTATCATGCGCTTGACGCCAATCACGAGATCGTCCCCGTCCTCAACAAGGTCGACCTGCCTGCTGCCGACATTCCGCGCGTCAAGCAGCAGATCGAGGACGTGATCGGCATCGATGCGTCGGAAGCCGTCGAGATTTCCGCCAAGACCGGCCTCAATATCGAGGGCGTGCTCGAAGCCATCGTCACCCGCCTGCCGCCGCCCAAGGGCGATATCGACGCCCCGCTCAAGGCGCTGCTGGTCGACAGCTGGTACGACACTTACCTCGGCGTCGTGGTTCTGGTGCGCATCATCGATGGCACGATGAAAAAAGGCCAAAAAATCCGCATGATGGCCTCGGGCGCCGTCTATGAGCTCGATCGCGTGGCCGTCAACACGCCCAAGCTGGTGGAAGTCAAGGAGCTCACCCCCGGCGAGCTCGGCGTCTTCACCGCCTCGATCAAGGAAGTGGCCGATACCAATGTCGGCGATACGATCACCGACGATCGCAAGCCCACCGCCACGCCCCTGCCCGACTTCAGGCCGGCACAACCCGTGGTGTTCTGCGGTCTCTTCCCGGTCGATGCGTCCGATTTCGACGAGCTGCGCGCGGCCATGGGCAAGCTGCGCCTCAATGACGCGAGCTTTTCCTTCGAGATGGAAACCTCGGCGGCGCTGGGCTTCGGCTTCCGCTGCGGTTTCCTCGGCCTTCTGCATCTCGAAATCATTCAGGAGCGCCTCAGCCGCGAGTTCGATCTCGATCTCATCGCCACCGCCCCGTCGGTGGTCTATGAGGTCGCGCTGACCAGCGGCGAGACCATTCATCTGCACAATCCGGCCGACCTGCCGGATGTGATGAAGATCGAGGAAATCCGCGAGCCCTGGATCAAGGCGACCATCCTCACGCCCGACGAATATCTCGGCGCGATCCTGAAACTCTGCCAGGATCGCCGCGGCGTGCAGCGGAACCTCAGCTATGTCGGCAATCGCGCCATGGTGGAATATGACCTGCCGCTCAATGAAGTCGTGTTCGACTTCTATGATCGCCTGAAGTCGATTTCCAAGGGCTATGCCAGCTTTGACTATACGCTATCCGAGCATCGCCCCGGCGATCTGGTGAAGCTGTCGATCCTGGTCAATGCCGAGCCGGTCGATGCGCTCTCGATGCTGGTGCACCGCACCGTCGCCGAATCGCGCGGCCGCGTGATGTGCGAAAAGCTCAAGGAACTGATCCCGCCGCATCTGTTCGTGATCCCGATCCAGGCGGCCATCGGCGGCAAGATCATCGCCCGCGAAACCGTCCGCGCCATGCGCAAGGACGTGACGGCGAAGTGCTACGGCGGCGACGCGACGCGCAAGCGCAAGCTGCTGGAAAAGCAGAAGGCCGGCAAGAAGCGCATGCGGCAGTTTGGTAGCGTCGAGATTCCGCAGGAGGCGTTTATCAAGGCGCTGAAGATGGGGGATGACTGAGTGCGGGCGATCTGCGAAGCAGATGAACGGCTCCAGTGGAGCGTTTTAGTCGACTAGACCCGGGGGCCGATGACCGCAGGGTCCACGCCGATGAAGGAGATCAAACTTCAAAGTCCAAATTTGCCCGATCAAGCAATCGCCGAAGGTGAACAGGACTGATCTGATGAATCGATTGTGGGGGCGCGGTCAACACGCCCATTTCCTTCAGTTCGCTCAAACCAATCGTCGGTTCTATGTATGACACTAGAAGATAGTTGATCACCTTCACGGGGCGTTCCGAAGCTTTCCAAAGTTCAAGCTCTGCCTCGCTATAAACTGACCGTCCTCCCGCCAGAAGCATTAGCTCTCTTGTAGAGCTTGCAAGGGTGACACTCTCCAAAACTCCCAACGCTGTTATTGCTTGGGATGGCTGCTCCTTTGAGGAGCCTTTGTAGAAAAAAAGAATTGAGCCCGCATCGCCGAGATTTGAAGGCGCTCTGCAGAGGTACACCTTTCGGATTGTATTCCCGGGTCTGGTTGGTCGATATGCACTAGAGATTTCGTGGAAAAGCTCCCCCTGCCTTGGCATCCAAAGATCGGGGTAGAGGGCGTCGTGATAGTCCTCTTTAATCGGAATGCCAAACGCCTTAACGTCATTGTTAGCGAGAAATCGAGGATAGTTCTTCCTAGCACTTTCGTAATGAGAGACGCCCGGCTTACCAACGATCTTTGCAGAAGAAAACGATCGCTCGTATATTAGTTCCCCATTTTTCCTGTCACCGACATGTTGGAAACCATAAAACTCAAGCAAACTCATCAGCGTTGATTGATCTTTGTATGTCGTTACATAAGCAAGGTCATATCGGTTGGCCTGAGCGTACCAAAACACTTGCTTTAACAATAACTCTCCGAGCTTGACGCCGCGCTTCTCAGGTGCAACCTTGAACGTACAAATCTTCAAGATTTTGTTGGCCTTGGTAACGGCGTCTGTATCGATTGCCGTCTCATCTTTGCGTACGATCAAGCCAGCAAGTTTGTCATCGTCATAAACAACCCAACATGCACGGTGTTGCCGGACACATTTTTCTCGCCACCAGTCATCAAATTCAGGGTAGCCATCGCGCAAGCTATCGAAAAACACCTCGTTATGGTCTATTGTGTGGGCTTCGACTTCCGCCACGTGGCGGATTGGAACCTGCTTAGGTTCATAGGTCTGCGTTAGAAGATCGGCAGCATCGCCAACAAATAAAACACGTCGCCCAAGCTCAACGGAACGTCGCTGTGCGCGTTCGTGAAGCCCCTTGTCCTGAGACACCAAGAAGTCGACCGCATTGCTCTCCAATGCGGAAAGAAGGGTGCAATCAACAAGGTCATTTGGTTTTCTGATAAGACCGAAATCGGCTTCAAGCTCAGCCTTTAATAGGCCCCGCCGCTTTCCCAGAATCTGGTACTTTGCAATTTTGCTGAGAGATATTTGCCGCCGCTCGCGATCTTTGTCGCGGGCTATGTCGTCTCTTGCAGCCTCGTGGACGAAGACGTCTACCTTGTGCTCAGCTGCTAAGCTTGAAAACTTGGCGTACGCGACATCAACGGCACGATAGTCTTCAAGACCGATTAGAATATTCGTATCAATTAGATACGCCTGCTGCCTCATTCCTCAGCGCCCTTCGGAGATCTTGGCTGGCGTAGAGGTATGACTGCGGCGCCTCAAACCCAAATCTCTCTCTCAATTCATCAAGCGGTATGGGGCGAGCAAACGACTTCACTTCCTCAAACAGGAGAGCGTACCCATACTCAACACCGCTAAAATAGTTATCAAAATCAATCTGCTCAATATAAGCACTATCTTCAAACTCAGCCCATATTTCAGCAATAGGCAACTTAAGAACATTTTTGATTTCAGCAAAACCAACCATCGCTCTAACGGGCGTGGTGGAATAGATGTAAGCTACCGTACCGCTTGGCGCGGAGACCGGAAAACGGCGACGCAGTTCAACCGTCTTCTTTCCCTGAAGTATCTTTTCGGAATATTGCGGTTTAATAGACAGCACCACATCGCGTTGTGAGCGAAATGGCTCATCACCAATCAACGGCAAGACAAGTTGGTCGTCGCTCCCATACTCAACATCGAATGCGTCCTTGATGCGCAACACTAGGCGCGCATCTGCCGGAAAAACTGCATCGACTCGTAGAGACGCCCCCAAGGCCTCGACATACCGCCGAACAGTCGACAAGTAGACCTCTCCCCCCTTTTCCATTTTTGAAACAGCCGCCTGCTGCACCTCAAGCCGAACAGCCATTTCTGCTTGTGTGAGACCTGATAGCAACCGAAGTCGGCGAAGGTCCACGCCCTCAGCATGAGCATCTTGGGCGCTAGCAGCCTTTGACGCCTCGATGATTTTGCCCGCCAACTTGCCCATTGGTGTACTCCTTTGACCGAGTGCTAGCTGAACCAAACATTCCTTTCAAGGAATATGACATCTACCTTGTGCTATCGGTTACGCCCCACTCGTGATGGAACCTCCCACCCCTTCATCCTTTGTTGACCATAATTCCCTCCCCCGGTACCGGTCATGCCTCACCTCAAGCGCCTTCTCCCCACCGAACGCCAGCCGCGTGATGCGGTGATCGTTACCGTCCGTCGTGCGCCGGGGCGGATGGTGGCGGATGTGGCGGCCGTAGAGGTCATCGCCGGCTTTCCGCAGCCGGTGCCGCAGGCGCTGGAAAGTGCGGAAAACCTGCGGCAGCGCGAGGGGCTGGGGCATATTGCGGTGATCGTCGATGACGGCGACTGGCGGCCCGAATGGGGTGCCCTGGCGGACTGACTTATCCCCCTCTTCCCAGGCGGGCGTATTCTCTGCTGTCGAGCGAAACGCTGACAGGAGAGAGATGTGACGAAGTTGGCGGCAATTACGCATGCCCTGGCTGAGCGGCACGAAGCCTTGTTGCTGCGGCTGAGCGCCTTGCACAAGGACCTGACGTCCCTTGCCGGCAAGCGGGCCAGGCTTGATGTCAGCGATGCCATACGGATCGCAGCCGAAGGTTTGCTCAGCGATTGTGCTCCCTTTGCCGATGGTGAGAGGCTGCCCGTGGTCGCGCCGGATGTTGCGGGGCTCCTCGTGCAATTGGGTCAGGCGCTCGCGCGGCTCGATGCCTATGAGGCGACCCATACATTCTGGAACACGAGTCTCAAGTGCCGCTGCTGGCGCGTGAGCCAGGGGGAGTACCCGGTGCAGCGGTTGCGGCCCGAATTGCCGCCACCACCGACGACCTCCAAAGGCGAAGATATGCGCGGCAAGCTGAATGCGATGATCAAGCGTCGCTGGCAGTCTGCCTACGAAGACGGATTCAAGGCTGGTCTTTCGGCACGCAAAGGTCCGCCGGAAGCAGTTGATGCAGCTCAAATTCCAGAGAATTTCGAGCAGACTTATCCCCGCATCCGCCGCTTCGATTAAAATGGCTCCATCCACCCCATGCAGGCGGCCTGCAGGCGACAGTGATGGGCGTGGGCCGGGCGTGCGGAAAAGCCATCCGCACGGGTATACGTTTGGGCCTGTTGATCCGCGAGCGACGGGTCGGCCGCCCGATGCGGTACATAAAACCGGACGTCCCGAGGCGGTGGTTCGTCTCACTAAAATTATCTCAAGAGGCGAAAGCCGTCTCGGGATCCGCCTACCAATCTCAAACCGGAAGCCCTCGGGTCGGCCGGCGCAAAGGCATACCCTGCGCTTGCACCACCGTTGGTGCAGGCGTATCGGTCGGGGACACAGGACACAGACCATGACCACGCTTGGCACCTTCACCCTTCCCCTTATCGATGGCACGGCGCAGAGCCTGTCCGCCTATGCGGGCAAGGTGGTGCTGGTGGTCAATACGGCCAGCCAATGCGGCCTCACCCCGCAATATGGCGGGCTGGAAGCGCTGTGGCAGCGCTATGGCGAGCAGGGTTTCGTGGTGCTGGGCTTTCCCTGCAACCAGTTTGGCGGGCAGGAGCCGGGCACGGATGGCGAGATCGCCCAGTTCTGCGAAACGCAGGCGGGCGTCACCTTCCCGATGTTTTCCAAGATCGAGGTCAATGGCGCGGGCGAACACGCGCTCTATAGCTGGCTCAAGGCCGACCAGCCGGGCGATATCAGCTGGAATTTTGCAAAATTCCTCATCGGCCGCGATGGGCAGGTCAAGGCGCGCTTTGCCCCGGCCGACGAGCCGGCAGGGCTTGCTGCGGCAATCGAGCAACAGCTGTAGCCTGGTTCCCCCCGGATGCGGAACCTCGCCTCCGGGTGCCCGTTGATGGGCCACGGGGCGGAACTCTTGGCGCGGGCCTCAACCGCGCTTCCGCAATGAAGGAACCAGAACAATGAAGAAAATCCTTTTGGCCACCGTGGCCACGCTTTCGCTTGCCGCAGCCCTGCCGACTTTCGCGCAGGATGTCGTTGTCGGCGTCGAGCCCAATCCCAATGCCGAGGCCGGCGCCACGATCGGCGCAGCCGGTGGCGTGACGGGCGGTGCAGTGGCCGGTGGCCTGGTGGGTGGCCCGATCGGGGCCGTGATCGGCGGCTTTGCCGGCGCGGTGATCGGCGCCGAGGCAGGCATTGCCACGTCATCGGTCGATTATGCCGAAGCCAATCCGGTCGAGCCGATCTATTTCGATGACAGCGCCGATATCGGCTATGTGCTGCCCGCTGACGTGGTGGTCTATCCGATCCAGGGCGACCCGGGCTATGGCTATGTCTATGCCAATGACCGCGTCTGGATCGTCGACCTGCAGTCGCGCGCCCTCGTCCAGTCGCCCGGCTATCTCGTGCCGCAGACCTATACCGATTATGTGCTCGCCAATCCGGTCGATCCGGTCGGTGTGACCGGTGACGTGGTGGTGGGCGAAGTGCTGCCCGATGGCACGACGATCTCGACCATTCCCGATTCGCACTATGGCTATGTCTATATCAACGACCGTCCAGCCATGGTCGATACATCAACCAATACGGTGATCTGGATCAACTGATCCTGGTCCCACGACCTGCAGGCCGCCCGGTTCACCCCGGGCGGCTTTGCTTTGGGCGGCGGGCGTGGCAGAAACTTATCCCCGCCTCCCGCCAATGGACTATTCTCGTGACCGACAAGCCCGTGCTGCGCATTATCTATTGCACCCAATGCAACTGGCTGTTGCGCTCGGCCTGGATGGCGCAGGAGGTGCTCTCGACTTTCAGCCTCGAAATGGGCGAGGTGACGCTGGTGCCGGGGACCGGTGGGGTGTTCGAGATCACGCTGGATGGCGCGTCGATCTGGGAGCGCAAGCGCGATGGCGGCTTTCCGGATGTGAAGCAGCTCAAGCAGCTGGTGCGCGACCGGGTGGATCCAGAGCGGAGCCTGGGGCATATCGACGGGCACAAGGCTGGAGACCAAGGCTAGACAGGGCGGCCCGTGACCGGTTCTATCCTGGCATGAGTGACACAGCCCGATTCCCCGATGTGATGCTGCTGACCGCCGGCGAGGAGCGGGCATTGACGCCGGTGGCCGGCTTGCCGATTGCCGAGCGGATCATGGCCAATGCCAGGGCCGAGGGCGCCCGGCATTTCGTGGCCAATGGCTTGGCCGGCGACCATGGCGTGCTGGCCCATTTCGGCGGGCTGGTGAAGGTCAGCCGGGAAGAGGTGGCGCAGGGTTCGGGCGGCGGCATTCGCCAGGCCTTGCCCATGCTGCATTCCGATCCGTTCCTGGTCATGACCATGCAGGGCTTCTGGCCCGCAGGCAGCGACAAGCCTCTGGCGCGGATGTTGTCCTCCCCCCTTGGCAGCCATGATATCGTGCTGCTGTGCGTCCATCCCCGTGATGTCGTGGGCTTTGGGCGGAGCCATGATTTCTGCCTTTCGCCACAGGGGCTGATCACCAATGACTATGGTGCGCCGGTGGTGTTTGCCGGCGTGGCTCTGATGGGCAAGGCGGTATTTGCTGGCATGCCGGATGGTGCCTTTGCGCTGGACGGGCTGTTCGATGCGGCCATGGAGCGCGAGAGCCTTTATGGCGTGGCGCTGGATGCGCCGTGGTTTTACGTGGGTGACGACGCCGGCATTGCCGCGGCGGAAGGACAGCTCCAGCCATGACGCTCTATACCATCCCCCCGCATGGCAATTTCCTGCGGGTGCTGGCCGAGCGCATCCATGATGGCACGCTGCTGGGCGGCTTCGACCGCAGCAATCCGTTCTGGCTGAGCGATGTCACCGTCATCCTGCCGACGCGCCGCGCCAAGCTGGTGCTGGCCGACGAATTCATGCGGCTTGGCCATGGCCTTTTGCCCGATATCCGCAGCTTTGGCGGCGAGGTCGACGACGAAGAGCCGTTCCTGCCGCCCTTCGATGCGCCGACGCCGCTGCCGGGCGCCAGCAGTCTCAAGCGACGGCTGGTGCTGTCCAGCCTGGTCGACAAATGGGCGAATACCGACGAAGGAAAGCGGGCCTTTTCCAGTCCGCCCACGGCGGGGGAAATCCTCGCTATGGCGGAAGCGCTGGGCACGCTGATCGATGATCTCCATACTGAGGAAATGGGGCCCGATGCGATTGCCGCCATCGCCCCGGACCTGTCGGGCGAGATCGGCGAATACTGGCAGCAGACGCTGGGCTTTCTCGATATTGCCCTGCGCTACTGGCCGTTGCGGCTGGAGCAGGACGGGCAGGCCGATGGTTCAGCCCTGCGGGGGCAGCGGCTGGGCCGGCAGGCCGATGCGGCAAGCCTGGTTTATGGCGATCG
>Ga0207668_10002606_pt1 | contig 10545 bp, 10 predicted proteins | sample KBSS43metaG_FD_184323 | JGI IMG/M metagenome (GOLD analysis project Ga0207668, IMG submission 184323) | Switchgrass rhizosphere microbial communities from Kellogg Biological Station, Michigan, USA - KBS S4-3 metaG (SPAdes) (version 2) | ecosystem: Host-associated > Plants > Roots > Rhizosphere... | reverse complement strand
GCAGGTCGAGTCGCTCGGCGACGCGCTCGCCGAAGTCGGTGAGTACCGGATGGCGCTCGAGCCGCCCGACGGGGAGCCGTTCGAGGACACCGGCAAGTACCTCGTCGTCTGCCGCCGCGACGACGAGGGCCAGCTCCGCTTCTGGCTCGACATGGTTCAATCGGACGCCGCTGCAGCCTGAGCGCGCTGTTCAGCTGGAAGGCGGGTAGGTCGCTTCGGGGCTTGGCATCGTGAAACCAGACGGCGCCTCGCCCAGCTCGAGCAGGAAGCCCAGATCCGGCTCGGTGTCGACGTAGGTGCACCGGAAGGCTGGCCCGTCCTCGCCGCCGCCGGCGAACTCGGCACTCATCTTCACGCCGGCGCCGGCGTCAGTGGCCGCGGCCAGGGCCTCGTCGTAGTCGGCGCAATCGAGGCGGACGTGGTGGAGATGGTCGGCCTCGCCCCGCGCCCGCAGCGATTCGGCGTACTGGCTCTCCTCGTCGAGCGGCTGGATCAGCTCGATCCGCGAGCCCGGACCGAGCTGGGCCAGGGCGGCGCGCATCTCGAACTTCCTCGGCTCGCCGTCGACGGTCGCGTTCATGTTCGACTCGTCGTAGCGGTAGATGGTCCAGGGCCCGACGCCGTACTTCTCCCAGTAGACGCGCACCAGTCGGTCGAGGTCGCGGGTCACCACGCAGACGTGGTTGATCCCGGTGATCGGCAGCTTCCCCATATCTCTCTCCCTAATTGACTTCAGGTCGGGAAATTATAGACTCGCCGCCATGGGCGAGAAACGACTGCAGGGAAAGGTTGCCGCGGTGACCGGCGGCGGCGCCGGCATCGGCAGGGCGATTTGCGAGCGGCTGGCCGCCGAGGGCGCGACGGTGGCGGCGCTCGACATCGGCCGCGAGAGCGCCGAGGAGACCGTCGCCACGATCGGCGCCGGCGTGGCCGTCGAGGTCGACGTCAGCGACAGCGCCGCGGTCGACGCCGCGGTCGCCACGGTCGAGGCCGAGCTCGGGCCACTCGACGCCTTCGTCAACAACGCCGGCGCGATCGGGCTCGAGCACGTGCGGCGCGTCCAGCCGCGGCTCGACCAGCAGCGCGAGGAGCTGCGCGACGGCCCCGCGAAGACGCCGCTCGACGCTCTCGTCCGGCTCGAGGACGAGGAGTGGCGGACGCTGCTGGCGATCCACCTCGACGGCACCTTCTACGGCACCCGCGCCGCCGCCCGGTCGATGGCCGAGCGCGGCGGCGCGATCGTCAACATGGCCTCGATCTGCGGCCTCGAGGGCTGCGTCGGCCACCCGCACTACTCGGCGGCCAAGGCCGGGATTCTCGGCTTCACCCGCTCGGTCGCCAAGGAGCTGATCGTCCAGGACATCCGCGTCAACGCGGTGGCGCCGGGCTTCGTCGACACCAGCCGGCTGAAAGGGGATCTCGACGCCCGCCGCCGGACCGAAGCGAACCGCACCCCGGCCGGCCGTCTCGGTCGACCCGAGGAGGTCGCCGCGACGGTCGCCTTCCTCGCCTCCGAGGACGCCGCCTTCTACGTCGGCGCGACCCTCAGTCCCAACGGCGGCCTCGTCACCGCGGTCTGATGGACGAGCGCGTCGCGGCCCTGCTCGATCGCGAGGAGATCCGCCGGGTGATCATGGACTTCGCCCGCGCCGTCGACCGCCGCGACTGGGATCTGTTGCGCTCCTGCTTCCACCCGGACGGCCGCGACGATCACGGCGTCTTTGCCGGCGACGCCGGTGAGTACGTCGAGTGGGTCGCAGCCAACCTGCCGGGGTTTGCCGAGCGGACGATGCACTTCGTCGGCAACGTGATCGTCGACCTCGAGGGCCCGGCGGTGGCACGCTCCGAGTCCTACGTGGTCGGCTACCACCGCTACACCCGCGAGGACGGGACCCGCGCCGACTGGATCGCAGCCGGCCGCTACCTCGACCGCTTCGAGAAGCGCGACGGCGCCTGGAAGATCGCCGAGCGACAGATGTTCTGGGAGTGGGTCCGCGACGAGCCGATCGGCGCCGAGTTCGAGAACTTCGGCATCGATCCCGGCGTGCTCAACTGGGGTTAGTCCCTCCTAGGCCAGGAGGCCGCCGTCGACCGTGATCTGGGCGCCGGTCACGTAGGAGGACTCATCGGAGGCGAGGAAGAGGACGAGCTTCGCGACCTCCTCGGGCTGGCCGGCCCGTCCGAGCGGGACGTTGGCCAGCAGCGCTTCATGTGCCTCGGCCGGGTTCTGCATGCTCATCGGTGTGACGATGAAGCCCGGGCAGATCACGTTCGCCCGGACGCCGTCGGCGCCGTGGCTGCGGGCGGCGGAGCGGGTGAGGCCGACCACCGCGTGCTTGCTCGCCTGGTAGGCGGCGTAGCCAGCCGAGCCGCTGACCCCGAGCACCGAGGAGACGTTGACGATCGAGCCGCCGCCGGCGGCGATCATCTGCGGCAGGCAGTGGCGCATGCCGAGGAAGACGCCGCGCTGGTTGACCTCGACGGCGGTCTCCCACTCACTTTCAGGGGTCTCGAGGATCGGCGAGCGGGTGGCGACCCCGGCGTTGCCGACCAGGACGGTGATCGGCCCGAGCTCGTCGCGGGTCGTCGCCGTCACCGCCGCCCACTGCTCGGGCGAGGAGACGTCGAGGTGACGGTAGGCGGCGGTGCCACCGGTGGCGCGGATCCGCTCGGCGGTCGCCTCTCCCTCTTCGTCGAGGACGTCGGTGAGGACCACCGCGGCACCCTCGGCGGCCAGCAGTTCGGCCTCCGCTGCGCCCTGGCCACGGGCGGCGCCGGTGACGATCGCCACCCTGCCCGCTGCCCGTCCGGTCGGGCTCACGCGCCGCCCTCCACCTCGTAGCCGTTGCAGGCGTGGAGCTCGACGCCGAAGCGCTCGATCATCGTCGTCGCGTCCGCGACCATCGTCGCCCAGCCGTCCGATTCGGCCGCCGCCTCGAATGCCGCCTCGTCGGCGAAGTACATCTCGGCGATCCGGTAGATGTTCGCCGCGCGGCCGCTGTCGCCGGCCTTGAGGAAGGTGAGGCGCTCGACGTTGGGCACGCCCGCGGCCGCGGCAACGTGGTCGTTCAGGTAGTAGCGCTCGAACTCCTCGACGTCATCCTCGGCCGGCCAGCTCCAGATTCCGACTGCTTTGAACATCCGTTCCCTCCTTCTTTCTGACCGCTAGTACGGGACGGTCCCGCCGTGGACCGGGAAGAGGGTGCCGGTGACGCTGCTCATCGCCGGGGAGGCGAGAGCGAGCGCCGCGGCGGCGACCTCCGCCGCCGTGTTCGGTCGTTTGATCGCGCCGCGCTCGGTCCGAGCGAGTGCCGCCGCGTCGCCATCGCCGTCGTTGCCGGCGATGGCGCCGCAGACCAGCGCATTGACCAGAACGCCCTGCGGGCCGACCTCGTGGGCGACCGATTTGACCAGGCCGGCGACGCCGTGCTGGGCAGCGACGTAGGGGGTGGCGCCGGCGCGGGCGAGCTTCGACTCGACCGTGGTCGTGACCAGGATTCGGCCGCGGCCCCGCGGCAGCATCTGCGCCAGCGCCGCGCGGACGCCGCGGAAGGCGACGCCGAGCTGGTCGTCGATCTCGCGCTGCCAGTTCTCGTCGCTGACCTCGGCGAGCGGCTGCGAGGGTCCCGCCTCGCCGAGGCAGATCACCGCCAGGTCGAGGCCGCCGAGCCGCTCGGCGGCGGCCGCGAGGAAGGGGGCGACTTCCTCGCCGTCGTCGCGGGCCAGGTTGGCGCCGGCCGCCTCGAGCGTGGTGGCGATCGCCGCCCCGAGGCCGCTCGCGTCGTCCCAGACCGCCGCCGTCGTGCCGTCGAGCTCGCCCATGATCAGAAGGGGGCCGTGCCGCCGTCGACCGAGATCAGCGAGCCGGAGATGCCGGCGCCGGCGTCGGAGGCAAGTAGTACGGCGATCGCGGCGACGTCCTCGATCGCGGTGATCTCCTTGGTCGCCGCCTCGGTCGCGAAGTGGGCGAGGAACTCGTCGAGGGTCAGCCCTTGTTCGGCGGCGATCTCGACGCCGACTTCGTCGAAGATGTCGGTGTGCATGGCACCCGGGCAGAGGGCGTTGACCGTGATCCCCAGCTCGCCGACCTCGTACGCGCATGACTTGGTCAGGCCGTTGACGGCGTGCTTGGCGGCGACGTAGGCCGAGGTGACCGGCTTGCCGCACTTGCCCTCGAGCGAGCTGACGTTGACGATCCGGCCGCTGCGGCGGGGGATCATGTCGGCGAGCGCCAGCTGCGTGCACCAGAAGGTCGACCACAGCGTCCAGTCGAGCGTCACCCGCAGCGTCTCGTCGCTCATCTCGGCGACGGGCGCCGGGTCGACCGTGCCGCCGGCGTTGTTGACGAGGATGTCGACCTGCCCCCAGTGCTCGAGTGCCTCGCCGACCACCTGTTCGCAGCCGGCGCGGTTGGCGACATCGGCGGCGACGAAGCGGACCGCCTCGCCGGCGTCGATCTCCGCGACCGCCTGGCGGCCTTTCTCCTCGCTGCGCCCGTTGAGGACGACCTTGGCGCCCTCGGCGACGAATGCCTCGGCGATCGCGCGGCCGACCCCACGGCTGCTTCCGGTGACCACGGCGACGCGGCCTTCGAGCTTGTCCAACTCTCCTCCTAATGCGTCAGAACTGAACTCAGTTCATGTTATAGGATCGGAGCCGGAATGAGGGCGGTGCGGTTGACGAGCTGGATGAGCGACCCGGAGCTGGCCGAGGTCGGCGAGCCCGAGCCCGGTCCCGGCGAAGTCCTCGTCGAAGTCGAGGCGGCGGGCCTCTGTCACAGCGACCTTCACCTGATGCACGACTGGCCGGAGGGCACGCTGCCCTACGAGCTGCCCTTCACGCTCGGTCACGAGAACGCCGGCACCGTCGCCGCACGCGGCCCCGGCGCCACCGGCGTCGAGGTGGGGGACATGGTCGTGATCCACTCGCGCTGGGGTTGCGGCCACTGCCGCTTCTGCCTGCAGGGGATGGACAACGTCTGCCAGACGCCGGTCGGCGAGCTCGGCTTCCACGGCGGCGGAGCGGGCCGCGACGGCGGCCTGACGCAGCTGATGGTCGTGCCCTCGAGCCGCTACCTGGTTCCGATCGGCGACCTCGACGCCGCCACGGCGGCGCCGCTCACCGACTGCGGCCTCACCCCCTACCACGCGATCCAGCGCTCCCGCCACCAACTGCGGCCTGATGGCGCCGCGGTCGTGATCGGACTTGGAGGCATCGGCCACGTCGCGGTGCAGATCCTGCGGGCGCTCAGCAGCCTGCCGATCGTCGCAATCGACTCGCGCCAGGAGCCGCTCGGCCTGGCGCTCGCCGCGGGCGCGGACGCGGCGCTGCCGGCGGCCGAGGCGAGCGCCGAGCGGGTCCGCGAGGAGCTCGGCGGCATGGCGGCGACGCTCGTCCTCGACTGCGTTGCGATCGACTCCACCCTGGCGCTTGCCGCCGCGGTGCTGGCTCCCGGTGGCGACCTCTCCTATGTGGGTCGCGGCGGCGGCACCCTGCCGGTCGCCCCCGGCAAGGTCCCATTCGAGGCGAGCGTCATCGTCCCCACCTGGGGCTCCCTCGCCGAGCTGGTCGAGGTCGTCGCGATGGCCCGGGCGGGGGCGATAAAGATCGAGGTCGAGCGCCTCACGCTCGACCAGGCGATCGAGGGCTACGCTCGCCTCGAGCGCGGCGAGGTCGTTGGCCGCGCCGTCGTCGACCCCCGCACCTGACGCTCGCTCAGCTCGACGAGACGGCCTCAGCCGGTGCGGGTGGCGACCAGCGTGCCGGAGGCGTGGACCTCGACGCTGAGATTGGCGTCGAGGTAGGAGGTCGCGGTCGCCTCCTGGACGATCGCCGGCCCGGAGAAGGTGTCCCCGGGCGAGAGCGAGTCGCGGTCGATCACGGCGAACTCGCACCACTCGTCGCGCACGAACGAGTAGGCGCGCGCCGACCGCTGCTCCGGGGCGGCGCCGTTGGCGGAGCCGACCGCGGGGCGATCGGAGGGGCGGGGGAGGACGGTGCGCTCGATCGCCCGCACCGACTCGATCTCGGCGCCGAGCTCGAAGCTGTGGCCGTAGCTCCGCTCGTAGGCCTCGGCGAAGCGACTGGCGATCTCCTCCGGTCCTTCGGCGATGCGGCCATCCTCGAGCGCGACGGAGACGGTCAACGTGTACTCCTGGCCCGGGTAGCGGCAGTCGAACTCAGCTTCGCGGCGGACGGTGCCGGCGAGGCGCTGCTCGAGCCGCGCCTCGAGCGTCTCGAAGAGCCCGTCGAGGGCCTCCTGGGCGCGGCCGATCCCGCCCTCGTCGAGGCCGGTGACGATGGTCAGTGCGGCGGTGCGGACGACGTCCTGCTCGAGCAGCCCCCAGGCGGAGAAGTTGCCGGCGTAGTTGGGGATCACGATCGTCTCCATCCCGAGCTCCTCGGCGAGCAGCGAGGCGAACAGTGGGCCGGCGCCGCCGTAGGCGATCAACGCCCCCTCGCGGGGGTCCTCGCCGACCTCGATCGTCACCGCGCGGATCGCGCCGGCCATCGTTGCGCCGCCGACCCGCAGCACTCCCTGGGCGAGCTCCTCGGCGCCGAGGCCGAGCTCGTCGCCGAGCCGCTCGAGCGCTGCGCGGGCGCCGTCGAGGTCGAGCGCGAGGTCGCCGGCGAGGGTCTCGCGGGCGAGCATTCCGAGCGTTACCGCGGCGTCGGTGACGGTCGGTTCGGTGCCGCCCTTGCCGTAGCAGACGGGGCCGGGGACAGCGCCGGCGCTCTGCGGACCGACGTGGAGCAGGCCGCGCTCGGCCCAGGCGATCGAACCGCCGCCGGCGCCGACCGAGCGGACGTCGACCCACGGGGTCTGCAGCGGCATGCCGACCACCTCGCCCTCATATTTGACCTGGGGGCGGCCGCCAAGCAAGAGGCAGGTGTCGAAGCTGGTGCCGCCGACGTCGGCGGTCACCGCCAGCTCGAGCCCCAGTTCCTCGCAGATCTTGCTCGATCCGACGGCACCGGCGACCGGCCCCGACATCACCGTCTCGAACGGCCGCGAGCTCGCCTCGGAGAAGGCGACGCAGCCGCCGGAGGAAGTGGTGATCAGGCACTCACCGTCGAAGCCGCCGCGCTCGAGGCCCGACTGCAGCCGCTCCAGGTATCCCGAAACCGCGGGACGTACGTAGGCGTCGACGACCGTGGTCGAGGTGCGCTCGTACTCGCGGAACTGGCCGGTCACTTGGTGCGAGAGCGAGAGCGGACCGGTGAAACCCTCGGCACGCAGCAGGTCCGCCGCCTCCAACTCGTGGGCCGGGTTGGCGTGGGCGTTGATGAAGACGATCGCCACGCACTCGACGCCCTCGGCGGCGAAGGTCGCGGCCGCCTCGCGGATACCCTCGGGGTCGAGCGGGCGCTCGACCGTGCCGTCGGCGAGGATCCGCCCGCGCGCCACCAGGCGCAGCGGCCGCTCGACCAGCGGCTTCGGGGTGCGGAAGAGCCGGTCCCACATGTGCTCGCCGTCCTCGTCGATCCGCATCAGCCGCCGGACCTCGAGCACGTCGCGGAAGCCCTCGGTGGTGAGGATCCCGACCCGGGCGCCCTTGCGCTCGAGCAGCGCGTTGAGGCCGACCGTCGTCCCGTGCAGGAAGTAGCCGGCGCGGCCCAGCCCCGCCTCGCCGACCGAGTTGTCGACCACGGCCTGAACCGCCTGGTCGACCGCGGCCGGGTTCGAGGGACCCTTGCCGACCGTCACCCGGCCGGTCTCCTCGTCGAGGAAGATCAGGTCGGTGAAGGTGCCGCCGACGTCGACGCCGATTCTGCTTGCCACTTTGTGTCTCCTCTCAGCTCCGGCGCAACCGGGGCTCAGTCTTCGAAGGCGTGCGGGTAGCGCTGGCGCGCCGCCGCCTCGGTCAGGTATCCGGCCGCGACGTCGGCGCTGACCTCCTCGGCCGGCCGCTCGGCGGGATCGCCGTAGCCGCCGCCACCGCTGGTCAGGATCTCGACCAGGCCGCCCTTCGGCAGCGTCAGGCCGGTCGCCTTCATGTACTCCTCGGGGTCGCCATCGCCACGGTGCACGAGGGCCACCGTCGGCCGCCCCTTATCGCCTCCCATCAGAGCGAAGGGGGCAAAGTGGGAGCGCTCGTTGACGACAGTGATCTCCATGTCGGTGCGGGCGCTGACCGCGAAGTCGATCCCGGGCCCGCCGCGGTAACGACCGGAGCCGGCGGAGTCGGGGGCAAAGTCGGCGCGCTCGACCACGCTCGGCGTTTTCGCCTCCCAGACCTCCCAGGAGATGCCGCGGATGCCCGAGCAGGGAATCGGCATCAACGGCCCACCGCCGTCGCCGTAGGCAGCCGCGGCGGGGGCGCCGCCGATCACGTTCAGCGAGTCGGCCCAGAATTTGCCCTCCTCGTCGGTGCCCCACATGATCAGCGAGACGCACATGTCGTAGCCGCAGGGCATCTGCTCGGGCACGGCCTGGGCCAGCGCCTCGTTGATCCCCTCGACGAGGATGTACAGCGGGTAGCTGGCGAGCGCGCAGGGGGCGGGCCGCCGGGCGTCGAACATCGAGCCCGGCCGGGTCTTCAGCTCGAGCGGTCGGAAGTAGCCCTCGTTGGCGCGCCCGTCGCGGACCGCCAGCGCCATCATCGCGCAGCGGATCGCCGAGACAGCGCCGACCCGGGGGCTGTTGACCGGCCCGGGCTGGGTCGGCGGCGCGTCGGTGAGGTCGATGGTGATGTTGTCGTCGCCGATCTCGACCGCGACCTCGTACGGGACGTTGACTTCTTCGTGCCCGTTGTGCTCGTGGACCGCGGTCGCCGTGAAGCGGCCGTTCGGCAACTTCGCGAGCTGCTCGCGCATCTCCGCCTCGCCGGCATCGAGGATCACCTCGACCGCCGCCTCGAAGCGCTCGAGCCCGTAGCGCTCGATCAGCTCGAGCAGCGCCCGCAGACCGGCTCGGCAGGCACCCGCCTGGGCGCCGATGTCGCCGGCCGCCGACTCCGGCATCCGCGTGTTGGCGAGCATCATCCGGTAGAGGTCTTCGTCGCGGACGCCCGCCCGGTAGAGCTTGACGCCGGGGTAGATCGTCCCCTCCTGGAAGACGTCGGTGCTTTCGGTGACGAACGGGGCGAGCGCGCCGACGTCCATGTGGTGGGCCTTGATCCCGGCGTAGCCGACCAGCTCCCCGTCGAGGAAGCCGGGGACGATCACCGCCACGTCCCACTGGTGGGTGCCGGTCAGGAAGGGGTCGTTGACGACGATCACGTCGCCGTCCTCGAGGCCGCCGCGATCGGCGTAGTGCTCGACCACCGATTCGAGGCAGAGGCCGAGGCTGCCGACGAACAGGGGCAGCGTCTGGATCTGGGAGAGCATCCGGAACTGGCGGTCGTACAGCGCCCCGCCGCCGTCGAGCATGTCGTAGATGATCGGCGAGAAGGCGGTGCGCTTCAGCGCCACGAGCATCTGGTCGGCGGCCGCGTCGAGGCCATGCTGGATGATCGAAGCCGTAACCGGATCGACCTCGCGCGAGGTCCCAGTCGTGGCAGCAGCGGGCCGTGGGGCGGTCCCAGTTCCCATTTCTCCTCCTTCGCCGAGGCCAGGTTGACTAAAGTGACTTCGGTTTGAGACACTCTAGGTGATCGCCTGACACCGTGCAAGGAATTGGGTATTCCTTGCCCTGACGAGACTTCAGGAAATGTGTGAGATGGCGCCGAGGGACCGACTGAGGAGGAATCGCGTGGTTGAGGTGACCAAGGAGCAACTCGCGGCCGCCCCGAGCGGCGTCGCGCTCGATCCCGGCGAGGAACGCCGCTACCGCGAGCGGACCCCCGTCTCGCTCGAACGCCAGCAGAAGGCCTGGGACCTGATCCCGACCGGCCACGCCGGCGGCATGTGGTACCAGCTGCCCTACCCGGTGCTGCTCGAGCGCGGCCTCGGCAGCCGCGTCTGGGACGTCGACGGCAACGAGTACCTCGACATGCGGATCGGCGACTGGGTGATGTACCCGGGCCACTGCAACCCGAAGATCCGCGAGGCGATCATCGCCCAGCTCGACAAGGCGACCCAGCTCGGCGCTCCGGATGCCGGTCTGGCGGTGCGCCACGCCGAACTGCTGATCGAGCGGATGCCCTCGGTCGAGCGCGTCAAGTACGTCGCTTCCGGGACCGACGCCAACCTGATGGCCCTGCGCGGCGCCCGCGCCCACACCGGCAAAACGAAACTGGCGAAGGCGGTCGGCGCCTACCACGGGATCGCCGACATCCTCGTGGTCGGCAAGTCGACGATCAGCTTCGTCAGCGGCAGCACCCCGCCGGGGGTGACCCCCGGCGTCGCTGAGGACATCGTCGAGTTCGACTTCAACGACGCCGACGGCACCGAGCAGGTGCTGGAGCGCCACGCCGACGAGCTGGCGGCGGTGATCGTCGAGCCGGTGATGGGGGCGGCCGGGATGATCCCGGCGACGACCGAGTTCCTGCAGCGGCTGCGCGAGGTCACCGCCCGGCTCGGCATCGTCCTGATCTTCGACGAGGTGGTGACGCTGCCGATGCACTACGGCGGTGCCCAGGCCCTGCACGGGGTCACCCCCGA
>Ga0207668_10002605_pt1 | contig 10547 bp, 9 predicted proteins | sample KBSS43metaG_FD_184323 | JGI IMG/M metagenome (GOLD analysis project Ga0207668, IMG submission 184323) | Switchgrass rhizosphere microbial communities from Kellogg Biological Station, Michigan, USA - KBS S4-3 metaG (SPAdes) (version 2) | ecosystem: Host-associated > Plants > Roots > Rhizosphere >... | reverse complement strand
TGATACGCCCGGCGCCTGGGCGCTTTTCTGGCCGCTTCGGTGCGCAGCGGATCTATCGCGGCCAGCCCGGCGCCTATCACGGCGGGCTGGACATGGCGTCTCCCGCCGGCACGCCCTTTGTGGCGCCGGCAGACGGCCTCGTCGTGCTGGCAGCGCAAGCGCCGTTCACGCTCGAAGGGCGCCTCCTGATGCTGGACCACGGCATGGGCCTGGGCAGCGCGTTCCTGCATTGCAATACGCATCTGGTGCAGGAAGGTGACAGGGTGCGCCAAGGCCAGCCGATCGGCACAGTGGGCATGACAGGGCGCGCCACCGGCCCGCATCTGCACTGGGCCACGGCCTGGCAGGGCAGCGCCGGCCTGCGCCGCTTGGACCCACTGCTGCTCTTGGCCTGAGCCTCGGCTTCCCGCGCATCGGCGTGGAATCGGAGCGTCAGAAAAATTTTGCAAACTTCCCCAAAAGACAGGGAACCAAGTGCATTTGAAACGAAATGTGCTTTTTTGGACCCAGCGATTTGCATAAATTTCACGCGGATTTACGCCACGTCACCGTGTTGTTGCGCCATTGCAACATAGGTGAAACGTTTTGATTTCGGCTGCGAGAACCTGCTTTCAATTGCGACGATAAATCCCGCACAAGGCGGCATCGGTCCCGGCTTTCGTGGAACGCTGTCTGGCCCTGCCGTCGCGCAAGGCCAGCTTTGGAAAGCCGGGATTGTCGCTCCTGGCAGCCCGCCTGGTCGGCTGCCATCTGAAGGGACTGAACAGTGACCAAGATCAAGACCACCGCCTATCGCGCCGGTGCGGCAGGCTTCGCCCTCGCCGTCGCCTCGCTGGCCGCCCCCGCCTTTGCGCAGGACACTGCCGCGCCTGCCGATGTGGCTGATGCCGCTGCTCCCGAGGCGCAGACTATCATCGTGACTGGCACGCGCATCGAGCGCCCCGACCTCACCGCGTCGAGCCCGGTTTCGGTGATCACCGCCGACACCATCAAGTCGGTCAACACCGTTACGGTCGAACAGATCCTGTCGGTCAACCCGCAGTTTGCCGGCGGCACCACCGGCGCCAGCAACAACCCGGGCGATGGTTCGGCTACAGTCGATCTGCGTGGCCTTGAATCCAAACGCACGCTTGTGTTGCTCAATGGCAAGCGCCTGCCGGTGTATGACTCGACCGGTTCGGTTGACGTCAACCAGATCCCCACCATCCTGCTCAAGGATGTTCAGGTCCTGACAGGTGGTGCTTCGGCGGTCTATGGTTCGGACGCCATTGCCGGCGTTGTCAACTTCGTGCTGGACGACAAGTTCACCGGCTTCAAGATCGATGGCGGTTCGCAGATTACCGGTTATGGCGATGGCGCCTACTACGATGGCAGCGCTGCCGCTGGCTTCAACCTGGGTGATCGCGGTCATATCGTGATTGCAGGCAACTATTCGCAGCGCGAAGGCGTCAAGTTTGGCGCACGCCCGTTCAGCAACAACGTTCTGTGCTCTGAAGACCTTGTGTCGTTCTGCGGTTCGTCCAACACCACGCCGACGGCTTTCGACATTCCCGGCGCCGGTCGCCAGCAAATCCTGCCCAACGGCAACCTGACGTCCGACGTGGTGGGCTATAACTACAACCCGGTGAACTATGCCCAGCTGCCGCTGCAGCGCTGGGGTGCCACCGCGCTGCTCAACTACAACATCACCGATGGCATCGAACTCTATGGTTGGGGTTCGTACCAGAAGATCAAGGTCATCCAGACCCTCGCGCCGACTGCCACCGCCGGCTTCTCGTTCGACATCGACCCCACCAATCCGCTGCTGACACCGGCAGAACGCAATGCGTTCTTCAACGTGGCTGAAAACCCCGATCTGGTGATCAACCCCAACGGCACGTCGACCGTGGGTATCCGTCGCCGTATCACCGAAACCGGTGGCCGCGTGGAAGAAAACCGCAGCCAGACCTGGCAGGTTCTGGCCGGCTTGCGTGGCAACATCGGCAGCAGCCTGAAGTGGGACGTTTCGGCGCAGTACGCCGAAGTCAAGAAGAACCAGATCCTGCGCAACGACTTGTCCTATACCGCGCTGACCGAAGCATTGGACGTGATCGCCGACGCCAATGGCAACGCCATCTGCCGCAGCGCTGCGGCGCGTGCCAATGGCTGCTTGCCGTTGAACGTGTTCACTACCGGTAATCTGCCGCAGAACGCGTTGGCCTATGTGCTGCGCAACGCAACGCAGGACAACAAGACCACTCAGTTCGTGGTCGAAGGCAGCCTTTCGGGTGACCTTACCTTCCTGCAGAGCCCGGCTGCCAGCAAGCCTGCCGCGTTTTCCATCGGCGCTGATTACCGTCGTGAAACTGCTGACACGCAGGTTGACGATGCTTACGCTTCGGGTGACCTGATCTATTACGGTCAGGGCTTCAACATCCGCAACAAGAGCTACAACGTCAAGGAAGCCTTCGTCGAATTCAAGATGCCGCTGGTGCAGGACAAGGCGTTCTTCCAGGCACTTGACGTCGAAGCCGGCTACCGCATTTCCGACTACACGACCGCGGGCCGAGTCTCTGCATACAAGTTCGGTGGTGACTGGGCTCCGGTTCAGGGCCTGAAGTTCCGCGCAAACTTCCAGCACGCCGTGCGCGCGCCGAACCTCTATGAACTGTACCTGCCGATCACGCCCGGTACCGGCAGCCTGGGTACCGACCCCTGCGCTGGCGCCGACGTGAGTGCGCAGACTGCGGCCATCTGTATCGCGCAGGGTGCCAAGCAGAGCCAGATCGGCAGCATTCCGCAGCCGATTGCTGGCCAGGTCAATGCGTTCTACGGCGGCAATTCGCAGCTCAAGGCGGAGCAGTCCAACACCTTGACGGTGGGTGCAGTTGTCGAGCCGATGCGTGGCCTGTCGCTGACCGTCGACTACTACAACATCAAGATCAAGGACGCGATCTACACCGCGACGATCTCGCAGTCGGTCGGGCAGTGCTTTATCGGTTCTCCCAGCCCCACGTCGGCGGCTTGCACGGCGATCAAGCGCAACCCGCTCGATGGTTCGCTCAGCGGTAACATCATTTATGGTGTTCCCTCGACCTATGCCAACATCGGTTCGATCCTGGCGCGTGGCATCGACGTGGGCGTGGCCTATGCGCACGGTCCGCGTTCGGGCTTCCACTACAGCTTCACGTTCAACGGCACGTACCAGATTAAGAACAACCAGCTGAGCGAATGCGCTGGCAAGTTCGGTGCAGACTGCGACAACCCGACACCCAAGTGGAAGCACATCGCGACCCTGGGCCTGGGCTTCAAGAACGTCGACTTCACGACCCGCTGGCGCCTGATCGGTGCGACCACCGAAGATAGCTCGACCGACATCCTGGCCAGCCGCATCCCGGTGGTGAACTACTTCGACGAAACGGTGAACATCCGTGCCAACGACAAGTTCACGTTCACGCTGGGCGTGCTCAACGTGTTCGACAAGACCCCGCCGATCATCGGCGACACCAGCGGCGCGACTTCGGTCGGCGGCAGCACCTTCCCGGTGATCTACGACGTGCTGGGCCGCAGCTTCTTTGCTCGCGTCACGGCCAACTTCTGAACGGTTCGCCGTTGAATGCGAAAGGCCCGGTCGAAAGACCGGGCCTTTTTCGTTGTCCCGCTACTGCGTTGCGAAGGCGCCAGACACGAAGAAGGGCGCAGAAGCGGTGATGCTTCTGCGCCCTTCTTCGTGTCTGTTGGCAAGGCCGGGCCAAGGCCCAAACCCTACCGACCAGCTATCAGCGGTAGAACACGTGTCCCTCGATCCGCGCCACTTGCGTGCGGCCCTTCATCGGGCTGCTGGCGGCGTGAAAGAAGAGAGCGCCGGGAACCGGATTGTCGCCTTCGCCGTTGATCACTTGCGTGGCGATTTCGACGGCTTCACGCCATTGATCGTTGCGCGGCGGATTGTAGGCGTCGACATCGAAGAACTGGCCGGGCTGGCGGATCACGGCGCAAGGCTTGGTGGCAAAGCGCGGGTCCTGGGTGCGGGCGCGGATGACCTGGGCCACGGCGGCGCGGCCCTTGCGGGGCTGGTTGCCGGCTTCGTGGATGATGACCTTGGCCATGCATTCGATCTGCGCGGGATCTGCCGCGGGTCGAACGGTGGCGGTCTGTTCGGGCGATTCGGCCTCTGCCGGCTGGGCCACTGGCGGCGTCAGGGCGGGCAACACAATCGCGGGTTGGTCATTGGGCTGGTTGGCCGCAATGGCCGGAGCAGACATTTGCAGCGCGGCCAGGACGGCGGCTGCGGATATGGCACAAGCTATTTTGCCAAAAGTACTTTTCGACATTCGTGGGCATCACATGGGCGCAAGGTCGCCAAGGCACACGCGCAATAAAAACCGCAAATCGAAATGCGCGTGCGGGCTTCCCCACGTCTCGCCACCGGCAAAAGCCCCAGGCCCGAATTGGCCCCTCCCCCTGCAGGTCGGCTGAACGAAGGCGATCCCCGTGGCCGCTGCAGTGCAATGTGTCAATCGTGTTGCGGTCATGCGCCGATTGGCTGCGCCCGACGGAACGGGGGCGTTAACGGCGATTCAAGCGGCAGGCAAAGGCGCGCAGCAATGGTGGCTCCCCTGGTCGATACGAGGTTGCCCTTATGCCCGCACTGCCCCCGGCCTATCATTGGTTGGCCACGCTGCAACCCCTGCCGCGCATGGTGCGCGAAGGGATTGCGCTGATCGGCACGGCCGAAACCGCCGGTGCCGGCAACAGCCCCGCAATCCTGTCATGGGCGGCCGAACTGGGCGGCGACGTGGCCCGCGCCTACCGCGCCGACAGCACCGCCTGGTGCGGGTTGTTCATGGCCCTGGTGGCGCAGCGGGCAGGCAAGGACGTGCCGCCCGCCCCGCTCTGGGCGCTTAGCTGGGCAAAGTTCGGTAGCGAGGTGGCCCGCCCGATGCTGGGCGACGTGCTGGTGTTCCAGCGCACCGGCGGCGGCCATGTCGGCCTGTATGTTGGCGAGGACGAGGCGGCCTTCCATGTACTCGGCGGCAACCAGGGCGACCGCGTGTGCATTGCCCGCATCGCCCGCCATCGCCTCTATGCCGCGCGCCGCCCGGCATACCGCGCCATGCCCGCCACGGTGCGGACCTATTCCCTGGCGCCAGCCGGCGCCTTGTCTGCCAACGAAGCCTGAAGGACAAATTGCCCGGTTGATGGCAAGTGGCCTTGCGCCTAGCACGGGCGACATGATCGCCAGCTACCCCCAAGCCCGCCTGCGCCGCACCCGTGCCACCGCCTGGAGCCGCGCCCTGCACCGCGAAGTGCTGATCACCCCCGCCGACCTGATCTGGCCTCTGTTCGTTACCGATGGCAGCGGCGTGGAGCAGCCGATCGCCTCGCTGCCGGGGGTTTCGCGCTGGTCGGTCGATGGCATCGTGGCGCGGGCGCGCGAAGCGGTGGACCTGGGCATTCCCTGCCTGGCGCTGTTCCCGCACACCCAGCCCGAACGCCGCAGCGACGATGGGGCAGAGGCGCTCAATCCCGACAACCTGATGTGCCGTGCGATCCGCGCGATCCGCGATGCCTGCGGCGACGATATCGGCATTCTGACCGACGTGGCGCTCGATCCCTATACCAGCCATGGCCAGGATGGGCTGGTGAACGCAGCCGGCTATGTGGAAAACGATGCGACGGTGGATGTTCTGGTGGGCCAAAGCCTTAACCAGGCGGCAGCCGGCGCGGACATCATCGCGCCATCAGACATGATGGACGGCCGCATCGGCGCGATCCGCGATGCGTTGGAACGCGATGGCCATGTGAATGTCCAGATCATGTCCTATGCCGCCAAGTATGCCTCTGCCTTCTATGGCCCGTTCCGCGATGCGGTAGGCTCGCGCGGGCTGCTCAAGGGTGACAAGAAGACCTACCAGATGGACCCCGGCAATGCCGAGGAAGCCCTGCGCGAAGTGGAACTGGACCTGGCCGAGGGCGCCGACAGCGTGATGGTCAAGCCCGGCCTGCCCTACCTGGATATTGCCGTGCGGGTGAAGGAAGCCTTTGGCGTGCCGGTATTCGCCTATCAGGTGAGCGGCGAATACGCGATGATCGAGGCGGCGGTGGCGGCCGGTGCGGGCGAGCGCGACGCGCTGGTGCTCGAAACCCTGCTGGCGTTCAAGCGCGCCGGTTGTTCGGGCGTGCTGACGTATCACGCCGCCCATGCCGCGCGCCTGCTGGGAGCCTGATCGCCATGGTCCACCGTCCTGATGTCACGATCCTGCCGCTCCATGGCAAGGCCCCGCAAATCCATCCCAGCGCGTTCATCGCGCCCGGTTGCCGGATCGTGGGTGACGTCACCATCGCGGCTGACGTGTCCATCTGGTACAACTGCGTGATCCGGGCTGATGTCAACCGTGTGGTGATCGGCGCGCGCAGCAATGTGCAGGACGGCACGGTGATCCATTGCGAAAGCCCCAAGCCGGGCCTGCCCGATGGCTATGCCACGCTGATCGGCGAAGACGTGCTGATCGGCCACATGGCCATGGTGCACGGCTGCACCCTGCACGATCGCGCGTTCGTGGGGCTGGGCGCGATCGTGATGGATGGCGTGGTGATGGAAAGCGATGCCATGCTGGCGGCCGGCGCCATGCTCACGCCGGGCAAGCGCGTTCCGGCCCGCCAATTGTGGAGCGGGCGCCCTGCTGCGTTCATGCGCGAATTGACTGACGAGGCGCTGGCCGGCTTGCAACGCGGCGTGGCGCATTATGTCGAGAACGGGCGGCACCATGCCGCCGCCGTGGCCCAGTCGCTTGGCACGGCCCAGGATTGAACTGCCGCCGGCAGCCGCCTTGCGCGCGCTGGCCGATGCGGAGCAGCGCCTGGCTGTGCGCGTCACCCCCGGCGCGCGGACCGAGGGCGTGGCAATCGAGGACGGACGGGTGCAGGTGAAAGTGCGGGCCAAGCCGGAAGATGGCAAGGCGACGGCTGCCGTGATCGACCTGGTTGCGCAGGCGCTGGGCGTGGCGGTATCGCGCGTGGAATTGGTGCGTGGCGCAAGCTCGCGCGAAAAGCTGCTCAGGCTTCCCCCGGAAGCCTGAGCGCAATGCCGGCCATGATCGCGGCCCAGGCGGTGGCGATCCACAGGCATTCGAACGGCAGGCGATCCTGGCAGAATGCACCCAGTACCGCCCCTGCCAGCAATCCCGCCCATAGCCGCGCCCACAGCTGCCATTCGCCGCCGCCCGGATGGCCGGCGATCTGCCGCGCCACCCCTTGCCCCAGCTTGACCAGGGCGCCGGTCATATAGGTCAGCCCGACCGCCACTGCGCCATCGCGCAGGAAGGTGTTGTTGAGCGCGCCCATCGCCATCACCAGGCCCGCCAGCATGGCGCCCTGCGATCCCGCCACCCGCGCCAGGGCCGCCACCAGCAGGCCTGCGAACACCAGCGCCAGCACTGCCGGCTTGCGCATGGTCCCCGCCTTGAGCGCGACCAGTGCGCCCAGCGTGACGCCGCCAACAAAGCCCACCAGCAGCAGCGCGGGCATGGCCGCGCGCCACGGATCGGTGCCCAGCGCCACACCCAGCCGCGTGGTGTTGCCCGACATGAACGAGACGAAATACCCATCGGCAGACAGAAATCCGACGGCGTCGACAAAGCCCGCCATCGCGGCAAGCGCCACGGCAAAGCGGCGGCGGGTGCGATCCAGGTTGTCCATCGGGCCGGGCCTTTCAGTATCCGCCGCTGCGGTCCACCAGCCCGGCGGGTGGCTGCCCACAGCGCCAACGCGCGATGTTGGCGGCAATGGCCCGGGCGGCAGAATGGGGATCGGTGGGCGCAGCGACATGGGGCGTGATGGTTACATCGGCATGGCTCCACAGCGGATCGTCGGCGGGCAGCGGCTCCGTGGTGAAAACGTCGAGTACGGCATGGCTTAGCTGGCGATGATCGAGCGCGGCGACGAGATCGGCCACGACCACATGCCCGCCCCGCCCGGCATTGATGAGCGCTGCGCCATGCGGCAGGCGCGCGAAGGCGCGGGCATCGAGCAGGCCGTGGGTCTCGTCCGTCAATGGCAAGAGGTTCACCAGGATATCGGCCTGTGCCAGCACCCGGTCCAACCCCTGCGGCCCGTGCTCTATCGTCACGCCGGGCAGGTTGGTGCCCCCGCTGCGGCGCCAACCCACCACCGGAAACCCGACGCGGGCAAGCAGCGTGGCACTGGCCCTGCCCATTTCGCCCATGCCCAGCACGCCCACGCGGCGCTCCGCCATGCGCGGCTGGGGCAGCGGATGCCAGTGGGCGGCCTGCTGCTGCGTGCGGTAGGCCGGCACCTGGCGGTGCAGCATCAGGACATGGCCCAGCACGGCTTCGGCCATGTCGGCGGCCAGCTGCGGATCGATCAGCCGGGCCAGTGGCACCGGCGGCAACGTCGGGTCGGTCAGCAGGGCATCGACGCCGGCCCACGCGCTTTGCACCAGGCGCAACGCGGGCAATTGTCCAAGCCGGCCGGGCGGCGGGTTGGCCACCACCGCCACGGCAATGTCACGCAGGGTTTCGCCTGCCGGAATATCGTGCGCAGCGCCGGTCCAAGCCACGATGGTATCTCCGGGCAAGGCCGCGCGCAGGGCGGCAGTCCAGGTTTCCATGGCGGACGGGGCCATATCGGCGAGGAACAGGATCGACAGGGTTTCCTCCGCTTTGCTGGGTCCTGCAAGACCTGCAGGCCCGCTTGGTTAAGCGCCGTTCGCGGTAACTCCGCAACCCCCATGCTGTCACTTTACGGGCTGTTAACCGCAATCCGGCAGGGAGATCCCAAGGGGTTCTTGCGAAGGGATCAGAAGGGCGTGCACGGCCCACGCGAATCATTTGGCAATCTGGGCAGCGGGATCGGTGGTGGCGGCTTTGTCCGCCAGGCCGCCCATCCCGGCTTTGGCACGCGCCGCGTGCCGGCGCCCCCGTGCCCGCAAATGCCTGCGTCTGTCCAATACCAGACGGACTGGCGGCGATCGTCCCATCCCGTGGCGCGTCGCTGGCTGGCCGCGTGCCTGCGCATGGAGCAGGCCGCCGCACGCTGGCTGCGCGTGCACGATCTTGCACAAGACATCGGCAGCCGCCACTGGCTGCATGGCGCGGCCACGTGCGCCACGCTGGCTGCCGCCGCGCTGGCGCTGTGGCCCAGTTTTTCCCCGCTTCAGGCTGCGCCGCTCCAGACACTGGACGATGGCACGGCCGATGAATTGGCCGCGCAAGGCATTCGCCCGCTGGCGCAAGGGGCTGGCAACGGCCGCCATTTTGCCGCCACGCCGCGCGTGGTGCACCTGGCAGCGGCGCCCGAACGCCCGAGCATCGCGATGACGGCCACATTGGGCGCGAACGACAGCCTGGCGCGGATGCTCCAGCGGTCCGGCCTCGCCGATAGCGATGCCGCGCAAGTGGCCGGGCTGATCACGCGTGCAATGCCGCCCGATCAGCTGGTTCCGGGCACGCGCTTTCAGATGACGCTGGGCGCCCACGCCAACCCGCTCGATTCGCGCCTGCTGGAAAAGTTGAGCGTGCGCGCCCGGTTCGACCTGGCGATCGACATCGTGCGCCAGGGTGGCGCCCTCGCGCTGCACCAGCGGGCGATCCCGGTGGAGACTGCACCCTTGCGGCTTTCCGGCATCGTCGGCAGCAGCCTCTATCGCTCGGCGCGCGCGGCCGGCGTCAGCCCGCAGGCAGTGCAGGACTATCTGCGCACGATCGACACGGTCCTGCCGTTCGAGGATATCGCCCCCAGCGACGAGTTCGATATCGTGGTTTCCTACAAGCGCGCGGCCGATGGCCAGGGCGAGATGGGTGACCTGCTCTATGCCGGCGTGCAACGCGCCGGGCAGCCGCGTGCGCAATTGCTGCGCTGGGGCAGCCAGGGCGAGTTCATGAGCCCCGAAGCGATGAAGGGCACGATGGAGGAGGCGGCATCCTCCGGCCTGTTGGCAGCGCCAGTGGAAGGGCACATCACATCAGGCTTTGGCCTGCGGCGCCATCCGATCCTCGGCTACGTGCGCATGCATGCCGGCATCGATTTCGGCGCCGCCTGGGGCGCGCCGATCCATGCGGTCAGCGATGGCACGGTCAGCTTTGCCGGCTGGCACGGCGGGCATGGCGAATATGTGCGGCTTGATCATGGCGGCGGCATTGGCACCGGTTATGGCCACATGAGCCGCATTGCCGTCTCGCCCGGCAGCCATGTCGTGCGCGGCCAGGTGATCGGCTATGTCGGCTCCACCGGGCTGTCGACCGGGCCGCACCTGCACTATGAACTCTATCGTGGCGGGCAGGTGGTCGATCCTTCGTCCATCAGCATGATCGCCCGCACGCGCAGCGTCGATCCGGCGCAACTGGCGGCCTATCGCGCCCGCCTGGCTGCGTTCATGGCACTGCGGCCGGGCGCGCCGCGCTGACCCCAGCACCGGTCCAAGCACCGGTCCAAGCACCGGTCGTTGCCGGCTGGTCGAACTGGCGCGAAGCCGTTGACGCCATTGGCTGCCCTCCATAGGAGCGGCAGCAGAAAGGCGGGACGGTTTCCTTGGGCAAGCGCAGATG
>Ga0207668_10002603_pt1 | contig 10548 bp, 11 predicted proteins | sample KBSS43metaG_FD_184323 | JGI IMG/M metagenome (GOLD analysis project Ga0207668, IMG submission 184323) | Switchgrass rhizosphere microbial communities from Kellogg Biological Station, Michigan, USA - KBS S4-3 metaG (SPAdes) (version 2) | ecosystem: Host-associated > Plants > Roots > Rhizosphere... | reverse complement strand
GGCGAGGTGGGCCGCCACCGTCTGATACCCCGGCAGGCTGCCGTTGTGCCCGATCCACCCGGCCAGGTCGAAGATGCCCAAGCCGTATCCGTCCTGGGGCGGTAGCGGTGGGGCGGTGACAGTGTCGAGCCGTTGCTTCTGCGTGTCGGGGTCGAGCAGTGTCCCATCGGCCAGCGCGTCGGCCCAGACGTGCATGTCGTCCAGCGTCGAGATCATCGCGCCGGCCGCCCACCCCCACGATGGGTTCCAGTCCGTCGCGACGGCCTCCTTGCCGTCCGCGCCCTCCGTGTAGCCCTGTGCGTGCGGCTCGGGAAACGCGTTGTCGTCGGGAAAGCTGGTGTGGCTCAACTTCAGTGGGTCGATGATGTACTCGCGTACGTAGTCGGCCAGGCTCTGGCCGGTGACCTTCTCGACCGTCATGCCCAACAGCACCGTGTTGGTGTTCGAGTACTCGAAGCCCTGTCCTGGTGGGAAGTCGTTGGGCTCGGAGAACGCGAAGTCAACCAGCTCGCGCGGCGTGAAGGGGCGGCGCGGATCGCCGTACAGGGCCAGCTGAAATGCCTCGACCGCGCTGTAGTTGTGCAGGCCGCTCTGCATCCTGGCCAGCTGACGCAGCGTGATCTGGCCGCCCTGAGGAACTCCGTCGACGTACGTGGAGATCGGATCGTCGAGCCCGACCTTGCCCTGGTCCACCAGCTGTAGCACCGCCGTCACCGTGAACGTCTTCGTCACACTGCCGATTCGGTGATAGAAGTCGGGCTTCATCGGAGCACCGGTGGTCTTGTCCGCGACGCCGAAGGCGCGGATGTACTGACCGTCCGGCCCCCAGATTCCGACGATGACGCCAGGCACGTTGGTCGCCTTCATCGTGTCGTTGATGGCGGTGTCGAGTCGTTGGGCGACGGCCGGGTCCATCTCGCGCACGGGCGCGGCCTCCGATGCGCTGGGAGAACCCGGCTCGCCCGCGCACGCACCGACGACGAGCGCCGCGGCGGCCACGGCCACCACCGCACGCCATCGGATCGTCAGCGTCATGGGGATCCCGTCATTGGAGTGGCGATGGACCCTCATTGTCGGGGGAGCACGGCGCCACGGGAAGGGATATGGCGTTAACTGTCCAAGTGACCGATTGGAGTGGGCGCGACTACGCAGAAGTCAGCGGGCTGCAGCGGACGATGATCAGCGAGGCGATGGCGACGCTCGCGTTCTCACCCGACGACTGGGTACTCGACATAGGTTGCGGCGATGGGTTTCTCACGCGAACGATCGCCGAGCTGGTGCCCGGAGGAGGAGCGGTGGGCGCCGACGCGTCGCGGCGCATGATCGCTGCGGCGCACACCTCGACCGTCGCGACCGGCTCCGGGCCGTGGTTCGTCGTCGCAGACGCCCGCTGGCTGCCCTTCACCCAGTGCTTCGACGCGGCAGTGTCGTTCAACGCGCTGCATTGGGTGCCCCAGCAGGCCGACGCATTGCGCCAACTCGCCGCGGTGGTCAAGCCGGGCGGGCGGGTGACGATTCAGATGGTGTGCGGCGGGCCGCGGCCCAGCCTCGAGTCCACCGCGATGTCCGTGTGCCGAAGTCCTTCGTGGGCAACCTGGTTCGACGGCTTCACCGCCCCGTTCGTGCACGTGGACCCGGATCGCTTCGGCGACCTGGTGGCATCGGCGGGCCTGGCCGTCGAGGACGTTGTCGTCGCCGACCGGGAATGGGACTTCGGCTCGCGAGACGTCTTCGAGCGCTGGTGCGCCGTCGGCTCGACGGCGTGGACGGACCGGCTGCCAGAGTCAGAGCGGTCCCGGTTCGTGTCCGACGAGGTCAGCGCCTACGAACCCATCGCCGGTCGAGCTGGCCTGTTCCGCTTCATGCAGCTGCGGGCGGTGGTGCGCCGATGAAGATCCGATTCGGCGTCGGCCTCGGCGCAGACAGCGGGCCCGACGAGTTGGGTGACCTCGTCGACCGACTCGAGCAGCTAGGCATCGACTCGCTCTGGTTGTCGGAGTTGGTCTATGCCAAGGCCGTCGACCCGATCGTCGGAATGGCCTACGCGCTGGCCCGCACCCAGCGGCTGAAGGTCGGGACCTCGGTGGTGGTGCTGCCGGGACGCCATCCCGTCCTCGTCGCCAAGCAGCTGGCGTCGCTGGCCGCGCTCGCGCCACGTCGCGTGCTCCCCGTATTCGGCCTTCGGTCGGCCATCGTGGCCGAACGCGAGCTCTTCCCGGTGCCGGACGGCAAGCGCGCGGCGGTGTTCGACGAGTCGCTTCGCCTGCTGAGGGCCAGCCTCGAAACGGACGGGGACTTCACGGGAGACTTCTTCACCGTGACGTCGGCCGGCGTGGCGCCCCGGCCCGCCAGGCCGCTCGACATCTGGCTCGGCGGTTCCGCGCCGGCCGCCTTCGAGCGCATCGGCCGTTTCGCCGACGGCTGGCTGGGCAGCTTCCTCACTCCCGCCGAAGCGCGACGTGGGCGGGAGGCGATCGAGCAGGCCGCCGCCGACGCGGGCCGCGAAATCGAGCCCGACCACTTCGGCATCAACCTCGCCGTGAGCGAGGGCGGGCTGACCGACGATCTGGTGGCCGCCGTCCAGCGTCGACGGCCCGACGTCGACGTAACCGAACTCGTGGCCGACGGTTGGGACGCGTTGCACCGCAAGATCGACGAGTACGTCGCCGCCGGACTGACCAAGTTCGTGGTGCGGCCCGCCGGATCGGCCGACCTCGCGACGTTCACGCAGCGGTTTGCCGCCGAACTGTTGCCAAGGGAGAACTGACGCCGCCCAACGCGGTGAACCGTTCGGCCCCCGCGGTCGTGTGACGGGTGTGTACTGGCGCAAAGTTCGAGCCGTCAGCCGCCGGTGCCGCACTACCCCGAGGGAGGCCCGCTCATGACACGTCACGGAGTTGGATCGAGGGCGACGTTCTTCGTCGCGATCGTTGCGGTACTCACCGCACTGGTGTGCATTGGTCCGCCCACCGCGGTCGCCGACGACCGCATGCAGTTCACCGGAACCACGCTCACAGGGGCGCCGTTCAACGGATCGAGCCTGGCTGGCAAACCCGCCGTGCTCTGGTTCTGGACGCCGTGGTGTCCCTTCTGCAACGCCGAGGCACCGGCCGTGGCGGCCGTCGCCGCTGCCAATCCCGGCGTGACGTTCGTCGGCGTGGCGGCCCGTTCCGACGTCGGCGCGATGCAGAACTTCGTCGACAAATACAACCTGAGGTTCACCAATCTCGACGACGCCGACGGCTCGATCTGGGCCAGATACAACGTGCCGTGGCAACCCGCCTACGTGTTCTATCGCGCGGACGGGTCGTCGACGTTCGTGAACAACCCGACTTCTGCCATGTCGCAACAGGAGCTGGCCGACCGAGTGGCCGCCCTCAGCGGGTAGGGCGACGCCCCGTGGGGTCGGACGTCATTGCGCTCGCCTTCGCCGCCGGCCTGGTCGCCGCGCTGAATCCGTGCGGGTTCGCCATGCTGCCCGCGTATCTGACCCTCGTCGTGCGGGACGAGGCGACCGGCAAGGTGTCCGCGGTTGGTCGCGCGCTGACCGCCACCGCGGCGATGGCGGTCGGCTTCGTCACCGTGTTCGGTGTCTTCGGACTACTCACGACGTCCGCCGCCAACACGCTGCAACGTCACCTGCCGTACGTAACGTTGGCGATCGGAGTGACGCTCGTCGCGCTCGGCGTGTGGTTGGCGTCCGGCCGCAAGGTGGTGTCGCCGATCCGAAATCCCTTGGCGGGCAGCACCCGTTGGGCACCGACGACTCGGCTCGGGTCGATGTTCCTGTATGGGCTCGGCTACGCGCTGGCGTCGCTGTCGTGCACGATCGGACCCTTCCTCGCCGTCACGGGGATCGGCGCCACCCAGTCCACGGGCGCGGCCTCCGCACTGCTCGCGTACGCAGGCGGGTTCACGTTGATCGTGGGGACCCTGTCACTGGCCGCTGCACTGGCGAGTTCTGCGTTGGTCGACCGGCTGCGGCGGATCGCGCCGCACCTCAACCGGATCAGCGGCGCCCTGCTCGTGGTCGTCGGTGCCTACGTGGGCTACTACGGGTGGTACGAACTCCGGCTGAGCTCACCCGTGGCCGAGCCCGAAGACCCGCTCATCGCCGGCGCCGCGCGGATTCAAGGCGCGCTGGCGGGCTGGGTTTACACCCACGGGGCCTTGCCGTGGTTGATCGCACTCGGGGTGATGACCGTTGCGGCGCTGGTGTGGGCACGCCAGGCTGCCAGGACGCGGAGGTGACCATCTTCGATCGTGCCCACCAGAGCGTTAGCAAATCGACGCTCAGCAGTTTCCCAGGAGGTTCAGCAACTCAGCACGAGGAGGTGGTTTGCGCGCACGCCAAGGGGGAATTACGGCTTGGTGACGCACGCCTGAGGAGCCCTGGATGGATTCGCTGTAGCGGTCAGAATTCGGGTAGTGTGCGTAAACTGCGCAGACGTACGGGGTCGGCTCTCCAGCCAGTGTGGAGCCTCAGTCCATCTCATAACCGAACGACAAAGGCTACGACTTGCCCGACACAACCAGCGACACACAGCAGCTGAAGCCGCACTTCGAGAACGTTCAGGCACACTACGACCTGTCCGACGAGTTCTTCCGGATCTTCCTGGATCCCACCCAGACCTATAGCTGCGCCTACTTCGAGCGCGACGACATGACGCTCGAAGAGGCCCAGCTCGCCAAGATCGATCTGTCACTCGGCAAGCTCGGGCTCGAGCCGGGCATGACCCTGCTCGACGTCGGCTGCGGCTGGGGCGCGACCCTGCACCGGGCACTCGAGAAATACGACGTCAACGTCGTCGGCCTCACGCTGAGCAAGAACCAGCAAGCCCACGTCGCGGAACTGTTCGCCAAGTCCGACAGCCCTCGGGAAAAGCGGGTGCTGCTGGAGGGCTGGGAGCAGTTCGACGAACCGGTGGACCGGATCGTGTCGATCGGCGCGTTCGAACACTTCGGTCGCGATCGCTGGGACGACTTCTTCAAATTCGCCTTCTCGGCGCTGCCGTCGGAAGGCGTGATGATGGTCCACACCATCATCAAGCCCAGCGGCGAGCAGATCGAGGCCCGGGGCCTGCCGCTGACCATGACGAAGCTCAAGTTCTTCAAGTTCATCATGGACGAGATCTTCCCCGGTGGTGAGCTGCCGTACGCGGCGAACATCGAGGACATTGCCCAAGAGGCCGGTTTCGAGGTCACCAAGATCCAGCCGCTCCGGCTGCACTACGCGCGCACGCTCGACATCTGGGCAGCGACCCTCGAAGCTCGCAAGGACGAAGCCCTCGCGGTCCAGTCCCAAGAGGTCTACGACCGGTACATGAAGTATCTGACCGGCTGCGCCGAACTCTTCCGCGACGGCTACACCGACATCGCTCAGTTCACCCTGAAGAAGGGCTGACCCGAGCGTCCAACCGAGCGCCCAAGTGAGCGGTCAGCAGGCGACGGGGTGCGTGTCGCAGTACGGGGTGGTGCCGGGGAAGCGGTAACGGTGGGTGGCGACCCAGCGGTACGCGAGCTCCTCAAGTGCCCCGATACCCGGAACCCGGTACACCAGCAGCGGCAACCGGGTACCCAACGCGGCGGACAGTGCGGCGTTCACCGCCTTGGCTCCGCCGAACACCGCTCCGGACGAGTCCAGCCACCATGCGGACTGGAGCAATCGCGTGGGGTCGACGCCGAGCCGTTCGGCCGCGTCCGCCTGCTGAAAGGGGCGGGTGTCGAGCGAACCCGTCCGATCCAGTCGCACCAGGAGGTTGCGCGCCCGGGTGCACATTCCGCACCCGCCGTCGAAGTACAGAACTCCGGTCATGACCTCATTGTCCTCCCGAAACCGGGGGCCGCCCCGGAGGCCCCATGACTCCACCCGCGGCATCCCTGCGCCTGGCCGCCATGCCCGCGAGCGCCTCGAACACGACGCGGTGCGCGGCGTTGACGGTTAGTTCGGCGTGATCGTAGGCGGGTGCCACCTCCACGACGTCCACTCCGGCGACGTCGTGCTCGTAGCAGAGTTGACGGACCATCCGCAGCAGGTCGACGCTCGTGATCCCACCCGGTTCCGGCGTTCCCGTGCCAGGTGCGTGAGCAGGGTCGAGCACGTCGATGTCGACCGACAGGTAGAGCTTGTCGGCCTTGGCCAGCGCCTCGCCGACGGCATCCGCCATCACGGCCTTGAAGCCCCGTTCCCAGATCTCCTGCATGGTGTGCCAGACCATGCCCTGCTCGAGCATCCACTCGAACGTGTCCTGCGGCGGCCAGTAGCCGCGCAAGCCGACCTGGACGAAGTGCGTACCCGGCACCGCGCCCGACTCGATGAGCCGACGCATGGGCGTGCCGTGGCTGGCCAGGTTCCCGTCGATGATGTCGGCGGTGTCGGCGTGGGCGTCGAAGTGGACGATGCCGACGTTGCCGTAGCCGTGCACGTCCGCCACCGCGGTCGCGGACGGCCACGTGATCGAGTGGTCGCCACCGAGCACGACGGGCACGATGCCGCGCGAGGCGACGGTCGCCACTCGTTCCTTGATGTTCTGGTGCGACACCTCCGTCTGCCCGTGCGGACAGAACGCGTCGCCGAAGTCGACTACTTCGAGCCAGTCGAAGATCTCAAGTCCGAGATCCATGTGGTAGGTCCCCGGCTCGTACGCGGTGGCCCGGATCGCCCGCGGGCCGAAGCGGGCGCCTGGGCGGTTGGTTGTCGCCACGTCGAACGGCGCGCCGACGATCGCCACGTCCGGCCGCCAGGAGTCGAGCTGTTCGGGTTCGGTCAGGAACGGTCGATGCCCGAAGGACACCATTCCCGAATACGGCAGATCGAGCTGCTCAGCCATACCTGGCGGAAGGTCACGCTGCGGACCGTGATCATGCTGGTGGCTCATGGACTGACAGTACCGTCGATCGTCCGGCCTTGACCCGCAACGGAAGTGAGTGCAGCGCGGAACGCATCGGGAAGCGCGCGCTTCGTCCAGTCCTCGGTCGACACGACGACGTACACGTTTCGCCCGCGCACCGCCGTCTGGTCGGTCCCGTCGTCGCCGCGGCGCAGTACCTCGAACCGCAGGGTGAAGCTGGTCGTCCCCGCCGCCTCGCACACGACCGCGACGCGGACCGCGTCCCGCCACCGCACCGACGCGACATAGTCGAGCTCCGCATGCACCACCTGAACGTCGAGCCGCCACGACACCAGCACCGGATACGGCAGCCCGATGTGGTCGAAGAAGGCGGTCGACGCCTCGTCGAACCAGGTGAGGTAGTGACCGTTGAACACGACGCCCTGCTGATCGATCTCGGCGTAGCGCGGCACGATCGGCAGTGCGAACGGTTCGCTCGCGAGTTGGGTCATGTCGGACACCTTAGGATCCTGTGCGTGAGCTCCCTAGAGCCCGGCTCGTCACGCGCACGACAACAGCCCGAGCAGACGAACGAGCGCAGGCTGACCGGCTGGCAGCGCGCGGTGCGCTGGGTGCTGTGGCTGACGTTCCTCGGCGTGGCGGTGTGGAAGTCGCAGAGCGTCTATTTCTCGGGACTGGAATGGCTCGCGCTCGCTGCGGCGATCGGGTTCAGCATCTGGTGCATGGCCAGGCCCCTCGGCGGACCGAAGGTCGAACTGACCAAACCCGCGCATCTGCTCGGCACGTTCACTTCTCGCACCAGTTGGGGCCTGCTGCTCCTTGGAATCGTGCTGACCATCGGCGGGGTCGGTGGTGCGGGCGCCGCGGGCTTCGACCTGGCGACGGGCCGCGCGACGTTCGGCGAGGTGATCCACGACATCGCGATCTTCATCGAGGGCTGGATCGTCGAGACGTTCACCCGCGGTGGCGTTGACGCAGAACTGGAGAAGACCCACGCCTACGCGCTCTTCCTACTGCTCATCCCCGGGCTGATCATGGTGTGGATCAATCTGGTTCCACTGCTCAAGCGGGGCACCGAGTTTCGCGTCGAGGCGGACGGCTCCGTGATGGTCCGACAGCGCGATAGCTGGGAACCGCTGCTCGAGTACCAGTACTCGTCGGTCACGGCCGACGGCACCACCATCGCGTTCACCCCACCGCCGGATGGCCCGCCAGCCATCACCCTGCCGCAGGCCCGAGTGTTCTGTCGGGAGAACGGCGCTCGCCTGAAATCCGAACTGAGCGCACAGTTCTTCACCGGGCTGCTGGCGGGGCGGGGCTTCGAGGTCGACGCGACCACCGGTGACGGCTTCACGGCCCGGCGGAAATAGCGTGGAACTCGTCACGATCGACGACATCCGCGCTGCGGCCGACCGCATCACAGGGTCGGTGGTGCGCACGCCGCTGCTGCCCGCGCCGTGGGCCGACCCGCAACATCCCGTGTGGATCAAACCGGAGAGCCTCCAGGTGATCGGCGCATTCAAGGTGCGCGGCGCGTTCAACGCGATCGGACGACTCGACGACGGCACCAGGGCGAGGGGAGTGGTCGCCTACTCGAGCGGCAATCACGCGCAGGCCGTCGCATATGCGGCGGCGAGGTTCGGTATCCCGGCCCACATCGTCATGCCCGAGGAGACGCCTGGGGTCAAGGTCGCGGCCACGCGCGCTCACGGTGCCGAAGTCGTGCTGTGCGCAGCTGGGCAGCGCGAGCGGGTCGCCGACGAGGTGGTGGCCAGGACCGGCGGCGTGCTGGTGCCGCCCTTCGACCATCCCGACGTCATTGCGGGACAAGGCACGATCGGTCTCGAGATCGCACACGACTTGCCCGACGTCGCCAACGTCCTCATCCCGGTCAGCGGTGGCGGACTGGCTTCGGGCATCGGCACGGCGATCAAGGCATTGTGTCCGCACGCAAGGGTTTACGGCGTCGAACCGGAGCTGGCGGCCGACGCCGCAGAGTCACTGCGCGTGGGACATCGCGTCGACTGGCCCATCGCCGATCGCAACCGCACCATCGCCGACGGCCTGCGGTCTCAGCCGTCCGAGCTCACGTTCGCGCATCTGCAACGGGTGCTCGACGAGCTGATTACGGTGTCCGAGAGCCAGATTCGCGATGCCGTGCGCGAGCTCGCGCTGAAGGCACGGCTGGTCGCCGAACCCAGCGGGGCGGTCACACTCGCGGCGTATCGGAACACGGCGCTTCCGCCGGGGCCGACGGTGCTGATCCTTTCCGGCGGCAACATCGAGCCAGCGTTGCTGCAGGAGATACTGAGCGGCTAGCGGATTCGGGCTACCACGCGAGCACCAGCGGGCAGGACACGTCGCATCCATCCCGCATCGCGTGCACCCAGGCGTCCTGTTCTGCGGCGGCCTTGAGGTGCCTGCGCCGGCCCGCCCAGCCGCACGAGCAGGAGGCCGTCGAACGGCCGAATCCGAGGTTGTGCACGGCCACGATGCCCCCGGTGTTGACTGGGACTGGTGCGTGAGCCCCAATGTCAAGCAGGGGTGCGGTAGCCATCATGGTGCTCCTTCGCCGTCCCGACCTCGTCGTCTGCTCAGAATCATCCCTCCGATATGAGTCGAAATCGGTTTACGACAGGTCACGAATCGGCCAAGGCCGGTTCGGCTAGTCCGCTTCCGCCGAGACTGCGGCGAGATCGTGTTTTGCGTCGTTTTCGTGATCTCACCGCAGTGTCGAAGAATCTTGAAAACTCTTCTGTCACTTCGGTTTCAGTGGTCACATTTGGCGGATTCTTGTCGGTGTTCGCACGTATGTTCGAAGTATGTCGGAGGCCGAAGTTCGCGAGGGACTCGCGATGATGCACGCCGGCCTCGCCAAGGTCGCCGCCGCTGGCATCGAAACCTTCACCAGTGCGCAACTGCTCGACTTCCTCGACGAACTCGAAACGCTGTCGTGCGAGTTGCCGCCCCAATGGCACCGCGGGCTGACCCGGCTGCAGACCGAGACCGGCCCCAGGGCGTTGGGCGCCAAGTCCTGGAACGAGGTGCTGCGCATCCGGTGGCGCATTTCCACCGCCGAAGCCGCCCGCCGGCTCGCCGAAGCCGCGGTACTGGGGCCACGCCAGACCCTGATCGGACAACCCCTGGCCCCGGTGCTGGCCGGCACCGCCGCCGCCCAAGCCGCGGGGCTGATCAACGCCGAACACGTCGACAAGATCCGCGACGCCATGACCCACATCCCTGGGTTCGTCGACGCCCCCACCCGCGACCAGATCGAAACCGACCTGGTCCGCCTCGCCGCCGGCGTCGGACCGGCCGAGCTGAAGAAGGCCGCCGATCAGCTGCTGTTCCTGCTCGATCAGGACGGACCCGAACCCGACGACGCTGAACGCGCCCGCAAACGCGGCCTCACCGTCGGCCCGCAGGGCCGCGACGGCCTGCGCCCCGTCACCGGGCATCTCACCCCCGAGGCGTGGGCGATCTATGAGGCCATCCTGGCCAAATGGGCCGCCCCGGGCATGTGCAACCCCGACGACCCCCACCCCTGTGTCAGTGGCACCCCGTCCCAGGCCCAGATCGACTCCGATCAGCGCACCCGCGCGCAACGCCAACACGACGCGCTCATCGCGGTCGGACGCAACGCGCTGGAAAGCGGTGAACTCGGCCAGCACAACGGGCTGCCCACCTCGATCATCAT
>Ga0207668_10002602_pt1 | contig 10558 bp, 8 predicted proteins | sample KBSS43metaG_FD_184323 | JGI IMG/M metagenome (GOLD analysis project Ga0207668, IMG submission 184323) | Switchgrass rhizosphere microbial communities from Kellogg Biological Station, Michigan, USA - KBS S4-3 metaG (SPAdes) (version 2) | ecosystem: Host-associated > Plants > Roots > Rhizosphere >... | reverse complement strand
GGCCGCGCGATGAGGCGGGGCACGCCGATGGGCTCGCCCGTCTCCTCGCAGTAGCCGTACGTGCCATCGTCGATCATGCGCAGCGACTTCTCGACCTTCTTGAGGAGCTTGCGCTCACGGTCGCGCGTGCGCAGCTCGAGCGTGTACTCCTCCTCGAGCGTCGCTCGATCCGACGGATCGGTGGTGATCTCGTTCTCGCGCAAGTGCTCGCCGGTGTCGTCGGCGTTGCGCAGGATCTGGTCGCGCACTTCCATGAGGCGCTTCTTGAAGAAAGCGAGCTGCGCCTCGTTCATGTAGTCCTTGTCGGGCGCCTTGAGGATTTCCTCTTCGGTCAGCTCCCGCGGTTTCTTCACGGCAGTTGCGGTCTTTGCAGCCATGTGTTTTTGGGCCAATTGCGTTTGGCCTTCCTGGTTTGTCGCTACGCTCGCGCTCAGTTTCCCGCGCAGTTGGCGCCCTGCACGGCTCGAACTCGCGGGTCGTCGGCGGAAAATTGGCTATTATAACTGGCCTTGCGCGTCACAAGCGATATCCCCGGCCCCCGGCCAGGAAGCCGCCGTGCCGGCCCGCGCGCTGCCGGACCGTCCACCAGAACCCCGGAAAAACAAGCATTTCCGATGACCGCCGCGGTCGAATCCCTCACGCTGACGCGGCCGGACGACTGGCATCTGCACCTTCGCGACGGCCCCGCGCTGCGCGCGGTGATCGGTGCATCCGCGCGCGTGTTCCGACGAGCAATCGTCATGCCCAACCTGCGGCCCCCGGTGACCACCGTCCTGGCCGCGGCGGCGTACCGGGAGCGCATCCTGGCGGCGCGTCCGGCCGGCAGCGATTTCGAGCCGCTGATGACGCTGTATCTGACCGACCGGACGTCCGCCGAGGAGATCGCGCGCGCCAGGGCGGCGGGCTTCGTCCATGCCGTCAAGTACTACCCTGCCGGCGCCACGACCCACTCCGACGCCGGCGTGACGGCGCTCGAGCACGCCTATCCGGCGATCGCGGCGATGGAGCGCCACGGCGTCGTGCTGTCGCTGCATGGCGAGGTGACCGATCCCGGCGTCGACGTGTTCGACCGCGAGCGGGTGTTCGTCGAGCGCCACCTCGCGAAGCTCGTGCGCGATTTCCCGGCGCTGAAAATCGTCGTCGAGCATCTGACGACCCTTGACGCCGCCGACTTTGTCCGCGCTGCGCCCGCCAACGTCGCCGCGACAATCACGCCGCAGCATCTGCGCTATTCGCGCAATGCGCTCTTCGCCGGCGGCCTGCGGCCGCACTGGTATTGCCTGCCGGTTCTGAAGCGCGAGACGCATCGCACGGCGCTGGTCGCCGCGGCCACGTCGGGCAGCCCGAAGTTCTTTCTCGGGACCGATTCGGCGCCGCATGCGCGCGGCGTCAAGGAAAGCGCGTGCTGCGGCGCCGGCTGCTACACGGCGCCGCTCGCGCTCGAGCTCTACGCCGAGGTGTTCGAAGACGCCGGCGCGCTCGAGCGCCTCGAAGGCTTCGCGAGCGTGCACGGTCCGGTCTTCTACGGCCTGCCGCGCAACGCCGGCACCGTGACGCTGACCCGTACGCCGTGGCAGGTGCCGGCCGATTATCCGTTCGGCGCCGAGCGCCTCGTGCCGTTGCGCGCCGGCGAAAACCTTCGCTGGCAACTGACGTAGACCGGGAACTCGCGTGCCGCCGATGCTATCCTAGCCCCGCGAAGCCAGCCAGACCGTCGCTGCCTCGACGCGCAAGCGAAGGGGGAGAGGAAAGTCCGGGCTCCACAGAGCAGGATGCCGGGTAACACCCGGCCGCCATAAATCGCCGCTCGCGCGGTGGGTGAAAGCGAGGAACAGGGCCACAGAGACGAGTCGCCCCGGTCGGGTCAAACCGAATCCGGAGCGGGTGAAACGCGGCAACCTCCATCCGGAGCAACACCAAGTAAGCGGACATCGACGCTGCTCGCGTAACGTCCGCGGGTAGGTGGCTCGAGCGCGCCGGCAACGACGCGCCTAGATGAATGACGGTCATAGCGGACTCCACGGACTCCGCCGTAACAGAACCCGGCTTATCGGCTGGCTTTGCCCTTATTCGGGATGGACCCGGAGACCGAGCCGGATCGCGACTGCGCGATCCGGCCGATTTCCGACTTTAGGCTGTCAACGCCTGTGCCGCATGTCGCGCAGGATCTCGCGCGCGGCGTTGCGGCCCGGCAATCCGGTGACGCCGCCGCCCGGATGCGCACCCGAGCCGCACAGGTAGAGGCCCTTCACCGGCATCCGGTAGTCGGCGTTGCCGAGCACGGGGCGCGCCGAGAACAATTGGTCGAGCGACAGCGCGCCGTGGAAGATGTCGCCGCCGACGAGGCCGAACTCGCGCTCGAGGTCGAGCGGCGTGAGCGCACGACGGCCCAGCACCGCCGCCTTGAAGTTCGGCGCGACGCGATCGACGGTGTCGATCATCAGGTCGGCGACGCGCTCGCGATGGTCGTCCCACGTCGTGCCGGGCTTCACCGTCGCGACGACCGGGTGCACGTGCTGGCAGAACAGGCTCGCGACGTGCCGTCCCGCGGGCGCGAGCGACGGATCGACCGTCGACGGAATCAGCACCTCGACGATGGGCGCCTTCGACCAGCCGTCGGTGCGTGCGTCGAAATACGCGCGCTCCATGTAGCCGAGCGACGGCGCGACGATGATGCCGCTCGAATGATGTGGCTGTGCGTCGCGTCCCGGGAGCGCGCGGAAATCGGGCAGCTCGGCGAGCGCGACGTTCATCCGGAACGTTCCGGAGCCGCATTTGTAGCCGGCGATGCGCGCGCGGAAATCGGCGTCCACATGCTCGGCGGGCACGAGCCGCTCGAACAACAGGCGCGGATTCACGTTGGCGACGACGCGCTTCGCCATGACGACATCGCCGTTCGCCAGCGCGACGCCGGCCGCGCGTCCGCGATCGACAATCACGCGCTCGACCGCCGCCCCGACGCGCAGATCGACGCCGCGCGCGCGGCATTCCGCCGCCATCGCCTGCGTGATCGCGCCCATTCCGCCGAGTGCGTGGCCCCATTGCCCGCGCGCGCCGTTGACTTCGCCGAACACGTGATGGAGCAGCACGTACGCCGACCCCGCCGCGTAGGGGCTCGCGAAATTGCCGACGACCGAATCGAAGCCGAACGCCGCCTTGATCGCTTCCGACTCGAACCAGCGGTCGAGCAGGTCGCCGGCGCTCTTGGTGAATAGATCGAGCAGGTCGCGCCGTTCGGCGAGCGACAGCGTTCGAAAGCCGCGCGAGAGCTTCCACGCCGCGAGCATCGCGCCGACGTCGCGGCGCCCGCCGCCGCGAATATTGGGCGGCGTCTGACGGAGCAGGAGCCGCAGCACGTCGGCAACGCGATTGAGCATCGCGTAGTACGCGGGCAGCCGCTCGGCGTCGCGCGCCGAATGCCGCGCGACCTCGGCCTGCGTCGCGGCGAGTCCCCCGCCCACTTTGAGGTACGTGTCGCCCGGCAGCGGCAGAAAGTTCGCGAACGGACGCTCGACGATCCGCAAGCCGTGCCGCGCGAGATTCAGCTCGGCGATCACCTGCGGATCGAGCAGGCTCACCGTGTAGCTCGCGGTGGAGTTGCGAAAGCCCGGATGGAACTCCTCGGTGACCGCCGCGCCACCGACGACGTTGCGGCGCTCGACGACGCACACCGAGCGTCCCTTCGCCGCGAGGTACGCTGCGCAGACGAGGCCGTTATGGCCGCCGCCGATGATGACGGCGTCGAACACGCGCGCGCTCAACGCCGTCGCGCCCTGCGCTATTCGTCGCCCAAACCGGCGGCGACGTTCGAAAACCCGCAGTCGACGTACGTGATCTCGCCGGTGATCGCCGACGACATCGACGAGAAGTAGAACGCGGCGACGTTGCCCACCTCGTCGATCGTGACGTTGCGTCGCAGCGGCGCGTTCTTCTCGACATAGCTCAGGATCTTCGAGAAGCCGCCGATGCCGGCCGCGGCGAGCGTCTTGATCGGTCCCGCCGAGATCGCGTTCACGCGCGTCCCTTCGGGACCGAGCGCGGCCGCCATGTACCGCACGTTCGCCTCGAGGCTCGCCTTGGCGAGTCCCATCACATTGTAGTTGGCGAGCGCGCGCACGGCGCCGAGATACGTCAGCGTCAGCAGCGACGCGTTGCGCCCGGCCGTCAGCGGTCGCGCGGCCCGCGCCATCGCGGCGAAGCTGTAGCTCGAGATCTCGTGCGCCGTCGTGAACGCGGCGCGGCTCACGCCCTCGAGGAAATCGCCGGCGAGCGCCTCGCGCGGCGCGAACGCGATCGAGTGCAGCAAGCCGTCGAGCGCGCCCCACTCGCCTTTGAGCGTGTCGAACGCCGCGGCGATCTGCTCATCCGACGCGACGTCGCACGCGATCAGCGGACACGGGCCGAACTCCGCGACGATCCTCGCCACGCGCTCCTTGAGCTCGTCGTTGACGTAGGTGAACGCCAGCGTGGCGCCTTCGCGCTGGCACGCCTTGGCCACGCCATACGCGATAGAGCGCGTCGACAGCACGCCGGTGATCAGGATCCTGCGATCAGAGAGCAGCCCCATCAGAAGATCAGCCAGGGCTGCGCCGGCTCGAACACGCCGCAGGCCGCGCGATTATTCGGAACGCCAGGCTCCGCATCGGTGACCTTGTTGCCCCAGTAGATGACGACGCTGCGGCCGGCGAGGCCGTTCTCGCCCGTCGTACGCACGCCGCGGATGAACGCCTGGCCTTCGGTGTTGCCATCCGGATTCCAGAACAGCGGGATCAGGTTGTACGGATCCATCCCCGGCGGTGCCCACGGCGGACCGGCGGAAAACCCGTTGGGCGACGAGCAGTTGCCGTCGCGGTTGAACGAGACGCGAAACTGGTTCGGGGGCAGGTTCGACCCCGACACGAGCAACGTGACGCCATCGCCGCGATCGATCACGCGGACCTTGCCGCTGGTCGCGGAGCCGATGCCGCGCAGCGGCGCTACGAGACCCAGCGGGGCCGGCGGGCTCGCCATGGTCCCCGGAGGAGATCCCGTCGACGTCGTGCCGCACGCGGCGACCGCGGCGAGGAAGACGAGCGAAACGAGAAGGCGGAGCATCGATCTCCAGCGAGGGACCGCGCGTCCATGCCGGTGCGCGGCCGTCATGATAGCGCAGCGCTGCGGCGCCCATGCGTCGACACGCTCTCGAAAACGACGACCCCGCCACGCGGGCGGGGTCGGAGACCGCGGGTGCGCTGCGTCAGGTCACGGCACGAACTGGTTCGCGCAATGTCCGGGCTGCGCAGGTGCGCCGGCAATTGTGCCGCCGCGCGGAACGCACTGGTTGGGCGGCAGGACCGCGCCCGATTCGACGTTGGCGACGAGCAGGTCGAACGCCTTCTGCGCGTGGGGCATCAAGAGCTCGAGCTGCGGGAACGTGTCCTGGTACGTCTCGATGTGATTGGCGTTTTGCACTTCGTAGAGCCGGTACGCGGGACGCTTCGGATCAGCGCCGCGCGCCGCGGCGTCGAGCGCGGCGTTCACCTTGCGCGCATATGCTCGGGCGTGGTGGTCGATCGGCAGCAACGAGTCCATCGTGCCGTGGACGGTAACCAGCGGCGCTCCGATCAGGCCCGTCGTCGCGAACGCCGCCATCTCGGCCCCGACGTTGGAGAACGAAAGCCGCTGGACGTAGTTGTACGTTCCCGTGCCGCTCACGTAGGTGTCGTACGTCGGGTCGAGGCGCTTCTGCCACTGGCACTGCGTCACTTCCCAGAACTGGTTCCAGTGGTTGAGCCAGAACGAGTTGGCGCCGGAGACTATGTCGGGCCCGTACCCCGCGGCGACGATGTTTTTCGCCGCGGTGCTCGCCGGATTGAAGCCCGACGCGACGTAGTCGGGGAAGTTGAGGAGCGACGGTGGCAGGTCGGTCAGCAGATTCGGCGCGTGCTCGTCGACGAACGTGCCTTCCCAGTCGACGCCGCCGTCGAAGAGCTTCGGCGCCTCTTCGAGCGCGCGGCGCACCTGGTAGCCGCCGTTCGACGTGCCGACCGCGTACGTGTAGCGCGGCCAGTTGCCGTACGCGCCCTTCACGCCGTCGCGCGCGACCTGCGCGGCCTTGATCATGTACTCGGCCCAGCGCGTGAAAGGCTGTCCCGCCTCGTTGTCGTAGAAACGCACGAACAGCGGCGACGCGGGGTTGAGGCGGCAGGCGAGCGGGTCGGCCGCCGTCGAGAACTGCAGGTTCAGCACGCCCTTGTTCTGCGACGCGTAGGCGTAGCCCTTCTGCACGACGTAGTCGCTCCACGCGAAATCGCCGTTGAATTCGCTGCGCGTTCCCGACGCGCCCGCGACGACGAGGCGCCCGTTCCAGTTGTCCGGCAGGCGGAGCAGGAAGCGCCCCTGCCCCGTCGGATCGTCGGCGAACCTTCCGTTGATCTGCACGCCAGGGACCACCACGGTGATCGGCGGCCGTTTCGCCGCGGAGGGCGCGATAACCGTGCGGTCGGTCTGCGGCGTGAACGCGAACGCGGGCAGGCCGGCGATCGAATTGTTCTGCGGCGTCGTGTTCGGATTGATCGTCGTTAGATCGGGGCTTTCGGTGCAGGTCGTGTCGCTGGTGAGCTGAGCCCCGATCTTTTTCATGATCTGGTCGCAGCGCGTGGCTGCGCCGGCGGACAGCGGAAGCGACAGCGCAATGGCCGCCGCCAACAGAGTGCGTGACAACATGATTTCTCTCCCGATGTGCTTGCTTGCGTCGAGGCCACGTGCGTCGTGGCGATTGAGCGGATCCGTCGCGTCGAACGCGCGACTTCGCGGCGGCAATGTACCAAATACGGTGCGCATTGTGATGAAAATTTCCGATCGCGCGCGCGATTTCCTCGGGTTGGCTTCGCGCCTCGTTACTTCGCACCAAAACGGACCGGATGTGTACTCCTCAATCGCGTGCAACGAGGGCATGTAGGCCACAGGAAATCGATTCCTTCCCCGCACGCTAGAATGTGCGGCGCCCGCGAATGCGCGGCGCGACCAAGCATGACCTCCTTGCCCTCCCAGATGACCCCGGAAGAAATCGTCCACGAGCTCGACAAGCATATCGTCGGGCAGGACGCTGCGAAGCGCGCGGTCGCGATCGCGCTGCGCAACCGCTGGCGCCGCCAGCAGGTCGCCGAGCCGCTGCGCCAGGAAATCACGCCGAAGAACATCCTTTTGATCGGGCCCACCGGAGTCGGCAAGACCGAGATCGCGCGGCGGTTGGCGCGGCTCGCCGACGCGCCGTTCGTGAAAGTCGAGGCGACGAAGTTCACCGAAGTGGGCTACGTCGGGCGCGACGTCGACACGATCATCCGCGACCTGGCCGAGGTGGCCGTGAAGCAGACGCGCGAGGCCGAGGCGCGCAAGGTGCGCGACCGCGCCGCCGACGCCGCCGAGGACCGCGTGCTCGACGTCCTGCTGCCGCCGGTGCGCGAGGTCAACTTCGAGGACATGCGCCCGGCCGATTCGGCGACGCGGCAGCGCTTTCGCAAGATGCTGCGCGAGGGGGCGCTCGACGACAAGGAGATCGAGATCGACATCGCGGCGATGCCGCAGCAGATGGAGATCATGGCGCCGCCGGGCATGGAAGAGCTGACGAGCCAGATCCAGGGGATGTTCGCCCAGATGGGCGGCGGGCGGCGCAAGCAGAAGAAGATGACGGTCGCCGAGGCGATGCGCCTCGTCACCGACGAGGAAGCGGCGAAGCTCATCAACGACGACGACATCAAGTCGAAGGCGCTCGCCTCCGCCGAGCAGAACGGGATCGTCTTCATCGACGAGATCGACAAGATCACGGCGCGATCGGACATGCAGGGCGCCGACGTCTCGCGCCAGGGCGTGCAGCGCGATCTCCTGCCGCTCGTCGAGGGCACGACGGTCACCACCAAGTACGGCATGGTCAAGACCGATCACGTGCTGTTCATCGCGTCCGGCGCGTTCCAGATGTCGAAGCCGTCGGACCTCATTCCCGAGCTGCAGGGCCGCCTGCCGATCCGCGTCGAGCTGAATTCGCTGTCGATCGACGACTTCGAGCGCATCCTCACTGCGACCGATGCGTGCCTCACCCGCCAGTACGAGGCGTTGCTCGGCACCGAGCAGGTGCATCTCGACTTTCGTGCCGACGGCATCCGGCGCCTCGCCGAGATCGCGCACGCGGTGAACGAGAAGCAGGAGAACATCGGTGCGCGCCGACTCTACACCGTCATGGAACGGCTGCTGGAGGATGTGTCGTTCCACGCGGCGCGCCGCACCGGCGAAACGATCTCGATCGACGCCGCGTTCGTCGACGCACGCCTCGCGGGCATTGCCGGCGACGACAACCTCGCGCGCTACATCCTGTAGCTTCGCCCTCCGATGCTCGAGCGCATCCTCGGCATCATCCTGCCGGTCTTTTCCGTCATCCTGCTGGGCTGGCTGTACGCGTGGCGCGTCAAGCCCGACATGTCGATGGTGAACCGGATCAGCATGAACGTGCTGGCGCCGGCGCTCATCTTCTCGGCGCTCGCGAGCAAGGAGTTCGACGTCGCCGCGAACTGGAAGCTGCTGCTGGGCAGCGTCGGCGTCGTCGTGGGCTCCGGCCTGATCGCGTGGCCGATCGCCCGGTTCATGAACGTCGACCCACGCACGCTCGTCCCGCCGGTGATGTTCAACAACTGCGGCAACATGGGGCTGCCGCTCGCCGCGCTCGCGTACGGCGCGGCGGGCTTCGGCCCGATGGTCGCGCTGTTCACGATCTCCAATCTTTTGCACTTCACGCTCGGCGTATGGATCATCAGCCACCGCGCAAAGTTCTCGAACCTGCTCCGCAATCCGATGGTGGGGTCGACAGTCGCCGGCTTCGCGTTCGCGCTCGTCCATCCGACGCTGCCGGAGTGGCTCACCGTCGCGATCAAGATGGTCGGCGACGCGCTGATCCCGATGATGCTGCTGTCGCTCGGCGCACGGCTCGCGGAAGTGCGCTGGGACGCAGTTCGCCTCGGCGTCGTCGGCGGCATCGCGTGCCCGGTCACCGGATTGCTGATGGCCCTGCTGCTCGCGCCGGCGCTCGGCCTCGACGCGACGCAACGGGGCCTCTTGATCCTGTTCGGCGCGTTGCCGCCCGCGGTGCTGAACTTCATGGTCGCGGAAGCGTTCCGCCAGGAGCCGCACAAGGTCGCCTCGATCGTGCTGATCGGCAACGTGCTGTCGGTGATCTTCGTGCCGGTCGGCCTCACGCTGGCGCTGCGCTGATGTCTATGCAGAACTCGCGCATTGACACGATCCTGTTCGACCTGGGCGGCGTGCTGGTCGAGCTCGCCGGCGTCGAGCAGATGCTCGCGTGGTCCCCGGGCGTGCCGGACACCAACGAGCTCTGGCGACGCTGGCTGCATTCGCCTGCCGTGCGGCGCTTCGAGACCGGCTCGAGCGCGCGCGATGCGTTCGCGGCGGAAATCGTCGACGAGTTCGCGCTGCCCGTCGGCACCGGCGAATTCCTCGACGCCTTCACTCGTTGGCCACGCGCGCTCTACCCCGGTGCAACCGCGCTGCTCGACGAGCTTAGGCCGCGCTTCCGGCTCGCTAGCGTGTCGAACACCAACGAGATCCACTGGCGGCGCTTTCGCGACGAATGGTCGCTGCCGGAACGTTTCGATCGCAACTTTCCGTCGTTCGACGTCGGGCGCCTCAAGCCGGACGCTGACTACTTTCACCACGTCCTCGACGCGCTCGGCGCGCGCGCCGGGACCGTGCTGTTCGTCGACGACAACGCGATCAACGTCGACGCGGCCGCGCGGCTCGGCATCACCGCGCGGCGCGTCGAGGGTCCGGACGGCGTGCGCGCCGCGCTGGCCGAGCTCGCGCTGCACCCCGAGGCGTCGCCATGAATCTCTATCGCATGCTGCAGGCGCGCGCGGCCGCCGGCACGCCGCTTCGCGTCGCGCTGATCGGCGCCGGCAAGTTCGGCGCGATGTACCTCGCGCAGGCGAAGCACACGCCCGGCATCCATATCGTCGGCGTCGCGGACCTCGCGCCCGAGCGTGCGCGCGCGGCGCTGGCGCGCACCGGATGGGCGGCCGAGCGCTACATCGCGCGCTCGACGGACGACGCCATGAGGCGCGGCAAGACGTACGTCACCGACGACGCGCTCGCGCTGATCGCCGCGTCCGAAGTGGAGATCGTCATCGACGCCACCGGCAGCCCGGCGGCGGGGATCGCGCACGCGCTAGCGTGCTGCGCGCAGGGCAAGCATGTCGTGATGGTCAACGTCGAAGCCGACGCGCTCGCCGGTCCGCTGCTCGCGCAACGCGCGCGCGAGACGGGCATCGTTTATTCGCTCGCCTACGGCGACCAGCCCGCGCTCATCTGCGAGATGGTCGACTGGTGCCGCGCCGCGGGCTTCGAGGTCGTCGCCGCCGGCAAGGGCACGAAGTACCTGCCGGTCTACCACGCGTCGACGCCCGCGACCGTATGGCCGCATTACGGCTTCAGCGCGGAGACGGTCGCCGCCGGCGACTTCAACGCGCAGATGTTCAACTCGTTCCTCGACGGCACGAAAAGCGCGATCGAGATG
>Ga0207668_10002599_pt1 | contig 10562 bp, 7 predicted proteins | sample KBSS43metaG_FD_184323 | JGI IMG/M metagenome (GOLD analysis project Ga0207668, IMG submission 184323) | Switchgrass rhizosphere microbial communities from Kellogg Biological Station, Michigan, USA - KBS S4-3 metaG (SPAdes) (version 2) | ecosystem: Host-associated > Plants > Roots > Rhizosphere >... | reverse complement strand
ATGCTGGCGACGCTGTGGTTGGCGGTACGGTCCTGGCGGCTCGTCGCCGCGATCGTAGTGACGATCCTCTTCGGCCTGGTGGCGACCAGCGCGCTCGGTCTCGTCACGATCGGCCGGTTCAACTTGATCTCGGTGGCGTTCATCCCGCTGTTCGTCGGCCTCGGCATCGACTTCGGCATCCAGATCTGCGTCCGCTACAATGCCGAGCGGGCCGAGGGCGCTACGCCAGAGGCGGCGCTCCGCCGGGGCACCGCCGCGCTCGCCGGGGCGCTGACCCTCGCCGCCGGCGCGATCTTCCTCGGCTTCGGCGCGTTCCTGCCGACCGCCTATATCGGCATCGCCGAGCTGGGGGTGATCGCCGGCTTGGGCATGGTCGTCGCTCTGGCAGCGAGCCTGACCCTGCTGCCGGCTCTGGTGCTGGTGCTGAAGCCCGGCGCGCCGCGTCACGATGTCGGCCTGCCCGGCCTTGCCGCCACCGGCCGGCTGCTGGAGCGGCGGCGCGGCGCGGTGCTGGCGGCGTTCGTGGCGATGCTGCTGGCCAGCATCGCGGTCCTCCCCTGGGTGGACTTCGACTTCAACCCGCTCCACCTGCGCGATCCGGCGGCGCCGGCGATGGCGACGCTCGCCGACCTTACCGGCGACCCTGACCGGACCCCCAACACGATCGATGTCCTTGCGCCCGACCGCGCCGCGGCGGCGGCGCTGGCGCGCCGGCTCGCCGCCCTGCCGGAGGTGAAGCAGGTGGTGTCGCTCGACAGCTTCGTGCCCGCGGATCAGGCGCCCAAGCTCGCCGCGATCCAGGATGCGGCTTTGCTCCTCGATGTCGCGATCAACCCGTTCGATCTCGCGCCGCCGCCCAGCGATGCCGAGACGGTCGCGGCGCTGCGCGCGGTCGCCGCCCGGCTCGGCGGCGCCGCCGGCCGCGATGCACAACGCCTGGCGACCACCCTCACCCAGCTTGCCGCGGCGACGCCGGCGCAGCGCCGCGCGGTCGAGGCGATGCTGACCCAGCCGCTCGCCACGATGCTCGAGCAGGTCCGGCTGGTGCTTCAGGCCGGGCCGGTCACCGCCACCGACCTTCCAGCGGACATGGTGCGCGACTGGGTGACCCGCGACGGCCGCGTCCGGCTGCAGGTGTTCCCGCGAGGCAACGGCAACGACAACCGCGTGATCCGCCGCTTCCGCGACGCCGTAGCCGGGGTCACCCCGGCGATCTCCGGCCTGCCGGTGGCGACGCAGGCGGCGGCGTCGACCGTCGCCGGCGCCTTCGTCCAGGCCGGCGCGATCGCCTTCGGGCTGGTCAGCCTGCTGCTGGTCGTCGTGCTGCGCAATCTTCGCGAGGTCGCCTTCACCCTCGCGCCGGTCATCCTGTCGATCTTCCTGACGCTCGGCAGCTGCGTGCTGATCGGGCAACCGATCAACTTCGCCAACATCATCGCCTTCCCGCTACTCTTCGGGGTGGGCGTCGCCTTTCACATCTACTTCGTGATGGCCTGGCGCGACGGCGCCCGCGACCTGCTGCAATCCAGCCTCGCCCGTGCCGTGCTGTTCAGCGCGCTTGCCACTGGTACCGCCTTCGGCAGCCTCTGGCTCTCCCACCATCCCGGCACCGCCGGGATGGGCAAGATCCTCATGATCTCGCTGATCTGGACGCTGATCTGTGCGCTGATCTTCGAGCCCGCTTTGCTCGGTCCCGCCCGGCGGCGGCACGACTGAGTCCGCGGCCGGGTCGGCCATCGGATCGGAGAACTCGTCGAGATTGTCGGCCGACTTCTTCCTGTGGAGCGCCGCCACTTCGGCGGTCCGGCTCTGCAGGTAAACCGACCGCAGGGTCGCGTAGGGATCGAGTGCGCTGTCGTAGAGCGCCTTGAGCTCGCTGTCGGATTCGACGCGCTGGTCCAGTCCGGTGACCACCGCCTTGCCGATCCGATAATCGGTCCGGTTGAACGGCGACCCGACCGCCGTCGGCAGCAGCAGCCCATCCGGGATGCCACCGACGAAATCGCGCACCGTGCTCGGACCGACGAAGGGCAGGAACAGGTAAGCGCTGCTGCGGATGCCGTAGAAGGCCAGCGTGTTGCCGAAGCTGTTGCCGTGATGCGGCAGGCCGACATCCCTGCGCTTGGCGATGTCGAACAGGCCAGCGACGCCGACCGTCGAGTTGATGCCGAAGCGGACAAGCGTCTTGATCGCCTTGCCGATCTTGAACTGGAGGAGGTCGTTGGCGAAGACCACCGGCTCGTTGAGGTTGCTGAACGCGTTGCGCAGCCCGGCGCGCAGCGGCTTCGGCACGACCGTCTTGTACCCCATCGCCGCCGGGCGGACGACAGCCTTGTCGAGTGAGGTGAAGACGCCGAACATCGCCCGGTTGAAGCCTTCGAGCGGATCGCCCTCGGCATGGCGGAGACGACGGGTGCTCGTCGATTCGGGTGGAGCTGGCGCCAGTGCCGGGTCGGCCAGCGGATCGGCGAGCTCCAGCGGGTTGTCGGCCGGCGGTGCCGATTGGCTTGCCTCACCCCTCGCCCCTGCGGCGGCAGGGGCCGATGTCTCGTCTGACTGCCGTTGTCCGCTCAAGCTGGAAGAGTGATAGGCCCCTGCCTCCGAAGGGGCGACAGAAGTGGTTGCGAGAGGCACCTGTGTGATCGGCGACGCTGGTGGCGCTCCGGTCGCAAGCAGCGCGGCGGTGACGATCGCCGCGCTCACCCGGCGCTCTTGGTGGCGAGCGCGTCGAGATGGGCGATCAGCGCCTTGGCCCCGCCCTTGGCCAGCACGCCGGCGAAGTCCGCGCGACGGGTGGCGATCTGGCTGATCGCGTTGCGATAGAACACGTCGATGATCTTCCACGCGCCACCGTTCTGGCGGAGGCGGTAGCTGAGCGTCTCACCGGTCTTGCCGGGGATGTTGAGCGTGGTCCGCACCAGTCGGTCCCCGCCGCGCGTCTGCACCTTCGGGTCGAGGGTGAAGCTCTCGCCCGACCAGCCGTCGAAATTGCGCGCATACTGGCCGATGGTCATGCGGCGGAAGGCGGCGATCAGCGCCTGCTGGTCGGCGGGTGCGATCCCCGTCCAACTCGGCCCGATGGCGAGCCGGGTCATCAGCGGCAGGTCGAAGGCGCGGTCGACCACCGGGCCGATTGCTGCGCTGCGGCTGGCGACACTGCCGCCGGCCTTCATGATCGAGAGGAGGCCGTCGTCGAGCGCCGCGACCGGCACCGCCGCCGGGTCGGCAGCTTCCGCCGAAAGTGGGACGGCAACCGCCACGATGCAGAGGGCGGGGGTGAAAAGACGCGCGAATCCGATGGTCATGACAACCGTTCTGCTGGGCTGGACCTGTATAGGCGGTGACCGCTGGCTGCGCCACTGCAGGGCCGTGCGGGGACAGGGCGGCTTTGCGACGCACTGCGACATTCGGGCTTCCGCAACAGAACAGCAAAGCTTACTAGGCAGACAGACAGGGGCGTCTCGCGAAACGGAATCGCATGACAGAGTCGACCGAAGCTGCGCAGGCACCTCTCGCCATACTGCTCGCCAATCCACGCGGCTTCTGCGCCGGGGTGATCCGCGCCATCGACATCGTCGAGCGCGCGCTGGATCGCTATGGCGCGCCGGTTTACGTCCGCCACGAGATCGTCCACAACCGCCATGTTGTCGACCGGCTCCGCGGCAAGGGCGCGGTGTTCGTCGAGGAGCTCGACGAGATTCCGAGCGGCATGCCGGCCATCTTCAGCGCGCATGGCGTTGCCCGCTCGGTGCAGGCCGATGCCGACGCGCGTGGCCTGCCGGTGCTCGACGCGACCTGCCCGCTGGTCACCAAGGTTCATGTTCAGGGCCGTCGCTATGTGAAGAGCGGCCGGGCGCTGGTGCTGATCGGCCATGCCGGCCATGCCGAGGTGGTCGGCACGATGGGCCAGATCGACGCGCCGATCCACCTTGTCTCGACGGTCGAGGATGTCGCCGGCCTGTCGCTCGATCCCGCGACGCCGATCGCCTATGTCACCCAGACCACGCTCAGCGTCGACGATACCCGCCATGTCATCGCCGCCCTCCAGGCGCGCTTCGCCGACGTGGTCGGGCCGGACATCGCCGACATCTGTTACGCCACGCAGAACCGCCAGACCGCGGTGCGTGACCTCGCGACGCGCAGCGACCTGTTGATCGTGGTCGGCGCGCGAAACAGCTCCAATTCCAGCCGCCTGCGTGAGATCGGTGCCGAGATCGGCGTGCCGAGCTACCTGGTCGACGACGGCTTCGGCGTCGATCCCGCCTGGTTCGAAGGGGTCGGGACGGTCGGCGTCACCGCCGGCGCCTCGGCGCCCGAGGACCTCGTCGAAAGCGTCATCGCCGCGATCCGGGCGGTGCGTCCGGCGACGGTGTCGCAGCTCGACGGCGTCGAAGAGAATGTCGAATTCGGTCTGCCGGCGGCCTTGCGCCGTCCGGTCGCGATGGGCCAGGAGAGCGCACGATGACCCTGCCGCTTTCCCAGGTCGCCCGCATCGGCGCCTATACCCTGCGCAAGCACATCGCCGGCGGCAAGTACCCGCTGGTGCTGATGCTGGAGCCGCTGCTCCGCTGCAACCTCGCCTGCAAGGGTTGCGGCAAGATCGACTATCCGGATCTGATCCTCAACCAGCGGCTCAGCTTCGAGCAATGCATGGCGGCGATCGACGAATGCGGCGCGCCGGCGGTCTCGATCGCCGGGGGCGAGCCGCTGCTCCATCGGGACATGCCGCGGATCGTCGCGGGCTATGTCGCGCGCAAGAAGTTCGTCATCCTGTGCACCAACGCGCTGCTGCTTCGCAAGAGGATCGACGACTACACGCCGTCGCCCTTTTTCACCTGGTCGATCCACCTCGATGGCGATCGCCAGATGCACGACGCGGCGGTGTCGCAGGACGGCACCTACGACGTCGCCTGCGAGGCGATCGAGCTGGCGCGCTCCAAAGGCTTCCGCGTCCAGATCAACTGCACGGTGTTCGACGGAGCCGACCCGGCACGCCTCGCCGCTTTCTTCGACCAGATGGAGGCGCTCGGCGTCGAGATCACGATCTCGCCGGGCTATGCCTATGAGCGCGCGCCCGACCAGCAGCACTTCCTCAACCGTGAGCGCACCCGCCGCTTCTTCCGCGACGTGTTCAGCCGGGGCCGGGGCGGCAAGGCGTGGACCTTCACCAACTCGCCGCTGTTCCTCGACTTCCTCGCCGGGAACCAGACGTACGAGTGTACGCCGTGGTCGATGCCGCTGCGCACCGTCTTCGGTTGGCAGAAGCCCTGCTACCTGGTCGGCGAAGGCTATGTCGACAGCTTCCAGGAGCTGATGGAAGGCACTGACTGGGAAAAATACGGCGTCGGCAAGTACGAGAAATGCTCGAACTGCATGACCCATTGCGGATTCGAGGGCACCGCCGTCACCGATACGCTGCGCAACCCGCTCAAGATGATGCGGGTCGGCCGCAAGGGCGTGCGCACCGAGGGTCCGATGGCACCCGATGTCGACCTGTCACAGGCGCGCCCCGCCGAGGACGTGCATTCGCGCCATGTCGAGCGCGAACTGGACCGGATCCGTCTGACCGCGCCCGGCAAGCGGGTGCAGCGGGTCGACTGACGACGGCCCGCCTCGTCGGGGTGCGGGCGGGCTCGATCTTCAGCGCATCGCCGCGACCAGATCGTCCAGCGAGGCGACGGCGAAGGTCGTCATGTCGTCGGCAAGGCCATAGGGCAGGAGAAGGGTGCGCCCGCGCACAAGCCCGCCGCACGAATAGACCACGTTCGGCACGTACCCGTCCCAGGTCTGCTCGTCCGGCTGGACAAGCGGCTCGCGCAGGCGACCGAGCACCTTGGTCGGATCGTCGCGGTCGAGCAGCGCCGCGCCGATCGCGTAGCTGCGCACCACTCCGACCCCGTGGGTAAGCACGAGCCAGCCTTCGTCGATCTCTATCGGCGAGCCGCAATTGCCGATCTGCATGTATTCCCAAGGCTGTTGTGGCGTCAGGATCTTCTCGCCCCCCTCCCATTGGGTGAGCTCGTCCGAGCGCGAGAACCAGAGATTCTCGTTGTCATGGCGGAACAGCGCGGCGAAGCGGCCGCCGATCCGGCGCGGGAACAGTGCCATCCCCTTGCCGGAGGACACCGGGCCGTCGATGGGGTGCATACGGAAGACGCGGAAGTCGTCGGTCTGGAGGATTTCCTGCCGGATTCCTTCGGTCCCGACCGCGGTATAGGTGCCGAGATAGGTGCGGTTGCCGTTGTCCTCATGAAAATCGACGAGGCGGAGATCCTCGATGCCCCGGCTCTGGCTTTCAAGGACCGGGAACAGGACCGTCTCAGACAGGTCCTGCGCCGCCTCGCAGTTGACCTGGACCAGCGCTTCGGACTGGACCCTCCGCGCAATTTCCGGATCGGGTCTCTCGATCACCGGCGGCACCGCATGACGGTTCGGCTGGTCGATGACGAGGTCGTCGTCTTTCGGTCCCCAGGTGCCCGTGCGGAAGGTGACCGATGACAGGTGGCCCTCGCCGATGCCGCGCAGCGACAGCACGAAGCGGACGGCACCCTCCGCCTGGCCTTGCTGGTCTTGATGCGCGACGATGCTGGGGTTGAACAGCGCGGCCGCCTCGAACGAGTATTCCGCGCTGAAGAAGGCGCCGAGCAGCATCTGCCGCGATCTGCTCAAATCGTCGGTGAGATCGAGCGGCTGGCGCAACTCCTTGAAGCGGCGCATCAGGAACTGCGGAATGTCGCCGTGGCGCTGGCCCAGATTGGCGACCACTGTCTTCAGGACGCGTTCGACGTCTTCGTCAGACATCGCCGTGACGCGGTCTACAACCCGGTCGCCGCGTGGTTTGCCCTCGACACGGAACGGCGCGGGGTCCTCGGGAAGGAAAGGGCGAATGACGGTGCGTTTTGGATCGGGATAGAGGGTCGGCTTGAGGTGTCTGACGAAATCGACTGCCATGGGACCTCCGTGACGCGAACCGGACGGGCGCCGCGCTCAGCGCACAGACGCGCGAGGCGCGATGAGGTTCTCCGTCCGCAACGCTTTGCCGCAAAGCTTGCGGGCGATGAGGCGGCTTAAAGTCCCTTGCCCGCGATACGCGCCACTTCGCGCGCGACTGCGGCCTCGACGATCGTCGGCAGGCGCTCGTCGAGCCAGGCCTTCAACATCGGCCGCAGCATTTCGCGGACGAGGCCTTCGAGCGTGTTGTCCTGTCCCCCGGCGACGACCAGCGAGGAAAGGGTCGCGAGCGCCAGCCGGCTGGCATCGGCAGTGCTGTCTGAGACCAGGGCAGGCCCAGCGATCGGGCGAGGGACAGCGGGGCTGCTGCCGACAGGGTCGGTGAGCTCCAGCGGCTCGAGATCGACGCCAGGCTGGTTCGGCGCCGGCGGAGCAGAGGCAGGGGGGCGGGGCGGCGGCGGAGCGGCTGCGCTGGCCGGGAGCGGCGGCGCGATCTCCCCATCCTCGCCGTCGAACTCCAGCCCGTCATCCCCGCCCTTGGTGGCATCCTCCTCGGCGATGATGCGGCGGATCGAGGCGAGGATATCGTCCATCGAGGGCGTGCTGGTGGTGTCGGTCATGATCGCCGGACTATCGACTAGTTGGCTATGCGAGTCACCCCGTCCTGACTGATCGGCGGCGCGACGCCGACGGTGCGGGTCGCCACGGGTGCCGGCTTCGGGCCGTCGTTCCAATCGGTCAGGCCGCGCTTCATCCGATGATAGCTGACACCAGGATCGTAGAGAGGGCCGCCGTCGAGGCCGAGATCCGCCGCCTGGGCGCGGCCCATCGCTGCCAGCAGCGCGAAGCCGGCGACATAGGCGTCGCGCCGCGCACGGACGAGGGTCACGCGCGCGTTGAGCAGTTCCTGCTCGGCATTGAGCACATCGAGGATGTTGCGCGCGCCGACGGTCTGTTCCGCCCGCGTGCCTTCCAGCGCCAGTTCGTTGGCCGAGACCGCGGTTTCGGAGGATTTGATGACCTCCAGGGCCGCCTGGTAGCGGGAGAAGGCGGTGCGCGCGTCGGCGACGATGCCGCGCTCGACCTCGGTCACCTGTTCGATCGCCTGGCTCTTGCGAGCGCGGGCCTGGCGGACGCGAGCCGCCGGTTCGCCGCCCTGGTAGAGTGGCAGGGTCGCCTGCAGGCCGATCGTCGCGGTCTTGTCGGTCTGACTCAGTCCAGCGCCGCCAGCGCCGAGCGCGCCGCTCGCCAAGGTGCCGCGATAGTCGGTGTAGTCGCCGGTGGCGAAGGCCGACAGCCTGGGCAGGCGCTGCGCGCGCGCGGTGCCGATGTCGTAATCGGCGGCTCGGCTGGCTTGCTTGGCGGCCTCCAGGTCCGGGTTGTCGACGACGGCGACGTCGACCGCTTCCTCGGAGGTGGCGGGCAGTGCCGGCAGCGGCGGCGGCGGTTGCAGGTTGTCGGGATAATTGCCGACGATCCGCGTATAGTTTTCGCGGCTGGCATCGAGATTGGCCTTGGCGCCCTGCAAGTCGCTGCGCGCGACAGCGAGGCGCGCCTCCGACTGGGCCACGTCGGTGCGGGTGACGTCGCCGACCTCGAAGCGGTCGCGCGTCGCCTGAAGGTTCGATTCGAGGACGCGGACATTGCCGGCGTTGAGGTCGACCGTCGCAGTGTCGCGGATGACGTCCATATAGGCGGCGACCGTGTCGGTGAACACGCTCGCCTCGGTCCCCTCCAGGCTGGCCCGACCGGACAGCACCCGCGCCTCGGCGGCGTTGGTCGCGTTGCGCACCGCGCCGCCCTGGAAGATCGGCACGTTGAGCGTCGCGGCTCCTCCCACCGAACGCCGCGGCGCCGAGGGATTGTTGATCGAGCGGCGGACGAACTCGTTGTAACTGCCGGTCACGCCCAGATTGGCGCGGCCCCCGGCGCGGGCGATCGCGACGTCCTCGTCGCTCACGCGCAGGCCGGCCCGCGCGCCCGTCAGGGTCGGATTGGTCTTGTAAGCGGCGGCGAAGGCGTCGCGCAGCGTCTCGGCGGATGCGGGGCTGCCGATCGACAGCGCTGCGGCACACGACGCCGCCAGAAGGATCCCCCGCATCGCGCTATCGTGCTCCGTTCAGAACGTGAAGCCGGTGGGCAAGGCGAAGCCGGGCAGCGAAACCGCCTCGGCATCCGCGAAGGCGCGCAGGCCGAAGCTGCTGCCGACCTTGCGGCCGACGACCAGCCGGGTCACCGCGCCCTCGGTGACCGCGGCAGCGAGGCGACCGCCCTCGGCCAGCTGGCCGATGATCGCGGCGGGCACATGCTCGACAGCGCCGTCGATCAGGATCGCGTCATAGGGCGCGCCGGGCATGTAGCCCTCGGCAAGCGGCCCTTCGACCAGACGGATGCGGCCATCGACATCGGTGGCGGCATGGGCGAGGGCAAGGAGGGCCGGGTCCTCCTCCAAAGCGACGACATCGGCGGTAAGGCGGGCGAGGACCGCGGCGGCATAGCCGCTAGCGGCGCCGACGACGAGCGTGCGGTCGCCGGCGCGCGCCTCCAGCGCGATGATCAGTCGCGCCGTCGCCATCGGCAGGTTGAGCGCGCGCGCGGTGGTGAGCTGCACCGCGCGGTCGATATAGGCGACCGCCTTGCGATCATCCGGCACGAAGCGCTCGCGCGGGACCGCCGAGATCGCCGCGATGACCCGCGGATCGTTCACCTCGTTGGTGCGGAGCTGGCTGGCGACCATCGCCTGCCGCATCGCGTCGAATGTCTGGTCGGTCATGCGGACTCCCGTCGCATAAGTGAGTTACTAAAGCAACACACTTGTGTCGCGTGGACGTCTTAGCGCGTGCGGCGCGGCGGCGCCAATCGATCCTGCGAGTCGCGCCCTTTCGACGCGTGGATTCGCGGTTTCGTCGCACCGCGCGGCGACGGTAACGACGAAACTTGCCATCCCTGCGGGATCCGCGATGATGCGGTGCAGCGAAACCGCGAAGGGAGGCCCTGGGTGCCGGATACCGACGTTCTCGACCTGGTCGAGGCAGACCTGCCGAAGATGAAGAAGCGCGGCATGCGCGAGTTTGCGCGCGCCGAGATCGTCGCCGACGTCGGCCCCCTGCACAGCTATCTCAAAAGCTTCGCGATCCACGTCCGCAACCCCGAGTCGCTGCGCCAGGTGCTTAAGACCAAGTCCGGCCGCGGCATCCGCCTCGAACCGCCGGTGATCTACGACGATTTCCTCAAGAGCATCTATTACTTCGGCGCCTATTCCTACTTCGGCGCCGCCTGCCGCAGCCATTTCCTGGACCATGTCGGCCGGTTCTGCTCGATCGGGCGGGACGTCCGTCTCGGGCCGACGATGCACACGATGACCTCGATCTCGATGAACCAGTTCTTCGGCGCGCGCGAGGGCACGATCGTCCGCACGCCCGAGGCGATCGCCTTCCGCATGGAGAATGCCGCGATGTTCGACCGGCTGAGCGACGCCGGATCGCGCTACCGCAAGTCACTCGGGCCGACGCGGGTCGGCAACGACGTCTGGATCGGCGACAATGCCAGCATCATGGCGGGTGTCACCCTGGGCCATGGCTGCGTCGTCGGCACCGGTGCGGTGGTAACCA
>Ga0207668_10002594_pt1 | contig 10567 bp, 11 predicted proteins | sample KBSS43metaG_FD_184323 | JGI IMG/M metagenome (GOLD analysis project Ga0207668, IMG submission 184323) | Switchgrass rhizosphere microbial communities from Kellogg Biological Station, Michigan, USA - KBS S4-3 metaG (SPAdes) (version 2) | ecosystem: Host-associated > Plants > Roots > Rhizosphere... | reverse complement strand
ACGGCCTGCCCGAAGCGCGCGCCCGCATCGCGGCCGAAGCGCTCTGCCACGGCGATCTGACCGGTTCGCCCGAAACAGGGGTCGCCGAACTGACCCGCGTCCACCTGCCGTTGCTGCGGAACGGGCTCGTCGTGCCACACGCCGCGCCGCTGATGATCGCCGACCGCGGCGCCGCCGCGTTGATCGACTACCGCCGCGCGCCGGGACTCTGGGCCGTCGGCGACGCGATGGACCGGGCGGTGACGCGGGCCGGCCGCTTCGGCGTCGGGCTCGTGTCGCTGCGCGGCATCGGGCCGTTCGGCCGCGCCGGGCACCACGCCGCGCGCGCCCTGCCCCACGCGATGATCGGGCTGGTGCTCGCCGCCGGCGGCGAGCCGGGCGGGCCGGTGAACCCGCTGGGCATGGCGGCGCCGGGCGGCGCGTACCCCGAGTTCATCTTCGACCTGGACCGCCCCGGCTCCGAAGCCGCCGGGCTGACGCTGCTGGTCGAGGTCCTCGCCGGAGTGCTCTCCGGCGTCGCCGACCACGACCACGACACCGGCCTGCTGGTGCTGGCGATCGCGCCGACGACGTTGCGCAGCGCCGACGGCTTCTACCGCGCGGCGAGCGCGCTGTTCGGCAGCATGCTCGGCTGGCAGGACGGCACGCCGATCCGCTACCCGGGCTGGCGCGAGGCCCAGCACCTGGAGCAGTGCCGGGCGCTGGGCGTGCCACTGGCCGGGCCGGTGCGCCGCGAGCTGGACGCCCTCGCCGCCTCGATCGGCCTGCCCCCGCTGACCAGCGTCGGCTAGTGGACCAGGACGACCTTGCCGCGGTCGGGGCCGACCGCGACGACGTCGCCGTCGGTCAGCTGGCGGCCTCGGCGGGTCTCCACCTCGCCGTTGACGGTGACCTCCTCCGCGTCGATCAGGTCCTTCGCGTGGGAGCCGTCTTCGGCGAGGCCGGCCAGCTTGAGGAACTGGCCGAGCCGGATCGGCTCGCCGGTGATGGGTACGTCGACGGGGTCGCTCATACCCGCATCATGCCGCCTCAGGTGCGGGCGGTCGTCTGCCGGTAGAGCGCCAGGACGTCCTTGTCGAAGTAGCTCGAGTACGACGTGTCCGGGTCGTCGCCGCCGTACTCGAAGCCGCCGATGACGCCGATGACCGTGCCGAGCCGGGTCTTCGGGTCCTCGCCGACGACCCACGGCCCGCCGCTGGTGCCGGTCGGGAAGCCCGCGCAGTCCACTTTCAGCTGGTAGGCGTCCTGCCGGCTGGTGGTGTTCCGGCAGACGGCGGGGACCTCGGAGTCGTCCGGGTAGCCGGTGAGGGTGATGGCCTGCTCGAACTCGCTGCCGGTGGCCAGGGTGTTCGCGCCGACCAGGCTTTCCAGTGACCTCGTCGCGCCCGCCTGGTGCGCGGTGGCGAAGCCGACGTCGAGGTCGGGGTCCGACGACGCGCTCCAGCCGGGCGCGACCAGCTCGTCGGACACCGTCCAGTAGCCGAACGGCGCGACGCCGTCGTGGTAGCCGGGCGCGAAGGAGATGCCGGTGAGGTAGCCGCCGCCCTCGCCGTCGTGGATGCAGTGGGCCGCCGTCAGCAGCACGTCGCCCTGTTGGCTGTGCACGACGCTGGCCGTGCAGTAGTGCGCATCCTCGATGAACAGGGCGCCGACCGCGGGGCTGGCCGCCGTGGGCAGGTCCGGTGCCGACGCCGGGGCGGCGTCGGCGGTGCCGGACGTGGTCGCCTCCGTGGAGCGATCCTGCCGGTCGGCGAAGATCACGAAGGCCGCGCCGACCAGCAGGATCGCGGCCACGCTGAGCAGGACGGCGGATCGCCGCACGCGCATCGCCTCCTCGTCCGCTCGTCCCGTGCCTGCCGGCTCGACACGATCACCATAAGGCGCCGCACCGACACAATCGGCACACCCACAGCAAGCTCACAGCCGCTAGTATCTGTAACTCGGGAGTAACACTCTGACAGTGTCAGACAGCGGGAGGGCCGATGAAGCAGTTCGCGGACAAGGTCGTGGTGATCACCGGGGCGGGCTCGGGGATCGGCCGGGCGCTGTCGCTGGAGTTCGCGCGGCGCGGCGCGCGGGTCGCCCTCTCCGACGTCCACACCGCGAACGCGGAGGAGACGGCGAAGCTGGCCGGCGACAACGCCCGCGCGTACACCTTGGACGTCGCCGACCGGGCCGCCGTGCTCGCGCACGCCGAGCAGGTCGTCGGCGATTTCGGCGGGGTCAACGTCGTCGTGAACAACGCGGGCGTGGCGCTCGGCGCGACCGTCGAAGAGATGTCCTTCGAGGACTACGACTGGCTGATGGGGGTGAACCTCGGCGGCGTGGTGAACGGCACGAAGGCGTTCCTGCCGCACCTGATCGCTTCCGGCGACGGCCACGTCGTGAACATTTCCAGCGTGTTCGGCTTTGTCGGCGTGCCGACGCAGAGCGCGTACAACGCGGCGAAGTTCGCGGTCCGGGGATTCACCGAGGCGCTGCGTGAAGAAATGCTGATCGCGCGGCACCCGGTCGCGGTGAGCTGCGTGCACCCCGGTGGGATCAAGACCAACATCGTGCGCAACGCGCGCAGCATCGCCGACGATCAGGGCAAGGCCGCGGAGGGCTTCGAACGGATCGCGAAGACGACGCCGGAGAAGGCGGCACAGACCATCCTGCGCGGGATCGAACGGAAATCGGCGCGGATCCTCATCGGACCGGACGCCTACGTGATCGACGCCATCCCGCGCGTCCTCGGCTCGGCCTACCAGCGGCCCCTTGCCGTGCTCGCCCGGATGGGCCTCAAGCAGATGGGCAGCTGAATCCCCTTTCGCTTGCGCCTTTCGGGCTAACCGTCCGGCTGGGAAAGAGCGACCGGGGCGCGCTGGATTGCCCTGCCGCATCACTCAATGGAGTTGCGTTTCTTACACGGCCGTCCGAAATGGTCCAGAATGCAGGGGATCCGCGAACCCCGTACCGGAGGTCCCGATGCTTCGCACCGCACAGCGCAGTGCGACCCGCCCGTCCAGCGACCGCACCGCGGTGGAGTTGCTGGATCGCACCGGGATCGTCGCGGCGAGCCTGCCCCGGCGCCGCCGCACCGACGACGAAGTCCTGGCACCCGAGCCGATCTACACCCGGCCGCCGGTGTGCGACCAGGACCTGCGGCCGAAATCGGTGGTGATCCGGCGGCGGGCCCGCACGTGGCTCGGCGGCGGCGCCGCGGTGCTGCTCGTCGCGGCCGGGTGGCTGGGCGGCGGGCTGTTCACCGGTGGCCTGTTCGCCCCGGCGCCCGCCGACGAGGTGGCCCAGCCGGACCCGCGCCCGGCGGTCGCCGCGGCGACCGTTCCCGGGCCGCCGGCCCCGCAAGCTCCGCAGGCGCCGGCCGTCGTGCCGCCACCGAAGACCGTGTACGTGCCGGTGCCGGCGAAGCCCGCGCCGAAGCAGACGCAGGTCGAGGCCCAGGCGAAACCCCAGCCGGACAAGCCGCCGTCGGACGACCAGCTCCGGGCCGACCTGCCGCCGTCGTCGGCCACCCCGCCGCCGACCACCGACCCCGTCCAGGCCTGGGTCACCATCGCCGAGAGCATGGTGCGGCGCTACGGCGGCCAGTCCGGCGGCCGCTGAGCGTCAGGCGCCGGACCAGCGGTATTCGTGCTCGGGGCGCCCGGTGGCGCCGTAGCGCAGGCGCATCTGGACCGTCCCCGACTCCGCCAGCGCGGTGAGGTACCGCTGAGCCGTCGCCCGGGCCATGCCCAGCTCACCGGCGACCTCCGCCGCCGACAGCGGGCGGCCCGCCTTGCGCAGCTGCTCCGAGACCAGCCGGGACGTCGCCGTCGACTGACCCTTCGGCGCGGACGTGCGGTCCTGGTCGTGCAGCACGCGGTACGCCCGGTCGACGTCGTCCTGGGCGAGTGCCCGGCCGTCGGCGAGCAGGCCGCGGAAGCGCGCGTACGACGTCAGCCGTTCCGCGAGCTGGCGGGTGGTGAACGGCTTGATCAGGTAGTTCAGCGCACCGGCCCGGATCGCCGCGGCCACCGACGCGCTGTCGGTCGCCGCGGACAGCACGATCGTGTCGGTCTGCAGCTCCGGGAGCACCGCGAGGCCGGACTCGTCGGGCAGGTAGACGTCCAGCAGGACCAGGTCCGGCGAGAGCTCGCGGACGCGCGCGCGGGCCTCCGCCGCCGTGTGCGCGGTGCCGACCACCGCGAAGCCCTCGACCTCCTCGACGAACCCGGCGTGCACGCCGGCGACCCGGAAGTCGTCGTCGACGATCAGCGTGCGGATCATCCGTCCTCCGTCAGCATTACGGGCAGCTTGGCGACGAACAGGGCGCCCGTCTCGCCTTCGCCGGGGTCGGCCAGCCAGACGTCGCCGCCGCGGGCGCGGGCGGCCTGGCGGGCGAGCGCCAGTCCGAGTCCGTGCCCGGGCGCGATCTTCGTCGAGACGCCCTCGTCGAACACCGTCCGCCGCAGCTCTTCCGGCACGCCGGGCCCACTGTCCACAACGGACACGTGCAGGGTGGCGCCTTCGGCCAGCAGGCCGACCTCGACCGTCGCCGGTCGCCGCGGGCCCATCCTCGCGGCGTGCAGGGCGTTGTCGAGGAGGTTGCCGATCACGGTGTTCGCGGCGATCGGGTCGATCACGGTCGTGGGCACCCAGGTGTCTTCCGCGAGCTTCAGGGTGAGGCCCTTTTCCTGCGCCTGCTCGGTTTTCGCGACCAGCAGCGCCTGCAGGTAGGGGTCGGCGACGGCGTCGCCCAGCTCGCTCGGCCGCGTCGACGACGACTCCGTCAGCGTCTGCAGGTACTCGACGGCCTCGGTGTGGTGGCCGAGCTGGAGCAGCCCGTAGAGCGTGTGCAGCCGGTTGGCGAACTCGTGCCGTTGCGCGCGCAGGCCGTCGGACAGGGCACGGATGCCGTCGAGTTCGCGGGTGAGCGTGTCGAGGTCGGTGCGGTCGCGGAAGGTGAGCACGGTGCCGATCGGCCGGTCGTCCAGCCGCACCGCCCGGGAATTGATCACCAGCACGCGATTTCCGGCCACCGCCAGGAGGTTGTCGACCGGCCGTCCTTCGGCGACGGCCTTGTGGAGCCGCGGGCTCAGCTCGAGTTCGGACATCGCCGCGCCGATCGGGAGTTCGGTGCCGAGCAGGCGTTCGGCTTCGTCGTTGCGCACCGAGACGCGGTTCGCTTCGTCGACGGCCAGCACGCCCTCGCCGATCCCGTGCAGCACGGCTTCGCGTTCGTAGAGCAGCTCGGTGAGTTCGTGCGGTTCGAGGCCGTGCGTGACGCGGCGCAGCCGCCGGTTCAGCAGCGCCGACGCGCCCGCGCCGAGCAGCAGCGCGCCGCCGGCGAACAGCAGCGTGATCGTCAGGAGGCGGTTGAACGCGCCGGTCGGGTCGGCCACGTCGAAGCCGACACTGACCTCGCCGACGACCCGCCCGTGGTTGGCGGTCCAGATCGGCGTCTTGCTGCGAACCGAAAGCCCGAGCGTGCCGCTCTGCACCGCGCTGACCTCGTCCTCGCCGGCGAGCGCGCGGTCTGGTGAGGTACTCACCCGCTGCCCGATCAGGCTTTCCGTCGGGTGCGCGAGCCGGATGCCCTTGTCGTCGGTGATCACCACGAACAGCGCGTCGTTGGTCGCGGTCACGGCCAGCGCCCGGTCCTCGAGCGCGCCGCCCGGGATCTTCGCGGCGGCGTTCGCGACGACCACCGGGTCCGCCGCCACCGACTTCGCGATGGCCAGCGCCCGCTGCCCGTACTGGTCGGTGAGGGTCCGGGACAGGAGCACGCTGACCAGGGCGACGCCGATCCCGACGACGAGGAGAACCACGCCGATCTGCAGCAGCAGCACCTGCCTGCTGAACCGCATCCGCGGGAAGAGCGCCCACTTTGGCATGGGCAGGACCGTACTCCCAGGTCGGGGGCGTGCGCTAAACGAGCAAAACATTCAGAACGCGCAGCCGCGACGCAGAACGTCGACAAGCTTCACCTGGGCGCCACGCCTCCTTAACGTCCCTGACCAACGTGACAGGCACCACGTGACGAAGGAGTCACCTCCCCATGGTTCCCCCACTGATCGAACTCACCGGAGCCACCAAACGGTTCCCGAGCGGGTCCGGTTCCGTGCACACGGCCGTCCGCGATCTGACCATGTCCGTGCAGCCCGGCGAGTTCGTCGCCGTCGTCGGCCCGACCGGCTGCGGCAAGTCGACGACGCTCTCGCTGGTCTCCGGGCTCCAGCCGCCGTCCGCCGGCCGGGTGCGGGTGAACGGCGCGGACGTGAAGTCCATTCCGGACGGCGTCGGCTACATGTTCCAGACCGACGCCGTGATGCCGTGGCGCTCGGTGCTGGACAACGTCGCTTCCGGCCCGCGCTTCCGCGGGGTGCCGAAGGCCGAGGCCCGCGCGCAGGCCGTCGACTGGATCGACCGCGTCGGGCTCGCCGGGTTCGAGAAGTACTACCCGCACCAGCTCTCGGGTGGCATGCGCAAGCGCGTCGCGCTGGCCCAGACGCTGGTCACCAAGCCGAAGATCCTGCTGATGGACGAGCCGTTCTCCGCGCTCGACGTCCAGACGCGGGCGCTGATGCAGGACGAGCTGCTGCGGCTGTGGTCCGGGTCGGGTGCCGCGGTGATCTTCGTGACCCACGACCTCGACGAGGCGATCGCCCTGTCGGACAAGGTCGTCGTGCTGACGACCGGCCCCGCCACCGTGAAGGACGTCTTCGAGATTCCCCTGGAGCGGCCGCGGAAGGTCGAGGAGCTGCGGCTCACCGAGGACTTCCGCAAGCTCTACGCGGACATCTGGGAATCGCTGCGCAGCGAGGTCGACAAGGCCCGCGAGAAGGGAGCCACCAATGTCGCTTGAGACCCCGGCGGTCCCGTCCGCCGCCCCCTTGCCGGTCCTGGAGACCGAACAGGACATCCTGGCCCGTGCGAAGCAGGCCTCGTCGAAGCGCAAGCGCAACATCTGGCTGCTGCGCCTGGCGATCGTGGTCGTCTGGCTGGGCAGCTGGGAGCTGACCGCGACGTACTGGATCGACCCGTTCTTCTACTCGAAGCCGTCGAAGATCTGGGAACGGCTCGTCGAGTGGTTCAGCGCCGGGACCGACTTCGGCTCGATCTGGTACAACATCTTCACCACCGTCGAGGAAGCCGTGCTGGGCTTCTTCATCGGCGCCATCGCCGGTGTCGTGCTCGGCGTGATCCTGGGGCGCAGCGAGTACTTCGCCCAGGTGCTGGCTCCGTTCATCAAGGCCGCGAACGCCCTCCCGCGCATCGTGCTGGCGGCGCTGTTCGTGATCTGGTTCGGGCTCGGGCTGTCGTCGAAGGTCGCGACCGTCGTCGTGCTGGTGTTCTTCGCGGTGTTCTTCAACGCCTTCACCGGTGCCCGCGAAGTGGATCGCAACCTGATCGACAACGCCCGCATCCTGGGTGCGACGCGTGGCCAGGTGCTGAAGTCGATCGTGTTGCCCAGCGCGACCTCCTGGATCCTTTCTTCGCTGCACGTCGCGTTCGGCTTCGCGCTGATCGGCGCCGTGGTCGGCGAGTACACCGGCGCCAAGGCCGGAATGGGATTCCTGATCAGCAACGCCCAGGGCACCTTCGACACGGCCGGGGTGTACGCCGGGATGCTGATCATCACCGTGGTGGCCCTGCTCGCCGAATGGGGCATCGGCAGCCTGGAGGGTCGCTTGCTGCGCTGGCGGCCGAAGATCAACGCCGGCGCGCAGGGGATCTGACATGCGTCTCAAAAGGACACTCGGAATCGTGGCCGCGCTCGCGGTCACGGTGGGCGGGGTGACCGCCTGCCGCGACTCGCGCTCGATCGACTTCGGCGACGGCGGACGGCCGCACATCAAGATCATGGTCGGCGGCCTGTCCAAGGTGATCTACCTGCCGGCGCAGCTCGCGCAGCAACTCGGCGAGTACGACAAGCAAGGCATCGACGTCGAGCTGTTCGACCAGCCGTCGGGCGCCAACGCGGAGACGTCGCTGCTGGCCGGCGAGGTGCAGGGAGTCGTCGGGTTCTACGACCACACGATCGACCTGCAGGCCAAGGAACAGTGCATCAAGAGCGTGGTGCAGTTCGCGAACGTGCCGGGCGAGGCGGAGATGGTCGCGACAGCCAAGGCGGGCCAGATCAAGTCCGGCAAGGACTTCAAGGGGCGCACGCTCGGCGTGACCTCGCTCGGCTCGTCGACGGACTTCCTGACCAAGGCGCTCGCGCAGCGCGGCGGCGTCAGCTCGAAGGACTACACGCCGTACAAGGCGGGGGCCGGGCAGACGTTCATCACCGCGCTGAACCAGGGCACGATCGACGCCGGGATGACCACCGACCCGACCATCGCGCAGCTCACGAACACCGGCCAGGCCAAGGTGCTTTACGACATGCGCACGATCGAAGGCACGCAGGCCGCTTTGGGTGGTTTGTACCCGGCGAGCTCGCTGTACATGAGCTGCACCATCGTCGACCGCTATCCCGACATCGTGCAGAAACTCGCCAATGCCTATGTCGCATCGCTGAAATGGCTGGCCAAGCACACGCCGCAAGAAGTCGCCGACATCATGCCGCCGTCGTTCGCCGGCGGGGACAAGGCGCTCTACGTGAAATCGCTCCAGGACAGCCTGCCGATGTTCACGAAGGACGGCCGGATGGACCCGGCCGGCGCCCGGAACGTGCTGAAGGTGCTGGGTGAGTCGTCGAGCAACGTCAAGCCGAAGAAGGACAAGATCGACCTGACGCAGACATACACGACGAAGTTCGTGGACACCGCGCACGCGCAGGAGCAGCAATAGCCCCGCTCACCTGACCGGGCGGTAGGTGAGCGACATGGACCCGTGAAGGCCTCTTCCCCCGCGGAGGCCTTCACGGGTCTTTTCGTTCAATGCGGCGCAAATCCGGCAAATGGTGAGTCTTTCCCGGAATGTGAAGACCCTTCGAAAGTAGCTACCTTCCGGCCGGTGCGGCTCCAACACTGAGGACACGGTTTTCCCGGGTCCCCATCGGTGAACGGAGCTCCCGAATGTCCAAATTGCTTGCGTCGCGCGCTGTCCGAGTGCTCACGGTGATGGCTGCCGCGGCGGCCGGCCTGGCGGTCTCGGGGACCGCGCACGCCGCTGTCTTCGGCACACACTTCTTCAATGAGCACTTCCACGGTCACCAGTTCTCGGGCGGCAACTGGGGCGGCTACGTCAGCTTCGGCAGTTTCACCACGGCGACGGCGAGCTGGACCGAACCGTCCGTCAGCTGCACCTCCACCAACGACCTGTTCGCGCCGTGGGTCGGCATCGACGGCGACGGATCGTCCACTGTGGAACAGACCGGCGTCGCCACCGACTGCTCCAGCGGCCGCCCGGTCTACCAGGCCTGGTACGAGATGTACCCGGCCGCGCCGGTGTACTACTCGACGTCGTCCGCGCCGGTCGCCGCCGGGGACAAGATCAGCGCGACGGTCACGCGCACCGGCACCAACACCTACCGGCTGGACATCAGCGACACCACCAAGGGCTGGACGAAGACCATCACGAAGTCGCTGACGTCGAAGCACGCGTCGGCGGAGGCGATCATCGAGTCGCCGACCGACTCCTACCCGAGCATTTCGGGCGGGATCAGCTTCACCGGCGTCAAGTTCAACGGGACGAACCTGGCCTCGACCAGCCCGTCCGCGCTGAACGCCGACGACCGCGGCACGAACACGTGGATCCCGGGCGCCATCGGCTCCGACGGCCAGAGCTTCACGATCGCCCGCCACTGAGTCACTTGAGGTTGTTGATCGCCCAGGCGACCACCATCACCGCCAGCACCAGCGACACGAAGGCCTGCAGCATCATCGTCATCTTCGCCCAGATCCGCAGGGGCATGACGTCGGTGGGGCTGAAGGCGGCCGCGTTGGTGAACGAGAAGTACAGGTAGTCCAGGTAGGACGGTTCCCAGTCCCGGTGCGCCAGGTCCGGGTCGGCCATCTGCGGGAACTGCAGGTCGGGGAACTCCGCCCGGCCTGCAGCCCGCCTGCCCGGGCCGCCGCGGTCGAATTCCCAGTACCACAGCGAAAAGGCCACGATGTTGGTCCAGTAGACGACCCCGCCGGTGACCAGCACCGCGCCGGCCCGGTCACCGGTCGTGCCGCTGGCGATGCCGTAGACCAGGCTGGCCGCGGATCCGCCGTTCACCACGGTCACGGCGGCGACCAGCAGCAGCGAGATGGTCCGCTCGACGGCGCTGAACTGTGACATCCGGCCCGGGTTGACCAGCAGCAAGGCGACCACGAGCAGCACCGAGACCGCGGGCAGCAGCCACCGCGGGTGCAGCGCCATGTCGTCGGGCAGGGCGACCTGCAGCACGAGCGTGGCGACGACGACGCCCATCGCGGGCCAGCGGGTCTCGCCGGAGGTCCGCCGGCGCCAGGCGGGAAGTGCCTCTTCAGTCACCGGCCCACGGTAGGGCGCCCCCGCTCGCTCCGCCAACGCACACCCGCGCGCGGGCATCCCGCCGGATCAGCGCGAACAACTCCACCCGGACACCATTCCGGCTCCCACACGGACGGCCCCTCACCGGCACTGTCCACCCAGGACCCTCAACTCGACC
>Ga0207668_10002591_pt1 | contig 10570 bp, 8 predicted proteins | sample KBSS43metaG_FD_184323 | JGI IMG/M metagenome (GOLD analysis project Ga0207668, IMG submission 184323) | Switchgrass rhizosphere microbial communities from Kellogg Biological Station, Michigan, USA - KBS S4-3 metaG (SPAdes) (version 2) | ecosystem: Host-associated > Plants > Roots > Rhizosphere >... | reverse complement strand
CATGGCGTCGCGACGCTGGCCATCGGGAGCGACTTCGCTCACGTCGGCATCACCGACGATCCGCAGGACCTGGCCGAACGAGCGTTGCGGGCATTGATGTTTGGCGCCCGCTAACCCGAATTGACGAACACGGCGAAAGCGCGTGTGTCACACCGATGCAGGGCTAGCGTCGGATGGACAGTGTTCTAGGGAGTTGACATGGGACGACACCGCCAAGACCGCCACAGGGACGTCTACATCCAGCAGCCGCCGCCACGTCCAGCGCCGCAAGCGCACGTCGCGTGCGGGTGCAACTGCGGTACATGCCAGAGCGGGCACTGCCACGACATGGCCAGCGGCTGCAACGTCAGGTGAGCTGACTTCAGCTCGGCGCGACCGCGGGCATCGGCACCGGGGTGATCAGCCGGCCCGTCGAGAGGAACTCGTTCAGGTTGCGCAGCGTGAGTTCCTCCATCGCCGTGCGCGTCTCGACGGTGCCGCTCGCGACGTGCGGTAGCAGCACGACGTTGTCCATCGTCGACAACGCCTCGGGCACGGTGGGTTCGTCGGCGAACACGTCGAGCCCGGCGCCGGCCAGCCGGCCCGCTTCGAGTGCCTCGACCAGCGCGACCTCGTCGACGACGCTGCCGCGGGCGATGTTGACGAGAAACCCGTTCGCGCCCAGTGCCGCAATCACGTTCGCGTCCACCAGTCGCTGGGTGCCCGCCCCGCCCGCGGCCGCGACGACCAGGACGTCGACTCCTGCCGCCAATTCCGTCGGCGACGACACGTACGCGTACGACGAGCCGTCGACCGGACGCCGATTGTGGTACGAGATCGTGCAGCCGAAAGCCTTGAGGCGCAGCGCAATAGCGCTGCCGATTCGGCCAAGTCCAATGATGCCGACGCGGGTGTTGCTCACCTGGCGCGTCAGTGGGTAGTTGCCCTCGATGGGCCAACGGCCTGCCCGCACATAGCGATCCGCGGCGGAGAACTGCCGCATCACGTCGATCACCAACCCGACGGCCGTGTCGGCCACGCAGTCGGTCAGGACGTCGGGGGTATTGCTGACGCCGATCCCGCGCGCCGCGGCGGCGTCCACGTCGGTGGTGTCGTATCCGACTCCGAAGTTCACGACGGCGCCGAGGTTCGGCAGTGCTGCCATCAATGCGGCGTCCACACCCGTTCGACCCGACGTCACCACCACGCCGACCCCCGAGCCACGAGCCGAAAGGAACGCGTCGCGCGCGGCGGGTTCGTCGGGCAGCACGCTGGCCCCGTACTCGGCCACCAGGGTCTGGGACAGGGACGGCTTGAGCGGCCCGACTTGCAGGATGGATCGAGCCTGCGGGGTGCCGTGTTCGGTACTCATGATGAGCACCACGCTACGGCGACCTGCGAATACCCGTCCAACTCTGAATTGGTATGGACTTACGGCGAAACGGCATGGCTATGCATTTCACAGCGCCTGCACGGTATCGCTGATCAGGAGTCGGCCTCGAACTCCTAGGTCAGTGGACATTTTCAGCGCCCCGAAGCATGTCTAGCCGCAATGGTCCGAAGCGGTTTCGGGCCATTTCGCTGGGTTGCTGCGTGGCATCGGCTGCTCCGGTGCCGCGGTGACCGGTTCCGGGCGCGTCGACGCAACCCACGCACCACCTGTCCTGGGCAGGCGACACGTCGCGGCTGCACGACCTGTTGCGCGAATCCGACGTCGTCGTGGTGTCCGCCCCGTTGAACGAGCAGACCACGGGCATGATCCGCGCGGCCGAGCTGCGGGCGCTCGGCCCGGACGGGGTGCTCGTCAACGTCGGCCGCGGGCCGATCGTCGACGAACGGGCGCTCTACGAGGCGATCGACGTAGCCCGCCTTAGCCGACCCGTTGCTCCCGCTATCGCCCAAGCGAATTGACGCCGTCGGCAGCGTGTTCGCAAGCCTCAGTCACTCCCGCCCCACCGGACATAGCCATAAGTGCACTTATCGAGCTGAATCACCACGTCAGTGACGGTGCCGTAGATTCCGATCGATTAGCCATGGATGCCGCGTTGGGTAATTATTTAGTTTGCCAAATATTCGCACACCTAAAAACTGCTCCAGACGTGCAAAAAAGACACCCGTCAGATACCCTTTTCTGGCGCGACTAAACGGTATCTGACGGCCAAATATCAGGTCCAAAAGTCGAGCCATGATCGCTGAATATTGCGACCATGTGCACGGTCGAATCCGACCGAATCGTACGACGACTGGCGTGGTTTCGCTGCGCTCAGGCGGCCGGCGAAACCGAATGACGACACCGCCGAACCACGAGGTGACACGCCGCATGACGCAGGAGCTCACCAGCGCCCCGCCCGCGAAGCCGAATCCAGAACCGCAGGTAACCGCGGGCGCGCGGCCCGCCCGTGTGCGCATCATCGGGCTGGACGGCGTCCGAGGGATCTTGTGCCTGAGCATTGCGATCACCCACGTGACGGGCCACTATTCGCCGATCACCGCGGGCGTGTGGAAGACCAACCTCTTCGGCTTCTCGCTCGTCTACTTCTTCGTGTTGAGCGGCTTTCTCCTGTCGTTGCCGTTCATCCGCAACGTCATCAAGGAACGCACGTCGTCGGTCATGCCGAATGTGACCGATTACACGGTGCACCGACTTGCGAGAATCATGCCGGCCTATCTAGTGATCTTCTTGATTTGCAACTACGCACTACGTGTGGTTTACGTCGAGAATCCCGCACTGCAGCCAGTAGGTACCGACCAGGGCACCGGGATGATCACCGATCCCGGCGAACTACTGGCAAATTTGACGCTGACCCAGTCGTACTTTCCGGCTTACATTCAGACCGGAATCAATCCGTCGTGGTCTTTGACGCTCGAGTACGCGTTCTATGCGTCCTTGCCGGTGCTCTTTCTCGGCGTGTTCGCGTTGCGGAAGCGGTTCAACATGAACCCGTTCCTGCTCGCGAGCCTGGTACCTGCCGCGCTGGTCGTGCTCGGACTGGCGGGCCGCGCCCTCGTCCCGCTGGTCAACGCGCATGCGGGCACCACTGACTTCATGCTGCTCAACTGGGGCCCGAACTGGGCTGCTGTCTTCACGAAGAGCTTCTTTACCAACGCGGACAACTTCGCGCTCGGAATGGCCGCGGCGATCCTGTTCGTCGCCATCGAGCGCGGCGCACTTCCCGAGCGGGTGACCCGTCGCATCCGGCTGGTGAGCGTCCTCGCGATCCTGCCGGTGCTGTCGGCCTCGGCGGTCCTGCTCATCGTCGCCACTCAGTTCGTGACGGCCGGTGTTGGAGTCGTGGCGGCGCTCATGGTCCTCGTCATCGTGGTTCCGCTGGCGCAGCACCGGAAGTCGAGACTGGCTACCGCGCTGGACTTCAAGCCCATCCGGTTCGTCGGCGAGATCTCGCTTTCGGCGTACCTGTGGCACTTCCCGGTGTTGTTGCTCCTCGGCCGGCTCGGTTGGATGGCGGGCGACACGTTGCCCGGCATGCTCGCGAACATCGTGCTCGTGCTGGCCGTGACGGTGCTGTTCGCCAGCATCACCTACTACCTTGTCGAGAAGCCCGCGATGAACTACGCGAAGCGCCTGCGCGCGCCGAAGGCCGTGGTCGCAGCCTGACCCTGCGTCCGACTTTGTACAGTGCGGTGCAATGGATCGGTACCGCTATTGCGTGATCGGGGCCGGAATCGTCGGGCTGTCGACGGCCCATCACCTGCTCTCGACGCAGCCGGGCTCCTCCGTCGTCGTCCTCGAAGGTTCCTCCGACGTCGCCACCCACCAGACGGCGCACAACAGTGGCGTCATCCACTCCGGGATCTACTACGAGCCGGGCAGTCTCAAGGCGACGCTGTGCAAGGCGGGCGAGCGGGCCACCAAGGACTTCTGCACCGAGTACGGCATCGCGTACGACGAGTGCGGGAAGCTCATCCTGGCGACCAACGCCGCCGAGGTCGAGCGACTGGCCGGACTCCAACAGCGCGCCGAGCTGAACGGCATCACCTGCCGGCCAGTGGACCGCGGTGAGCTCGCCGAGCTCGAACCCAACGTGGCAGGGTTGCGGGCACTTCACCTTCCGGCCACCGGCATCGTCGACTACCGCTTGGTCGCCCGCCGACTCGGTGGACTCGTCACCGCCGCAGGCGGCGAACTGTGCACGGATTCCAGGGTGGTTGGCATCGTCGAGGGAACGGCGGGCGTGACGGTTTCGACCGAGTCCGCATCGTTGCGCTGTGACCGACTGGTGGTGTGTGGAGGGTTGCAGGCTGATCGACTGGCCGAGCTGGCCGGGCTGCGGGTGGACGTCCAGATCGTCCCGTTCCGTGGCGAGTACTTCCAATTGCCCACGGGGCGAGCGGGTTTCGTGCGAAGGCTGATCTATCCGGTACCGGACCCAGAGCTGCCCTTTCTCGGAGTGCACTTGAGCCCCACCATCGACGGGGAGATCACCGTCGGACCAAGCGCCGTGCTCGGGCTCGCCCGCGAGGGCTATCCGAAGTTCTCGTTCGACGTGCGCGACGCCGGTCGGATGGCCGCCTTTCCCGGGCTGTGGCGGGTGGCGCGCGCGAACGTGCGGACGGGTCTGCGTGAAATCCGAAATTCGTTGTCCAACAGCAGCTATCTGCGCGAAGTGCGCAAGTATGCACCCGCGCTCACCGCCGCCGACCTGCTGCCGCGGGAAGCGGGCATCCGGGCCCAGGCCGTGCGCCGGGACGGAACCCTGGTGCACGACTTCGTCATCGAGCGGACCGAGCGGACGGTCCACGTGCTCAACTCGCCGTCCCCGGCGGCGACGGCCGCGCTACCCATCGGGCGGCGGATCGCCGACCTGGTGGCCGGTCAGGGCAAAGCGTCGTAGATCAGCCGGAAGTACCTGTCGGTGCGCTCGGAGCCCTCGATGCCCGCGCCCATCCGGTTCATCACGTAGGCGATCGTCGTGCGGCGGTCCGGGTTCATGGTCTCCCACGATCCGCCCCAACCGCCCCAGAAGCAGATCTTCTCGTCGGGGACGTACGGGATGGACTCGTTGGGCAGCCCGAAGCCCAGCCCCCATCGAATCGGATGCTGCGCGAGCACCAGATCGGGCCCCTCGCACTGCACTTCGAAGATCTGGTCGATGGTCTCCGGCCGGAGCAGCCGCACGCCGTCCACCGCGCCGCCCAGCGAGATCGCCGACAGAATCCGGGCGAGCGCGCGAGCGTTGGTGTGGCCGTTGACCGCACCGATGTCGGCCGCCCGCCAGGCGTCGGTGTTGGCCACGGTCGGGTCCGGCGCGGGACCGGTGAACGTCTTCAGCATCTGCTCGGTCCACTGGTCCATCGGCGGGATGCCTGCCATCGGGTCGGCGGCGGGGATGATCTCCGCGACGCGGCCCGCATCCTCGGGGCGTGCGCCGATCTGGAAGTCCGCGCCGAGCGGTCCTGCGATCTCGTCGGCGACGAACTGCTTCAGCGTGCTTCCCGTGACGCGACGCAGCACCTCACCGATGAGGTGCCCGTGGGTCAGCGCGTGGTAGCCGGACGCCGTCCCCGGCTCCCACCACGGCGCCTGGGCGGCCAGCATCGCCGTCGACTTCTCCCAGTCGTACAGGTCCTCGACGATGACGGGCTGATCCCACCCGGACACCCCCGAGGAGTGGGTGAGCAGATGCCGGAACTCGACGCGCTCCTTGCCGTTGGCGCCGAACTCCGGCCAGACGCTGGCGACCGGGGTACCGGGCTCGATCAGCCCGCGGTCGATGAGCATCAACCCGGCGAGTGCCGTCACCGTCTTGGTGGACGACCACACGTTGACGATGGTGTCCGCGGTCCAGGGTTTCGTGCGCGCGGCGTCGGCGTGCCCGCCCCAGACGTCGACGACGGTCTCGCCGTCGACGTCGATCGCGATGGCGGCGCCGACCTCCTCATCGTCGGAAATGGCCTGGCCGAGCGCTTCGGCCACCTTGTCAAACCGGGCGTCCCAATGGCCCTGTAGCTCGTTCACGCGCCCATCATGCGCCGGTCAGGCGCTGGTGTCCCACGCTTCGCGAATGTCACGCAACCCGTCCGGGGTCAGCTTGCCGAACAGCCTGACCCGCGCCATGCCGCCGTCGGGATGAATGTCCAACCGCGCCTGCGTGATCGGACGTTCGTCGTGCACGCGGAACCGGTGGCGGGTATCGGGCTGCAACTCGATGGACGGCAGGATCTCGAACCACTCGGCCGAGGGATCACTGCCGTCGCGGCCGGACAGCCGCGCGGCACCCGGCGCGTTGCCGACGAAGTACGACGTGTCGAGTTCCACCGCGTCCAGCAATCCGTGCCCGGCCAGATGTATCTGTACCCAGTCGTTTCCGGTGTCGCGGCGGCGCGATGTCTCCCAGCCCTCGCCCATCGTCCTCGCCGTCCCTGGGAGCAGCAGATTGTTGGGAGAACCATAGAACATGTTGGAACAAGCGGTGATTCGGCCACCGTTCTCCATGGCCGCGAGGTCAAGCGTCATGTCCTCGGCGAAGTCCGGGTTCAGCAGCCCCTCGCCGTGCACGCGGAAGCGCGCCACGCCACCGTCGGGGTAGATCGACAAGCGGACGTGCGACCAGCGTCGGGATGAGTTGACCTTGAACGGATTTCGGGTGTCACCGTTGACGTCGGTGCGCTCGACGATCGTCGTCCACGTCACCTTGTCGATGAGCTCCTCGGGCGTCGGGTAGCCCTCGACGTAGGCCGCCTCCACGGAGATCGTCGGGGGGTAGTTGCCGGTGAACCACGCCGTGTCGACCACGACGCCGCGCACGATGCCCGGCACGCCCAGCCGAACGATCGCCGAATCGTGGGAATCGCCCGTCATCCCGCGCCGCCGCCGGGTTTCCCAGCCGTCGTACACCTGACCCTTGTGGCCAAACGTCGCAGGCCGGAACTCGGCGGGCGCGGGCTGGATCAGGTTCTCCTTCTCGGCGAACAGATCATCGTTGGCCCACAACACGGCGCCACCGGCCGGGCGTGCGGCGAGATCGGGTAGCGACAAGAAGTGCGAATGCGCCCGGTTCGGCTCGGATGGGGTGCTCACTCAGTAGAGCCTAAGCGAGCGGGCGTGGGCTACCAGTTGTGGTAGCCGCCTTCGGGTCCCAGCATGCGCTCGAGCCTGGTGCGGTTGATCTTGGCGAGCTCGTTGCGCAAGACCTTGCGCTCCATCTCGACGTCGTGGTGCATGCGGTCGGCGATCGCGGCCAGCACATCTGTGGCGCACAGCCCCCCGACGTGCATCACGAAGGTGAAGCCGTACGTCTCCGCGTACCTTTGCGCAGCCTCGCCGAGCTCGCCCATGACCGCCGGATCGTCGTCCCACACCGAGCACTGCTCGGCCGCGGACTTGGCGCTGCGCGGTCGGCGCCCGACGTGCGGGCACGTCTCGAGGATCTGGTCGACGGCGTCCTCGGACAGCGCAAACAGGAGCGTGTCAGCCCGGCGGAACAGCCCGTCGTGGTCGTCGTAGGGCCGCCCGCGTGCGAGGTCGCGAGCCAGGGTGAAGCTGTTGGCGCATTCGTACACCGCGTGCACTGCCTTGCGTTCGGACGACGCGTTGAACGCGTCGAGGCCGATCCCCTGGTGCATCAACACACAAGCCATGATCGAAGGCCCAAGGGGCGAACGCGTTACTCAGTGTTACGGCGATGCTACAAATCCACTTGCGGCTTCGCGCAAGCGCTCAGCGGTCAGTGTCCGGTGGTCTTGAATCGCTCGATCGACCGGTTGACCTCGGCCTCGGCCTCGGCACGGCCCACCCAGCTGGAGCCCTTGACGAACTTGCCCGGCTCGAGGTCCTTGTAGTGCACGAAGAAGTGCTCGATGGCCTTGAGCTCGAAGTCGTCGACGTCGCCGATGTCCTGGACGTGGTCCCAGCGGGGATCGCCAGCGGGGACGCACAGCACCTTGTCGTCGCCGCCCTTCTCATCGGTCATCTGGAACATCGCGACCGGCCGCGCGTCGAGCGCCGCGCCGGGGAACAGCGACTCGGGCAGCAGCACCAGCGCGTCCAGGGGATCGCCGTCCTCGCCGAGCGTGTGCTCGATGAAGCCGTAGTCGGTCGGGTAGCCCATGGCGGTGTAGAGGTAGCGGTCGAGCTTGACCTTGCCCGTCTCGTGGTCCACCTCGTACTTGTTGCGTGAACCCTTCGGGATCTCGATGACGACCTCGAACTCCACCGCCGCGGCTCCTTCGTGTCTGGACCATGTCTCGGGTCGTCGGGACGACGACGCGGGGTCAACCATAGACGAGCGATAGGCTGGCCTTTACGGGTTGCTCGGCAGCCCGATCCGGCGAACGTCCCAGGAGAGTCATGCGGCCCACGAGGTGGCGCCGGTCCACGCACGTGTTGATCGGCGTGGCGGTGTTGCTGGCCGTCGCCGCGGTGGTCGTCGTGGCCGCGTTCGTCACGGCCGGCGGCCCGTCGACCAGCGCCGCGGAGCCCATCGAGCCGCAGCCCCCGCTCGCCACCCCCGCGCCGGGCGTCACCACGCTCGCGGACACCGCGCCGAAGCCGACGCCGGACCGGCTGGCCGCCGTGCTCGCCCCGTTCGTCGCCGATCCGAACCTCGGGCAGCTCACCGGACGCATCACCGACGCGTTGACCGGTGCACAGCTGTGGGCACAGGGCGCCAACGTGCCGATGCAGCCCGCGTCGGTCAACAAAGTGCTGACGACGGCGGCGGCGTTGCTGACGCTCGACCGCGACGCGACGTTGGACACCACCGTGCTGACCGACCCGGACAACCCGGGGTTGGTGATCCTCAAGGGCGGCGGGGATCCCACGTTGTCGGCTGCGGCGCCAGGCAAGCCGACGTGGTACCGCGGGGCAGCGCGGATCAGCGACCTGGCGCAGCAGGTCCGCGACGCGGGCCTTGCCGTCACGTCGGTGCAGGTGGACGTCAGTGCGTATAGCGGGCCGACGATGGCACCGGGCTGGGATCCGCTCGACATCAGAGGTGGCGACATCGCGCCGATGGAGTCGGTGATGCTCGACGGCGGGCGCACCCAGCCGGTCAGCGTCGAATCGTGGCGGTCCGATACCCCGGCGCTCGACGCGGGCCGCGCGCTGGCGAGCGCGCTCGGCGTGGACCCGGCGACCGTGACGCTGCTGCGGACGACGCCGGCCACCGCCAAGCAGGTCGCCGAGGTGCACTCGCCGCCGCTGATCGAGCGGCTCCGCCAGATGATGAACGAGTCCGACAACGTGATGGCCGAGTCGACCGGCCGGGAAGTCGCCGCCGCGCTAGGTCGTCCCCAGAGCTTCGACGGCGCGGTGCAGGCCGTGCTCGGCCAGTTGCGCAGCGCGGGTATCGACACGTCGGGCGCGACGTTGGTCGACTCCAGCGGGTTGTCGGTCGACGACCGGTTGACTGCCTTGACGCTCGACGAGGTGGTCAACGTGGCCGCGGGTGACGACACTCCCAAGCTTCGTCCGCTGGTGGACCTGCTGCCGATCGCTGGGGGCAGCGGCACTCTGTCCAACCGCTATCTCGACACCGACGCGGGCAAGGCCGCCGCGGGTTTCCTTCGTGCCAAGACGGGTTCGTTGACCGGGACCAACGCCCTGGCCGGCATCGTCACCGACGTCAGCGGTCGGGTGCTGACGTTCTCGCTGATCTCGAACAATGCGGGCCCGACGGGGCGCACGTCGATCGACGCGCTGGCCGCCACCCTTCGGTCGTGCGGATGTGGCACGTGAGCGCGGCCTCGACCCCGACCGTTGGGCGCACCGTCGACTGGGCGTTCGCCGCGACCGTGGGCACCAAACTCGTCCGCCCGGCACTACCGGCCACCGACTACACCCTTGCGCAGGCCATCGAGCAGCTCGCCGAGTCGTCGCGCAAGGCCGAACTTCCGGTCCGCGACGTCACGTTGCTCAACGAGGGTGCCGCGGTTACCGAGGCCCGGGTCGTCGATCGAGCCGAATGGGTGCGCGCCGCAACCGAATCCATGCGCATCATGACGGGTGGCACGGACGGGGAGTCCAGTGGCTTTCTCACCGGCCGCGTCACAGGGGCCCAGACCGGAGCGGTACTGGCGTTCGTCTCGTCGGGCATCCTCGGCCAGTACGACCCGTTCGCGAAGAATGGCGGCGAACTCCTGCTGGTCTACCCGAACGTCATCGCCGTCGAGCGGCAACTGCGGGTCGACCCTGCCGACTTTCGGCTGTGGGTGTGTCTGCACGAGGTCACCCACCGCGTCCAGTTCAAGGCCAATCCGTGGCTCGCCGACCACATGTCGAGCGCGCTTGCGGTGATCACCGACGACGGCGACCAAGACGTCGCCGCCATGGTCGGACGGCTCAGCGAGCTCGTCCGAAGCCGGCGCAACGGCGTTGCCGCCGAACCGAATTCGGAAGGCATCCTCGGCGTCATGCGAGCCATCCAGGCCGAACCGCAGCGCAAGGCGCTCGACCAGCTGCTGGTGCTCGGCACGCTGCTTGAGGGCCACGCCGATCACGTGATGGACGCCGTCGGGCCCGCGGTGGTGCCGTCGGTGACCACGATCAGGCGCCGGTTCAACGAACGGCGCCAACGCAAGCAGCCGCCACTGCAGCGGGTCATCCGTGCGCTGCTCGGGTTCGACGCCAAGA
>Ga0207668_10002590_pt1 | contig 10572 bp, 9 predicted proteins | sample KBSS43metaG_FD_184323 | JGI IMG/M metagenome (GOLD analysis project Ga0207668, IMG submission 184323) | Switchgrass rhizosphere microbial communities from Kellogg Biological Station, Michigan, USA - KBS S4-3 metaG (SPAdes) (version 2) | ecosystem: Host-associated > Plants > Roots > Rhizosphere >... | reverse complement strand
CAGCGGCGGCCGGCCCGGCTTATCCTCCTAGACCGCCCCGAACTGCTGCTCCAGGAACGGCCAGTCGATCGTCCGCGAAAGCCTCACCAGCGCATGGTCCATGTCGATAATCGCGTCCAGCCGGGAGCGCAGAAGATCGGCTTGGCCGCTGTCGCGTCGTTCCTTTGGCTTCATCGTTCCCTCCGGTCCGACCGAAGGAACCACGACGTGCGATTCGACGGAATCGTCAAAAGCAAAATTGCAAGCTTTTGGGCCACCAGAGCCCGAAAGCTTGCAGTCTCAAAACCCCTCTCGCCAGAAAATTCGACTCCCGCTCAATGGCTTGGGAGTTCTTCACGGGCGACTACGAAGCCTTGCCCTTTGAGAGTGCTCCGAGCAAATCTTGCAGTTGGTTGCAATAGCGTTGCGGCGTCATTGCAGCCATTTTCTCGCGCCCCTTCTTTCCAAGCGCCTTTGCGAGCTCCGTGTCGTTGACAAGTTTCAGGATACTCTCCGCGATAGAGGAGCTTGAAAAGGGGTCAAATAGCACACCCGCCTCTCCCACCTGCTCGGGAAATGACAGGATATTGGAAGCCGCAACCGGCGTACCCGCCTGTAGCGCTTCATAAATCGGTATGCTGACGCTTTCGAACAGGGATGGCATCACGAGCACGGCCGCAAGATGATAAATTACCTGCAAATCGGCCTGCTCGATGTAGCCCAAATGTTGAATGTTCTCTTCTAGGCCGGCTTCCTCGACCGCCCGCATGACGATCTCATATTCGTCGCTTTTTCTCCCGGTCAAGACCAGTTTTAGTTCAGGCTCTTGGGTAACAACCTGCTTAAATGCGTCGATCAGGCGAAGATGATTTTTGTGAGGCCAAAACTGCGCCGGATAGAAAACGAAGCGATTTGGCAAACCAAGACGGGTACGAACGGCCTCAAGTTCGGCGGAACCAATTTCGAGCACCGTTTGGCGCAGCGGCGGAGCCGCGATAACGACAATCTTTTCGTTCGCCACCTTAAATATCCGGACGATGTCAGACTTGACATGCTGAGCCTCGCAGATGATCCGAGCGGCCTTTCGCGACAAGCTTGCATGGACACTGCGACGCCAGCTTCGCTGGACACACGAAAAATTCTCTGGATAGTAGCGTTCTTGCAGGTCGTGCAACGAATAGGCAAACGCCTTTGTTGTGTGGAGCATAGCCAGGGAATAAATCGGAGCAATCAGAATATCTTCCTTGTCGAATGGATCGTCCAATTTTAGGCCTACCGCGTCCGCTGCAAGATATGTTAGTTGCCTCGCGCGCGGCTCGGCAAATCTGCGAATTGGATAACCCAGCCTCGCGAGATCTTGATTAGAAGGGTCGGCATACAGCGTGATTTCAAATTCGTGCGCATGACGTAACGCCTCAAGCATCGACAGCGAATATTGGTACGTTCCTCCAAGGTCCGGCGTCGCCAGCACGATAACGCCAAGCTTTGTCAAGCCGCTCCCCTTTTTGCCAGGGAGCGAAGAACAGACTCCAGATGCTTGCGGTTTCCGGCCGACAGGAAGTTCGTTTTGCCGAGGCCAAGGCCATCGCGAGCAAATAGCTGTTCAGCTACAGGGAACGGACCGTCGTTGTTTTTGCCCACGCGATCGATATCGCCGCGCAAAATCCAGTCTCGCCACCCGCCGGACCGGAAAAATGAAAGCCCATTGATGAGTTCGAAGTTGGCATGCCAGTTCGGGACGCCGCTTTTTGTCAGTTCTGCCATAAGCTCTGTCTTTCCAAGGCCGAGCAATTCCTTGTCGACGCGCAGAACGACTTGGGTAAATGCGCAACTCGAAACCGTCTCGGCCGCACCCAACACGAGCGACAGGCCCGGAAAGCCTTCAAGAATGCTCTGAAACTCGCCAATGGCGTCCCGCAATTCTTTCAGGTGCTTTGGATATCCTCGCAACTGTTCGCGGGCAACTCCCGCAAGAATTTCAGACATGCGGCCGTTCCACGCCAATTGTGTAGTGTCACGAACGCCAAATTCGATGGTGCGATCGCCCCAATGACGCAGTGACCTAAGCTCCCTCGCAAGCGACTCGTCGTCCGTAACGATCATCCCTCCCTCACCTGTTTGGATCGGCTTGATGCACCCGAATGAAAAGACGCCGGTATCGCCCCAGGAGCCCGCGGGTCTTCCGTCAGCGACTGCGCCGAGCCCCAAGCAAGCATCTTCGATCAATTTTAGACCTCGCTCGCGCGCCAACGTGCACAGCGCGGAGACATTTTCCGGGTTTCCCCACATGTGGGTGGCTATCAACGCCCGCGTTTCCGGCCCGATCCGATTCCGGACATCGGAACAGTCAAGCATGAACGTGCGATCCGAAATGTCCGCAAAAACCGGCGTCACACCTGCGTTCATGACCGCCATTGCAGTCGCGGAGCAGGTATCGACCTGATGAATCGCCTCGTCGCCGGGTTTTAGTCCCATCGCACGCAGTGACATCTGCAAAGCCACGCCTCCGCTAGCGACCGCGATCGCATGGCGGGCACCGACAGCTTCCGCGAACTCGCTCTCCAGGCGCTCATGAACGAGCCCGGCTCCATATGCCATGTTCCACTGCGAACTGCGCAAGATTTCCGTGACGGCGCCCATCTCATTCGCCAACGTGCGCGGGTAGACGCCAAACGTCCCGCCCATAAAGCGCTTGGCGATACGCACCAACAAATAATAGGCGGAGGGCGATCGCTCGCGAAGTTTGACGATGAGGGGAAGAAGGCGTTGGAGCATCGTTTGATTTACGCTGTACGGCCCAAAGCGACGAATGAGTACAGTCGCCCAGGACGATTTGATCGTCTCAACCGCCACATCCCAAGTTTTGAAACGAAAGATTTTGGCAAAACTGAACCAAGAATTCTGCCTGGCACCGATTCACAAATCTTGGTCGCCAGGCTTTCCGGCGTATTAGGGTGTAAATTGATGGGTGAATCGTAAGGACCTATTTCCCGAATGATGTTGAGCCCTGCATCGGCAAAAGCCACGCGATAGTCAAACAATGTGAACGCATTTTCGCCGCCATAAAGCTGATGATCAACCTGAGCATTCAGGAAGTCTTGTAGGCTAGACTCATAGTTGTCCACTACATGCTCGCGGCACCCCAACAACAGCCCGCCAGGACGCAGCACGCGCGCGTACTCCCCCAACATGGCCTTCAAATCCTGCGCGTGATGAAGACCTTGCCTGACATAGATCACATCGAAGCTATCCGAATCGAAGGGCAGGTTCTCGCCGAACGCATCGACAATCTTGGCCTCGAGTTTTTCTGCTGACAAAGATGCGGCTATTGCACCGCGACCCACGGATACCGACGGATCCGGCTCAACGGCGACAACATTGAAGCCGGCACGTGCAAATGCATAAGTCGCGATGCCATTGCCACTTGGAATATCTAGAACGTCGCGAGCGTGCGGCCTATGAGCCTTAATCAGCTTTAGAACTTCGGAAAATTCAGCGCTTTCAGCAAAGCGCTTGCAATTTCCATGTAAATCAGACGTCAAATATGCGTTGTAAATCAGCTCGCGATGATCCGGATCCTTTCGAAGGATATCGATCGCCTCCTCCCAACTGTATGGAAAGATCTTTTCTCGCTGCAACATCAGGACACCAATCGGAAAGCTGCTTGTTTTCACGTACTTTGGTTCGTTTCTCGTTTACGGAATTTCCAATTTTCGAACTGCTCTGGCCGGATTGCCCGCTACGACCGTGTAAGGCTCAATGTCCTGGGTCACAACGCTGCGCGACGCAACAATCGCCCCCTCCCCGATCGTGACGCCCTTGAGTATCGTCGCACCAAATCCGATCCAGACGCGATCGTGAATGACGATCGGCGCCGAGCGCACCTTGGTCCAGTCAAGCCGATCGAAGCAGTCGGGCTTTCCATATCTTTCATAGAACAGTTGAACCGCTACGGCGCGGTCGCGCCAATCCATGGAATGGGAATCATGGTCATAGATAGTGACGTCCCAGGCGATGGTAACATCGTTGCCTAGGGATACCCGATTTCGGCAAAGAATTGAACTGTTTGCACCGATATAACATCGGTCCCCGAGGCTGATTTCTCCAGTTTTTGCCTCGAAAACGAACGAGGCGTTCAAGAAGCAGTTCTCGCCGGCGGTAAAGTAAGTTCTGTCTTCGGCCGTCGCTAGGAAACGCACTGCGAAGCCACGGAGCAAACGTGCTGAGGCTGGAATAGATGCACGCGAGCCCAACGCCCGTAATTTGTGACGCTGCCAAGCATTCAGCAGTTTATGGGCGAGTGCTTTCATATATATGGTTAGTTGCCGTGGGTTGACGGTGAATCTCGAACGAATGCGCAAAAGATAACTCGGTAGTCGCCTTCCCTGATCACAGGAAGTTGCTCCGGTCTGACAAATCTTTGAGACGCGTCGCCCTCCGGACGGGCTCTCGGCGAAGACCAATTGTCGGCTACGGCCTCCACGAGGCGCCACCCAGCAAACACACCTCGAATTGTATCGAGGTCAAGATACCAGCCATTGTTAAATGCAAGCAGATTCGGACCAAAGGTCATACTGACAAGAAGTTCAGCATCGTCGGACATGACGCGCCCAAGCTCGGATACCAGATTGGGCATACTATTCGCATCGATACGGTCGCCATATCTTCCCAGTCCAATCAGCGGCAGCGCAACGGTTGAAGTAAAGCAGTCGAATGATCCGGTCGGAAAAGGCAGAGGCCGCGTCACATCGTGCTGAACGTAGGTAACCGCGCTGAACCGGTCGAAACAGTCGGCCAGCAAAACAGCCGTAACATTATGGGAGGCAGACAGAATGGCGTTTTGCGTCTTGGGACTGCCGATATCGAGTATTCGTCGTCGCCGCCCCTCGCGCGCGAGCTTCGCTGCGACCCAATAACCGAAGGCGTCGTAATGCGTAAAAAATTCCGTCGGATCCGCTGACGCGTCGCCAACAATCCGCGCCGGCAACCCGCGCAATGGACTGTCCGCCGACATAGTAGCAAGATAGGCTTCGAGTTCTGATCGCATAAAGAACGACCTTAGCTTTCGGGCAACTCGATTGAAGAATGGCGGAGGCGCATCCTTCATCGCAGGCGCGTATCCGCAAGCAGTTCGTTGACGACGCCGCCAATTCGCTCGACGTCTTTTTGGGTAAGCTCAAAAAACGATGGCAGATTGAGGCCCGTTTGGGCCTTGCGCGTCGCCACCGGCAACGGCCTTTGCTTATACATTGACATAGATGACATCGTGCAGAAGTAGGGACGAGAATCTATACCGCGCTGCTTGAGGCCTTCCATAAAGGCGTTGCGCTGCGTCTCATCGAACCCATCGACCTCCAGGCAAACCATCCAGAACGCGCTACGCGCCCAATTCTTTACGCGATTGAGACGAACGTTTTTGCTGGAAGGGATAGCCGTATGATACCACGTCATGATTTCTGCACGACGCTTCAGGAAATCATCAATACGCTCCATTTGCGCGACGCCCAGAGCGGCTTGCAGATTTGTCATGCGGTAGTTAAATCCACGCTCATCGTGGAAGTACCGGCGCTCCGCACTCATCGCATGATCCCGGAGACGTTTCGCCCGCTGGTAGAACGCAGGATCGTTAGTCGTCAGCATGCCGCCTTCGCCTGTGGTTACCACCTTGTTGCCGTAGAAACTGAATATACCGCATTGGCTCAGTCCCCCGACCCGTCGTCCCTTATATTCAGCGCCGTGCGCCTCGGCGGCGTCTTCGATGATGGTGACGTTGTGAGCTTTGGCGATGGTCGTGAGCGCATCCATGTCCGCCGGGTGACCATACAGATGGACGGGCATGATTACTTTTGTGCGCTCCGTAATCAAAAACTCGACCGAAGCAGGATCCATGCAAAGCGTGTCGGGGTCAACGTCGGCGAGAACCGGTGTCGCACCGGTATAAGCGACGGCATTGGCCGTGGCGACGAATGTTAAATCCGGAATGATCACCTCATCGCCTGGTCCAAGGCCAAGCGTCGCCAAAGCAAGATGAAGGCCGGTCGTTCCATTGCTGACCGTCAACGCAAATTCGGTTCCGCAATATCGCGCGAATGCGGTTTCGAATTCATCGATGTATTTTCCGATTGAGGATACCCACCCGGAGTCCACCGCATCCAGCACGAGCTCCTTTTCTCGCGCGCCGATCGAGGGTCGGGAAATCGGGATAAAGCTATCCATGGTAATGGCTCGTACTCGCATCTCTCGATTGACCAGAAATCCATCAAAGCAGCTCTTGAAAGCGGAGCCACTGAATCTCCTTGGAGTATCGGGTGGATACCATTTTATGACCTTCGCGCGCAATGGCCTCACGTTGATCGTCGTCTGCCAGCAACCGCCGAGCCTGAGCAATCGCGTCGGTGGATGAGCCGTACGTGATCAGCGTGCTCCCCGGAACCATACCATCCGGATATTTTCCTTCGTCCGAGAGCAACAGGGCGCCGCAGCCCATGCCTTCAAAGCAGCGCATGTTACCGCGCTCGTTTCCAGACATATCGATGGCGCCGTTCAGGACAATTTTGGCTTGCGACAGCACGCGATAAAGCTCAAGTCCGAAAACCGGCGGCCGCGAAACCGAACGGACGATTTGGGGTCGGCGATGCCGGGCCAAAGCTGGGACGTATCCGAGAGGTGACTCCGCAAGACGAGACAATCGAGAGGGATCGAGATGAAAGACAATTTGAAAGCGATCGATCAGACCGGCAACCGCATTTAGGATTTCCGCGCGACGCATATGGTGGCGCGAATACCCGCCGACAAAAAGCACGTCGATCGGACGCTCGCTGTTGCCGGCGAGGCGATCCATTACGGGATCATGACTGGGTGCGAAATAGGCGGTCCTGTAACCGCGCTTCGACATTTCGGCCAAAATACCGGGGAAATTGCCAACGACGAGGTCGTATTTTGAAAAATCGACGTCGCCTGACGGCGCGACGCGCCACGCAATGCTCCTCTTGACGCAGCCGGGCAATCGTTCAAGAAACTTGTTGGCAAGGCGAACGGGATCGAGGTTGTAAAAAACCTCGGTACGATGCGCCTCGATTTGCGCAAGCAGGATGTCCTCCAGCGTCATCCGCTTCGGCAATCCGGCCTCTCGCGCCCAGGCTCGTTGAAGCAGTTCATCGTCCCAGTTGGTGAAGAATGCATCCGGATCGGCGCGGGCCACCGGAAGCAACATGTGCGAAGCACCATACCGATCGTCTAAAAAAACCTGCAGCTGCTGCTTGAAAGTCACGGCGTTGGCGGCCAACAGTCGCAGGCGCGGCCCATAGGACGGATAATAGCCAGAATTTTGGAATACTCTCATCGCAGGGATTCTATATAGCCAATATCGCCAATTTCTTGACAGCTCACGCGCGAAGTCGGCGCCCGCTATGACCCGATGGCCGTCAGCCTGAGCGATATCAGTCCGACAGATATATGTCGATAGTTGATTGACCGGGGCTCAGGATACGCTTGGCTATTGTCGGCACTCAAGAATCCTTGTTTAAAGCATCGCAGTTCACCCACGTCGTCGAGAAGCGCCAGGGTTTGAAAATCGCCTGCCTGGAAGGAGTCGCGCTTATCCAAGGCTTCGTCGATGCCGAGCAACTTCTGCGGCTCGCCGAGCCCAAGAAGGGCACGAGTCACGGGCAATATCTCACTCGCCAGGCCGGGACGCTGTAACCGATAACGGCTAACGTGGAATCTCCGCAATCAATCTGTCACGAAGGCTTTTGCTCGACAGCGGGCTGGCAATCAGCGCGACAACGAGCAGCCAAAGCGCACATTCAACAATAAAGCGCAAAGCTCCTGTCCAGGGCATGAGCCATCTAATTGCCGTTCCAACTCCCCACCCCGACAGCGTTACGACAGCCGCAACCATCGCCAGAAAAGCAATGTGCCGAAACGGGTGCTGCAGCGTCTGCCTCATGATAATAAGCGCTAACAAGCCAAATTGAACCAGCAGGTCGCTCGCGACGATTGCAATTGCCGCGCCCAACGGCCCCATCGGGGGGATCAAGACCACCGAGAGCACCAGGAAAACCGTAAGCTGAAGTCCCTTGGTCCGCACCAGAAGGACTCCGCGGTTGGTGTAGTTCGCGAAGGTAAGGGCTAAAATCGACGGCGCCACTACGCTCGTGCCGATCAGCAGCGTGATCGTGAGCAACGGATCGTAAGGGACGCTCCCATGGGTCCAGAGCGTATAAAAATCTGGCCAAAACGGCAAAATTCCGGAGACAACCAGGCTCGCCAGCAAGGTGACAAACATCGATCCTCGGGCATAAAGGTCTCGCAACTGCTCCTTCCGGCCGACGGCGTGGTCGTGGCCAAGCTCGGCAGCAAGCGGGAGGGTCGTCTGATAACAGAGCGCCCGCAACAGCCCTGCAATGACGCGGGTGAGACCCCATTGGGCAACGGCTACGCGATCGGAAACAAAGGCGCTGACAAGCAAGACAGGCGCATATAGCAACGCCATTTCGGTAGCACCGGCCACGGCGAATGGAAATGCATGGCGAAACTGACCAATGCTCCAGTACCACGATTGTCGGCCGCGCTTGGCGCGCAAAAACGGAAATAGGCGCGGCGCGTCGATCGCTACGAAATAGACAAGCATGAGGAGTTGCGTTGAGGCGTATGCGATGGTGACCGCCAACAGACTTCCGGTTGCAACGATAGCTATTAATTGCGAAAGCTGCGCGACCAGCATGGCGCCGCTCTGCAACCAGACCGCGCGACTATAGAGGCCGCGCGCACGATACAGCCCGGATACTAGATTGGATGGCAGCGTCAGGAGCATGCTCGCCGTCATCACAATGAAAGCGACATCGAAATGCGACGTCGCCTGAAATGCCAGCACGCCAGAAGGCGGCAGAAGCTGCGTGCCGACCAGCAGCAGAAGCACCAGTACTGCTACAAGTCCGAAATAGATCCGTAGCATCGCGGTATAAAACCGGGCGGTCCGGCCGTCGCAATCGACGCTCGATTTGAAAGCGAGAAAACGATTGATCGCACGAAATAGAAGGCCTGAATCGGCGATTAGTACGAGATTTCCCGCTGCGTAGATAGCGAACCAGGCTGCGAGTACATCGCTGGTCCAGAAATGCAAAAAAATAGGAACCAGCGCGACCTGCTGCGCAACCCCCATTGCCATCTGGAAGAGATTGGCGGACCACCCTGCAAAGAGTCTCTGCGCGCGATTTCGGCCGGAGATGGTCACCGGGTTTGCCTCGTCACGCCTATCAACTGAACAGAATAGATCAAAGCCACAATCTCGCGCGCTTCACCAGCGGGCTAACAGCCAAACGGATAGTTGTCGATAGTTTAGCGAACGCCACCCAGGCGGCAGCAGTATGCTGGGCGCAAAAACTCGTATTTGGTGATGTTTCGGAACCGGATCAACCCGTCTTTACTCAATGTGCTGCTGCCCTCATCCTCTGCCGGAAGGGGCTTCGAGCGTTCACACTGAGGCCCTTTTCCGACCACTCATAGTCATAGCGGCTTGTTTCGGCTTCCGACGCAAGCCCCCGATAGCGGCTGCCAAGCATGCGAAAGATCGTCCGCGTCCTGCACTGGATTAAACTGCCTAAAGAATCAGAACGTCAACGTACCTAACCTTGGCAACCTTTGAGTGAATCTCCGCGGGACTGGCTTTCTTGTGCGATCCCACACGTACCAACCAATAAGTCTGCGCGAAATACGACATGACAGAATCCTTCGTCTGGTTAGCTCCGAAGCAACGCCGTGAGATATTCTCTATATGTGCCGTGGGGATAGGCTTCGATGATCTCGCCGAGGCGTCTCGCGTCGTAAAACCCTTTTCGAAAGGCCACCTCTTCCGGACAAGCAACCCGCATGCTGGTTCTTTGCTCGATCACTCTCACAAGCTGACTTGCCTCGAAAAGATCTTCGGGCGTTCCTCCGTCCAGCCAGGCAATGCCTCGCCCCATTGGCTCGACGTAGAGCTCGCCTAGATCAAGATAAGCCCGGTTGATGTCCGTTATCTCGAGTTCATTGCGGCTCGATGGCTTTTGGTGTTTCGCAATCTCAAGCACGCGGCCGTCATAAAAATAGAGGCCTGGGACCGCCAACCGCGAATCTCCGCTCTTCGGCTTCTCGACAATCTGTGTTGGACGGCCGGCGTCATCGAGCGTCACCACACCAAAGGCCGAAGCATCTCTGACCTCATAGCCATATATCGTCGCGCCTCGGTCACGGCCTAAACCACGCTGAACCAGCGTCGTCAGGCCAGCGCCATAGAAAATATTGTCGCCGAGAATCACCGCGACATTCTTGTCGCGCAATTCATGTTCACAGATGCGAAAACACTCGGCGATGCCGCCAGGCCGTTCCTGAACCTTGATCTCGATCGAAATGCCGAAACTCGATCCGTCACCCAGCAGCGCTTCGAACTGATCGATATGCTGCGGCGCCGTGACGACGAGAAATTTGCGCAGGCCGCCGAGCATCAGCGTCGTCAACGGAAAATAGATCATCGGCTTGTCGTAAACCGGCAGCAGATGCTTGTTCACGCTCCGCGTGAGCGGGTCGAGGCGAGAGCCGGTCCCGCCCGCCATG
>Ga0207668_10002589_pt1 | contig 10573 bp, 7 predicted proteins | sample KBSS43metaG_FD_184323 | JGI IMG/M metagenome (GOLD analysis project Ga0207668, IMG submission 184323) | Switchgrass rhizosphere microbial communities from Kellogg Biological Station, Michigan, USA - KBS S4-3 metaG (SPAdes) (version 2) | ecosystem: Host-associated > Plants > Roots > Rhizosphere >... | reverse complement strand
CCGATGGCCAGTGCGGTGACCGAGCCGAGCACCGCCAGCGCCGGCAACATCGGCGCGATTCGAGAAGTCTGCATGCCGCCAGTCTATTGCGTCGGCGGCGAGCACTTGGCTCAATTGACGGCCCGTCCGTGCAACTTCTGCTCACCATGGCCACCGCCCCCGTGCTGGACAGCTTCGACCGCGCCATCCTCGCCCTGCTGCAGCAGGACAACACCCTGCCGCAGCGGCAGATCGCCGAAGCCGTGCACCTGTCCACGCCGGCGGTGCAGCGGCGGATCAAGCGCCTGCAGGACAGCGGCGTGATCGCCGCCAATGTGGCGGTGATCGACGCCGCGAAGATCGGCCGGCCGCTGACCATCATCGTCGAGGTGCGCGTGGTCAGCGAACAGCGCGAGAAGGTCGCCCCGTTCCGCCGCCGCGTGCAGGACGACCCTGCCGTGCAGCAGTGTTACTCGATCACCGGCGACGGCGATTTCCTGCTGCTGCTCTCGGCGGCATCGATGGAGGAATACGAGGCGATCACCGAGCGCTTGTTCGGTGGTGATGACAACATCGAGCGCTTCCGCACGTCGGTAGCGCTGGGCACGTTGAAGCGTGGTTTCGACGTGCCGCTGACATGACGCAGATGCAGTCGAGCGTGTCCTGCTCCTACACTGCCAACGCATGAACACCGCTTCCCCTTCCAATGCCAGACGCCTGCGCCGCTGGTTGCTGCGTGGCGCCATCCTGCTGATCCTGGCCATCGCGGCGATGGCCTTCTGGAACAGCCCGTGGGCCGCCGCACCTAAGATGCTGTGGACGCTCTCGCGCATGCCGCCGGCCACGCAGCTGCCGGTGCCGGTGGAAGGCGTTCGCCCGCGCCAGATCGCCGATACCTTCGGTGCGCCGCGCGGGCGTGACCGCACGCATGCTGGCATCGACATCTTCGGCAAGCGCGGTACGCCGGTGCGCAGCGCCACCCCCGGCGTCATCGCCGACATCCGCGAAAGCGGCCTCGGTGGCCGCCAGGTCTGGGTCATCGGCCCGGGACGCGAGCGCTATTACTACGCGCACCTGGAAGACTGGGCCGATGGCCTGGGGCGCGGACAGGTAGTGCAACCCGGCGACCTGCTCGGCCATGTCGGCGACAGCGGGAACGCCAAGGGCACGCCGCCCCATCTGCATTGGGGCATCTACGGCGCCGATGGTGCGCGGGACCCGCTGCCGCTGCTGCAACCGCAGGGCACCCGCTGACGGCAACCGAGCCGAGCCTTGAGGCCGCACGCGTTTGTTCATGATTTGTAAATGGGAATAGTTCGTATTACCATTTCTTTCGTTTACGGTGGTGCCAGGACGGCCTGCCCGCCCTTCCCCTACCCGTAGCGCCTCGACTCCTGGATGACGGCCGAACGCGCGTGCCCGTTGCAGGAATCCGCATGATCCGTCCCGCCTTCCGTACCCCGCAGCCGCAGCGGCTGTCCGTTGCCGTGCTCGTCGCGCTCTGCGCCGTCGCACCCACCGCCTTCGCCGAAACCGCCACCGACCCGACCACCCTCGACAAGGTCGTGGTGAAGGGCGAGCGTGCCGAAGGCTATTCGGTGCGCCGCACCTCGGCCGGTACCCGCTTCGACCTGGCGCCGCGCGAAATCCCGCAGTCGGTCAGCATCATCAGCCACCAGCGCATCGAAGATCAGAAGCTGGACGACATCATCGACGTGCTGGGCAACACCACCGGCGTGACCAGCACGCAGTCGGACAGCGAGCGCACCGAGTTCTACGCGCGCGGCTTCTACATCGACAGCTACCAGTTCGATGGCCTGCCCACGCAGATGGTGCAGAACTGGAGCTACGGCGACTCCGGCCTGGACCTGGCCCTGTACGACCGCGTGGAAGTGGTGCGCGGCGCCACCGGCCTGCTCAGTGGCGCCGGCAACCCCTCGGCATCGGTGAACCTGATCCGCAAGCACGCCGACAGCGCTGAGTTGACCGGCAGCGTGTCGGTGAACGTCGGCAGCTGGGGCCGCACCCGCACCACCGTGGACGTGGGCAGCGCGCTCAACGCCAGCGGCACCGTGCGCGGCCGTGTGATCGGCAGCTACCTGGACACCGACGGCCAGATGGATCGCTACAACCAGCGCAAGACGCTGGGCTATGCGGTCATCGATGCCGACCTGACGCCGGACACCCAGCTCAGCGTGGGCTACGACTACCAGCAGAAGCGCGCCAACGGCGCTACCTGGGGCGGCTTCCCGATGCTGTATTCCGATGGCTCGCCCACCGGCTACGACGAATCGTTCAACGCGAGCCCGAAGTGGACCTACTGGGACACCACCAGCAAGCGCGCCTTCGCCACCCTGCAGCACGCCTTCAGCAACGGCTGGAAGTTCAAGGTCGGTGCCACCCACGATGAGACCCGGGCCGACGACAAGCTGTTCTACCCGGCCTACAACGACTGGACCACCGGCGCGTCGAACTTCGACAAGACCACCGGCGCCGGCATCTCGCCGTCAGCGGGCTTCTACAACACCGAGCGCAAGGTCACCGGCGTTGATGGCTACGTTGACGGTCCGTTCCAGTTGTTCGGCCGCGAGCACCAGTTCATGGCCGGCCTGAGCTACAACAAGCGCGATTACGCCAACTACGGCGACTACCAGGTCGGCGGCGTCGGCCAGACCTGGAACCCGTTCACCAGCTACCTGAACTGGACCGGCAACATCAGTGAGCCGAACTGGAACCCGCTGGCACTGGCCAGCGAAGGCACCATCACCCAGAAGGCCGGCTACGCCGCTGCACGCCTGTCGCTGGCTGACCCGCTGAAGCTGATCATTGGCGCCCGCTACACCGACTGGAAGAGCGAAGGCGAAGGCGCCGACCGCGCACACAAGGTCACCACGCCGTATGCCGGCCTGGTGTTCGACATCAACGACACTTACTCGACCTACGCCAGCTACACCGAAATCTTCCAGCCGCAGACGCTGAAGGACCGCAACGGCAGCTACCTCGATCCGGTCGATGGCAAAAGCTACGAAGTGGGCATCAAGGGCGCATGGTTCGACAACCGTTTGAATGCCTCGCTGGCGGTGTTCCGCATCGAACAGGACAACGTCGGCCAGATCACTGGCGAGCCGGTGCCCGGCAGCCAGAACGAATTCGCCTATCGCGCCGCACGCGGCACGGTCAGCCGTGGCTTCGAGTTCGAGCTCAACGGCGAACTGGCACCGGGCTGGAATGCCACCTTCGGTGCCTCGCGCTATGTGGCCAAGGACATCAACGACGCCGACATCAACACCAACCTGCCGCAGACCGCGCTGAAGCTGTTCACCAGCTACACCCCGCAGTCGCTGCAGGAACTGACTGTCGGTGGCGGTGCCAACTGGCAGAACCGCATCTACTACCCGGTGCCGGCCTATGGCCGCATCGAGCAGAGCGGCTACGCACTGGTCAGCGCCTTCGTGCGCTACCGCATCTCGCCGGAGTTCAGCGTGCAGGCCAACCTCAACAACCTGCTGGACAAGAAGTACCTGTCGCAGATCAACGGCTACGGCGCGTATGGCGATGGCCGCAATGGTTCGCTGACCTTTACCTGGTCGTTCTGACGACCCGCTGAGGTCGGAAGGACCGGCACTGGCCGGTCCTTCCCTTGCCCCTCCCCGTTTGCGCGGACGGGCACTATCGCGGCAACACCGAAGCTCCTAAGCTTGCCGCCAGCCGGCTGCAGGATCGCGCCGGCCCCAGGGAAGTCGAACCCGACCAGGCAGGGAGTGAGCGATGAAGAAGTGGATTCTGATCGTTGCCGTACTGACAGTGAGTGGCTGTGAAACCCTGAAGCCCAGGACCGTGTCATCGGCTGAAACGGGCGCGGCATCGCGACTGGAGTTCCAGTCCGGCCCGGACAGCGCCGCGGCAGCCGCGAAGGCAGCCATTGCCGAACAGAAGTGGAAGCTGCTTTACAGCGGCACGGAAAGGCCGAAAGGCGACCACGGCTTCCAGAGCAACAACCACCTCGGTGGCGAAACCGACGACCAGCTTGCCTGGAGCAAGTCCGCTCAGGCCGGCCTGAAGCCCACCGCCTATCTGCAGGCAAAGACACCCACCAGCGCCTTCAGCTGGGGCGCGGAACTGTTCGTCGTTGTCTATGCCACCGAGACCGGCGGCAGCGCCATTGCCATTTCGGCCTCGACCAGCCAGGCCCTCGAAAAGGAAAAGCTGGACAGTTACATCCGCCAGCTCGGCAGCGCCATCGACCAGCGTCTGGACTGACTACCCTGAGCCAGCGCTGCGCGCACCTGGGCCTGGCCGACACTGACGTTCAACAGGAGATCTGCACGATGAAACTGCGCATTTATGTTTCAGTGGCGATGACAATGGCGGGCATGAGCGGTTTTTCCGCTCATGCGGTGGATGCCGCCGCAGTCGCTCCCCACCGGCAGGACCTGAAGACCTTCTTCCAGTCCGAACAAATCGACTACATGACCGGGCAATGCCTGCAGCATTCGCCTGAGCTGGGCAGGCAGATGCAATCGGCTGCACAGCAATGGCGCCACGACAACGCCGCCGCCACCCAGCGCGGCAGCGACGCCGCACTGAAACTCTACCCGCAACTGGGCGAAGACATCGCCACCCAGCGCAGCCGCGTTCGCGAGCAGTCCGCCAAACAGACGGAAGGGGAGCTGGCCGCTGATCCACAAACAGCCTGCCAGCAGGCACTCAACGGCATCCGCTTCAATGTGCCACTCGAGATGCAGGGGCCGACGTTGACCAGCCCCGTGCTGCGCGCCGACATCTTCAAGCAGGCCTCTTCCGGTGCGGCCATCCTGCTCGACTGCACCGCACTGCAGAGCATCCAGACCGAAGTGGTCAGCGATGGTGGCAGCGGCTCGCAGCGCCGTATCGAGGAGCGCTGGTCGTTCAAGGGCTGCGACAGAACCATCGCCGCGGCGGTCCACTATGCACCGGCCGAGGGCGGCACATCACTCGTTGTCAGTTTCCCTGGAACAGGCGCCAGGCACCGAACCACGCAGGCGCAGCCTCGATGACGCCGGGCATGGCCCGGCGCTGCCACAGCAACAGCAGCGCCGGAATCACTCCGGCGCCGCCGTCCTCACATCAGAAACGCAGGTCCGCGCGCAGGTACCAGTAACGGCCACGCGGAATGTCGTAGGTCGAGGCGTCATAGCCGTTCAACGAGCATGACAGGCAGATCGGCGGATCCTTGTCGAACACGTTGTTCAAGCCGGCCGTCAGCTGCAGCCCCTTCATCCAGTCGATCTTGTAGCCCACCTGCGCATCATGGAAGGTGGTCGCCGACAGCGTGTTGGTGCCAGCGGCCTGGTTGCTGCACACCGGGAACGCCACGGCGTCACCGCAGTCTTCGGTCAGTTCGGAAATGTGGCGTACCGTCCAGTTGGCGCTCCAGTTGTCCAGCGTCCAGCCGATGCTGGCGTTGCTGGTCCATTCCGGAATCGAACTGTCAGCCACTTCCACGCCGGGCTTCTGTGGCTGCCGCTGGCCGGCCGCACCGGTGGCCTCATAGCGACCGACGAAGGTGTTCTTCCAGCCCAGCTTGAACTGCCCGATCGAGCTCTGCGGCAGGGTCCAGAACAGGTCCACATCCCAGCCGTCGGTCTTGATCGAACCCAGGTTGGTCAGGCGGTTGTTGAAGCTGCTGACCGCACCGGTGCTGGCACGGGTAATGCCGTCGCAGTAGATCGGGTCCAGGGTATCCACGCACAGGTCCAGCTGGGTCTGCGCGTTGATCGCCTGGATCGCGCCATCGATGTTGTGGCGGTAGAACGTCACTTCCACGTCGAAGCGCTCCGACCACGATGCATCGTTGCCGAACCAGGGGCTCCACACGAAACCGGCACTGAAGCTGCGCGACCGCTCCGGCTCCAACTCGCGGTTGCCGCCGGTGGTCACCGAGATCTGCGAGTTGGCCTGCTGGAAGCCGGTCGGCACGCCCAGCGATGCGCAGTTGGCCGCACTACCACGTGGCGGTGTGCCACCCAGGCCCACCGAGCAGGGATCGAACAACTGCAGATCGGCGCGCGCGGCCGAGCCGTACAGCTCACCGATCGACGGTGCGCGGAAGCCTTCGGCATAGGTGGTACGCAGCACGAAGTCATCGGTCACCTGCCAGCGCAGGCCGTACTTAGGCGTGAACTCGCCACCGAAGGTCGAGTAATCCGAGTAGCGGCCAGCCAGGCTCAGGTCCAGCTTCTTGCCCAGTGCCGAGTCGGCGAAGATCGGCACGCTCAGCTCCAGGTACGCTTCGTTGACGTCATAGGAACCGGACGTCGGCTGCGACGGTACGCCGTTGTAGTGGCCGATCACCGTCAGCGGATCAGGCTGGTAGGAACCTTTGTACTTGCGATGTTCGAGGCCGGTGGCGAAGGACACCGGGCCGGCAGGCAGGGTGAACAGATCGCTGGACAGGTTGGCGGTGAACAGGCTCAGCTCGTTCTGGCTGCGGTCGCGCACCACCGGCTGGATCCAGCGCAGCATGTCCGGGGTGATCGAACCGGCGCCGCCGAAGATGTTCAGCGGTACGCAGCCTGGCGTGGCCGCGCACACTGCAGGATCGCCCAGCGCCATGTTGACGTTGTAGATGTTGTAGCTGCCGTAGTTGGTCTGCTCGGCCTTGTTCTTGCTGTACATGCCGTTGACGTCCCAGTACCAGCTGCGGTCAGCTGCCTGGAAGTTGCCGACCAGGCCGGTAGCGAAGTACGTGGTGTCCACCTGCTGTTCGAATACGCGCGCGCCACCTTCCACAGGACGACGACCGATCAGGCTCATGTTGCCCGACGACACCAGGTCGAAGCCGAACGGGTTGTACGGGTTCAGTGCCGAGACGACGATGTTGTCGGCCAGCGGATTGCCGGTGGCACCATCAGGGCCGAAGAACAGCGGCTCCGGGCCGGCCTGGTTGGTCGACTCGCGGCGGTTGCCCAGTGCCTTGACGTACCACTGCACGTTGTCGGTGATGTCGAACCGGAACTGGCCGAACAGGCCCTTACGCTCCGACGGTGTCAGCACCATGTTGTATTCGGCGAAGTTGAAGCGGTCAGCGCTGGTGAAGCAGTGGTAGTCGTCGGTGCGGTTGCAGCCGGCGCTGCCGTCGTAACGCGGGCTGCTCACGCCGGTGTTGGGGACGATGTCCTGTTCGGCACCGGTGTTGGGATCGACGAAGGCGAAGCGCCCCTGCGGAATGCCGCCGCTGCCGAAGGCCAGGCCGGTGCCGGGGATCGGGAAGCGCGACTGCTCGCGGTCCTTCGCATACACCGGGTCCTGCTTGGTCCAGCTTGCACCCAGGAACAGGCTGTAACGGTCGCCGCTCTTGCCCCAGGCCAGGTCCACGCCCTTCTGCGTGCCATCGCCCTTGCCATACTGGCCGTAGTTCATCGTCACCTGGCCGCCATCGAAATCGCGGCGGGTGATGATGTTGACCACACCGGCGATGGCATCGGAGCCATACAGCGACGACGCGCCGTCCTCCAGCACTTCGATGCGTTCAACGATGGCCAGCGGAATGGTGTTGAGGTCGGTGGCCGAGCCCACGCCCGAGGCCGAGGATTCGTTGACCCAGCGGATGCCATCGACCAACACCAGCACTCGCTTGGCACCCAGATGGCGCAGATCCACCTGCGCCGAACCGGCGCCGACGCCACTGCCGTCAGGCGGGAAACCGAAGTTGCCCGACGAATTGAACTTGGCATTGAGCGCCGAGCCCGAACCGGTGAGCTGTTGCAGCACTTCACCGATCGAAGTCAGACCAGTGCGTTCGATGTCGGCGCGATTGAGCGTCTGGACAGGCACCTGGCCCTCCACTTCAGCACGCTTGATGCGGGTGCCGGTGACTTCGATCGCGTCCAGATTGGTGGTGGCCGATTGGGCAGCAGCACCCATCGGTGCCAAGGCGGTCACGCACAGCGCGACGGCGACCGCCAAGGGGCGGTGGTGCAGGTAATTCATTCGCTCTCTCTCCAAAGGAATGTCGGGACATGGACTGCCGCGCTCCCCCCTGCATGGCGGCAGCGTCTCCTTTGTAAACAAGCGGTAAAAATCGCGGCGTGATGCCCGACACTCTTTCACGCGAATTTGACGATTCTGAAAGCAGATAACGTCAATTAGCTACGTATTCACCGAAGGCGGTGATCTACATCGGCACCCTTCTGAGCGCCTGTTACCCAAATGCGGCCCTCCCTCAGGAAGGCCGCACCGGTGACTCGCTCACTGCACGAACGCGATGCGTTCCATGCCGGTGGCCTCGGCGGCGGCCAGGATCTTGGCCATGCCGTCGTACTCGGCCGACGGATCGGTGCTGATGCGCAGCTCCGGCAGATTGCCAGCGTGCTCACTGGCCTGCGCCTGCAGGCGCGACTGCAGATCACCGATGGCCATCGGCTGCCCGTCCCAGCTCAACTGGCTGGACGCATCCAGACGCAGTTCGATCGGCGGTGGTGGCTCGGGGCGATCAACCACGCGATCGGTGGCCTGCGGCAACTGCACGTTGATCGGCCGCGACAACATCGGCGCGGTCACGATGAAGATGATCAACAACACCAGCATCACATCCACCAGTGGCGTGACGTTGATGTCCGCCAGCGGGCCGCTTCTTCCTGCGCTACTGAATGCCATGTGCCGCTCCCTGCAGCAGGGCCGGTTGCCCCAGCCCAAACCTACGCCGGGCAGCTGCCCTCGCGGCAGTGCGGATGACCTCATCATTCAGCTGTCGTTGCCCTCTGCTGCCGTGTACGCAATGAGAAACTGAATTCAGCCACCGCCCGCTATGCTGGCCGCCATGACCCGACGATCTTCGACCGCCCTGTCCCTGCTCCCGCTGGCCACCACGCTGCTGATCGGCTGCGCGAGTGCCCAGTCCCTCGATGCCCAGAACGCCCAGTTGAAGGCCGCCATCGCCGCCGCCGAACGGGGCCAGTACGATGCCGGCCAGGCCGCCGCGCTCAGCCGCCATCCAGCGTATGGCTGGCTGGAGTTCGCCAACCTGCGGCGCAACATCGACACCGTCGATACGGCGCAGGCGCAGGCCTTCCTCAAGCGCTACCAGGGCCAGGCCGTGGCCAACAGCTTCCGCAGCGCCTGGCTGCCCTCTGTAGCGCGCCGGCAGGACTGGCCGACACTGCTGGCCAACTGGGTTCCGACCGAAAATATCGGCCTGCGTTGTGCGCAGCTGACGGCGCGCCAGGCCACCGGCAAGGTGGACCCGCAGTGGATCGGTGAAGCCCAGGATCTGTGGCGCAAGAACGGCAAGTCGCTGCCTGATGCCTGCGACGCCGTGTTCGCCGTGCTGCAGGCGCAAGGTGGCATGAGCGATGCGCTGCGCTGGGAGCGTATCGATGCCGCTGCCGATGCCCAGCAGCCGGCGGTGATGCGTTCGGCCGCCCGCGGCCTGCCGGCCGGTGACCTTGCACAGGCCACTACCTACGCCGCGTTCGTCGACAAACCCAATGCCAGTGCCCTGAACTGGCCGCGCAACGAGCGCAGCCGGCGCATCGCCACTGATGGCCTGGCCAAGCTGGCCAAGGCCGACCCGGATGCCACCGAACAGCAGCTGCCGCAGTACGCGCAGGCGCTGGGCCTGAGCTCCGAACAGCAGGGCCAGGTGCGCTACCAGATCGCGCTGTGGACGGTGGCGTCCTACCTGCCCGATTCGGCCCGCCGTTTGAATGCCGTACCCGACGCGGCCTACGACGAACGCCTGCACGAATGGCGTGCACGCGAAGCGATGTCGCGCGGCGATTGGCCGGCGACGCTGGCAGCGATCCGCAAGATGGGCCCGACCCAGCGCAACGATTCGCGCTGGCGCTATTTCGAAGGCCGCATGCTGGAAAAGACCGGCCAGGCACAGCAGGCACAGCCGCTGTTCCGCGAAGCCGCACGTGCGCCGACCTTCCATGGTTTCCTGGCGGCGGACAAGGTGCAGCAGGCCTACACCCTGTGCCCGTGGAAGCCCAACGACAGCGCGCAGGCGCAGGCCGCAGTGGCGCGCGATCCGGCCATCCAGCGCGCGATGGCGCTGTACCAGATCGACCGCGCCGGCTGGGCGGTGGCCGAATGGAACAACGCACTGTCGCGTTTCGATGACACCCAGCGTCGCCTCGCGGTACGCGTGGCGCAGGACAACGGCTGGTTCGACCGCGCGGTGTTCTCGCTCGGCAAGCAGAAGCAGGAGCAGCGCCTGTACGACCTGCGCTTCCCGCTGCACCACGACGCCACGATCCGTCGCGAGTCGGCGCGCAATGCGCTGGATCCTGCCTGGGTGGCCGCTGAAATCCGTGCGGAAAGCGTGTTCAGCCCACGCGCGCGTTCGCCTGCCAACGCCATGGGCCTGATGCAGGTGCTGCCGGCGACCGGCGCCGGTGTGGCCAAGTCCATCGGCCTGACCGGCTACGGCGGCGCTGACAGCCTGTACGACCCGGACACCAACATCGCCATCGGTACCGCGTACCTGCGGCAGTTGATGAACAAATACGAGGGCCTGCCCTACGTGACCATCGCCGCCTACAACGCGGGCCCGACGCCGACCGCGCGCTGGCAGACCCAGCGCCCGGGCTTCGATCCGGACCTGTGGATC
>Ga0207668_10002588_pt1 | contig 10573 bp, 8 predicted proteins | sample KBSS43metaG_FD_184323 | JGI IMG/M metagenome (GOLD analysis project Ga0207668, IMG submission 184323) | Switchgrass rhizosphere microbial communities from Kellogg Biological Station, Michigan, USA - KBS S4-3 metaG (SPAdes) (version 2) | ecosystem: Host-associated > Plants > Roots > Rhizosphere >... | reverse complement strand
CTGAGCGGTTACCAAGAGCCGACGGCAACGCTCCGCAGCGCGGCCTGAGCGGTTACCGGGAGTACGGTTTCGGCATGGCGAAGAAGGCCGCCGCCGGCACCCCGGCCACGCTCCTGCTCACCACGCAGAAGATCGACCACACCCTCCATCCGTACGATGTCTCGCCGGAGGCGCCCAACTACGGCGCCCTGGTCGCGCAGGCGCTGGGTGTGGCTGCCGAAAAAGTCTTCAAGACGCTGATCGCCGAGGTCGACGGTGCGTTGGTGGTCGGCGTCGTGCCGGTGACCGGCGACCTTGACCTGAAGGCGTTGGCGCAGGCCACCGGCGGTAAGCGGGCGGCCCTGGCGGACCGGGCCGCCGCCGAGCGCAGCAGCGGCTACGTGCGGGGCGGAATCAGCCCGCTCGGGCAGCGCAAGAGGTTGCCCACCGTGGTCGACGACTCGGCCGCCGCTCTCGACCGGATGTTCGTCTCGGCGGGCCGCCGCGGCCTGCAGGTCTCGCTCGCACCGGCCGATCTTCTCCGGCTGACCGGCGCGATCAGCGCCGCTATTCGGACATAAGGGCAGATACGCCAACCTACCCGTCAGTCGTTACGATAACGTTACGGGGCGGGAGGATCTTTCTCCGCGGAGCGGTCGAGATCGAGCGGCGCGGTGACTTAGCGTGACTGCGTGAGGCTTCCCCCTGGTGGTGACCTACCCCCGGCCGCAGGCGGGTCTCCAAGATCACGGCCGTGTTGCCGGATTGTTATGCCCGGCCGCCAGATCTCCCGGCAGTGCCGCTTGTGCTACCGGCCGCTACCGGAATACGTTGCCGGACACAACAAACCAGCTCCTGATCGACGGCGTCTCGGGGCATCGATACCTTCCCGACCACGCACCCCATCGAAACTGATCGAAGTCCAGGATTATCCCGAAAGGACACAAGGAATGCGTAAGGGACTGTTCTCCCTTGCCGCCGTGGGCCTGCTGGCCACCGGCAGCATGGCCGCCTGCGGCAACGACAAAGGCAGCGGCAGCGGCAGCGGCAGCGGTACCGGCAACTCGTCGGTCGGCAAGGTCGGCGTCATCCTGCCCGACACCAAGAGCTCGGCGCGGTGGGCCACGGCCGACGCCAAGTTCCTCAAGGAGGCGTTCGACACGGCCGGCGTTCAGGCCGACATCCAGAACGCACAGGGCGACAAGGCGGCGTTCCAGACCATCGCCGAGAGCATGATCTCGAGCGGCGTCAAGGTGCTGATCATCGTCAACCTCGACTCCGGCACCGGCAAGGCCGTCCTGGACAAGGCGAAGACCGCGGGTATCGCCACGATCGACTACGACCGCCTCACCCTCAACGGTGGCGCGAATTACTACGTGTCGTTCGACAACGTCAAGGTCGGCGAGCTGCAGGGCCAGGGCCTGGTCGACTGTCTGACCGAGAAGAAGTACACCAAGCCGGTCGTCGCCGAGCTCAACGGCTCCCCGACCGACAACAACGCGACGCTGTTCAAGCAGGGTTACGACTCGGTGCTCAAGCCCAAGTACGACGACGGCACCTTCCTCAAGGGCCCGGACCAGAGCGTGCCGGACTGGGACAACGCGCAGGGTGGCACGATCTTCGAGCAGATGCTGACCTCGAAGCGGGACATCAAGGGTGTGCTCGCCGCCAACGACGGTCTCGGCAACGCGGCCATCTCGGTGCTGAAGAAGAACAAGCTCAACGGCCAGGTCCCGGTCACCGGCCAGGACGCCACCGTGCAGGGCCTGCAGAACATCCTCGCCGGCGACCAGTGCATGACGGTCTACAAGGCGATCAAGAAGGAGGCGAGCGCCGCCTCCGAGCTGGCGATCGCGCTCGCCAAGCAGCAGAAGCCGACCACGGCCACCGGCGTCACCAAGGACCCGGAGTCCGGCAAGGACGTCCCGTCGGTCCTGCTGGAGCCGCAGTCGATCACCAAGAAGAACGTCAAGGACGTGATCGCGGACGGCTTCGTCACCAAGGAGGAGGTCTGCACCGCGGCCTTCGCCAAGTTCTGCACCGAGGCCGGCATCAGCTGACCAGCCTGATGGCTGAATAGCCCGGCCCGGCCGACACGGCGCCGCTCACGCCTCCCTTCCGGCGTGGGCGGCGCCGGAGTCGGCTCACTCACCCCATCGCGCAGTGGCGGAGCCACGACGACGAACCCGGTCACCCAGCGAAGGAGAACCACCGTGGCCGCGACACCCCTTCTTGAAATCAGCGGGATCGACAAGAGCTTCGGTCCCGTCCAGGTGCTGCACGATGTGGGCCTGAGTGTCTATCCCGGCGAGGTCACGGCCCTGGTGGGCGACAACGGTGCCGGCAAGTCCACCCTGGTCAAATGCGTCAGTGGCATCTACACCATCGACGCCGGCACGGTCACCTTCGACGGCAACCAGGTGGCGATCCACGGCCCGCGGGACGCCTCCGCGCTGGGCATCGAGGTCGTCTATCAGGATCTCGCCCTCTGCGACAACCTGGACATCGTCCAGAACATGTTCCTCGGCCGGGAAAAGAAGCGCGGCATCGTGCTCGACGAGCCGACCATGGAGCAGATGGCCGGCGACACGCTCGCCAGCCTCTCGGTGCGCACCGTCAAGTCGCTGCGGCAGCTCGTCGCCAGTCTCTCCGGCGGCCAGCGGCAGACCGTGGCGATCGCCAAGGCGGTCCTCTGGAACAGCCGGATCGTGATCCTCGACGAGCCGACCGCGGCGCTGGGCGTCGCCCAGACCGCCCAGGTGCTCGAGCTCGTCCGCCGCCTCGCCGACAACGGCCTCGGCGTCGTGCTGATCTCGCACAACATGAACGACGTCTTCGCGGTCTCGGACCGGATCGCGGCCCTCTACCTCGGCCGGATGGCCGCCCAGGTGAAGACCACCGATGTGACGCACGCCCAGGTCGTCGAGCTGATCACCGCGGGCCGCAGCGGCAACATCGGCCTGCCGCCGGAGAAGCCGTCCGACTTCAACGGCGACATCGTCGACATCACTCCGGGAGGCGAGCAGTGACCACCACCACGACCACCACGGCCGGCGGCGTCAAGGTCGTCAAGCCGACCGTCGCGAGCCACTTCAACGACTACTGGGGCCGGGTCCGCGGCGGCGACCTCGGCACCCTGCCCGCCATCCTGGGCCTGGTCGTACTCGCCCTGATCTTCGGCATCGCCCGGGACAACTTCTTCAGCACCCTCAACTTCGCCAACCTCTTCAACCAGGGCGCCCAGATCGTCTTCATCGCCATGGGCCTCACCTTCGTCCTGCTGCTCGGCGAGATCGACCTCTCGGCCGGCTTCGCCAGCGGCGTGTGCGGTGCGGCGATGACGATTCTGCTGACCAATCACGGCTGGCCGTGGTACTCGGCCGTCGGGGTCGCCCTGGTCACCGGGATGGTCATCGGCGCCCTGCTGGGCGTGCTGGTTGCCAAGATCCGCATCCCGTCGTTCGTCGTGACGCTGGCCGCGTTCCTCGGTTTCCAGGGGGTCCTGCTCCTGATGCTGGGCGGCGGCGTCAACATCTCGATCCCCGACGGCCTGGTCAAGGAGCTCAATCAGGCGAGCCTGCCGGTCGAATGGAGCTGGGGCATCGCGATCGTCGGCGTGGTCGGCTTCGCCGTGCTGCAGTTCAGCCGGATCCGCAGCCGGGCCGCCCGGGGTCTGACCACCGACCCGATGGGGATCGTCCTGCTGCGCGTCGGCTCGCTCGCCGTGGTCGCCTTCGCGGCCACCGCGGTCCTCAGCCAGGAGCGGGCCATCAACCCCGCGATCAACTCGCTCAAGGGCGTGCCCATCGTCGTACCGATCATCGCGGCGTTCCTGGTGATCTGGACGTTCGTGTTGACCCGCACGGCCTACGGCCGGCACGTCTACGCGGTCGGCGGCAACGCCGAGGCGGCCCTGCGGGCCGGTATCCCGGTCGACCGGATCCGCATCTCCGTCTTCGTGATCGGTTCCTTCATGGCGGCCGTCGGCGGCATCATGGCAGTCAGCCGGGCCAGCTCCGTCGACCCGAACACCGGTGGCAGCAACATCCTGCTCTACTCCGTGGGCGCTGCCGTGATCGGCGGCACCAGCCTCTTCGGCGGCAAGGGCAAGGTGATCAACGCGGTCATCGGTGGCGCGGTGGTCACGGTCATCGACAACGGTATGGCGCTCATGGGCTACCAGGCCGGCGTCAAGTACATCGTCACCGGCCTGATCCTGCTGGTCGCCGCGAGCGTCGACGCCTTGGCCCGGCGTAGGGCGGCTGCCGCCGGCACCCGATGAGAGAGATCCTGGGTATGGGGACGGCGCGCTGATGCGGGCCGGCCCCAGCCAGGAGGAGGTACGGCGGCACAACCTCGGGACGCTGCTGCGGTACGTGCACGTGCACGGCGCCACCTCCCGGGCGGAACTCACCAGCCGGCTCGGCCTCAACCGCAGCACCATCGGGGCCCTGACCGCCGAACTGGCCACCGCGGGGTTGATCAGCGAGGCGGCACCTCGGGAGACCGGCCGGGCCGGCCGGCCCTCGCTGGTCGTCTGGCCCGAGTCGGCCAAGGTCTACGCGTATGCGCTGAGCATCGAGGTGGACCGGCTGCGGGCCGCCCGGGTGGGCCTGGGCGGCCGGATCCTGGATCGCCGGGAGACCGACCGGCCGCGCGGCATGCAGGTGCTCGACGCGGTGCAGCCGCTCGTCGGCTTCCTCCACGAGATGCGCCGGGACGTGCCCGGCGACGCCCGCTGCATCGGCGCCGGGGTCGCGGTGGCCGGCATGGTGCGCCGGGCCGACGGCGTGGTCCGGCTCGCGCCCACGATCGGCTGGGTGGAGGAGCCGGTCGGTGCCGCCCTGCGCTCCGAGTTGGGCGAGGGCCGGCTCACCGTGGGCAACCACGCCGACGTCTCGGCGCTGGTCGAGCACAGCCGGGGCGCCGCCGCCGGCTGCGACAACGTCCTCTACCTCTACGGCGACGTCGGGGTCGGCGGCGGCATCATCGCCGACGGCCGCCGGGTGGCCGGGCACGGCGGGTACGGCGGGGAGGTCGGCCACATGGTGGTCAACCCGTACGGCCGGGAGTGCAGTTGTGGCTCGCGTGGCTGCTGGGAGACCGAGATCGGCGAGTACGCCCTGCTCAAGCACGCCGGCCGGGTCGAGGAGAGCGGCCGCGAGGCGGTCCTCGGCGTGGTCGAGGCGGCGATGCGCGGCGACAGCCAGGCCCAGTTCGCGGTGCGCCAGGTCGGCGAGTGGATCGGCTTCGGCGTCGGCAACCTGGTCAACATCTTCAACCCGGAGGCGGTCATCTTCGGCGGTACGCTGCGCGACATCTACCTGGTCGCGGCGGCCCAGATCCGCAGCCGGATGAACGCGATCGCGCTGCCCGCCTGCCGGGAGCACCTCCGGCTGCGTACCCCCGAGCTCGGCAACGACGCGGCCCTGATCGGCGCCGCCGAGCTCGCCTTCGAACACCTCCTGGAAGATCCGCTCGACAGTTGAGATGGTCGGGGGTCCTTGGTGCTGATCGGAATCATTTATGCTGCCCGCCATGCCCGACGCCGATCATGTGCTGCTCGACCCGGCGGCCGCGTATCCCGAGGTGAACGCCGTGCGCGCGGCGCTGGCCGCGCGGGACTGGACCGGCGTACGTGCCGTCCTCGACGTGGCCCCGCCGGTGGGCCGCACCATGCTGATCAACGTCGGCGCCGAGGGTCATGAGGTGGCGGACTTCCTCGACTGGGTCATCCGGCGCGACCCGGGGGACAGCGCCGCGGCGGCGATGCTCGGCCGGCACCTGATCGGCGTGGGTTGGAACATCCGGTCCAGCGCGGTGGCCGACCACGTCAGCGCCGAACAGTTCGCGAGCTTCCACGACTGGCTGCGCAGGGCCGAGTTGGTGCTGCTGGACGCGATCGCCCGGCGGCCCGGCGACCCGGCGCTCTGGGTGGCGCGGCTGACCTCCGCGCGCGGCCTGCAACTCGGCCTGGCGGAGACCCGCCGCCGATACGACAAACTGGCCGCGATCGACCCGCACCACCTGCCCGGTCAGTATGCGTTCCTGCAGCGCCTCTGCCCCAAATGGGGCGGCAGCTGGGAGATGCTGCACGGCTGGTGCCGGGAGGCCATGCTGGCCGCGCCGCCCGGCGCGCTGCAGGGCACGCTCGTCGCCGAGGGCCACATCGAGCACTGGCTCGAGTTCGACGACGGCGAGGAGGGCCGGCGGTACCTGGCCGGCGAGCCGGCCCGCACCGAGATCTACGAGGCGGCCCACCGCTCGGCCTGGCACCCCGCCTTCCGCCGCAGCCCCGGCTGGGTGCGGGCGCTCAGCAACTTTGCGATGATCTTCGGCCTGCTCGACGACCGGCCCGCGGCCGCGTCGATCTTCGCGATGCTCGGCAACCTCGGCAGCGAAGATCCGTGGAACTATCTCAACGGTGCCGACCCGGCCGGCGAGATCCGGCGGCGGCGATCCGCGGCCATGGCCGCCGCGAGAGGAATCCGATGATCCAGCAGTTGCGGGTCGACGGGGTGCCCACGTTGCTCGCGCCGGTGACCGGACCGGCCCACGCGGGGCTCGCGTTCCGGGTCGGGTTCGCCGACGAGCCGTTGTACCGGCGCGGCATCACCCACCTGATCGAGCATCTCGCGCTGCATCACGTCGGGGTCGCCGACTACCACTACAACGGCGCCACCGGGGTGGAGTACACGTTCTTCCACATGCAGGGGTCGGCCGAGGAGATCGCCCGGTTCCTCACCGGCGTCTGTGCCGCCCTGCGTGACCTGCCGATGCACCGGCTCGCCGTGGAGAAGGAACTGCTGCAGGCCGAGGCGAACGGCCGGTCCAGCGGGGCGGCCGACGACATGGGGCTGTGGCGGTACGGCGCGCGGAACTACGGCATGCCGAGCTACCCGGAGTGGGGGCTGTCCGCGGTCACCCCGGACGATCTGCGCGCCTGGGTGGCCCGCTACTTCACCCGGGAGAACGCGGTGCTCTGGGTGGCCGGCGACGAGATACCGGCGGGGTTGCGGCTGGACCTGCCGGGCGGCGTGCGGCAACCCCCGCCCGCGCCGTCCTCGGCGCTGCCGGTGACCCCGGCATTCTTCCCCAGCATGTCCGGCGTCCTGGTCTGGGACACGGTGGTGCCACGGAACGCGGGCGCGACGGTCTTCGCCGGGGTGCTGGAGCGGGTGATGTTCCGCGAGCTCCGGCAGGAGGGCGGCCTTTCGTACACGGCGCAGACCAACTACGAGCCGCTCGGCGCCGACCACGCGACGATCACCGCGGTGGCCGACTCGCTGCCCGAGAAGCAGGGCGCGGTGCTCGGCGCCTTCGTCGACGTGCTGGCCGCGCTGCGGGTCGGCCGGATCGACGACACGGACGTGGCCACCGTGATCAAGCAGCGGGTGGAGGGGCTGCGGCACGCCGAGGACCAGGGCGGCCGGCTACCCGGGCAGGCACTGAACCTGCTGGCCGGCCGGGAGGTGCAGAGCCTCGACGAGGTGATCGCGGAGATCAGCTCGGTCACCGTCGCCCAGGTCGCCCAGGTCGCCGCCGCGGCCTGCGCGGCCGGGCTGCTGATGACCCCGCGGGCGAGCGCCGACTGGGCGGGTTTCACCGCGGCGCCCAGCCGGTCCGAGACGGTGGTGGCCGGCACCTCGTACGCCTCCCTGGAGGGACCGGACGACCATCTCGTCATCGGTCCGGAGGGCGTCAGCCTGGTCCGGGGTGACGACATCGCAACCGTACGCTTCGACGCCTGCGCGATCGTGCGGGCCTGGCCCGACGGTGGCCGGCAGTTCGTCGGCTTCGACGGGATCGTGGTCGTGGTGGAGCCGTCGCTCTACGCCGGTGCGCACGGCGCCCTGCCCTGGCTGGATGCCCGCGTCCCACCCGGGCTGCGGGTGGACCATCCGCCCCGCGACCCGAGCCGGATCCCGCAGCCGCAGATGCCGGCCGCCCGGCCCGCCCCGGCGGGCGGCAAGGCGCTGGGTGTCGTCGGCCTGGTCGTCCTCATCCCGGTGACGCTGTTCTTCGTCGGCGTCGCGGCGCTGCTCGGCCTGGCGCTGGCCACGGACAACTCGGCGGTGGCCGGCAACGACTCCGAACTGGCCGGCTTCGTGGTGCTCATCGTGATCCTGCTGACCCTCGCGGCCACCTGCGGCATCGGCATTCACCGCTCGGCCCGCCGGGTGTACCGGAGCTGACGGCCCGGCCGAGGACAAATTCTTACGAGAGGATTGCGGGCTTCGCGGTCGGGCTGCGTCCGGGAGCACGATGGGGAGGTGAAACTCTCCATTCGGGCGGGGCTGTCCGGGGTGGCCGCCGCCGCGGTCGCCGTGGGCGTGGCCGAGGCGGTCGCCGTTCTCACCGGGCCGCTGTCGGCGCCGTTGCTGGCGGTCGGCGGCGTGGTGGTCGACAACGTGCCGGCGGCGGTCAAGGACTTCGGCGTACGGGTGTTCGGGGTGCACGACAAGACCGCCCTGCTCACCGGGACGGCGGTCCTGCTGGCCGCGTATGCCTACGGGGTCGGGGTGGTCGCGCTGCGGTCCTGGCGGGTGGCGCTCGGCGGGATCGCTCTGTTCGCGGCGATCGGTGTCGCGGCCGCGATGACCCGGCACGACGCCGGAGTGTTCGCCTGGCTGCCGACCCTGTCCGGCGCCGCCCTCGCGGTGTGGGTGCTCCGTCGCCTGCTCGATCTGGCAGGTGGCCGCGCGCCGGCCGCCGCGGTCCCGGCGGCGGCGGAGGTCGGCCGGCGGGGCTTTCTGCGAGGTCTGGGGATCGCGGCGGGGGTGGCGGCGGCGAGCGGGGTGGCCGGCCGGCTGCTGACGTCGCGGCGGCAGGTGACCGCGGCGCGTAACGCCGTCGTGCTGCCGGCGCCGCGGCAGACGCCGCCGCCGCTGCCGGCCGGCGTGCAGGTGCCTGGGGTGACGCCCTACGTCTCACCCAACGCGGACTTCTACCGGATCGACACCGCGCTCTACCCGCCGCAGGTGGACCCGTCGACGTGGCAGCTGCGCATCCACGGGATGGTCCGCAACCCGATCACGATCACCTGGGAGCAGCTGCTGCAACGTCCGATGATCGAGCGGTACGTGACCCTCGCGTGCGTGTCCAACCAGGTCGGTGGGGATCTGATCGGGAACGCGCGGTGGCTCGGTACGCCGATCAAGGCGCTGCTCGACGAGGCGGACCCGCTGCCCGGCGCCGACCAGGTGGTGCAGCGGTCGGTGGACGGGTGGACCTGCGGTACGCCCACGGCGGCGCTCCGCGACGGCCGGGACGCCCTGCTCGCGATCGGCATGAACGGCGAACCACTGCCGGTGGGCCACGGCTTCCCGGTACGGATGGTGGTGCCGGGCCTGTACGGCTACGTGAGCGCCTGCAAGTGGATCACCGAGATCGAGTTGAGCCGGTTCGAGGACTTCGACGCGTACTGGGTGCCGCGGGGCTGGGCGCAGCAGGCGCCGATCAAGACGCAGTCGCGGATCGACACGCCCCGCGACGGCAACCGCAGGCCGGCCGGCACGGTTCAGGTCGGCGGGGTCGCCTGGGCGCAGCACCGGGGCATCTCCCGGGTCGAGGTGCAAGTGGATGATGGCCCGTGGGCAGAGGCGACGCTCGCCGCGACGGTTTCCAGCGACACCTGGCGGCAGTGGAGCTACGCCTGGCCGGCCACCCCGGGCGAGCACACGTTGCGGGTGCGGGCGACCGATCGGGACGGTCAGACGCAGACCAGCACGCCTGCTCCGCCGGACCCGGACGGGGCCACCGGGTGGCATTCCGTACGGATCCAGATTGGTTAGTTGAAGGCCGCACTGGCGGTCCGTCTTGATGGCGCAAGTCGCTCATACGGTGGCCTGCATGTCCACCAATGCGGTTGTTGAAAAGGCCTCAAGCAACGCGGCCCGGCCCCCGTCCGGGGACCGGGTGGTCCGGGTGATGCGGGCCGGCGCCGGCGTTCAGGCCGCGGGCGCCTGCCGCTGTGCCGGCACGGCCGACTTGTGGGGCCGGCCCAGGCGGGCCTCGAGACGAGCAAGGTCGACGCGTCCGTGATGACGGTCGGCGAGGTCCTCCCAGCCGACCGCGAGCAGCCGCAGCCGCTCCGCTTCGCTGAAACCTCCCCAGACTCCGTACGGCTCGCGTACCGCAAGGGCGTGGGCGGCGCACTCGGCGCGCACCGGGCACGCGGCGCACATGGCCTTGGCCTTCGCCTCCCGGCGGTTGCGGGACGAACCGCGCTCACCGTCCGGGTGGAAGAATTGGGCACTGTCCCGGCCTCGGCACAGTCCGAGTCGCTGCCAGTCCCACAGGTCGGCGATGGGCCCGGGCAATCTGCGAACGTTCGACATCAAACACCCTCCTCCCGCGCGGCACCGCGGTGTGTCGTCATGAGGGGCCTTGCTCAGGCCTGCCGCGGTGTTACCCCGGTGATCCCCGGCTCAACCACGACTCTTCGATGTCTTGCGAAGCGGCATGACATCCAGTCAGCAACTGATACCGATCTTTCCCATTTTTTCCATCTAAAGCGCGTAATGCTGCGGCCCTCGCGTGATCTCCTCTGAGAGAGAAGGAGGATCACTGTGCGTACCGTCCTCGTGTGCGT
>Ga0207668_10002587_pt1 | contig 10573 bp, 5 predicted proteins | sample KBSS43metaG_FD_184323 | JGI IMG/M metagenome (GOLD analysis project Ga0207668, IMG submission 184323) | Switchgrass rhizosphere microbial communities from Kellogg Biological Station, Michigan, USA - KBS S4-3 metaG (SPAdes) (version 2) | ecosystem: Host-associated > Plants > Roots > Rhizosphere >... | reverse complement strand
CAGTCGCTCGGCTGCTGGCACGGCTTCATCGGCCAGCAGAAGCTGATCTCGATCAAGAAGCATTTCGGCACCACCAGGGGCAAGTACCTGTACCTGTCCGGCTGGATGGTCGCCGCGCTCCGCTCCGAGTTCGGCCCGCTGCCCGACCAGTCGATGCACGAGAAGACCAGCGTTCCGGCGCTGATCGAGGAACTCTACACCTTCCTGCGCCAGGCCGACGCGCGCGAGCTGGGACTGATCTTCCGCGACCTCGACAAGGCGCGCGAGAGCGGCGACGCTGCCCGCGAAGCCGCGCTGCTCGACCAGATCGAGAACTACCAGACCCACGTCGTCCCGGTCATCGCCGACATCGACGCCGGCTTCGGCAATGCCGAGGCGACCTACCTGCTCGCCAGGAAGATGATCGAGGCGGGTGCCTGCGCGCTGCAGATCGAGAACCAGGTCTCCGACGAGAAGCAGTGCGGCCATCAGGACGGCAAGGTCACCGTGCCGCACGAGGACTTCCTCGCCAAGGTCCGCGCCTGCCGCTACGCCTTCCTGGAGTTGGGCATCGACGACGGCATCATCGTCACCCGCACCGACTCGCTCGGCGCCGGCCTCACCAAGCAGATCGCCGTCTCGAAGGAGCCGGGCGACATCGGCGACCAGTACAACGCCTTCCTCGATTGCGAGGAGGTCACCGACCTCACCACGCTGCGCGGCGACGTCGTGATGGAGCGTGACGGCAAGCTGGTCCGCCCGAAGCGCCTGCCTTCGAACCTGTTCCAGTTCAAGGCCGGCTCGGGTGCCGACCGCTGCGTGCTCGACTGCATCACCTCGCTGCAGCACGGCGCCGACCTGCTGTGGATCGAGACCGAGAAGCCGCATATCGAGCAGATCGCCTCGATGGTCGACCGTATCCGCGAGGTCGTTCCGAACGCCAAGCTGGTCTACAACAACTCCCCGAGCTTCAACTGGACTCTGAACTTCCGCCAGCAAATCTATGATACATGGAAGGAGTCCGGCAAGGACGTTTCCGCCTATGAGCGCGCCGCGCTGATGAGCGTGATCTACGACACCACCGAGCTGGCGCAGGAGGCCGACGAGAAGATCCGCACGTTCCAGCGGGATGCGGCGAAACGCGCCGGCATTTTCCACCACCTGATCACGCTCCCGACCTACCACACCGCGGCACTGTCGACCGACAATCTTGCCAGGGAGTATTTCGGCGACGCCGGCATGCTCGGCTACGTCGCCGGCGTGCAGCGCCAGGAGATCCGCCAGGGCATTGCCTGCGTGAAGCACCAGAACATGTCGGGCTCCGATATCGGCGACGACCACAAGGAGTATTTCGCGGGCGAGGCCGCCCTGAAGGCCGGCGGCGTCCACAACACGATGAACCAGTTCGCGTAGCCACGCACAACGGTCTGAAAGAATGCCGGCCCGGGGTCCCCGGGCCGCTTTCGCTCAGCGCCGCGACGGGCGCGCCCCTCATGAGCATCGCTCAATACAGGGCGAAGCGATCCTTGCTTGACCCGGATGGGGCCGGCGGAGGAACAGGGGCCTCGCCTGCCGCCGCTCGTCCACCGTCGGGCATGCGATCGGCAGATGACACCAGGGCGCGTGGGGCTTCGGACGTTAGGCATGGTCGACAGCAAATCGCCGGACGCGCGGCTGACCGGGTTCGTGTCGGCGCTGGCGCGCTTGGTCCAGACTGAGACGCGCGAGCGCGATATCCTCGCCGCCGGGGTGCCGCTGCTCGCCGAGCTCGTCGCCCATGATGACTGGCTGCCGCCCGCCTATGCCACCCCGCATCCCGACCATTACCAGCAGTATCTGCTCCACCGCGACGATGCGACACGGTTCTCGGTGGTCAGCTTCGTCTGGGGACCGGGGCAGGCGACACCGATCCACGATCACCGCGTCTGGGGAATGATCGGCATGCTGCGCGGCGCCGAGACCGGCACGCGCTGGGGCCGGGACGCGGCGGGCCGGTTCGGACCGCGGGAAGCAGTCCGCCTAAACCCCGGCATGGTCGAATGCGTTTCGCCGCGGCTGGGCGATATCCATCGCGTCGCCAATGCCTATGACGACCGGGTGTCGATCAGCATCCACGTCTATGGCGCCGATATCGGGGCGGTCGAACGGCGGATCTATGCCGAGGACGGGAGCAGCCGACCGTTCGTGTCGCGCTATGCCGACCCCCTCCCACCACTTGAGGAGAGTGCGACTTGACCGTTTCGATCGCCCCCGCCGCCGTGCGGGCGATGCTGCTCACCCGCGAGGAAATCGCGCTGATCGACCTGCGCGAGGAGGCGCGCTTCGCCCTCGCCCACCCGCTGTTCGCCGCACAGCTTTCGGCCGGCCGGATCGAGGACGAGGCCTGGGAACGCATTCCCCGGCGCTCCGTCACCCTGGTCCTCTATGACGATGGCGAAGGACTGGTCGAGGATGCCGCCGCGCGCTTCGGCGCGATCGGCTATACCGATGTCCGCGCGCTGGAAGGCGGCCTCGCGGGCTGGCGCGATGCCGGCTACGAGCTGTTCCAGGACGTCAATTCCTACAGCAAGGCGTTCGGCGAGCTGGTCGAGCATCGCCGCCACACCCCGTCGCTCTCCGCGCCCGAGGTGCAGGCGCTGATCCGCGAGCAGGCCGACATCCGCATCGTGGATGCCCGCCGCTTCGACGAATATGCGACGATGAGCATCCCCACCGGCACCAGCGTGCCGGGTGCCGAACTGGTGCTGCGCGCGCCGGCCCTTGCCCCCGATCCTGCGACCACGATCATCGTCAACTGCGCCGGGCGGACGCGCAGCATCATCGGCACCCAGTCGCTGATCAACGCCGGCGTCGCCAACCGGGTGGTGGCGCTGCGCAACGGTACGATCGGCTGGACGCTGGCCGGCCAGGAGCTCGCGCTGGGCCAGGGCCGCGAGGCGCCCGAGCCAGGCGGCGACGAGGAGAGCACCGCCCGCGCCCGCGCCCGTGCGGTCGCCTATCGCGCCGGCGTCCGCCATGTCGATGCGGCGGCGGCCGCGCATCTCGCCCATGACGCAGGCCGCACGCTCTATCGCTTCGACGTACGTACCGCCGCCGAATACGCCGCCGGCCACCTTCCCGGCTTCCTCCATGCGCCGGGTGGCCAGCTCGTCCAGGAAACCGACATGAGGGCAACCGTGCGCGGCGCGCGCATCCTGCTCGCCGATCCGCGCGGGGTGCGCGCCGACATGACCGCGTCCTGGCTCGCGCAGATGGGCTGGGAGGTCTACGTCCTCGACACGGGCGATGCGGGAGCGATCGAAACCGGCTTTCCCGAACGCGTCCGCCCGCCCCTGCCCGATGTCGCGACGATCGATGCTGCGGCCGCCGCGAATTTCCCGCGCGACCGCATCGTCGACCTCGCCAGTTCGCGCGCGCACCGCGCCGGCCACATCCCCGGTGCCCGCTTCGCGATGCCGGTGACGCTCGCAGCCGCGCTGGCGGCGCTGCCTGGCGGCGCGCCAGTCCTGCTCACCTCCCCCGACGGCGCGCTGGCCGCCTATGCTGCCGCCCGGCTGGCCGACCCGCGGCTCCGCGTGCTCGCCGGCGGGACCGCCGCATGGCAGGCGGCCGGTGGCGCGATCGAAACCGGTCTCGCCGACCCGCTGAGCCCGGTCGAAGACATCTACAAGCGTCCCTATGAAGGCACCGACAATGCCGCAGCGGCGATGCAGGCCTATCTCGACTGGGAATACGGTCTGGTGGCGCAGCTTGAGCGCGATGCGACCCACGGCTTCGTGGTGATCTGAGGGCATTGCCGGGATTGCCGACCCGTCACCACTCGCCGGGATCGCGTCGCCCGATCGTCAAGCCTCCGAAGACAAGGACCATTCCCCTCTAACCGGATGACAGCCGACGCAAAACGGGCGATGGGCCCTTGCCTTCGCTGACGCGACTGGCTCCGCGACGAGGCTTGCCATGACCGACGACACCCGCCTTCGCGAGGCGCTCGCCGCGCTCGACATTGGCTGGGCCATCCACGAGCATGACGCGGTGTTCACCGTCGCGGAGAGCGACGCAGTCCATGCCGCGATGTCCGGCGTCCACACCAAGAACCTGTTCCTGAAGGATGCGGGCGGCCGTTTCTGGCTGGTCACCGTGCCGTCCGATGCGCGGGTCGACCTGAAGGCGCTTCCCGCCGCGATCGGGGCGAAGAAGCTATCGTTCGGCAAGGCCGAGGCGATGGCGGCGCTGCTTGGGGTCATGCCGGGATCGGTGACGCCGCTGGCGGCGATCAACGATGCCGACGGCGCGGTGACCGTGGTGCTGGACGAGGCGGTCGCGACGGGCCGGCAGGTCAACGTTCATCCGCTGCGCAACACCGCGACGATCGCGCTGCCGGGCGTAGATCTCGTACGCGCACTCGGTGCCTGGGCGCATCCGCCGGTGGTGGTGGCGGTGCCGCGGCTCGGCTAGACGTCCACCATGCGCCGCTGCTCCCGCCCCCGCGACGGTCAGGCGGCGCGCGCCGACGGCACGCCGGGATAGGCCGTCAGCACCGACCCCAGCGCCGCGGCGAGCGGGCCAAGCCAGGCCTCGTAATGCTTCCAGTGCTCGACCGCGTCGGTGAAGATCGGCCGGCGGACCTGCTCCGAGCTCGCGGTACGCACCGCGCGGTCGTTGTTGTAGAATTCGAGGCAGGCCTGCTCGAACGGCAGGCCGAGATGGTCGAGCAGCCGGCGCACCTCGCCTTCCGTATTCGCCACCATCTCCTCGTAGATCACGCGGTGGACCGCACCCGGCGCGGCGGCGTCATAGGCCGCCATCAGCCTGACATAGTCGCGATAATAGCGCGCGATGTCCTCGAAATCGTACGAGAAGGTCTGGCCGCGGGCGAAATGCTGTTTCCAGCCCGAAAAGCAGCAGGACAGGGGGTGCCGCCGCGCGTCGACGATCTTCGCGTTCGGCAGGATCAGCTTGATCAGGCCGACATGCTGCCAGTTGTTCGGCATCTTGTCGATGAACAGCGGCTTGTCCGTCTGCCGGTGGACGCGGGTGCTTTCGATATATTCCTCGCCCAGCCGCTTTCGATCGGCCGGGGTCAGCGAGCTGATCATCGCGCGGAAGTCCGGGAACTCGCCTTCGTCCACCCGCGATTGCAGGCGGCCGGCGATCATCATCATCTCGGCCAGCTCCATCGTCCCTTCGACCTGGCTGTGGCTGGCGAGGATCTGCTCGACGAGGGTAGAGCCCGAACGGGGCAGGCCGACGACGAAGATCGGGTCCGGCGCCGGGCAGCCGCCCTCCCCCATTTCGGCGATGAACGCGGCGGTGAACGTGTTCGCGGTGGCCGTCACTTCGCTGGAGAAAGTGTCTGCATCGTGCTGCACCATGGTGCGGCGCAGGCGGTTGCCGCGATCGTAGTGGCTGAACGAGGCGGGGTAGTCCTTCGCGTCCTCGAACGCCTTGCCCAGCGAAAAATGGAGGTGGAAGATGTCCTCCTGCCTGCGCGCCGGGTTGCGGTCGAGCTCGGCCAGAGCGCGTTCCATCGCCGCGATGTCCGCCGCGTCGAGCTTCACCGTCTTCAGGTTCGCCAGGCTCCACCAGGCCTCGCCCATCGTCGGCTGACGCGTCACCGCCTCGCGATAGGCGGCGATGGCCTCGCCCTGCCGGCCCAGCGTCTTGAGCACATGGCCCAGATTCTGCCAGACCTGCGCCAGCCCGGGCTCCTGGGCGACCAGCTTCGCATAGATTTCCCGCGCCCGCTCCTGCTCGCCCAGACGGACCAGGACCGATGCCTTGATAAGGTCATGGCCGGGGCTGCTGATCGGCGATCCCCCCAGCACCTCGGCCTGCGCGAGTGCCTCGGTCAGGCGGTTGCTCTGGGTGAGCAGCCGGATCAGGAAGTCGCGGGCCTTGTCGAAGCCGGGGGCGAGTTCCACCGCGCGCTCGACGAGGGTCAGCGCCGCGGTCATGTCGCCGCGCCGCCAGTGGACTTCGCCCATCAGGCGGCAAGCAGGCGCATCGTCGGGCAGTTTCGCAAGGCGGGCCTTCAGCATCGCCTCGCTCTCGTCGAGGCGCCCCTCGTTCATCGCCACGGCAGCCTTGAGCAGTTCCGGATCCCGCGCGGAGGCCTGCACGCCGGAAAGATCCGCGCGCCACGCCTCCTGCGGGCTGCCGGCCTTACGCAGTTCGCGGGCCAGCAGGAACCAGCCGGAGGCGATCTCCGGCTGCTCGCGGGTCAGGACCCGCAGGGCGGCGATCGCCTGTTCGCCCGCCCCGACCTCGCTTGCCGCCTGGGCCAGTTCCCAGGTCACGGCGGCCACGCGCGGCGAGCGTCGGGAGAGCGCCGCAAGGCGCGGCAGTGCGGCCTTCGCCCGGCCCAGCCGCCGCAACGCCTGGCAGGCGAGGAACTCGGCCTGCGGCAGATCCGGCGCCCGGCGCAGGATCGCCTCCACCTCGGCCAGGGCCCGTTCGGGCTGCGCGTCGAGCAGCGCATTGGCCTTTGCCAGCGCGGCGCCCAGCGCGTCCCTAGCGATTGTCGTCGAAGCGTTTCCCATAATCCCCGCGCCATGTGCGACTGCACAAGGCGCTACGCCCAACCCGGGGCGGTCGTCGAGTCAATGCGTTATAAAGCGTAGATCGAGAAGGCGTCGCGCCGCTTGACAGCGGAATTGCGATCGGCACAATCCAGTCACCAGCGGCCAATCGCCCTGCTGCAGCAGCGAACGGCCCAATGAAAGTCGTGCATTCGGTGCCGCCAAGAGTCTGGCGGCAATGCCGAAGGATCTTTCCTTCGGCGAGGCATGCCCTTTTCGGCGCTGACCTAAGGGAGGGCGGCACCGAGCGGGTAGTCATCCATTCATCGCGACCCGGAAATCGGGCGAATTCATGGGAGAGGCCAACGGAAAAGAACGTATAAGGGGGCTTTACGTATGGCTATTCGTCTCGGCTCGCGCGGAGCCCGCACCGTCTGCGCCCTTGCGGCGAGCACGTTTCTGACGCCGACCATCCTTGCCGCCCCGGCTCATGCCGAAGAGGCGGAAGCGCCGGCCGCGGCGGCCGCTCCGTCGGAAGATATCGGCGACATCATCGTGACCGCGACCCGCAAGGCCGAGAGCATGCAGAACGTGCCGATCGCCATGCAGGCGCTGAGCACGTCGACCCTGGAGCAACGCCAGGTCAAAGGGCTGACCGATTTTGCGGCCCTCCTTCCCTCGGTCTCGTTCGAAGGCATCGGCCCAGGCCGCAACACCGCCTTCTTCCGCGGCATCGTGCCGGCCGGCGGCAACTACGCCTCGGTCGGCTATTATCTCGACGACATCCCCATCACCGGCACCGAAGTCCCCGACATCCACGCCTATGACCTGGAACGCGTCGAGGCGCTGGCCGGTCCGCAGGGCACGCTCTATGGCGCGGGCTCGCTGGGCGGCACCATCCGCCTCATCACCAACAAGCCCAATCTCGACAAGTTCGAGGCCGGCTACGACGCCGAGGTCAACAAATACGGCAAGGGCGATTTCGGCGGCCAGTTCGAAGCCTTCGTCAACCAGCCGCTCACCGAAACCCTCGCGGTACGCGCGATGGGGTATTACCGGCGCGACGGCGGTTATATCGACAACACGCCCAACAACGGCAAGCTCAACAACGGCGATCCGGCGGTTTACAATCTCGGCGATACCAATCCCCTGACCTTCTACAATCTCGATAACTCCGACATCGCGAAGGACGATTATAACACGATCCGGGAGTTCGGCGGTCGCCTGCAGGTCTTGTGGGAGCCGGCCGACGGCTGGACGATCACCCCGCAGATCACCGCACAGAAGCAGGTCGCCAGGGGCTATTTCGGCTACGATCCGCGCGTCGGCGATCTCGAGGTCCACGATTACGACCAGACGAAGAACGACGATCGCTGGTATCAGGCGGCACTCAGCATCCACGGCCATATCGGCGATTTCGACATCGTCTCGGCCACCGGCTACTTCAAGCGCCGCACCAAGACGCTCAATGACTACACCTATTACACCGTCACCTATGACGGCTTCGGCGGCGGATATGAAAGCTATCTCCAGTTCTTCGACGGCAAGAGCTGCACTGGATCCGGCGACTCGCTGCGTTGCTCCAAGCTGCTCGATCCGACGCAGTATTATCACGCCGACACGCACCGGAACAAATTCACGCAGGAACTGCGCATCACCACGCCGAAGGACTGGCCGTTCGACATCACGCTCGGCGGCTTCTATCAGCGGCAGAAGAACAAGCTGAACACGTATTACGCGATCCGCGGCCTTGAGGACGTGGTCGGTTACACCGCCGCTTGCGCCTACAGCGTGACCTACGATGCTGATGGCAACAAGATCTGCGACGGTAACGAAACCACGCTCGAGGGGTTCGGCATCCCGGAGTCCGCGGGCGGCACGATGGTGGTCGGGAACCCGGCGGCAAAGGGTGACGGTTATTACATCGTCGAGCAGAACCAGCTCTTTCACGACGAGGCGATTTTCGCCGAAGGACACTACAACATTACCCCCAAGCTGAAGATTACCGGTGGCATCCGCTATTTCTGGACCGATTATTCGGTGGTGGGCTTCGCCGGTGTCGCCGCGTCCGCCCAGGGGGTCGGCTGTGAGACGCCGTTGCCGGCGGACAAGCGCCTGACCTGTCTGAATACGAACCCGCTGGCCGCGGACAGGACCGGCCGGTACAAGGAAGATGGCGAAACCCACAAGATCGCGCTCGACTGGCGGTTCGCTCCGTCGAAGATGATCTATGCCAATTATTCCACCGGCTTCCGCCCCGGCGGCTTCAACCGCCCGCTGCGCATCCGGGCGACGGCAACGACACCGTCGTTCCTGGCGGTCGTGCCGCCGTACGAATCGGAAACGCTCACCAATTACGAGGTGGGCGTCAAGACGACCTGGGGCGGCATCTTCCGCGTCAACGCCGCGGTGTACCTGGAAAAGTGGAACAACATTCAGTACGGCGTCGTCGTCGCCGGCGCCCAGGGCGCGGGCATGACCGGCAATGCCGGCAAGGCCGAGGTGAAGGGCTTCGAGTACGACGCCGACCTGAAGCTCGGCAAGTTCACCTTGTCGACGTCGGGCGCCTATAACGATGCGAAGCTGAAGGGCGACTTCTGCAACTTCGCGGTCGATCCGGCCACGGCATCGATCGGGCAGCTCTCCAGTTGCTCGTCGACGAACTTCATCCCGGGCAATCCGCCGATCCCGACGGTCGCCGCCGCCGACGGCACGCGCCTGCCGCGCCAGCCCAAGTTCAAGGGTACCAGCTCGATCCGCTACGACACCGAGATCGGCAGTTTGAACGCCTATATCCAGGGCGCGGCACTCTACCAGACCAGCGCCACCCAGGACCTGAACGTCAACGCCAACAGACTTCTCGGCAACACCTCCGGCTTCGTCAGCTTCGACTTCTCGGCGGGCCTCAAGAAGGACGGCTGGACCGTCACCGCGTTCATCCAGAACGCCTTCGACAAGCGGGGTCAGTTGACCAAAAACACCTTCTGCTCGATCGACTTCTGCGCGGATTCTTCGCGCACTTTCACGATCCGGCCGCAGTTCTTTGGCCTGCGCGTCGGCCAGCGCTTCTGATCCGACCGAACTGACATATCTCCCTCTCTCCGGCGGGACCGCCGGGGAGAGGGTTTTTGCATTGCCCTCGCCAACCTTCGCCGATGGTTGAGCCTGACAGCCTTCAGGGGAGAACCGGCGCCGCCCGCTTCGCACCCATCAGGTCGCCCCTGTGCGCCTCGGTCGTGGCGAGCAGCCATTCGACGAAGCGGCGAATGCGGGGGAGTTTGCGGGTCTCGGGATGCGTCACCAGCCAGAAGGAGCGCGTCACCGAGATTTCGGGCAGCACCACCGACAGGGTCGGGTCGGCATCGCCGATGAAGCAGGGCAGCACCGCGAGGCCGGCCCCCGTGGCGGCCAGCCGGTGCTGGGCGTTGATCGAGGAGGAGCGGATCTGCGCCTCCAGCCCGGGCCAGACCTCGTCGAGATAGCGCAGTTCGGGCGCGTAGATGATGTCGGGGATGTAGCCGATCAGGGCGTGGCCGAAGAGCTGATCGGGCCGGGTGATCGGCGCGTGAGCGGCGAGGTAGTGCTGCGATGCATAGATTTGCAGGCGGTAATTGGCGAGCTTGCGGGTGACCAGCTGGCCGCGGCGCGGCTGGCCAAGCATGATCGCGACGTCGGTTTCGCCGCGCAAGGGATTGAGGAAGCCGATGCTGGCGACGAGATCGACCATGACCTTCGGATAGGCGGCGGCGAACTTGCCGATGTGGTTGGCGACGAACCAGGTGCCGAACCCCTCCGACACGCTGATCCGGAGCGGCCCCGCCACCTCCAGTCCGGCGGGGGTGCGGCGGCTGATGCCGCCGGCGATCTGCGCCATGTTCTCGACCTGCTCGGCCAGCCGCCCGCCGGCCTCGGTGAGGATCTGGCCGTCGCGGGTCTGCTCGAACAGGATCGTGCCGAGCGCCTGTTCGAGGCGTCGGAGGCGCCGCCCGACCGTCGTCGCGTCGACGCCGAGCACCCGCGCCGCCCGCGCGATCTGGCCGGCGCGGGCAACCGCGAGGCACACGTGGAGGTCGTCC
>Ga0207668_10002577_pt1 | contig 10604 bp, 9 predicted proteins | sample KBSS43metaG_FD_184323 | JGI IMG/M metagenome (GOLD analysis project Ga0207668, IMG submission 184323) | Switchgrass rhizosphere microbial communities from Kellogg Biological Station, Michigan, USA - KBS S4-3 metaG (SPAdes) (version 2) | ecosystem: Host-associated > Plants > Roots > Rhizosphere >... | reverse complement strand
ACGGGTTGCCGGCGCCGTTCGGCGGGGCGCTCCCCGTGCACGGGCTGGGGAACTGGCCGATGGTGCGACCCCACTGAAGCTCCAGCCAGGTCAGATCGCACTCCCACCGCGATCCGGTGAAGAATCCGGAGTCGATCCGGCTCAAAGTCAGGTCGAGGATCAACGTCAGGTTGGCGTAGTCGCCACGCATCCAGTTGGTCAGCGTCTCCTTGGGGAACGGGAACGTGGGCAGGAAGCTCAGCGAGCGGGTCAGCGCCGGGCCGGCGTCGGCCAGTGATTGCAGCACCGGGCCAAGATCTTTGAGCTCTTGGACGAGTGCTTCCTTGGTCTGGTTGACCGAGTCGGCAGCCAATGCGCTGAACTTGCCCAACTGCGAGAGTGCCTCGGAGAGGTTGTCGCGCTGATCCCGCAGCACTGCCAGCGCATCGGGTATCGTCTGTAATGCCTTGTCCACCACGGGTTTCTGCTCAGCGATCTGACCGAACAGGCTGTTCATGCTTTCCGACGCGGCGATGATGTCGCCCTTTTGGTCGTCGAGGTAGCCGATCGCCTTGTCGAGTTGCTCGAGCAGGCTGCGCAAGTCGTTCTCACGGCCGGTGAAGGCGGTGCTCAATGCCTCGGTGATGTCTTGAATGTTGCCGATGCCACCGCCGTTGAGCACCACTGCAATCGCGGCCAGCGCCTGCTCGGTGGTCGGATATGCGCCCGCCGAGCCCAACGGAATGACCGATCCCTCAGCCAACTTGCCTTCGGGTGCAACGTCGACCGGTGGCGCCAGCTCGATGTGTTGTGACCCGAGCAAGCTGGTCTGCCCGACCTTGGCCGTCGCATTGGCCGGCAGCTGCACGTCGCGGTTGAGGGTCATTGTCACCAGCGCGTGCCAGCCCTGACGCTCGATCTTGCTCACCGTGCCGACATTCACATCGCCGACCCGCACGCGGGAATTCTGATCGACGTTGTCGACGTCGGGCATCTGCGCCTGGATGGTGAACGAGCCGGGGCCCGCACCCTGCACCCCGGGCAGTGGAACCGAGTTCAGCCCTCGCCAGCCGCACCCGGCCAACGCGAGCGCGAGCACCATCACGGTCACGGCGAGGCGTATCCCCTTGGCCCGCATCATGGTCCGACCCCCGGCGGCGTCATCATTCCGGTCAGGCCGTCGGCCGGGTTGGTCGCAAGCGGCTCCTCTGCGGCAAGCGGCGGCCCGCTCGGCGCAGCCGGCGCAGCCTGTGGAGGCACTGCGCCAGGTGGCGGTTGCGGCGGTATGTAGTCCGGCCGCATCCAGTCCTCGCTGTACGTGAGCTCATTCGGCCGCGTCGTGGCACCGACGAAGATGTTCTGCGCGAGGGGCAGGAAGTTGTACTGGCGATTCTTGAAGACCGGCGCCAGGTATTGGACGCACAGCTTCGCCGATTCCTCGGCACCTTGCCGTGACGCCGCCTGAATCGCGCCGCACATGAAGGAAATTGGGTTGGCAAAGTTGTTGAGCATCGGCACGCTGCTCACCGCGCCCTGGGCGGGTTGCCAGATGTTCACGTAGTTCTGCAACGTGTTGGGCGCCACGTGCAGGAACTGCTTGACATCGGCGAGGCTGTCGTTCAAGGCCTGGGTCACCCCTGCCAACTTGTCCGACGTGGTGCCCAGCGCTTCCCGGTTCTCGGCCACGAACGACTGCACCTCGGGAACAACGGCGTTGAGGTCGCGCACGGCGTTCGCGACGTCGTCCGGGTTGTCCGCGAGCAGCCCAGTGACCGACGCCAGGTTCTGGTTGAGCTGGCGCATCAAGTCGGTGCTGTCCTGAAGCGCCGACACCAGGATCGCCAGATTCTTGATGGTCGAGAAGATGTCGGTGCTGTGATCGCCGAGAGCCGAAAACGCCTGCGACAACTTGATGACGGTGTCGCGGATGTTGGCGCCCTGGCCGCGCAGGTTGTCGGCGGTGGTGTTGATGAGCGAACCCAGCGGGCTCACCCCGCCGGGTTCGGTCGGCTGCAACGAGTCGGCAATCTTCTCAAGCTGCTGACGGACCTCGTCCCACTCGACCGGCACCGCGGTTCGTTCGCGCGGGATGACGGCGTCGTCCTTCATCACTGGCCCGGCCGTGTAGACCGGGGTGAGCTGAATGGCGCGTGCGGTCACCAGCGTCGGCGACAGGATCGCGGCCTTCGCGTCGGCGGGTACGTCGTATTTGTCGTCGTACCAGAACGAGACCTTCACCTGCTCGGGCTGTGGCTCGATCGAGGTGATTCTGCCGACCGGCACACCGAGGATGCGGACGTCGTCGCCGACATAGATGCCGTTGCTGTTCTCAAAGTACGCAACGACATTCGTGCGATTGATCGTTTCCGTTGTCCGAAGCAACACGACCACCCCTGCCACCAACAGAAGTGCCAGTGCGGCGGCTACCCACGTTCTCGCGTTGCGGATCATTGCCCGCCCTCCGCTGCCGGGAGGTGCGGCGTCTCACCCGGTGCCGGCTCGAAAACGGGATTCGGCGTCGGCGACGGCGTGGAATCCAGCCCGGGTGGTGACGGTGCCGGAGGTCCGGGCGGCGGACCGCCGGGCGGGGGCGCGGGCAGGGGCTCGCGGTACGGGTAGCAGCCCGTGGGCCCGGGCAAGGGCAAGCCGGGCGGACCGCAGCCCTGATCGCCCGGATTGCCGGTGATCGCGTCGGGAATGTTCAGACGCGGTTCGCCGCCTTGGCCGGTCCGGGGGTAGGGCAGCGGCAATGGCGGTGTCCCCGGCTGCCCGATCTGTGGGTCGGTACGTTCCGAAGGCAGCAGCACGTTGGGATCCAGACCGAGGTCGGAGAACGCTGCGTCGATGAACGGCTGCAGGAACTGTCCCGGCAGCAGATTCGCGACATAGGTCTTGAAGAAGGGCCCGGATGCAACCGATTCACCGAGCGACATCGAGTATTCACTGAGCAGCTTGAGCGAGCGCTGCAGGCGTTCCTTGCGGTTGTCCAGGATCGTCAGCACGCCGTTGAGCTTGTCGAGTGCGGGTTTCATCGTCGCGCGGTTCTCGCCTATGAAGCCTTGTAACTGCTGACTGAGCGCCGAGACGTTGCCGGAGATCTGATCCAGTGCGGCACTTTGACTTTGGAGCTCGGCCAGCAGCGCATTGGTGTTGGAGACGAGGCCAACGATCTGGTTGCTTCGCTCGGCCAGCACCGTCGTCGTCTTGTTCGCGTCGGTCAGCAGCCCGCGCAGCTGCGCGTCGCGCTCATTGAGCGTCTCCGAGAACCGGGCCACTCCTTCTACCGCGACCCGTAGCTCCGGCGGGGTGTCGGAGAACGTCTCCGACAACACCCTCAAGGAGTCCGACAGTTGATCGGTGTTCAGACCGCTGATCGTGGTCGCCAACTCACCAAGCGCATCCGGCAGCTGATACGGAGACGTGGTCCGATCCAATGGGATCGTGCCGTCCTGTTGGCCGTCACCACGGGAGTAGACCTCCAGAATCTTGGTGCCCAACAGACCCTTTGTCTTGATGGCCGCCTCGGTGCGATCCCCCAGCCGGATGTTCTTCTTGACGGTGAACTTGATCAGCACCTGCGGCCCATCCAGTTCGATCGAGGTCACCTTGCCCACCTGGAAACCCGAAACCTGGACGGCCGCATCAGATGTCAGACCGCCTGCCTCGGCGAAGTACGCCGAGTACTCCTTGCTCTGGTTGAGGAAGGGCAGCTTGTCGTATTGCAGTGCCGCCACGATGATGCCGAAGGTGATCGCCAACCCGATGGCACCGATGACGAACGGATTTCGTTCGCTGAAGGACTTCATCTCGGCGCGCACCTCCCAGTGTTCTGGCCCGCGACCTTGACGTACACCGGCTGGCCGCCCTTGCCATTGAGCTTGAGCACGATGTCGCACAGATAGAAGCTGAAGAAGTCGCCGTAAATGCCTTGGCGCGCAAGCGTTTGATACGCGTCCGGCAACGTGTTGAGCAGGTTGTCGAAGTAGTCGTGATCGGCCACCACGATGCCGGCCGCCCGGTCGGTTTCGGTGATCGTCTTCGCGAACGCTGGACGGGCCTGCGCGAGTAGGTCGGTGATGCTTCCGGCGGCGGCGTTGGTGTACGCCAAGCCGTTACTGATGTCCTCTTTGCGGGACTCGAGTCCCTTCACCAGTTCGGCGAGCGCGTCGACAGCCTTTGCGAACTGGTCGTTTTGGCCGCCCAGCGAGCCCAGCACGACGTTGAGGTTGACGATGACCTGCCCGATCAGCTGATCCCGGTCGGCCAGGGTATTGGTCAGCGCCGCGGTCTGAGCAAGGAATGAGTTGATGGTCCCGCCCTTGCCTTCCAAGGCGGTAATCAACTGACCGGACAACGCATTTACCTGATCGGGATCGAGCGCCCGAAACAGCGGCCGGAAGCCGCCAATCAAGGCATCCAAGTCCAGCGCCGGCGACGTGCGGGCCAGCGGGATCGTGTCACCCGCGTTGAGCTTCTTGGTGCCGCCCGCACCTTCTTCCAGCCCCAGATACCGGCCGCCGATCAGGTCGTCGTAGCGGATCACGGCCCGGCTGCCCTCCGTCAAGACCACCGAATCGTCGGCGGTGAACTGAACCAACGCCGTCGTGTCGGGCTGAATCTCGACCTTCTTCACCTGGCCAACCTCGACGCCCGCGATGCGGACGAAGTCGCCGTTCTCCAACCCGGTCACGTTGACGAACTCGGCGTTGTAGCTCCTGGCTTTCTCACCGAAGCGCAGCTGCCCGAAGACCGCATACAGCCCGAACACGCCCAGCAGGCAAACAGCCAGAAAGACGGCGAGGCGCAACACGACGCCTCCCAGGCTTTCTCTCATGACTGGTTACCTTTCGTTGCCATCGGTTTGCGGGCGGTCATGGTGCCGGGACCACCGCCGGCGGAAGAGGTACCGGCGGCAGCGGCGTCGGCTGCATCTCCGCGGGATGCGGGACTACGAACGGCTCCGTGCCCGGTGTCCGACCTGGGTCCCGTGGCGCCATCGGCGCAGGCGCCGGTGGCAGACCCGGCCACAAGGGCGTGCCGTCCGGCGCGTAGAGATCGGCTCCATACGCGGGGGCGCCTGGATACGGAATCGGTCCCGGCGCAGGCCCGCCGAACAGATTGCGAATGCTCGGCGGCTCGGGTATCGCACGGGTGGTGGGCAGGTAGTTGGCCCAGGCCGGGAAGCCGATACCGGGGTTCGGTCGCCAATCCATGCCAGTGCCGAATCCGGTGTTGGTGACGAGATTGCGCACCGGCCAGTTCTGCGCCACGTCCGGCAGCGAGCCACACCCTGGTTTGCCCCCAGGTCCACCCTTGGCGCCGATTACCGGCAAGTTGTCCGGATAGTGGTACGGGTCGTCCCCAAGCGACAGGCCGGTGTCGAGCACGAGCGTTCGGCCGTTGCCGCCGGGCGCTTCGTAACCTCCGGTGTCCAGGAGGGTTTTCGCGCCCACCAACAGACAGGTGTACTCGGGGTTGTACTTGTAGAACAGGTTGGTCGTCGGCTCCAGCACATTGATGGCCTTGATGAGGTTGGCCTGATTCGGAGCAAGCAGGCTGATACCACTGTTGGAAAACCCAATCGTGGCCAGCAGCAACGCATCCAACTGGCCAGCCTGCTTGACGACGGTGGTGCTCGTCGTGCTGGCCGCGTTCAGCGTCGACAAGATGTTCTGCGCGGCAGCACTATAGGTGTCGTTGAAGTCTTTCAGCGCACGCCAGTCGGATCGGATCGTGTCACTGCGCGGGTTCAGTTCGAGCAGAACCTGGTTGGCATCGGTAGTGGCCTGACCGATCCGTTCGCCCTGGCCACGGACGCCTTCTGCGAGTGCCGACAGGGTGCTGTTGAGCTTGGCCGGGTCGATCGTGTCCAGCACGCGAACAACGTTCTCGAACACCGTATTTACCTCGGTGCTGACGTTTCGCGATGTCAGCATCTGACCGGCCGCCAGCCGCTGCGGGCTGGGACTACTGGGATACACCAGATCGACGAACTTCGCACCGAACACGGTCGTGGCCCGAATCTGGGCCTCGACGTTGGCGGGAATGTGCTCGAGCTGGTCCCGGTCGATCTCCAATTTCAGAGTCACCGGTTCCCCACCGCCGGTGATCGCGGCGACCCGGCCAACCTGTACGCCGCGCAGCTTGACCTTGGCGTTGGTCTCCATCACCAAGCCCGCCCGATCGGAGCTCAACGTGACCGGCACGGTTTTCTGGAAGGTCCCGGTGAACAACGCATACGTCAGCCAGAACAGCGCGGCGACGACGAGCACCAGGCTGAGCGTCGCCCAGGCGGGATGCAGTCCTTCGTCTCTGTCGTCCATTGCCCTAACCAGCCAGATTGAAGTTGCCGGATTGGCCGTAGATGGCGAGCGACATCATCACGAGCACGAACGCGGCGATGATGAGCGACATGCGCACTGCGCGTCCGACGGCCTCGCCAACGCCGGCGGGACCGCCCCTAGCGGTAAAGCCGTAATAGGTATGCACGAGCATGATCACGACGGCAAGGACCACGCACTGGAGGAAGGACCAGATCAGATCGGTTGGGTTCAGGAACGTCCTGAAGTAGTGGTCGTATACGCCCGTGGACTGACCGTAGAGCACCGTCGTGCCGAACCGCGCCGCCCAAAATGCCGCCAGCACGCCAATGCAATAGAGCGGGATCACGACGAGTAGGCCGGCCACCACCCGGGTGGTAGCGAGATAGGCGACGCTGCGGATGCCCATCACTTCGAGCGCGTCGATCTCCTCGTTGATCCGCATCGCGCCGAGCTGCGCTGTGGCACCGGCCCCGATCGTCGCCGAAAGCGCGACCGCTGTCGTCGCGGGCGCGATAAGTCGCACGTTGAAGAACGCCGACGCGAATCCCGTAAGGGCCTCGACGCCGATTTCGGAGAAGTCGGTGTACCCCTGCACGGCCACCAGCGCGCCGGTAGTGACGGTCAGGAATCCGACAATTGCGACCGTTCCGCCGATGATGATGAGCGCGCCTGCGCCAAGGCCCATCTGGGCGATCAGTCGGATCAGCTCGACGCGATAGTTGGTGAACGCATAGTGGATCGACCCCAGCGTGCGGCCGTAGAACTTGGTCTGCCTACCAACGCGATTCCAGCCGTCGACCCACGGGCGGACCCGGGTTTTCAGCCACGGGAACTGGGAATGGGGCCTCGAGACGGTCACATCGTCACCTTTACGGCGACGGCGGTGGCGACGACGTTGATTGCGAACAGCGCCATGAAGGTGAACACCACGGTTTCGTTCACGGCATTACCGACACCCGCCGGGCCGCCACGCACGGTAATGCCCTTGTAGCAGGCGATCAGTCCGGCCGAGAGTCCGAACAACGCCGCCTTCAGCAGCGCGATCGTAACGTCGGTAGCGCCGATGATCAGCGTCAAACCGGATGCGAACGCGCCCGGTGAGACGTTCTGAATGTAAACGGTGAAGAAGTAGGCGCCGGCGAGGCCGACGAGGATCACCGACGCGGACAGCGCCAGGGACACCAACGTGGCTGCGAGCACGCGGGGAACCACAAGGGCTTGAATGGGATTGACGCCCATCACCCGCAATGCGTCGAGTTCCTCCCGAATCGTCCGCGCACCGAGGTCGGCACACATGGCGGTGGCGCCAGCGCCAGCGACCACCAGCACCGTGACGATCGGCCCGATCTGACGCACCGTGCCGAGCGCAGCGCCGGTGCCGGAGAAGTCCGCGGCGCCGAACTCCGTCAGCAGGATGTTGAAGGTAAACGTGAGCAACACCGTGTACGGAATCGTCAGCATCAGCGTCGGCAGAATCGACACGCGCGCGACGAACCACGACTGCTGGAGGAACTCCCGCCAGGCAAAGGGTGGCCTGAACATCAACACGAAGACGTCGAGCGCCATCGCGAAGAATCCGCCGGCCGCACGAATCGGCTTGGCTGCGTTCTCCGCAAGTGTGTGGGACGAGACCACTAGCGGACCTGCTCCGCGCTACTTCCACGCATAGGCCGCTGATTCCCTCCGACGATCCTCTTCTGCCCCGATGCCGTGATCGTGGCACATGAGGAAGTCGGGAAACCGTACATCAACGATTTCGGGGCCAGCAACCGCTCCGTCGCCGCCTGCCCAGCCTCCGCGGCGGGTGGCAAACCCAATAGCGCAGCTACCCTCAGCCGCGGGCTCCGACGTTGCGGACGGCGTCCTCGAGGTCGGCGACCACGATCTTGCGCATCTCCATCATCGCGGCCATGGCGGCGGCCGCCTGCACCGGATCCGGGCCCTCCAGCAGTTCATACAGCCGCTCGGGCACGATTTGCCAGCTCAACCCGTAGCGATCCTTGAGCCAGCCACACTGCGACTCCTCGCCACCGTCGAGGAGTCTTGACCAGTAGTAGTCGACTTCGTCCTGGTCGGCGCAGCGCACTTCGAACGACACCGCCTCGGTGAAACGAAACTGTGGACCGCCGTTGATACCGAGGAATCGATGTCCGTCCAGGAAGAAGGTCCCATAGACCACCTCACCTGGGGTACCAGGACCGGCCTCGGGGTTGCGGAAGAACGGTCCGGCGGACGAATTGGGGAAGATCGACGTGTAGAAGGCGGCGGCTTCCTCGAGGTTGGCGTCGAACCAGAGGGAGGGCGTGATGTTTGGCATGCGATGTCGACTCGGCTGAGCTCGGAAACTCATCGGGCCCCAATCTCGCGGAAGCCCCAAAGCCAGTGCGGGGCCGGTTACGAACAGGCAAACCGCCTGGGTAACGTGCAGTGAGACGGCCGAGAGGATCCATGTGAGCACTGCGCACAGCACACCGCAGACCGTGACGTTCCGGGGTGTCGATGACCTCGCGCTGGTCGCCGACGAGTGGAACCGCGACGACGAGACGGCCCGGGAACGTCCGACCATCCTGATGCTGCACGGCGGCGGCCAGAACCGGTTCTCCTGGAAGAACACCGGGCAGGTGCTCGCCGAGGGCGGCTATCACGTGGTCGCCCTGGACAGTCGCGGCCACGGCGACAGCGACCGCGCCCCGGCGGCGGACTACTCGGTGGAGTCGCTGTGCGGCGACACGTTGCAGGTGCTGTACCAGATCGGCAAGCCGGTCGTGTTGATCGGCGCAAGCATGGGCGGGCTGACGGGAATCCAGGCTGCTCACGAAGCGGGCCCGGACTTCGTCGCCAAATTGGTGCTCGTCGACGTCGTGCCGCGGTTCGAGAAGGACGGCAGCGCGCGCATCCGCGACTTCATGTCCAGCGGTCTGCACGGCTTCGAGTCGCTCGACGAGGCCGCCGACGCCGTCGCCGCGTACCTTCCGCACCGCACCAAGCCACGGAGCTCCGAGGGGTTGAAGAAGAACCTGCGGCTGCGCGACGGCCGCTGGTACTGGCACTGGGATCCGGCATTTCTCACCAAGCCGCATGACGACCCGTTCGCGCGGATGGACAAGCTGGAGCAGGCGGCGATCAACCTGGAGATCCCGATCCTGCTCATCCGCGGCAAGCTCTCCGACGTGGTGAGCGACGACGGAGTCAAGGACTTCCTGACCAAGGTGCCGCACGCGGAGTTCGTCGAGTTGGCCGATGCGGGCCACACCGCAGCCGGTGACGACAATGACGCGTTCAGCGAAGTCGTGGTGCAGTTCGTCTCCCGATGAGCGCTTGCGCGAAGAGCAGAGTGCCCCGATGAGCACCGGCTTCAACTTCCTCGAACAACCCGAGCTGCCCGCCCCTGAGGTATCCGCAGCACGCGCCGAGCAATTGCTGGCCACCCACTACGGCATCACCGGGCGGGCGGAATCACTTGGGAGCCAACAGGACAAGAACTTCCTGGTATTCGACGCGAGCGGTGCGCACGTCGGGGTGCTGAAGATCGCGAACCCGGCGTTCACCACCGTTGAACTGGAGGCCCAGGACGCGGCGGCGCAGCTGATCGCCGATGCCGAGCCGACTGCCCGCGTGTCGGTCCCCATGCCGAACCTGGCCGGGCAGTCGTATACCGCGGTGGTGGGCCTGCTCGACGGCACGGCCCACGCCAGACTCCTGCGGTACCTGCCCGGCGGCACCCTGGTCGACGACGGCTACCTGTCCCCCGACGTGGTCGCGGGCATGGGCGAACTGGCCGGCCGGGTGAGCCGCGCGCTGGCCGACTTCACCCACCCCGGCCTCGACCGGATTCTGCAATGGGACCTGCGCTACGGCAAAGCCGTTGTCGACGAACTCATTTCGCACGTCGCCGACACTGCTGCGCGCGGCGCGATCGCCGAAGCCGCCGCCGAAGCGTGGACGCGGATCGAACCGCTGGCCGCCGCGTTGCCCCGTCAGGCCGTGCACCTCGACCTCACCGACGCCAACATCGTGGTGTCCCGGTCGGATTCCGGCGCACGACATCCGGACGGGATCATCGACTTCGGCGATCTGTCCGATACGTGGGCGGTCAGCGAGCTGGCCATCACCATGTCGTCGGTGCTGGGCCACCCCGGCACCGGACCGGCCTCGATCCTGCCGGGCATCAAGGCATTTCACGCGGTCCGTCCCCTGACCGAACCCGAGGCGCGGGCCGCGTGGCCGATGATCGTGCTGCGCACGGCGGCGCTGCTCGTCAGCGATGCCCAGCAGGCCGTGCTCGACCCGCACAACGAGTAA
>Ga0207668_10002574_pt1 | contig 10606 bp, 18 predicted proteins | sample KBSS43metaG_FD_184323 | JGI IMG/M metagenome (GOLD analysis project Ga0207668, IMG submission 184323) | Switchgrass rhizosphere microbial communities from Kellogg Biological Station, Michigan, USA - KBS S4-3 metaG (SPAdes) (version 2) | ecosystem: Host-associated > Plants > Roots > Rhizosphere... | reverse complement strand
CTTGCGCCAGCGGCGGATCTCGGCGGCGACCTGGCCGACCTTCTGCTTGTCGATGCCCGAAATGTTGACCGTGGTCTGATCCGGGGTGGCGATGGTGATGCCCTCCGGGATCGCATAGTCGACATCGTGGCTGTAGCCGAGCTGCAGCTTCAGGTTCTTGCCCTGGGCGTTCGCGCGGTAGCCGACGCCGGTGATCAGGAGTTGCTTCGAGAAGCCCTCGGTCACGCCGGTGATCAGGTTCTGCACCAGGGTGCGCTGCATACCCCAGAACGAGCGCGCCCGCTTAGTGTCGTTGGCCGGCTGGACGGAAATCGCGCCGTCCTCGACGGTGTAGCTGACGTCGTCCGCCAGCGTCAGCGACAGGGTGCCCTTGGGACCCTTCACCGACAGCTTGCCGCCATCGATCGACGCGGTCACGCCGGCGGGAACCGGGACCGGCTTCTTGCCAATGCGGCTCATCAGAAGACCTCCGCGAGAACCTCGCCGCCGACGTTCTGGTCGCGCGCTTCCGCGTCGGACAGAACACCCTTCGGCGTCGAGACGATGGTGATGCCGAGGCCGTTGCGGACGCGCGGCAGATCCTGCGCACCCGAATAGACACGGCGGCCGGGCTTCGAGACGCGGGCGACGTGCTTGATCGCCGGCTGGCCTTCGAAATACTTCAGCTCGATGCGGATGCCGGCGTGGCCCGCCAGCTCTTCCTCGCTGTAGCCACGGATGTAGCCTTCGCGCTGGAGCACGTCGAGAACGCGGGCACGCAGCTTGGACGCCGGCGTCAGGACGGAGTCCTTGCGCGCGCGCTGCCCGTTACGGATGCGGGTGAGGAGATCACCCAGGGGATCGGTCAGAGCCATCTTCGGTCTATCCTTACCAGCTCGACTTCGTGAGGCCGGGGATCATGCCCTTGTTGGCAAGATCGCGGAGCATCACGCGGGCGAGGCGGAATTTGCGGTAATAGGCGCGCGGGCGGCCGGTCACTTCGCAACGGTTGCGGATGCGGGTCGGGTTCGCGTTGCGCGGCAGCTCGGCCATCTTGAGGCGAGCGATCAGGCGCTCGGTCTCATCGCGGGATTCGTCGTTCGCGATCGCCTTCAGAGCCGCGAACTTGCCAGCATACTGCTTGACCAGCTTCTTGCGACGCTCGTTCTTGTTGATCGAACTCAGTTTCGCCATGACTTAAGTTCTCTTTCCTACTCTCGGGGCGCGGGCCGTCAGGCCGCCTTCTTCTGCTCGGCTGCCTCGTCCTGCGGGAACGGGAAGCCGAACAGGCGGAGAAGCTCGCGCGCCTCCTCGTCGGTCTTGGCGCTGGTCGCGACGATCACGTCCATGCCACGAATGTTGTCGACCTTGTCGTAGCTGATCTCCGGGAAGATCAGCTGCTCCTTGAGGCCGGTCGCGTAGTTGCCGCGACCGTCGAACGACTTCGGGTTCAGACCACGGAAGTCGCGGACGCGCGGCAGCGCGATCGTCACGAAGCGGTCGAGGAACTCGTACATCCGCTCCCGGCGCAGCGTCACCTTGCAACCGATCGGCATGCCTTCACGCAGCTTGAACTGCGCGATCGACTTCTTGGCCTTGGTCACGACCGGCTTCTGGCCGGCGATGAGCTGCATTTCGGCTGCGGCCTGCTCGACCTTCTTCTTGTCCTGGGTGGCCTCGCCGACGCCCATGTTCAGGACGATCTTCTCGAGCTTCGGGACCTCGAACTTGTTCTTGTAGCCGAACTTGGCGATCATCGCCTTGGCGATCTCGTCATCGTACAACTTGCGCAGGCGCGGGGTGTAACCGTCAGCCATCGATCTTCTCCCCGGTCTTCACGGCGACACGAACCTTCTTGCCGTCCTGGACCTCGAAACGGACGCGGGTCGGCTTGCCGTCGGCGGTCACATGGGCGACCTTCGACACGTGCAGCGGAGCCTCGATCTTCTCCAGGCCGCCCTGCGGGTTGACCTGGGTCGGCTTGCGGTGACGGGTCGCGACGTTGACGCCGGCAACGATCACCTTGCTGTCCTTCGGGAAGGACTGGGTGACCTCGCCGGTCTTACCCTTGTCCTTGCCGGACAGGACGACGACGCGGTCGCCCTTCTTGATCTTCAACGCGGCCATGTCACAGCACCTCGGGCGCGAGCGAAATGATCTTCATGTGGTTCTTCGCGCGCAGCTCGCGAACCACCGGGCCGAAGATACGGGTGCCGATCGGCTCCTCGTTCTTGTTGACGAGCACCGCGGCGTTGCCGTCGAAGCGGATCGTCGAACCGTCCGGACGATGAATGTCCTTGGCGGTACGGACAATCACCGCACGGTGAACGTCGCCCTTCTTGACGCGCCCCTTCGGCGCCGCTTCCTTGACCGAGACGACGATGATGTCGCCGACGGTCGCGGTGCGACGCTTGGAGCCGCCCAGCACCTTGATGCACTGCACCCTCTTGGCGCCGCTGTTGTCGGCGACGTCGAGGTTCGTCTGCATCTGGATCATGTGTCAGACCTTCCTTGCGCTCAGGCGGCCGTGGTCACGGTCGCGTCGCCGCCGACCTTGCCCACCACCGTCCACGTCTTCAGCTTCGAGATCGGCGCGCATTCCTCAATGCGGACGGTCTCGCCCTCGCGATAGGCATTCGCCTCGTCGTGAGCGTGATACTTCTTCGACCGCTTGATGATCTTGCCGTACATCGGGTGGGTCACCCGACGCTCGACCAGCACCACGATCGTCTTGTCGCCCTTGTCGGAGACGACGGTCCCCGTCAGCGTGCGCTTCGGCATCGTCTTGTTCCTTACGCCTGAGCCGAGCGTGCGCGCTCGGTCTGCAGAGTCTTGATCTTGGCGATGGTGCGGCGAACCTCGCGCACCCGCGCCGGCTTCTCGAGCTGGCCGGTGGCCGCCTGGAAGCGCAGGTTGAACTGCTCACGCTTCAGGTCGCCGAGCTGGTCGCTCAGCTGGCTGTCGGTCTTGGCCTTGAGATCAGCGGTCTTCGCCATGTCATTCCACCTCGTGCAGCGACTCGCCCAGGCGGGCGACGGGCTTCACCTTGATCGGCAGCTTTTCCGCCGCGCGCTCGAAGGCGACGCGGGCGAGCGGGCCGGGGACGCCGTCCAGCTCGAACAGGATGCGGCCGGGCTTGACGCGGGCAACCCAGAATTCGGGCGCGCCCTTGCCCGAGCCCATGCGGACTTCGGCCGGCTTCGACGATACCGGAACGTCCGGGAACACGCGGATCCACAGACGCCCCTGGCGCTTGATATGGCGCGTGATCGCGCGGCGGGCCGCCTCGATCTGACGGGCGGTGATCCGGTCCGGCTCCATCGCCTTCAGACCGAAGGCGCCGAAGTTGAGCGCGGTGCCACCCTTGGCGTCGCCGTGGATGCGGCCCTTATGGGCCTTGCGGAATTTGGTGCGCTTAGGCTGCAACATTGTTCAATTCCTCAGCGACGGCGGTCGTCATCGCGCGCCGGACGCACGCCGGAGGTCTGGGCCTCCATCATCGCCCGCTCCTGGGCGAGCGGATCGTGGCCCAGGATCTCACCCTTGAAGATCCAGACCTTGATCCCGCAGACGCCATAGGCGGTGTGGGCTTCGGCCTCGGCATAATCGATGTGCGCGCGCAGCGTGTGCAGCGGCACGCGACCTTCGCGATACCATTCGGTCCGGGCGATCTCGGCGCCGCCGAGACGGCCGGCGCAGGTGATCCGGATACCCTCGGCGCCGAGACGCAGCGCCGACTGCACCGCGCGCTTCATGGCGCGGCGGAAGGCGATACGACGCTCGAGCTGGTCGGCGACGCCCTGCGCGACGAGACGCGAGTCGATCTCCGGCTTGCGGATCTCGACGATGTTCAGCGACACGTCCGACGAGGTCATCTTGCCGATCGTGCGACGCAGCTTCTCGATATCCGCGCCCTTCTTGCCGATGATCACGCCGGGGCGCGCAGCATAGATGGAGATGCGGCACAGCTTTGCCGGACGCTCGATCACGACCTTCGAGATCGCAGCCTGCGGCAGCGACTTCATGATGAACTTGCGGATCTGCAGATCTTCGAGCAGCAGGCGGCCGTAATCGGCACCGTCGGCGTACCAGCGGCTGTCCCAGGTGCGGTTGATCTGAAGCCGCATGCCGACCGGGTTTGACTTGTGACCCATGAGCTTACGCCTCTTCCTGCTCGCGCACGACGACGCGGATGCGCGCGAACGGCTTGATGATCCGCGACGAGCGGCCGCGGGCGCGGGTGGCGAAGCGCTTCATCACTAGGCCCTTGCCGACCGAAGCTTCCTTCACGACGAGCGCGTCGACGTCGAGGTTGTGGTTGTTCTCGGCATTGGCGATCGCGGAAGCGAGCACCTTGCGCACGTCGACCGCCATCGCCTTCTTCGAGAAGGTGAGGATGTTCAGCGCGTCGCCGGCCTTCTTGCCGCGGATCAGGCCCGCGACGAGGTTGAGCTTGTACGGGCTGCCGCGAACGCTGGTGTTGACGGCAAGGGCTTCCTTGTCGCCCACCTTGCGGGGAGATGCAGGCTTCGACATCAGCGCTTGCCCTTCTTGTCGGCGGCGTGACCCGGGAAGTACCGGGTCGGCGCGAACTCACCGAGCTTCATGCCGACCATCTCCTCGTTGACCGACACCGGCACGAACTTGCGGCCGTTGTAGACATTGAAGGTCAGGCCGACGAACTGCGGCAGGATGGTCGAGCGACGCGACCAGGTCTTGATCGCGCCACGGGTGCCACCGTCCTGCGCGGCCTCGGCCTTGCGCAGCAGGTGGAGGTCGACGAACGGACCTTTCCAAACGGAACGGGCCATGGATTACCTCTTCTTCTTGGCGTGACGCGACCGGATGATCATCTTGTCCGTCGCCTTGTTCGAACGGGTGCGCGCACCCTTGGTCGGCTTGCCCCACGGCGTGACCGGATGACGGCCGCCCGAGGTCCGGCCCTCACCACCACCATGCGGGTGATCGACCGGGTTCTTGGCGACGCCGCGGGTCAGCGGACGCTTGCCGAGCCAGCGGTTACGGCCGGCCTTCGCCAGATTCTGGTTGGCGTTGTCCGGGTTCGACACCGCACCCACCGTGGCCATGCAATCCGAGTGGATGTAGCGCTGCTCGCCCGAATTCAGGCGAACCATGACCATGCCCTTGTCGCGGCCGACGACCTGCACATAGGTGCCCGCGGCGCGCGCCAGCTGGCCACCCTTGCCCGGCTTCATCTCCACATTGTGGACGATGGTGCCGACCGGCATCTGGCCGATTTCCATGGCATTGCCCGGCTTCACGTCGGTCTTCTTGCCCGAAACGACCACGTCGCCGGCGGCGAGACGCTGCGGCGCGATGATGTAGGCGAGCTCGCCGTCCTCGTACTTCACCAGCGCGATGAAAGCCGAACGGTTGGGATCGTACTCGAGCCGCTCGACGGTGGCCGGCTGGTCCCACTTGCGACGCTTGAAGTCGACATGGCGGTACTTCTGCTTGTGGCCGCCGGCGATGCCGCGCGCGGTCGCGTGGCCCATGTTGTTTCGGCCACCCGACTTGCGCTTGCCCTCGACGAGCGCCTTGACCGGCTTGCCCTTCCACAGGCCCGACTTGTCGACGAGGATCAGGCCACGGCGGGCCGGGCTCGTCGGATTATAATGCTTGAGCGCCATGGCGTCAGATTCCCGTCGTCACGTCGATGGACTGGCCGTTAGCCAGCGTCACGATCGCCTTCTTCACGTCCGAACGCTTGTAGGGGACACCCTTCCAGCGCTTGGTCTTGCCCTTCTGGACGATCGTGTTGACGCCGGTCACGGTCACGCTGAACAGCGCTTCCACCGCCGCCTTGATCTCGGGCTTGGACGCATCCTTGGCGACCTTGAAGACGACCGCGTTGTGGTCGCTCAGCAGCGTCGCCTTCTCGGTGATGTGCGGCGCCAGCACCACGTCGTAGTGCCGGTTCTCGACCGCCTTCTTGACCTTAGCCATTGAAGCGGGCCTCCAGCTTCTCGACCGCGGCGCGGGTCAGCACCAGCGTGTCATGCTTCAGGATGTCGTAGACGTTGGCGCCGATCGCCGGCAGCAGGTTGACGCCCACGAGGTTGCTGGACGCCCGCGCGAAGCTGACGTTCAGCGCGTCGCCGTCGATCACCAGTGCCTTCTTGCCGAAGCCGAGGCCCTTGAGCTGGCCGGCCAGCGTCTTGGTCTTGCCCTCGGCGACATCGAGGCCATCGACGACGATCAGGGTGCCGTCCTTGACCTTCGACGACAGCGCCATCTTCAGGCCGAGCGCGCGAACCTTCTTGTTCAGCGACGGATTGAAGTCGCGGACCCGCGGGCCGTGCGCCTTGCCGCCGCCGATGAACACCGGAGCGCGGCGATCGCCGTGACGGGCCGAGCCGCCGCCCTTCTGGTTGCCGAGCTTCTTGCCCGACCGCGCCACATCGGCGCGCTCGCGGGCACCGCGAGCGGTGCCGCGGCGCTTCTCGAGCTGCCACGTAACGACGCGGTGCAGAATGTCCGCACGCGGCTCGAGACCGAAAATCTCGTCGTTGAGCTCGATGTCGCCGGCCGCGGCGGCATCGAGGGTGGTCACGTTGACCTTCATGATCAGCCCTCCTGGCCGTCGGTCGCCGGAACTTCGGCCGGAGCCTCGGTCTCGGGAGCGTTGCTGTTGGCGGCCTTCAGGCCGGCGGGATAGGGCGCGTCCTTGTGGCGGGCGACCTTCACCGAGTCCTTGACGATCAGCCAGGCACCCTTCGATCCGGGCACGGAGCCCTTGATGAAGATCAGGCCGCGCTCGACGTCGGTGGACACCACCTCGAGGTTCTGCTGGGTGCGGTTGCGGTCGCCCATATGGCCGGCCATCTTCTTGTTCTTGAAGACTTTGCCCGGATCCTGGCGGTTGCCGGTCGAACCGTGCGAACGGTGCGACACCGAGACGCCGTGGGTCGCGCGCAGACCGCCGAAGCCCCAGCGCTTCATGGCGCCGGCGAAGCCCTTGCCCTGCGTGCGCCCCTGGATGTCGACGAACTGGCCGGCGACGAAGTGGTCGGCCGAAATCTCGGCGCCGACATCGAGGAGGGCATCCTCGGCGACGCGGAACTCGGTCACGAAAGCCTTGGGCTCCACTTCCGCCTTGGCGAAATGGCCGCGCTGCGGCTTGGCGACATTCTTGACCTTCGCGGTACCCGCGCCGAGCTGGACGGCGACATAGCCGTCGGTATCGACTTCCTTGCGGGCGACGACCTGGAGACCTTCGAGCTGCAGGACGGTTACCGGCACATGCCGGCCGTCATCCTTGAACACGCGGGTCATCCCCATCTTCTTCGCGATCACGCCAGTGCGCATGATCCAACACTCCCCAACAGAGGCTCCCGGATCCGGGAGCTTGCCAATGAAAAAAGGCCCCGGATAACCGGGACCCCGACCCAATTCGAAATGGCCCCCGCCCGGGCCGGATACCCACCGAAGTGGATGGCGGGGACCATGGACGCCAGCAAGCTGGCCGGTATCCCTTATCTGTCCAGATCGTCATGCCAGTCTCGACTGGCATCCCGTTCTACGGAGCGCTTCCTCCGGAACAGCGAGAACCCAGCCTTCGCTGGGGTGACGATTCGTTGGAAGCCGCGCCTTTACGCGAGTTTGATCTCGACATCAACACCCGCAGCAAGGTCGAGCTTCATCAGCGCGTCGACGGTCTGCGGGGTGGGCTGCACGATATCCAGGAGGCGCTTGTAGGTGCGCACTTCAAACTGCTCGCGCGACTTCTTGTCGACATGCGGTCCACGGTTCACCGTGAACTTTTCGATGCGGGTCGGAAGCGGGATCGGTCCGCGAATCATAGCGCCCGTGCGGCGGGCGGTGTCGGCGATGTCGCCGGTAGCCTGGTCGAGCACTCGATGATCGAACGCCTTCAGGCGAATACGGATATTCTGCGTTTCCATGACCTGCACCGATTAGAAAGAGCCAGTCCCCGTCACCGCTCTGGCGACATGACGCGGACGAAAAAAGACCGGCCGGCTCCCTAGGAAAGCCGGCCGGCGAACGCAATAGTTTACTTGGTGATCGAGCTCACGACGCCCGCACCGACGGTACGGCCACCCTCGCGGATCGAGAAGCGCAGGCCCTCTTCCATGGCGATCGGGGCGATCAGCTTGACGCCGAGCTTCACGTTGTCGCCCGGCATGACCATCTCGGTGCCCTCGGGCAGCTCGACGGTGCCGGTGACGTCGGTCGTGCGGAAGTAGAACTGCGGGCGGTAGTTCGCGAAGAACGGCGTGTGACGGCCGCCCTCTTCCTTCGACAGCACGTAGACCTCGGACGAGAAGTCGGTGTGTGGCTTGATCGAGCCCGGCTTCGACAGAACCTGACCACGCTCGACCTCTTCACGGCCGACGCCGCGGAGCAGGGCGCCGATGTTGTCGCCGGCCTGGCCCGAGTCGAGCAGCTTGCGGAACATCTCGACGCCGGTGACGGTCGTCTTGCGGGTGTCCTTGAGGCCGACGATCTCGACCTCCTCGCCCACCTTGACCATGCCGGTCTCGACGCGGCCGGTGACCACGGTGCCGCGGCCCGAGATCGAGAAAACGTCTTCGATCGGCATCAGGAACGGACGATCGAGCGGACGCTCCGGCTGCGGGATGTATTCGTCCACCGCGGCCATCAGCTTCAGAACGGCCTGCTTGCCGATCTCGTCATTGGTGCCGTCGAGCGCCTTGACCGCCGAACCCTGGATGACGGGGATGTCGTCGCCCGGGAACTCGTAGGAGGAGAGCAGCTCGCGGACCTCGAGCTCGACGAGCTCCAGGATCTCGGCGTCGTCGACGAGGTCGACCTTGTTCATGAACACGACGAGCGCCGGCACGCCGACCTGACGGGCGAGCAGGATGTGCTCGCGGGTCTGCGGCATCGGGCCGTCGGTGGCCGACACGACCAGGATGCCGCCGTCCATCTGTGCGGCGCCGGTGATCATGTTCTTCACGTAGTCAGCGTGGCCCGGGCAGTCGACATGCGCGTAGTGACGCTTCTCGGTCTCGTACTCGACATGGGCGGTCGAGATCGTGATGCCGCGCTCACGCTCCTCCGGGGCCTTGTCGATGTTCGCGTAGTCGACGAAGGTGGCGCCGCCGGTCTCGGCGAGAACCTTGGTGATGGCGGCCGTGAGCGACGTCTTGCCGTGATCGACGTGCCCGATGGTGCCGATATTGCAGTGCGGCTTCGTCCGCTCGAATTTAGCCTTGGCCATGTTCTTCCCTCTACAGCGCGCCGCCATCAAGCCGGCGGGCCGCGTGAACGTGATGTGATCTGACGCGGGGATGCGAATCCCCGAATGCACAAGAAGCCGGGCGTCACCGCCCAGCCCCTCGCGAGAGCGCGCCGATAGCGGATGTGCATCGGCGAGGCTAGCCCTAAATTGGTCTTGCCCGGGGGCAAGACAAGGGATGGGGCGGTGATATACGACGGGAACACGAGGCTCGCTGATGCGATGCGCCTGGTCAGCGACGGTGGGTACCGACAGATGGTCGAGTTCACTCGGCCTAGTCGATGAGCGTAGTTGTCTCGATCGCGAGTCCGTCAACGGTCGTGGAAAGAAGCGACTCGCCGAGCGGAACCTGCGATCGTTCGTGATACCCGTCGGTTGCGGGATGCGTGTGGACGAGCACGCGCCGGTTGTTCAGGTCTACGACCCAATATTCGGGGACGCCGGCGGCGGCGTACAGCACCGCCTTGCGACCGAGATCGGTATCCAGCGTCGTATCGGCTATTTCGACGATCAGTGCGATCGAAGCTACGGGCACAGCGCCATATCCGCGCCGGGGCGCCAGGAAGATATCGGGCTCGAGCATGCTGTCGATTGCGACGCGAATCGATACCTCGCTGAAAACCTTCAGGTCGCTGCCAATGGCCTCCAGCCGATTCGCAAGAGCGACGATCAGATCGACCTTCGCCAGCCCGTGTCGGGAAAACTGCGGGCTCGTGACATAGATGTCTCCGTCGATGAGCTCGGCTTTGGCGTAGTCGGCGAATGCATCGTTGCCTTCCAGCAGTTCAAAATCCTCGGCACGAAGCCGCAGGCGTTCGGGCACGGGAAGGCGAGCGAGTTCATTCACGGTCCCGAGAATAAAGCGCCCGACCATCAATGGGAAGCGCAACGGAAAAGCCCGCCCCCGGCGCTGCGGGGACGGGCTTCCATTTGGTTAGCGAGGCAACACCGGAGTTAATCCGGCCTCGCCGGACCTCGGGCTATGCACGAGGCCGGTCGGCTCGCCACGTCCGGGTGCCAAGCCATGCTTAGCACCGGGCGTTAAGCGAGCTTCGCCTTGACCTCGTCCGCCACGTTCTGCGGCACTTCGTCATAGTGCGAGAACTGCATCGAGTACTGCGCGCGGCCCTGGGTGAACGAGCGAAGCTGGTTCACGTAGCCGAACATGTTCGCCAGCGGGACCATCGCCTCAACCGTCTGCGCGTTACCGCGGCTGTCGGTACCCTGAATCTGGCCGCGGCGGCTGTTCATGTCGCCGATGACGTCGCCCAGATAATCCTCGGGAGTGACGACCTCGACCTTCATGATCGGCTCGAGCAGCTTGATGCCGGCCTTCTGCGCCGCTTCGCGCATCGCGCCACGCGCGCAGATTTCGAACGCCAG
>Ga0207668_10002572_pt1 | contig 10611 bp, 9 predicted proteins | sample KBSS43metaG_FD_184323 | JGI IMG/M metagenome (GOLD analysis project Ga0207668, IMG submission 184323) | Switchgrass rhizosphere microbial communities from Kellogg Biological Station, Michigan, USA - KBS S4-3 metaG (SPAdes) (version 2) | ecosystem: Host-associated > Plants > Roots > Rhizosphere >... | reverse complement strand
CGGCCGCCCGCGCTCGCCGCTCGGCCCGCGAAATCGGCCGCCAGCGCAACGGGAACTCGACGTTCTTCTGCACCGAAAGCCACGGGAACAGCGAACGGCTGTAGTCCTGGAACACGACGGCGAGGTCGTCCGGCACTCCCGCGACGCGGTCGCCGTGGAGGCTGATCGTGCCGTCGGTCGGCGGGGTCAGCCCGGCGATGCACCGCAGCAGCGTCGACTTCCCGCAGCCCGACGGGCCCACGATGCTGGCCAGCTGCCCGGCCTCCACGGTGAACGAGAGGTCGTGGACCGCCGTGTGCGCCTTGGCGCCGCTGCCGTACCGGTGACTGACGCCGGAAACTTCGAGCATGGTGGGCATGGGAGAGGCCTTTCAGCGTCAGTCGCGGCCGAGGCGGGTGGGTTGCCAGGCCAGCACCCGCCGCTCCGCGGCCAGGAAGATCGTGTTGAAGACGTAGCCGAGGATGCCCAGCAGCACCAGCCACGACCACATGGTCGGGAAGTCGAAGTCCTGCTGGGCGTCCAGCAGCGACCGGCCGATGCCGTTGTAGGCGCCGATCAGCTCGGAGACCACCATCAGCAGCAGCGAGATGGACAGGCTCACCCGCAGCCCGGCGAAGATCTTCGGCGCCGCGGCGGGGAGCACCACCATGCCGAGCCAGTACGCCTTGGGCGTGCGGAACGACCGCGCGGTCTCGACCTTGACCTGGTCCACCGAGCGGACGCCCTCGACCGTGTTGAGCAGCACCGGCCACACGGCGCCGAAGATGATCGACCCGATCTGCATGCCCGAGCCCAGCCCGAACAGCACCGCGAACACCGGGATCAGCGTGGGCGGCGGGATGGAGCGGAAGAACGCGAACAGCGGGCCGACGTAGTCCATCGCCTTGCCGGAGCGGCCGGCCAGCATGCCCAGCACGATGCCGACGACCGCGGCCAGCACCCAGCCGCCGAGCATCCGGCCGAGGCTGGGGAAGACGTTGTCGAACACCGCGTCGGTGAGGAAGAGACTCGACGCGGGCCCGGTGAACCACAGGTGCGCCGCGCGGACGGCGATCTCCGTCGGCGGCGGGAAGAACTTGCTGCCGCCGGCGCGGGCGGCGAACTCCCAGATCACCACGAGGATCGCGAACAGCAGCCAGCTTCGGACGACGGCCGTCGCACCCCGGGCGGCACGCCGGCCCACGCGGCCGGAAAGGGTCGCCGCGGTCACGCGATCGCCTCCCGGTCCACGGTGCTCCACCGGAACAGCCGGTTTCCCAGCCGTTCGAGTCCTTCGTTGATGAGGTAGCCCAGTGCCCCGGCCACGACGGTACCGGCGAGCACGAGGTCGAACCGGGTGGAACCGGTGCTGGCGATCAGGACGAAGTTGCCGAGGCCGACCTCGGAGCCGGCCAGGAACTCGGTGCTGACGATGGCGATCAGCGCGATGGCCGCCGACAGCCGGACGCCGGTGAAGACGAACGGCGCGGTCTGCGGCAGCGCGACCGACGACAGGATGCGGAACCGGCTGGTCCCGCACGCGCGCGCGGTCTCCATCAGCACCGGGTCGATCTCGCCCATCCCGTAGATCGTGTTGAACATGATCGGCCACAGCGCGGCGTACACCCCGAGGGTGATCTTCGCTTCGGGCCCGGAGCCGATCACCAGCAGCACCAGTGGGACGAGCGCGGCGACCGGGATCGGGCGGAGGAACTCGACGATCGCGGCGGTGGCGGTGCGCAGCACCGGAACGCTGCCCAGCAGCAAGCCCGCGGGCACCGCGATGGCGATGGCGATCGCGATGGCGATCAGCCAGGCGAGCATCGTCGCGACGATGTCGCGGAGGAACGTGGGGTCACCCAGCAGGTCCCCGACGGTGACCAGGACGACGCTCGCCGGGGGGATGAACGTCTTACTGACCAGGCCGACCTGGACGACGACCTCCCAGAGCAGGAGGAAGCCGACCAGGCCGGCCAGGCCGCGGAGCAGTTTCAGCACGTCAGTGGCTCGTCAGTCGCTCGCCTGCGGGGCGATCATCGGGGCGGCGTCGACGGAGGACGTGATCGCGCCCATCTGGAGCATCAGGTCGGGCACGCGCTGGAGGCGCCGGGCGTCCAGCTTGGAGCCGAAGCTGGGCATGTTGAGCAGCTTGGAGGTCTCTTCGTCGAGCTTGGCGTACTTGACCAGCAGCGGCTCGATCTTGGACCGGTCCTTGTTCGCTTCGACGGTGGCCTTCTGCATCGCGCGCTGGAAGGCGGCGAGGGTCTTCGGGTTGTCCTGCACCCACTTCTTGGTCGCGCCGAAGCCCGCCAGCGGGAAGTCCTGGGTGGCGCCGGTGTTGACGTCGATCACCGGGATCGCGCCCACGGTCTTGGCGGCCTGCGTGAGGAACGGCTCGGGCACCAGGGCCGCGTCGACCTGGTTCTGGCTCAGCGCCGCCGCGACGTTCGGGAACGGGACCGGGACCCAGTTCACCTTGCTGGTGTCGACGCCGTGGTCCTGCATCAGGGACTTGGCCAGCAGGTCGCTCGCCGTGTTCTTGGCGGTCATCGCGATCCGCTTGCCCGCGAGGTCCTGGATCGTCTTCACCGGCGAGTTCGGCACGGTGATGATCGCGAAGGTCTTCGGGCCGACCGAGGTCGCGTCCGCGACGAGCTGCATGTCGGCCGCACCCGTGCTCTTCGCGACGAAGAACGGCATGTAGCTCGAGATCGCCATGTCGGCTTCGCCGGAGATCGTCTTCGTCATCGCCTCCTGGCCGCTCTTGGCCACGACGGACTCGACGTCAAGGCCTTCGGCCTTGAAGTAGCCGCTGTCCTGGGCGAGCCAGAATGGTGCGGAGTCGACGGTGGTCAGGATCGAGACCTTGATCTTCGACTTCTCCAGGCCGCCCCCGTTCGACGAGGCGTTCGAGTCGCTCGAGCCGAGCGCGCTGCAGCCGCTGACGGCTGTGACGGCTGCGACGGTGAGGGCGAGCCCGAGCGCGGCGCGGCGAGTGCGAACCCGGCCACTGCTCATGGCGTTTCCAAGCAAGGCCTGCTCCTTGTAGAAAGTGACGGTTGGTGGACCTGATCGCTGGGAAGTACGTGACTCATTCTCGAAAGTCACGCGGGCCACTGTAGAGAGGTGACCGCTTGCTCACAACGGGTTGGATCTATACCCAAGAGGGTGGCGCATGTCACTCTTTTGGCCTCTGGTCTAGACCCGCTGCTCCACTCGCCGTAGCTGTTCACGCAGCGTAGGAGCCAGATTCCGAATACAAGATCGTAGGCTGTGAGTCGGCTGAGCGAACGCTGTGCAACATCTGACCCGTCCTTGTCGGGAGGGTTACATCTTCCCCGGCCGTTCGCTACCCTCTGCACCTGCGGGGAGGTATCAACCTCCGATGTAGTGAGAGAGAGTGCCTGGATGGCCGATCAAGAAGATCCACTTCGGTGTACCAGCACCCGCTGTGCTTTTCCTGAGAGAATCTCCCCCGCAATGGCCACTGCCTGGCCGGGCTCAGCCGCCGCACCGGTGGGCTAGGCCGAACAACAGACCGATGCGAGACCAGCGCAGGGACCCGACAGTGATGCTCGAGCTGAACCGATTCCGTCCCCTCGGACGGGGTTCAGGAACCCCCGTCGAAGACGATCTTTTCACCCGTACGGGTAGCGTCTTGCGCTGGGCTCCCTCCGAACGGCCGGAATGCCGGACCGTCGGGAGCGTGCAGACGAGTGGCTGAGGAGAACGCGATGCGCCCTGGTGGGCGCTGGAACAACCAGGGTTTCACGAGCACGAACGATGATGGTGGTGCGGCGGTGCCGAACGAAGACACCGCGGGGGTGGGAGGGGCCCCTGCGCGGCTGCCCGGAGCGGATCCGGGCCGGAAGTCCGGGCTGTTCTCGGGCATGCGCGACTGGCGGCTGCGATCCAAGCTGGCCGCGGTCCTGATCATCCCGACCCTGACGGCGGCGGTGCTGGGGGCACTGCGCGTGGTCGACGACGCCCAGGAGGCGGGCGAGTTCCAGCGCACCGCCGACCAGGTCGCGTTCGCCGTCAAGGTCACCACGGTGGTGCACGAGCTGCAGAACGAGCGCTCGCTGGCCGTGGCGCGGATCGCGTCCGCCAACTCGCTGCTCCAGACCGGTCTGGACGCGGAGATCGCCAAGGTCGACCGCGAGGTCGCGGACCTGCGCAACGCCGCGGCGACCCTCAACTACGACGACCAGGCGACCAAGGACCGCTACACCCGCGGTCTCCAGCGCCTGGACGCCCTACGCCCGCTGCGCGCGGCCTACAACGCCGCGAGCGGGCTGCCCGACATCACAGTGCTCACCACCTACTCGGGCATCCTCGACTCGCTCATCGAACTCGGCCGCGAGGTCACCACCGCGGTCACCGACCGGGACGTGCTGCGCCTCGGCACGAGCACGCAGTCGATCAGCGAGGCCAAGGAGTTCACCACCCGCTCCGACGCCGAGCTGCAGATCGCCGCGTACCGCGGCATCTTCCCCGGCGACCTGCTGGACCAGACCCGCGCCTCGGCGTCCAGCGCGGACGCCTCCATCTCGGCCTTCCTGGCGAACGCCGACGACGACCAGCGCCAGCTCTACAACGACACCTACTCCGGCCCGGAGGTCGACGACCGCCGCCGGATCCAGACCGCGGCGTTCTCCTTCGCCCAGCTGGGTACGCCGCCGAACATCGACACCACCGCGCTCGGCAAGGACAGCACCGTGTCGGCCGACAAGCTGCACGCGGTCGAGTCGAACCTGCTCGCCCAGCTCAAGACCCGCGCCGACGACCTCGCCACGGAGGCGGTCAACTCCGCGTGGGTCGGCGGTGCCGTGGTGCTCGCCGCGCTGGCCGCCGCGATCGCGCTGATGCTCGTCGTCGCCCGGCTCATGCTGCGCCCGCTGCGGGTGCTGCGGAAGACCGCGCTGGACGTCGCCTACACCCGGCTGCCCGAGACCGTGCAGGCCATCCTCGACGACCCGGACCCGGTCGGCGCCTCGAAGAAGGCCGTCCAGCCGGTGCCCATCACCTCACGCGACGAGATCGGCGAGGTCGCGCGGTCGTTCGACATCGTCCACGAGCAGGCCGTCAAGATGGCCGCCGAGCAGGCGCTCCTGCGCGAGAACGTCAACGGCATCTTCGTGAACCTCTCCCGGCGGTCGCAGCGGCTGGTGGAACGCCAGCTCGGCGTCATCGACCGGCTGGAGGCCGACGAGCAGGACCCGGACCACTTGGCCAGCCTGTTCGAGCTCGACCACCTGGCCACGCGGCTGCGCCGCAACGGTGAGTCCCTGCTGGTGCTCTCCGGCGCCGGCCTGGCGAAGTCGGTGCCCAAGCCGGTGCCCGCCGCCGACGTCATCGGCGCCGCGGTGTCCGAAATCGAGCAGTACGCCCGGATCGAGGTCGGCATCGTGCCCGACGTCGCGGTCCAGGGCCTGGCGATCCACGACCTCGTGCACGTCCTCGCCGAGCTGCTCGACAACGCGACGTACTTCTCCGAGCCGGAGACGAAGGTCATCGTCCGGGCCGTGGTGACCCGCCGCAAGGCGCTCGCCATCCAGGTCACCGACCACGGTGTCGGCATGACCGAGGACCGGCTGGCCGAGGTCAACGGCCGGCTGGCCGAGCCGCCGGACCTGGACGTGTCGGTGACGAGGCGAATGGGCCTCTACGTGGTGTCGCGGCTGGCCAAGCGCCACGGCATCGAGGTCCGGCTGCGCGAGAACGAGGACATCGAGGGCGGCGTGATCGCCCGCGTCGTCGTCCCGGCCGAGCTGCTGACCCACCTCCGCCCTGGCATGCAGCGGCAGACCCCGCTGCCGGCGAACCGCTCCGAGACGTCGATGTCGATGCCGAGCATCCCGATCCCGGCCGCGCGCTCGGACTTCGACCAGACGCAGACGCACACCCCGGTGCCGCCGTCCGCGCCGCCACCTCCGCCGCCGTCGCACCAGCCGGTGGCGAACCAGGGCGGGCTGGTCCCGCTCGACCAGCCGATCAGCCTGGACGACCTGGTCAGCGGCGGCCGCGCGGCGGGCCCGTTCCTGTCGCCCGACCTGCCGAAGCCCGAGACGCCGGCCTGGCCGACCGCCGAGGACCTGGCGCCGCTGGCGCCGTCGTCGAACGGCGACGGTGCCAGCTCGAGCACCAGCGGTGCGCAGTACGCGCCGCTGGTGCTGCCCAAGCGCGAGCCGAAGTTCGTCCCGCCCGAGGTGCCGCCACCGCCGCCACCGGTGGACGACGTCGGCTCGTCGGCCCTCGAGGACGATGTACCCACCCGGCGGCTGCCCATCTACCAGTCGGTGCTGTCACGCTGGTTCAGTGAGGGCGACGACTCGACGGCCGACCCGGCGCCGACCCGGAGCGAGGGCGACGACCCGAACCTGCCGCCGCTCACCGGATCCGACGAACCGGCGACGTCGACGACATCGGCACTGTCGGCTGAGCCGGCGAGAGCACCTGCCGAGCCGGTCGCCGAGCCCGCCGAGCACGTGGACGAGCTGCAGCCGACCGCGTCGACCCGGCACCCGCTCCTCCCGCCCGACGACGGCTGGCACAGCGCCTCCGACAACGGCTGGCAGGCCGCGCAGTCGCTGCTGGAGACCAAGAACGAGGAGATCACCCCGGCCGGGCTGCCCAAGCGCATCCCGAACGCCTACCTGGTGCCGGGATCGATCAGCAGCCCGAGCTCGACGCCCGAGGCACCGGCTCAGAACAACTTCGCGGACGCCACCGCGGGCATGCCCGGAACGGGTGCGATCACCCGCTCGGCGTCCGCGGCGCGGAGCCGGATGGCAAGCTTCCAACGTGGCTACACGTCGGGACGGCATGCGTTGAAGGAACTCCCGGCCGAAGAGAGGCTGGAAGGCAGCGGAGTTCCAGGGCGTGGCAACACCACAGACAGCAGTGAGGAGTGAAAGTGACACGGGCGGGTGCAATGCAGCCGGGTGGCGCCGCGCAGCCGAACGGCCAGGCGCATGCCAAGGCGGGTAATGCCGGCAGCTTCGCTTGGCTGATCACGGATTTCGTGCACCGGGTGCCCGGCGCGGCCCACGCGGTCGTGGTGTCGGCCGACGGCTTGCTCTTGGCGGCCTCGCGTGGCCTGCCGAAGGACCGGGCGGACCAGCTGGCCGCGGTGGCGTCGGGGCTGACCAGCCTCGCCCGCGGCGCGGCCAAGGTGTTCGAAGGCGGTACGGTGGCGCAGACCGTGGTCGAGATGGCCAACGGCTTCCTCTTCCTCATGTCGGTTTCCGATGGTTCCTGTCTGGCGGTGCTGGGGTCGCCGGAGAGTGACATCGGCCTGGTCGTCTACGAGATGACCTTGCTGGTGGAGCGGGTCGGCCAGCAGCTGACCCCGGAGATGCGGGCGCAGCTGCAGGGCTCGGCCATCCGGCGCTGAGGACCTGGGAACCGAGGAGAGAGCCGTGGACGACGGACGCTTGAGGGGTGATGGCCGGCTCGGTGACGATTTCTCCGGCGGGTGGTCCGATCAACCGGACGACGGGCGGGAGGACTGGCAGTCGTTCCGGGAGCGCGTGGACCGCGAATGGCGGGCGCGCCGGGTGCAAGGCTCCGACAGCGACCCCGTGCGGGAACCACCGAACTGGCTGACCGACAGCAATGCCGGGCAGGAACCGATCCGGCCGATCCCGGCCGGTAGCAACGAATACCGTGACCGGCTGCTCGGCGGGCCCGGGGCGGAGCTGTTCGGCGGCTCGAGCGGGCCGCTGTACGACGCGGACGACTTCGCCGCGTACAGCACCGACCGGGATCGTGACTACACCGAGTACACCTCGGGGCCCGACTCCGGTGAGCTGGCCGCGGCCCTGCCGCGGCAGGCTCACCAGGAGTACGTCGACGAGCCGCCGGCGACCGAGATGGAGACGTCCGGCCTGGTCCGGCCGTACTTCCGGACCAGGGGTCGTACGAAGGCGACCCTCGACCTGGCCATCGAGGCGCTGATCTCGACCAGCGAACAGGGCCGGATGCTCGACCGGGTCCGGGTGCCCGAACACCGGTCGATCTGCGACCTGTGCCTCGACACCCGGTCGGTGGCCGAGGTGGCCGCACTGCTGCGGCTGCCGCTCGGCGTGGTGCGGGTGTTGATTGGTGACGTGGCGGGTCTCGGGCTGGTGCTGGTGCACTCCACCAACACGACCGTGGGCGACCGGCCGAGTATCGAGTTCATGGAAAGGGTGCTCAGTGGGCTTCGGAGAATTTGACTCCGACGCGAACGCGCCGCAGGTGACGGGTCCGACCTCGTCGGCCAAGATCGTGGTCGCCGGCGGGTTCGGTTCGGGGAAGACAACGATGGTCGGGGCGATCTCCGAGATCGACCCGTTGACCACCGAGGCCATGATGACCGAGGCCAGCGTCGGACACGACGACACCTCGGCCACGCCCAACAAGACCACCACCACCGTGGCGATGGACTTCGGGCGTATCTCGCTGGACTCGGACCTGGTGCTGTACGTGTTCGGCACCCCTGGTCAGCACCGGTTCTGGTTCATGTGGGACGACCTCGCGGTCGGCGCCATCGGCGCGGTCGTGCTGGTGGACACGCGGCGGCTGGCCGACGCGTTCCCCTCGATCGACTTCTTCGAGAACCGGAAGCTGCCGTACGTCGTGGCCATCAACTGCTTCGACCGGCTTCTGCACCACCAGATCGAGGACGTCCGGCACGCGCTCACCATCGCGCCGTCCGTCCCGATCATGGCGTGTGACGCGCGGGAGCGCGACTCCGCCAAGCAGGTGCTGATCTCGGTCGTCCAGCACGCGATCGCGCACGATTCGGCGTTGCGCGCGGGATAACGGATGACGCCCCGATCCGGATGCGGCCGTTGGAGTGAACTCCGCGTGCTTCACCCACTTCGGGGAGTGCTGCCGCCGTCCGGAGGAGGGCGCCGCCGTCCCGGTGCGGCGGTGCCGGGGGCGGCGTCGCCCACCCGGCCCGGTGACACCCGGGTTGACCTGCGCGGACACCTCGTCGCCACGGGCCACGGCCGACGTCGGGGAGTGAGCAACGGACGTGTGACCGGGCCCGGGCCGACGCGGAGGGGGGTCACGCGCACACGTAGGGTGCGCAGCGGCCGGATGGTGACGGACTCGACACCGCCGGCAGTGCGAATACGCTTTATCTTGGCGTCGTCGACCGGCCGTGCCGGCCACTCCGGTGTGTGGCGCGCGGCGCCGCACGAGCAAGGAGGGGCAGTAGTGACGGCTTCCGGCCAGCAGCAGGGCACATTCAGCTGGCTCATCACGGACTTCGTGCGCCGGGTGCCCGGCGCCGCGCACGCCGTTCTGGTGTCCGCCGACGGGCTGCTCCTGGCGCCGTCGGAAGGGCTGCCGCAGGAACGCGCGGAGCAGCTGTCCGCGGTCGCGTCCGGGCTGATCAGCCTGACGGCGGGGGCCGCGCGCTGCTTCGAAGCGGGCGGCGTCAACCAGACCGTGGTGGAGATGGAGCGCGGCTACTTGTTCCTGATGTCCGTTTCGGACGGTTCGTGTCTGGCGGTGCTGGCCGCGCCGACGTGCGACATCGGCACGGTCGCCTACGAGATGACCCTGCTCGTCGAGCGCGTCGGCCAGCAGATCACGCCCGAGCTGCGCGCCCAGCTCCAGGGCGGCGTGCGTGGGTAGGACACGATGAGGATTTCGGGATTCGACGATCCGGACTCCAGCGGCTGGGACGCGCTGCACCGCGGCACCGAGCGCGAGGGTTTCGATTCGCCCAGCAAGTTCGACATGTCGACGCTGTCGATGATCATGCCCAAGCGCAAGCCGTCGCGGCCGAAGCCGGACCCGCAGGGCTACACCGACGAGGACACCCGCGAGTGGGGTTCTTCGTCGTCCGACGACCCGGACGACGAGGGCTACGAACCCGGTGAGCCGGAGTGGCAGGACGAGGAGTCCTACCAGCCGGAGCCGCCGGCGCTGGAGCCGGCCTGGACCCCGCCACGGGGTGCGCGCCAAGCCCGGCTCCCGCCGCCCCTCCCGCCTCCCGCCCCGCCCGCGCCCCGCCCACCGGCGCCTCGGCCCCCCGCGCCTCGGCCGCCGGTGTCCAGACCCCAGGCGGCGCCCCCGCCTTCGTGGGCCCCGCCGATCGACCCGCGGACCGGCTGGACGCCCCCGCCGGACCCGGAGACCCGCTGGATCCCCCAGCCGGATCCGTGGGAGGAGCCGGCCTGGAACGAACCGGCCCGCGTCGCGAGCCCGGTCCCGGTGGCTTCGGTGGGCTCCCGGGTCCGTCCGTACACGCGCACCGGCGGCCGCACGCGCTCCGACCACAACCTGGCGCTGGAGGCCCTGGTCTCGACGTCCGACGACGGCCGGCGCTACCGCGGGGTCCGGTCGGTCGAGCACCGCCGGATCTGCGACCTGTGCCTGGACACGAGGTCGGTGGCCGAGATCGCCGCCCACCTGCACCTGCCGCTGGGCGTGGTGAAGGTGCTGGTGGGAGACATGGCCGACATCGGGCTGGTGCTGATCCACCAGACCGAGCTGATCCTCGGGGACCGTTCGTCCCGCGAGTTCATGGAACGCGTCCTGGCCGGCCTGCGCGCGCTTTGATTTCCGGCGTGCCGCCGTCAGTCCTCGACGATGGCCGCGGAGGTGATGCGGTGCAGGGAGTACCGCTCG
>Ga0207668_10002571_pt1 | contig 10614 bp, 9 predicted proteins | sample KBSS43metaG_FD_184323 | JGI IMG/M metagenome (GOLD analysis project Ga0207668, IMG submission 184323) | Switchgrass rhizosphere microbial communities from Kellogg Biological Station, Michigan, USA - KBS S4-3 metaG (SPAdes) (version 2) | ecosystem: Host-associated > Plants > Roots > Rhizosphere >... | reverse complement strand
TTCCGGCCTGCGCGTAGATCGTCGGAAGAAAGCCAATGACGGACATCCACTGGCACGCATACATGCCGAACGTCAGTGCCGTGAGCCAAGGTCCTGGCGCCGAGAGAGTCACGCGAAGCCTTGTGAACCACTCGCGGTTTTCGGTCGCGGCATCATCGTCGCGCACGTCCCGCGGCATGGCCGCCGCTGTCCATGCAAGCATGGCCGACGTGAGTGCGGCGAGGCTCCACCACCACCCGCGCCAACTGACCACGGCCATCACCCACGGCCCGCACAGAAGCGCGAGCGCGGTGCCTGCCGGCATGAATGCGCCCCACACACCGAGCTTCCGCTGCAGGCGCCCGGGCGGCACCATCGAACGCAGGAGTCGAGGCACCGGCAGGACGGTCGCCAGAAACCCGAAGCCTTCGATCGCCCGCAGGATCATGAGCTCCCATGCTTCGCGCGCGAAGCCGCCGAGCGCGCTTGCGACGGCCAGGATTGCGAGCCCGGCAAGCATGCTTCTGCGTAAGCCGAAACCATCGGCCGCAAGCCCGACCACGATTCCCGCGGTCATCGCCGCGAATTGCACGAGCGAAAGCAGGAGGCCCGCTTCGACGAGCGTCATGCCGAACGCGTCGCGCAGCACCGGCAGCGCGGGTGGAAGCTTGCCGACGTGGATCGCGGCGCAAATGCCCGCGAGGATGGCGACGGTGTCGGGCCTCACGCGGGGTGTCTTCACCGAGCGAACGTAGCATGGCGCGCGTTGTCGATCGACGATGTCTTACAATCGTGCAATGCTCCGTTACTCCTGCGCCGACATCCTCGCCGGCCGCGCACCCGCGGATGCGCCAGTCACCGTGAGCGGATGGGTTCGCACCCGCCGCGACTCCAAGGCGGGCCTGTCGTTCGTGCACGTGTCCGATGGGTCGGGCTTCCACCCCGTGCAAGTGGTCGCGCCGCAGACGCTGCCCAATTACGCGAGCGAGGTCATGCATCTCACCGCCGGCTGCGCTGTGGAGGCGACGGGCAAAGTCGTGCCGTCGCCCGCGAAGGGCCAGCCGTTCGAGATGCAGGCGGAGACATTGCGCGTCATCGGATGGGTCGACGATCCCGACACGTATCCGATCCAGCCCAAGCCGCACACGCTCGAGTTCCTGCGCGAGGTCGCTCACCTGCGCCCGCGCACGAACGTGATCGGCGCGCTCACGCGCGTGCGGCACACGATCGCCAAGGCGATTCACGGCTTCTTCGACCAGCAGGGCTTCCTGTGGGTCAACACGCCGATCATCACGGCGTCGGACGCCGAGGGCGCGGGGGCGCTGTTCCGCGTGTCCACGCTCGACTTCGCCAATCTTCCGCGCACGCCCGACGGCAAGGTCGACTTCGCGCAGGACTTCTTCGGCCGCGAGGCCTTCCTCACCGTATCGGGCCAGCTCAACGTCGAGACGTACTGCCTCGCGCTATCCAAGGTCTATACGTTCGGTCCCACGTTCCGCGCGGAGAATTCGAACACGAGCCGGCACCTGGCCGAGTTCTGGATGATCGAGCCGGAGATCGCGTTCGCGCAGCTGGCGGACGACGCGGACCTCGCCGAGGCGCTGCTGAAGCACATCTTCAAGACAGTGCTCGCGGAGCGCACCGACGACATGGCGTTCTTCGAGGAGCGCATCGAGAAAGGGGTCATCGCCAAGCTCACCGGCATCGTCGACCACGAGTTCGCGCGCATGGATTACACGGAGGCGATCCGCATCCTCGAGGCGTCGAAGCAGAAGTTCGAGTTCCCGGTGTCGTGGGGCATCGACCTTCAATCGGAGCACGAGCGCTATCTCACCGAAAAGCACGTGGGCCGGCCCGTGATCCTGATGAACTATCCGAAGGCGATCAAGGCGTTCTACATGCGCGTCAACGACGACGGCCGCACCGTTGCCGCAATGGACGTGCTCGCACCCGGCATCGGCGAAATCATCGGCGGGAGCCAGCGCGAGGAGCGGCTCGACGTGCTCGACGCGCGCATGAAGGAAACGGGGCTCGACCCCGCGCACTACGGGTGGTACCGCGACCTGCGCCGCTACGGCACGGTGCCGCATGCGGGCTTCGGGCTGGGGTTCGAGCGCACCGTCGCGTATGCGACGGGTTTGTCGAACGTGCGCGACGTGATCCCGTTCCCGCGCACGCCGGGCAACGCGCGCTACTGACGTTGCATCACGGGTTGCGCGCGCGCACGAACCACGTGCTCGACGGCCCCCACACGCCGCCGTCGGGCCTGACGTAGCGCGACAGCGTTTCGCGCAGCGCCGCGACCACCTGCGGCTTGCGCTTCTCCGCTTCCTGTCCGGCGAGGCGCATGATCTCGCCCGCGGGACCCAGCGCCATCGCGAACTCGACGGCCTCGTCCAGGTCGCGCCCGATGCAGATGTCGGCGTCGAAGCGCTCGAACGCGATGCGGTCGAAACCGGCGCTGCGCATCATCGTGCTCACGAGGTCGGGCCCCGACATCGAGAACGGGCCGGGCCCGCAATGGACCTGGTCGGTGTCTTCGTGCTTCACGACCGGCACGAGCCCGCGCACGCACAGCTCCGCGTCGTGAAGCCAGGGATTCTCTTCCCGGCGGCGCCACACGATCATGAAGAACTCGCCTCCGGAGGCCAGGGACTTGCGAATGTTGCGCAGCGCCGCGCCGGGCAGGTTGAAGAACATGGTGCCGAAACGCGAGAACCCGGCGTCGTACGGCCCGCGAAGATCTTCGCTTTGCACGTCGGCAACGAAGAATTCCGCGTTGGGGACGCTCTCCGCTTGCGCCTCGGCGCGCGCTGCTTCGATGAAACGCGGCGCGCAATCGACACCCACGGCGCGTCCGCCCGGGGCGACGTTGCGCGCGATGTGGCACGTGCTGTCGCCGAATCCGCACCCCACGTCGAGCACCTGCATGCCGTCCTTGTAGCCTGCGCGCGTGAGCGCTTCTTCGCTGTGCGCTGCGAGGCCGTCGATGAGCAGGTGCTTGAAGCGCAGGAACTTGTCGAAAAGAACAGTGTTCCAGGCCTGGACGATGATGTCGTTGTTGTCGTTGCCGCTTGCCATGACGATGCCTCCTAGCGGCCGACGAACTGCGCGAACGTGCTGATGACCAGCGCGTTGCAGAGGTCGATCAGGAATGCGCCGATGATGGGAGCGATGAGGAATGCGCGCACCGAGAAGCCGTGGCGACGCGCTAGCGCATCCATGTTCGCCATTGCGGTCGGGGTCGCGCCGAGGCCGAACCCGCACTGCGCTGCGGACAGGAGCGCGGCGTCGTAATCGCGTCCCATGACCCGGAACGTGACCTGCGTCACGAAAATGTACATGAGCACGATCTGCGCGGCGAGGATGATCAGCATCGGCAGCGCGAGCCCCGCGAGCTCCCACAGCCGCAGCGTCATGAGCGCGACCGCGAGGTAGAGCGATAGCGAGACGGTGCCCGCGAAATCGAGCGCCTCCTGGTCGACCTCGTGAATGCGCGCCGCCGACAGCACGTTGCGCAACACGACGCCGACCAGCAGCACCCATACGAAGCTCGGCAACGTGAAGCGCGGGTTGGCCGTCCACTGCGCAACGAGGAGGCCGAGCGCGATCGATGCGCTGACGAGGAACACCGTGACGATGACGCGGTCCGCGGTGAGCGGGCCGGCCGCCACGGCGCCGTCATGAGGTCCGTCGCGACGCTCGTCGCCGAGCGGCTTGCCTTGCGCACGCAGCCGGTTCACGAGCTTGCTGCCTACGGGGCCGCCGAGAAGTCCGCCTGCCACGAGCCCGAACGTCGCGGCCGCGAGGCCGATGCCGATTGCGCCGGTCATGCCGAACTCGCTTTCGAAGCGCGCGCCCCACGCTGCCGCCGTGCCGTGCCCGCCCGACATCGCAACCGAGCCCGCCACGAGGCCGAGCAGCGGGGGTTGGCCCGTTGCGACGGCTACCGCGATGCCGACGACGTTCTGCAGGACGAGCACCGCCGCCACGCACGCGAAATAAACCACCAGCGTCCTGCCGCCCTTGGCGAGGACGCGCACGTCGGCGCCGAGGCCGATCGACGCGAAGAACGCGAGCATGAGGTACGGATGCTGCCCGCGCTCGAATTGAATCTCGAGGCCGCCAAGGTGAAGCAGCAGCGTAGCGAGCGCGGCTATGAGGCCGCCGGTGACCGCATGCGGGATCGAGTAGCGCGTGAGGAACGGGACGCGCGAGGAGACGAAACGGCCGAGAATCAGCACGAAGGCCGCAAGTGCAATCGCGGCGGGGCCGGACATCGTGTGCGACATCGTGTCGGAATGATTGGGAAGGCCGCGTTTCGCGGCATGATACGGGAATGCACCCGACCACGCCGCCCATTCGTGCATTCGTGCTGGCGATGGGCCTGGTCCCGCTCGTCGCTCTCGGCCAGGCGCGCCCGCATGCGCCCGAGCACCCGTCCGGATGGGTCGACAAGGCGCCCGTCCATGCTCGGCATTGGATGGTCGCGGCCGCAAATCCGCTCGCGGTCGACGCGGGTTACCGCGTGCTTTCGCAAGGCGGCAGCGCGGTCGACGCCGCAATTGCCGTGCAGCTGGTGCTCGGTCTCGTCGAGCCGCAATCGTCCGGCATCGGCGGCGGTGGGTTCATGCTCGTGCACGATGCGCGCGCCCGGCGGCTGCTCGCGTACGATGGCCGCGAGACGGCGCCCGCCGCCGCAACACCCGACCGGTTCCTGAAAGACGGCCGGCCGCTCGACTTTCACGACGCGGTAGTCGGCGGCAAGTCGGTCGGCGTGCCCGGCCTGGTGCAATTGCTCGAGGTGACGCATCGCAAGCACGGGCGCCTTGCCTGGCCTCGACTGTTCGAGCCTGCGATCGCGCTGGCGGAGAACGGGTTTGCGATGTCGGCGCGCCTGCACCAGCTCGCGGGCCTTGAGCGCTACATCACGCAGCCGCGCCTGCGCGCGTACTTGTACGACGGCAACGGCAAGGTGCTGCCCGCGGGCTCGATCCTGCGCAATCCGGCGTACGCCAGGACGCTGCGCGCCATCTCGCGCGGCGGGTCGCGCGCTTTCTACGAAGGGGACATCGCGCGCGACATCGTCGAGTCGGTGACGCTGCACGCCTGGAACCCGGGCGACATCACGCTGCGCGATCTTGCGTCTTACGACGTCGTCGTGCGCGAGCCCGTGTGCGGCGCTTACCGCGTGTACCGCGTGTGCGGGTTTCCGTTGCCCTCGTCAGGGGGCATCGCCGTGCTGCAGATGCTGAAGATGCTCGAGCGCTTCGACATGGCCTCGCTTCCGCCCGCGTCGTTCTTCGCCGTGCACTTCGTGAGCGAAGTAGGGCGTCTCGCGTTCGCGGATCGCTCGGTGTACGAGGCCGACCCTGCGTTCTACACGCCGCCCGCGGGATTGCTCGACGACGCGTACCTGCGCGAGCGCGCATCGCTCATCCGCCCGGACGCGACGCTCCAGCGCGCGGAGCCGGGCAACCCGCCTGCCGCGGAAGAGCCGCGCAAGGCCGCCGATGCCTCGCTCGAGCTGCCGTCCACGTCGCACATCTCGATCGTCGATCGCTACGGCAATGCGGTCGCCATGACGTCCTCGATCGAGGACCAATTCGGAAGCCGCCTGATGACGGCGGGAGGCTTCCTCCTCAACAACGAGCTCACCGACTTCTCGTTCGTGCCGGAAGTCGACGGCGCGCCGGTCGCCAATCGGGTGCAGGGCGGCAAGCGGCCGCGCTCCTCGATGTCGCCCGCGATCGCCTATGACCGGCAAGGGCGGGTTGCGATCGTGACGGGATCGCCCGGCGGAAGCGCGATCATCAACTATGTCGTCAAGTCGCTGGTCGCGATCATCGACTGGAACCTCGACCCGCAAGCCGCGGCCGCACTCCCGAATTTCGGCAGCCGCAACGGACCGACCGAGCTCGAGGCCGATACCGAGGTCGCGGATCTCGCGCCGAAGCTGCGCGCGATCGGCGCCGACGTGGCGATCGTGCCGCTCACGAGCGGCCTGCACACAATCGTGCGAACACGCGATGGCTGGGTCGGTGGCGCCGACCCGCGTCGAGAAGGTATGGTACGAGGGGAATGACGCCTATGCCGGAACCGAACACTCCTCATCGCATCGTTATCGTCGGCGGCGGCGCCGGGGGCCTGCCGCTCGCGACGAGCCTCGGCGACCGCTATGGCCGCGGCAGCGTGGCGCAGGTCACGCTCGTCGACCGGAACGCGACGCACGTGTGGAAGCCGCTCCTGCACGAGGTCGCGGCCGGTCGCATGGACGCCGATGCGCACGCGCTCGACTATCTCGCGATCGCGCATTGGCATCACTTCCGCTTTCGCCAAGGTGCGATCGTCGGTCTCGATCGCGCGCGCCGCGAAGTGATGCTCGACGCGGTGACGGGTCCGGAGGGCGAAGAGATCCTGCCGCGGCGAACGCTTCCCTACGACACGCTGATCCTTTGCCTCGGCAGCGTGAGCAACGACTTCGGCGTTCCCGGTGCGAGCTCTCACCCGATATCGCTCGACACGCTGTACGACGCGGAGCGCTTTCATCGGCGGCTGCTTGCGAGGTGCGTGCGGGCCGACGGCCGTGCGGCGGCGGGCGGCAAGCGCGAGGTCGACATCGTCATCATCGGCGCCGGCGCTACGGGTGTGGAGCTCGCCGCCGAGATCCGTCAAACGACGCGCGCGCACGCGGCGTACGGCCTCGACAATATCGATCCCGCGCGCGACATCCGCATCACGTTGCTCGAAGCATTTTCGCGCGTGCTGCCACCGCTGTCCGATCACGTTGCCACGGCGGCCACGGAGCTCCTTGCCAAGCTCGACGTCAGTGTCCGCACCGAGCAGCGCGTCACGGAAATCGACGCAGACGGCGTGCATACCGCGAGCGGCGACTTCTATCCGTCGGACCTCACGGTGTGGGCCGCGGGCATCATGGCGCCCGCGGTCCAGCGCGAGCTCGACGGGCTCGAGGTCAACCGTGCGAACCAGCTCGTCGTCGGCCCCGGGCTTGAGACGACGCGCGATCCGAACATCTTTGCTTTCGGCGATGGCGCCGCAGCGCCATGGATCGGCCATAAGGAAGGGACCATCCTTCCCCCGCGTGCGCAAGTCGCGCATCAGCAGGCCACACTGCTGGTGAAGTCCATCAAGGCGCGGCTCGCGGGCAAGCCGCTGCCATCGTTCCACTTCCGTGACTTCGGCTCGCTCGTGTCGCTCGGCGAGTTGTCGGCGGTGGGCACGCTGATGGGGAGGCTGGTCGGCGGCAGCCTGCTGATCCAGGGCCTGATCGCGCGCCTCATGTACACGTCGCTCTACAAGATGCACCAGGTGTCGATCCACGGCATCGTGCGTGTCGCGTTCGACACCGTGGGCCGCATGTTGCGCGGGCGGGTCGAGCCGCGCGTGAAGCTTCACTGATGAGCACCGACCTCTTTTCCGCGGCGATCCTGCTGCTGCTCGTGCTCGATCCGTTCGGCAACCTGCCGATCGTCGTGTCGGCGACCTCGCGCGTGCCCCGCGAGCGTCACGTGGCGATCGTGCTGCGCGAGTGCCTGTTCGCGTACGTTCTGCTGATCGCGTTCATGGCGGGCGGTCGCACGTTCATGCAGTGGCTGCAGCTGTCGGACGTTTCGCTCGCGATCGCCGGCGGCATCATCCTGTTCCTCATCGCCATGCGCATGGTGTTTCCGACGACGGACGGTGTCTTCGGCGACATGCGCGACGGCGAGCCGTTCCTGGTCCCGCTCGCCGTGCCGGCCATCGCCGGCCCGTCCGCGATGGCGACCGTGATGCTGATGGCGTCGCGTGACCCGGCGCATCTGTGGACGTGGGTGCTCGCGTTGACGATCGCGATGGCGGTCACCACGGCCGTGCTGCTTGCCGCGCCGCGCTTGCAGGCGGTCCTGGGTGAGCGCGGCGTCATCGCGTTCGAGCGCCTGATGGGCCTCGTGCTCACCGCCGTCGCGGTGCAAATGCTGTTGAACGGCATACGCGAATTCGTCGTACAACTGCGGTAAAAAAAGCCGGGCGCGAGGCCCGGCCTTCCATCGCGTCGCGATGGCGTTACTGCTTGTCGCCCTCGAAGGCGAGCACGAGCGTGATCTCGTCGCCGATGTTAGGAACGCCGCGCTTCATCCCGAAATCCGACCGCTTGAGCTTGCCGACGGCCACACCACCGCATCGTTCCTTGGCGTTGCCCGCTGCCGGATTGCACTTGAAGCGCTCGATCGTGAGCGCCACGGGATGGGTCACGCCGAGTAGCGTCAGGTTGCCCTCCACCGCCGACGGGGTGTCGCCCATGAACGCGACCTTGGTGCTCTTATAGGTCATCTTCGGAAATTCGGCCGCGTTGAAGAAGTCGGCCGAGCGCAGGTGCTCGTCGCGCGAGCGCGCGCGGCTGCCCTTGTCGTTCTCGTTAGTGTCGACGCTCACGGTGTCCACGGATGCGTCGAGCGATCCCGTCTTGGCCGCCTTGTCGACAGAGAACGTTCCCGTGAACTTGTTGAAGCGGCCGTAAATGTTCGTGAGGCCCAAGTGGTCGACCGAGAAGTTCACCGACGAGTGCATCGGATCGACGGCGTAGTTGTCGGCAGCGGCCAGTGCCGCGACCGGAGCGGCGAGCAGGATAACGAGCGGAATGGTTTTAAGCACGGGCTTTTCCTCCAGAAGGGACAACGAGTTCAGCCGCCGGGTGCGATCCAGACGGCGGCGATTGGAATGAGCGCTGCAACCAGCGCGTAAGCGAAAAGGATGGCGGCACGCACGACCGGCGGCGCGGTCTCGCGGACGGGCAGCTGCACGGCAAGCGGAACGAGCAGGAGCGCTGCGAGCGCGTACCACGGCAGCTTTGCGAGCATGAGCGCGCCTTCGGCGAACAGGGCAATCATCACGCCGATCGTGAGCGTGCCGAGCAGTCCCGGTGCCGGAGCATCGCGGCGAAACGCGTTGACGAGCAATAGCGCCCCGGCGCCCGCAGCGACCGAGATGCCCGATGTCATGAAGCCGACCGAAGCCGACATCAGTGCGACGATGCCGGTTGCCAGGCCGAGCCCGACACCCGCCGCCGCAGCGCGCAGAGGGTCGGAGCGCAGCGAGAGCATGAGCGCCACCATCAGGGCGGCGAAAACCACGATGCCGATGCCCGTGGCCCAGGCGACCGCGCCTTCGCGTTGCTCGAGCACGGTCAGGAAGACCCAGACCGCCGCGAGCCCGGCCAATCCCGCCAATGCGTACGCAATCGAGCGGCCGCGCGACTCGAGCGCGTAGGCGGCGATCCCCACGACCGGCGCAACGAGCGAGAGCAGGAGGATCTTCCGCGATGCGGACAGCGGCGTGAAGTTGAATCCGGTCGACAGCGCTACCTGGGTCGCATAGGCGGCGACGATCGCAAGCCAGGCGAAGCGCGTGCGTGCGAGCACGAGCGCGACTATCAAAGCGACCACGAACGGCGCGATCCCGCCCTGGAAGGCAGCCTGCAACGCGGGATTGCTGTCGAAGAATTCGGTCACGATCGTGGCGCCAACAGGAAGTTCGCGCGTCTTATTCCGGGGCGCGCTATTCTAGCCCAACGCCAGCTACGCCGACAGGACGTTACCGCTCTCGACGCGGATGGCCGCAGCTCTCCGAAGCTCGTCGACGAGCATTTGCGCGAGTGCTTCGGGCGCCATGCGCAGAACCGCGGCGTTGATGTCGCGGTAGACACCGATGCGCTCCACGTACGCCGGAAGTTCCGAGATCTTCATCGAGCGTCTCGCAAGGAGCGTGAAGGCGAGCAATGCCTTGAGCGCGTAGCGTGCCATCCGGGTGTCGTCCGCCGCGTAAGCCTCGGTGCGGTGGTATGCACGATCCAGCGCGGCATTCACGTCGGTGAATGCGTCGCCATGCCCGGGGATCACGATTCGCACGTCGAGCGCGGCGATCATGTCGAGCGTGGCACGGGTTGCCGGCAGCGCCTCGGGAGCCATGCATTGCGGCATGACGAAGCCGTATCCGTTCTGCCACAGCGCGTCGCCCGACACGAGGATGCGGTGCTCGGGATTGTAGAAGACGAGCGCACCCATGTCGTGCCCGGGCGCGGCGAGCATGTGCCATTGGAGATCGCCCCACACGTGCGTCGTTCCCGCGCGCAGGCGCTCGTCCACGCCAAAGCGAGGCGCGTACTGGTCCGCGTAGTCGTACAGGAGCGCCGTCGTGTCCCAGCGCTCGACGAGGTCGGCTTCCGCTTCCGGAAACGCGATCGGGCACCGGTGCGCGTTCTTGATCGCCGCGTTCCCGCCAACGTGGTCCGAGTGCCCGTGCGTATTGACGAGGCGCGCAAGCGGTGCGCCGCCGAGGACACGCTCGAGTAGCGCGAGCGTCAGCCGCGCGTGCGCCGAGTAGCCGGAGTCCACGAGAACGGGCCCGTCACGGCTCAACAGCACGACGTTGTTGCCGGACAGCCAGTCGCGCACCAGGAGGTGAACTTGCGGCGGCAGGAGCATGCGGAATTCTACCTGCCGCATTCGCGATTAATACGTTGGTGCACCAGCGCGCGCGGCGCATGGTGAGGCCGCCACAACGAACAAAAGGAGAACACCATGAACGGCAAGCGTTGGCGCAAGGCAGCGGTCGCAACGGCGTCGCTCCAGCTCGCAT
>Ga0207668_10002568_pt1 | contig 10616 bp, 5 predicted proteins | sample KBSS43metaG_FD_184323 | JGI IMG/M metagenome (GOLD analysis project Ga0207668, IMG submission 184323) | Switchgrass rhizosphere microbial communities from Kellogg Biological Station, Michigan, USA - KBS S4-3 metaG (SPAdes) (version 2) | ecosystem: Host-associated > Plants > Roots > Rhizosphere >... | reverse complement strand
TCATGCCGCCGTGATACTGGAAGTAGTCGTCCGAGTCGGCGATGTCGTGCTCGCGGGTGTCGATGTTCTTGGCGGCCACGTCGATCCGGCGGTAGGCATTTTCCATGTCCGCGCGGGCCGGCACCCCGTCCAGGCCGCGGCCGTAGGCGAAGCCGCCCCACACCGCATACACCTCGGCCAGGTCGGCGTCGTCGCGCCAGTTGCGGCTGTCGATCAACGGCAGGATGCCGGCGCCGTACGCCCCCGGCCGCGACCCGAAGATCCGGGTGGTCGCCCGCCGCCAGTCGCCGTGCCGGTCCCGGTCGGCGAGGGCGTGCGCGCGGACGTAGTTGTCCGGCTCGTCCAGCTCGGCGGCCATCCGGAAGGCGTCGTCCAGCATCGCCACCACGTGCGGGAACGCGTCGCGGAAGAAGCCGGAGATGCGGACCGTGACGTCGATCCGGGGGCGGCCGAGCTCCTCGCGGGTGATCGGTTCGAGGCCGGTGACCCGGCGGGAGGCGGCGTCCCAGACCGGGCGGATCCCGATGAGGGCGAGGATCTCGGCGATGTCGTCGCCGGCCGTACGCATGGCGCTCGTGCCCCAGGCGGAGAGGCCGACCGAGCGCGGCCAGTCGCCGTAGTCGGTGCGGTAGCGGGTGAGCAGCGAGTCGGCCATCGCCTGGCCGGTCTCCCAGGCCAGGGCGCTGGGGATGGCCTTGGGGTCGACCGAGTAGAAGTTGCGGCCGGTGGGCAGCACGTTGATCAGGCCGCGCAGGGGCGAGCCGCTCGGGCCGGCCGGGACATAGCCGCCGTCCAGGGCGTGCAGCACGTTGGTCAGCTCGTCGGTGGTCCGGGCGAGCCGCGGCACGACCTCGCGAGCGGCGAACTCCAGCACCGCGCGCACCGCCGGGTCGTCCGCAACCTCCGCGACCTCCGCGGCCGACGTGGGCCAGCCGCGCTCCTCCATCGCGGCGACCAGCGCGCGGGCGCGCGACTCGACCGCGTCGGTCTCGGCGGTCGACGCGCCGTCGGCCAGCCCGAGTGCCTCCCGCAGCCCGGGCAGCGCCGCGACCTGGCCGGCCCACATCTGCCGGGCCCGCAGCATCGCCAGCACCAGGTTGACCCGCGCCTCGCCGGCCGGCGCCGCGCCGAGCACGTGCAGCCCGTCCCGGATCTGCGCGTCCTTCACCTCGCACAGCCAGCCGTCCACGTGCAGGATGAAATCGTCGAACTCGGCGTCGTCCGGCCGGTGCTGCTGGCCCAGGTCGTGGTCCATCCGGGCGGCCTGGATCAGGGTCCAGATCTGGGCCCGGATCGCCGGCAGCTTGGCCGGGTCGAGGGCGGCGATGTTCGCGTGCTCGTCCAGCAGCTGCTCGAGGCGGGCGATGTCGCCGTACGACTCGGCCCGCGCCATCGGCGGGATGAGATGGTCGACCAGCGTGGCGTGCGCGCGCCGCTTCGCCTGGGTGCCCTCCCCCGGGTCGTTGACCAGGAACGGATAGATCAGCGGCAGGTCGCCGAGCGCGGCGTCGGTGCCGTCCGAGGCGGACATGCCGACGTTCTTGCCGGGCAGCCACTCCAGGTTGCCGTGCTTGCCGACGTGCACCACGGCGTGCGCGCCGAAGTCGTCGGCGATCCACCGGTACGCGGCCAGGTAGTGGTGGCTCGGCGGCAGGTCCGGGTCGTGGTAGATGGCGACCGGGTTGGCACCGAACCCGCGCGGCGGCTGCACCATCACGACGACGTTCTCGTCGCGCAGCGCGGCCAGCACGATGTCGTCGCCGTCCACATAAAGCTCGCCCGGCGGCGGACCCCAGTGCCGCTCGACGCTCGCCCGCAGGTCGTCCGGCAGGGTGCCGAACCACCGCCGGTAGGCGTCGCCCGGGATGCGCACCGGGTTGCCGGCGAGCTGATCCTCGGTGAGCCAGTCCGGGTCCTGCCCGCCGGCCGCGATCAGCGCGTGGATCAGGCCGTCCCCGTCGTACGAGCCGAAGTCGCCGATCCGGTAGCCGCGCGTACGCATCGCGTCGAGCAGCGCCACCGTCGAGGCCGGAGTGTCCAGGCCGACCGCGTTGCCGATCCGGGAGTGCTTGGTCGGGTACGCCGACAGCATCAGCACGATCCGCCGCTCCGCGGCCGGCACGTGCCGCAGCCGGGCGTGCGCCACCGCGATCCCGGCCACCCGGGCGGCCCGCTCCTCGTCGGCCACGTAGACCGACAGCCCGTCCGGGTCGATCTCCTTGAACGAGAACGGCACCGTGATGATCCGGCCGTCGAACTCCGGGATCGCCACCTGGGTGGCCGCGTCCAGCGGGGAGAGCCCGTCGTCGCTCGCCTCCCACGCGGCCCGGCTGCTGGTCAGCGCCAGCCCCTGCAGGATCGGCACGTCGAGCTCGGCCAGCACACCGACATCCCAGGCCTCGTCGTCCCCGCCGGCGCCGGCCGTGGCCGGCCTCGTGCCGCCGGCCGCCAGGACGGTCACGACCAGGGCGTCGGCCTTGCGCAACTCGGCGAGGAGGTCGTCGGACGCCGTACGCAGGGAGGCCGCGAAGATCGGCAGGGGCCGCCCGCCCTTGGCCTCGATCGCCCGGCACAGGGTCTCGACGAAGGCGGTGTTGCCGGCCATGTGGTGGGCCCGGTAGTAGAGCACCGCCACGACCGGCCCCGACGCCGCGGTCTCGCGCGGCAGCCGCCCCCAGTCCGGCGCGGCGGCCGGCGGCGCGAAGCCGTGGCCGGTCAGCAGGACCGTGTCGGAGAGGAAGTCGTGCACCGCGGCGAGATTGTCGGGGCCGCCCTGCGCCAGGTAGCTGTGCGCCTCGGCGGCCACCCCGGCCGGCACGGTGGACAGCCTCATCAGCTCGGCGTCCGGCGCCTGCTCGCCGCCGAGCACCACCACCGGGACCGGCCCGGCGAGCAGCGCGTCCAGCCCCTCCGACCAGGCCCGGCGCCCGCCCAGGATGCGCACCACGACCAGGTCGACCCCGTCGAGCAGGGCGGGCAGGTCGCCCACCTCGGTGCGGGCCGGATTGGCCAGGCGCCACGGCCGGCCGCCGGCCCGGGCGCTGAGCAGATCGGTGTCGGACGTCGACAGCAGCAGAAACACGCGCGTGCCCCCCTCGGGGTCCGCGCCCCGGGTCGTAGTTGATCCACGGCGACCGGAGTCTCTGGCTCCCGGGTGCCGACCCGGTGACAGTGGCGGGACCGCGCCGGACTCGCACCGGCTTCCTCCGCGGCGTCGCCGCTCGTGACCCCCCACCCTTCCGGCAGCCGGCCGTCCCCGTCAACTCGGCGTGCGGTGTGATGATGCCGACCCGAGGATGCGGTCCGGTCGGTGGGCGACCGTAGTATCCGGGCCGTGACTCGCCGCTCCGACACGGATGCCTGCCCCGGCGCGCTTCGGCTGCATGCCGCCGCCGACGGCCCGCTGGCGCGCGTCCGGCTGCCCGGCGGCCAGCTCACCGGCGGCCAGCTCAGGGTGCTCGGCGACCTGGCCGAGCGGTGCGGCGACGGCGGCCTGGAGCTGACCTCCCGGGCCAATGTCCAGCTGCGGGCGCTGACCTCGGCGGACCCGGCGGAGCTGGCGGCCCGGCTGTCGGCGGCCGGGCTGCTGCCCTCCGCCACCCACGAGACCGTGCGCAACATCGCGGCGCCCGCCCTGGCCGGTGCGCCGGTCCGGGCCCTGGTCGCCGAGCTCGACCGGCGCCTCTGCGCCGACCCGGCGCTGGCCGCCCTGCCGGGCCGCTTCCTGTTCGCGATCGGCGAGGTCACCCTCGACGCCGACGTGGCAGCCATCCCCACCGACCCAGCCACTACGCCCCACCCGGCCAGCCCAGCTTTTTCGGCCCGGCCGGCCTTTGCTGTCGTCCTCGCGGGCCTGGACACCGGCCTGCGGGTGTCCCCTGCCGACGTGGTGCCGGCCCTGTTGGCGGCCGCGCACGCGTTCCTCGCCGAGCGGGCCGAGACCCCGGGAAAGCCGGCCTGGCGGCTGCGCGAGCTGCCGGACGGCCCGGCCCGGGTCGCCCGCCGCACGGCTGCCGCGCTCGGCGCCACCCGCGCCGCCCCGGCCACGGCGGCGACGCCGCCGCCGGCTCGGGAGCTGATCGGTGTCGTGGAGCAGCCAGACGGCCTCTTCGCGGCCGGGGCGCTGGTGCCGCTGGGGCGGCTGGCGGCCGCGGCCGTCGAGGTGCTGGCGCGGGCCGGCCGAGTGGTGATCACACCGTGGCGCGGCGTCGTGGTGCCCGATCTCACGGCGGCCGAGGCGTCGGCCTGGGTGCGCGGCCTCGCCGCCGCCGGGCTGGCGGCGGAGCCGGATTCCCGGTGGACCGGGGTGACCGCCTGCGCGGGCCGGCCCGGCTGCGCGAAATCGCTCGCCGACGTGCGTGCCGACGCCGACGCCGCGACCCGGCATGTGCCCGGCCTGCCGGTGCATTGGGTGGGCTGCGACCGGGGCTGCGGCAGCCCGGCCGGCCCGCACGTGCGCGTCGAGGCGACCCCGGCCGGCTATGTCGTGACCCGCGAGGCCGGCCCGGCCGGCCCGGCGGCACCCGAGCGGCCGGACCCGGCAGCGCCCAAGCCACCGGACACGGCAGCAGCCAAGCCACCCGACACGGCAACACCCCAACCACCCGACCCGGCGGCAGCGGTGGGGATGCTGGCGGATCTGGTGGCGGCGAGGAGGCGATGATGGAGCTCGACTACGAGCGGGACGGCGCGGAGATCTACCGGCGTTCGTTCGCCACGATCCGGGCCGAGGCCGACCTGGGCGGGCTGCCGGCCGACCTGGCCCGGGTGGTGGTCCGGATGATCCATGCCTGCGGCATGGTCGACCTGGTCCGCGACGTCGGCCACAGCCCGCAGGTGGCCACGGTCGCGCGCAAGGCGCTGCTCGGCGGTGCGCCGATCCTGTGCGATGCCGAGATGGTCGCGTCCGGGATCACCCGGACCCGGCTGCCGGCCGGCAACGAGGTGATCTGCACGCTGCGCGACCCGGCCGTGCCGGCGCTGGCCGCCCGGCTCGGCACCACCCGCAGCGCCGCGGCGCTGGACCTGTGGCTCGACCGGCTGGACGGCGCCGTGGTGGCGATCGGCAACGCGCCGACCGCGCTGTTCCGCCTGCTCGAAATGGTCGCGGCCGGCGCACCCCGGCCGGCCGCCGTGCTCGGCATCCCGGTCGGCTTCATCGGCGCCGCCGAGTCCAAGGAGGCACTCGCCGCCTCCGGCCTGGAGCATCTGATCGTGCGCGGCCGGCGCGGCGGCAGCGCCATCACGGCGGCCGCGGTGAACGCCCTCGCCTCGGAGGCGGAATAACACATGACCGACTGCACCGAGCGGCGCCCGGCCGCACAGGAAGGCGCGGCACCGAGATGACCGGACGGCTTTACGGGGTCGGCGTCGGCCCCGGCGACCCCGAGCTGATCACCGTGAAGGCGGCCCGCCTGATCGGGAGCGCCGAGGTGGTCGCCTATCACGCGGCCCGGCACGGACGCAGCAACGCCCGGGCCATCGCCGAGCCTTATCTACGGGCCGGGCAGATCGAGGAGCTGCTGACCTACCCGGTGACCACCGAGAGCACCGACCATCCGGGCGGCTATCAGGGCGCGATCGACGAGTTCTACGCCGAGGCGGCCGCCCGGCTCGCGGCCCACCTGGACGCCGGCCGGGATGTGGTGGTGCTGGCCGAGGGTGACCCGTTCTTCTACGGCTCCTACATGCACATGCACAAGCGGCTGTCCGGCCGGTACGAGACCGTGGTGGTGCCCGGCGTCACCTCGGTGAGCGCCGCCTCGGCGGTGCTGGGCCGCCCGCTGATGGAACGCGACGAGGTGTTGACCGTCCTGCCCGGCACGCTGCCGCCGGACGAGTTGGCCGCCCGGCTGGCCGGCACCGAGTCGGCCGCCGTGATGAAGCTGGGCCGCACCTTCACCGGGGTCCGCGACGCGCTGAGCCGGGCCGGCCGGCTGACCGACGCCTGGTATGTGGAACGCGCCACCACCGAGCGGGAACGGGTCGTGCCGGTGTCCGAGGTGGACCCGGACACGGTCCCCTACTTCTCGCTGGCGCTGCTGCCCAGCCCGGCGGCAACCGCGTTCGCCGCCCCGCCACCGACCCCCGCCCCGGCGCCCGGGGAGGGCCAGGTGACCGTGGTCGGTCTCGGGCCGGGTGACCCGCAGTGGCTCACCGCCGAGGCGCGCGCCGCGCTGGCGGCCGCCGACGACCTGGTCGGCTACGGCCCGTATGTCGATCGGGTGCCGGTGCGCACGCACCAGCGACGGCACTCGTCGGACAACCGGGTCGAGGCGGAACGCGCCGCGTTCGCCCTCGACCTGGCCAAGCGCGGGCGCCGGGTGGCGGTGGTGTCGTCCGGCGATCCGGGTGTCTTCGCGATGGCGGCGGCCGTGCTGGAAACCGCCGAGGACCCGCAGTGGAAGGACGTCCCGATCCGGGTGGTGCCCGGCCTGACCGCGGCTCAGGCGGTGGCGAGCCGGGTGGGTGCGCCGCTCGGGCACGACTTCTGCATCCTGTCGCTGTCGGACCGGCTGAAGCCGTGGCCGGTGATCGCCCGCCGGTTGACCGCCGCGGCCTCCGCCGACCTGGTGATCGCCATCTACAACCCGGCCTCGAAGACGCGTACCGAGCAGCTGGTCCGGACTCGCGAGCTGCTGCTCGCCCACCGCTCACCGGACACCCCGGTGGTGGTCGGCCGGGCCGTCGGCGGGCCGGCCGAGTCGGTGCGGGTCACCACGCTCGGCGAACTCGACCCGGCGACCGTCGACATGCGCTGCCTGCTGATCATCGGTTCCTCGCAGACCCGGGCGGTCCCCCGCAGTGACGGCCCCACGATGGTCTACACCCCCCGGCACTACCCCGAGAGCTGACCGCTTGACGGCGTTTTCCCGCGGTTGCCCGGCCGGGCAACCGGGCCGCAACGAAGCGGTCGGCTGACCGCGCTACCGGATCGCAACCGGCCGCATTCGCACGCCCTCCCGCGGGCCCCGAAACACCGGAAATCATGCCGCCGGCCGAGCGGCCAGAACCGTTCCGCAACCTTTCCGGCGGCGCCCTCCGGCGCCTCCCGAAGGCGCGTTTCCGCAGGTAGAGGCAGCAATGGCGGCTGCCTTCGCGGGCCCCGCGGCAGGCCGGCAACTTGTCGGCCCCCCACTCGCACCGCCGATGCAATCAGCAGACCCCGACACCCGGGCCGGAGCCGACCGAAGAAGAGGGCCGCAACCGAGACTCACCTCCACGAAGGGCCCGACCGTGAAGCTCCCCCGCCGCCGCGTCGCTGTACTGGCCACGTCGCTGCTGCTCGGCCTCGCCCTCCCCGCGACCCCGGCAGCCGCGAAGGCCGCCCCGGCCAAGCCGGCCACCGCGAAGACCGCCACCACGGTCACCAAGACCGGTACCGCGACGACCACCACCGTGACGGTTCCGTCGCTGGCGGACCGGCTGGCCGCGGTCAAGGTCGCGAAGACGATCAACTACTACCCGGCCAACGCCGGCTGGTCGAAGATGTGGACCAGCTGGGACGCCCCGCGGGTGGACGCCGACCTGGCCAAGGCCGCCGCGCTCGGCGCGAACAGCGTGCGGATCATCATCTTCCCGTACGCGTTCGGTTATCCCACGCCGAAGGTCGAGTACACCGACCGGCTGAACAAGTTTGTCAGCATGGCCGCGGCCCGGGGCCTGACCTCCCGGTTCACCCTCTTCGACTGGTGGGGCAGCTACACCGACCTGGCCGGCAGCACCGCCTGGGCGAGCGCGATCGTCAAGCCGTACAAGGATGACAGCCGGGTCATCTCGGTCGAGGTGCAGAACGAGTTCGACCCCACGAACACCGCCGCCGTCGCCTGGGCCCAGAAGATCGTCCCGGCGATGCGGTCCATCGCCCCGGCCATGCCGCTCACCTTCTCGGTGGACGGCGCCGCCGGCGCCGCGGGCATGTCGAAGATCAAGACGGCGCTCGCCGCCAGCCAGCTCGACTACTTCGACTTCCACTTCTACGGCAACTCGGAGCGGGCCCTCGCCGGCATCCGGCAGGCGCAGGCCGCGGTCGCCCCGTACCCGATCGTGATCGGCGAGACCGGGCTCGGCACGCTGGGATACACCGAGGGCGAGCAGGCCGCCTTCCTGGCCCGGGTCTACCAGGCCGCCGCGATCGCCGGGGTCAAGTCGATCGCGCCGTGGACGCTGACCGACTTCGCCGCGGGCGCCATCCCGGACTCGCAGGTCGCCAAGGTGCCCGCCCAGTACAGCTTCGGCCTCTACCGCACCAACGGCACCGCGAAGCCGGCCGCCGCGGTGGTCAAGGCCGGCTGGGCCGGCACCGCCATGCCGGCCGACCTGCTCGACCCGAGCTTCGAGGCGCCCGCCGGGCAGACCCCGTGGCGCGCCTACCTGGCCGAGCTGGGCCTCGGCGTGAAGACGCAGGCGGTGGCCCGCACCGGCAAGTGGTCGGTGGCGTTCACCAACACCGGCAAGTCCGCGGCCGGCTCGCCGTCCATCCGGGTCGCGCCGATCACCCCGGTGCAGGCCGGCCAGAAGTGGTACGGCGAGGTGTGGGCCCGCGGCAACGCCGCCACCGGCACCACCCAGATCGCGGTGAGCTGGTTCGACGTCAACGACAAGTGGCTCGGCGGCTCGTCCTCGGCCTGGCTGCCGGTGGGCACGACCGGCTGGACCAAGCTGACCGTCAGCGGTTCCGCCCCGGCCGGCTCGACCAGCATGCAGATTCACCTCAAGTCGGGCGCGAACACGGGCACGGTCTGGTTCGACGACGTGGTGATGATCGGCTCCTGACCGGAATCGTCCGGCAGGCCGATCTTCCCGAAGAGGCGGCCGTAGGCGGCCACCGACTCCTCCCACGACGAGGGGTCGGTGTGCCGCCTTCCGGTGTTCGCGGTGGCCTCGACGATCGCGTCGGCGAGCGCGTCCGGCGAGCCGGCCGGCACGAACGTGGTGCCGGTGTAGCGCTCGGCCGCCTCCACCAGCCCGCCGACCGCGGTGACCACGACCGGCAGGCCGTGGCTCATCGCGATGTGCAGCGGTCCGCTGGCCGAGCTGCGCCGGTAGGGCAGGACGACCAGGTCGGCGCCGGCGAAGAACTCGTCCACCTCGGCGTCGGCGACGTACCGGTTCACGAACGTGATCCGGCCGGCGGCCGGCGACCCGGCGATCAGGTCGGCCGGCAGCGTCCAGCCCTCCCACGTCTCGCCGACCACGGTCAGCCGGTAGCTCTCGGGCAGCCGGGCGAACGCCTCGATCAGGTCCTCGAGACCCTTGTAGGGCCGGATCGTGCCGAAGAAGAGCAGCCGGCAGCCGGTGCTCGACCCGGCGCCCGGCCCTGCGGACGGCCGGCGGCACGCGGGGACGGCCCGCCCGTGGTGGTCGAACGGCCCGTGCAGGGCGATCTCCTGGGCGACGCCGGCCAGGGCGTACGTCCGGTGCAGCACCGCCTGGTCGAAGCGCGAGTGCACGATCACCCCGTCGGTGCGCCGCAGCAGCGGCCTGATCAGCGCACGGACGTACCGGGCGGCCCAGCGGTGCCGCGCCTCGCCGGTGTCCTGCACCTCGTGGAACTCGATCACGACCCGGATCCCGGCGAGCCGGGCGGCCAGGCAGAGCACCAGGTACGAGTGCAGCACCGTGCCGGTCCACCATTGCAGCACCAGCACGTCGGGCCGCAACCGGCGCAGGAACCGGACGGCCTGGATCAGGCTCGGCACCCCCCACCAGTCGACGCCGTCGAAGACCGGGATGCCGTCGGCGTACGCCAGGTCGCTGAGCCGTTGCCCGACCCGTCCCCGCCCGGGGTAGAGCCGGGTGGGCAGCAGCCGCCGCATGAGGATGGCGCCGACGTCGTACCGCTGGTGCAGCGCGTTGCTGAGCCGGCAGGTGTAGTAGCTGATGCCGGAGAGGAACTGCCAGCCGGAGCCGGCGACCACAACTCGGACGCGGCGTTCAGCGGGCGGCGATGCAGGCACGGTAGACCTCCTCGATCTGCGGGACGACGCGGGCCGCGGTGTAGTCGAGGCCGCGCCGGTAGCCGGCCGCGCGCAGCCGCCCGGCCAGGCCGTGGTCGGTGAGCAGGCGCCGGATCGCCGCGTGCAGGGCGTCCGGGTCGCCGACGGGGACGTGCAGGCCGCTCTCGCCGTCGCGGATCATGTCGGCCAGCCCGCCGGTCCGGGACGCGATCAACGGCGTACGGGCGAGCAGCGCCTCGACCGCGACCTGGCCCATCGCCTCGTTCACCGACGGGACGATCCCGGCCGCGGCGCCGTGCCAGGCCGCCATCACCTGGTCGTGCGGCACGTTGTGGCGGATCAGCACGCCGGCGGGCACCGGCGGGGTGTCGGCCCGGGGCGTGCCGACGCAGACCAGTTCCGGCGGCGGTTCCGCCCCGGTCCAGCCGGCGACCAGCCGCTGGTAGGCGGCGAACAGCACGTCGACCCCCTTGTGCGGGCCGAGCGCGCCGACGAAGAGCAGGTAGGGCCGGTCCGGCAGCCAATCCGGCCGGGGCGTGCGCCGGGCCAGTTCGTCGAGGCCGTCGGGGACCAGGCTGGGCACCACCCGGACCGGCAGGTCGCCGGGGAGCCGGGCATCGCGCAGTGCCTCGGCCACCGACGAAGAGATGGCGGTGA
>Ga0207668_10002564_pt1 | contig 10619 bp, 10 predicted proteins | sample KBSS43metaG_FD_184323 | JGI IMG/M metagenome (GOLD analysis project Ga0207668, IMG submission 184323) | Switchgrass rhizosphere microbial communities from Kellogg Biological Station, Michigan, USA - KBS S4-3 metaG (SPAdes) (version 2) | ecosystem: Host-associated > Plants > Roots > Rhizosphere... | reverse complement strand
GACGACGCGCACCGCCTCGGCGTGGGTGCGCAGGTAGTCGCGGGCGCCCCGGTCGCCGGTCGCGGCGCCGGCCACCCCCGGCCAGTGGTCGCGGCCGAGCAGCACCGGGTGGCCGCGGCGGTCGCCGTACCCGCCCATCACCAGGGCGTCGCGGGCGGCGTGCGCGGCGATCCGGCGTACCGCGTCGGGGGTGACGCCGGGCATGTCGACCAGCAGGACCACCGCCGCGCCGGCCGGCGTGCCGGCCAGCGCCGCCAGGCCGACCCGCAGCGAGGAACCGAGGCCGCTGGGCCAGTCGGGGTTGACGACCGTCTCGGGCAGGTCGGGTGCGGCGGCGCGCACCCGCTCGGCCTGCGCGCCGAGAACCACCACGCGGCGGGACAGCCCGGCCTCCCGCAGGGTGTCGGCGGCGTGCTGCACGAGCAGCCGCCGGGGATAGGCGATGAGCGCCTTGGGCAGGCCGTAGCGCCGCCCGGCCCCGGCGGCGAGGACGATTCCGGCCGTCTCCACGCCCACCGTGCCAGCCTAGCCCGGCCTCCTCCCTAGGTAGGAGGGGCGACTCCGCCCGGAGGCCGCAACCGGGGCTCGCGGGCGGAGGATTCGCGCCCGCGGCGGCCCGAGGCTGTGGGCATGACTACCGAAACCCTTCCCAACGCCGTACGCGGCTGGAATCGGCCGCTGCTGGTCCTGACCGCCGCCACAGCCGTGCTGACGGTCGTCACCGCCGTCGGCATCGTCACCGACTCGCGGATCGTGACCGGCGCGCCGGTCTGGCTCAAGCCGTTCAAGTTCGCCGTCTCGTTCGCGATCTACGGTTTCACGCTCGCCTGGCTGCTCTCCGTGCTGCCGCGCCGCAGCCGGCCCGCCGAATGGGCGGCCGCGCTGATCTTCGGCGTATCGGTGATCGAACTGGCGATCATCACGGTGCAGGCGGGGCGCGGCCGGATGAGCCACTTCAACGAGACGACGCCGCTGGACGCACAGCTCTTTGCGATCATGGGTGCGTCCATCATGGTGTTGTTCATGGCACACGTTGCGATCTCGGTGGTGGCCCTGCGACAGCGGATCGGGGACCGGGCTGTCACGTACGCGATCCGGTCGGGTCTGCTTCTTTCCGTGCTCGGCCTGCTCGCCGCCGTGCCGATGGTGTCCGGGGCGACGGACCGCGGCGAGGAGAACATCACCGGCGGGCACAGCGTCGGGGTGGCCGACGGCGGGCCGGGGATGCCGCTGACCGGATGGAACCTGACCGGCGGCGACCTGCGGATCGGGCACTTCGTCGGGCTGCACGGGTTGCAGGCGCTGCCGCTGCTGGCGTTCCTGCTGTCCCGGTACTTCGGGCAGCGGCTGGACACCGACACCCGGGCCCGGCTGCTGCTGGTGGCGGGTGCCGCGTACGGCGTACTCGTCATGCTGTTGACCTGGCAGGCGCTGCGTGGCCAGCCGTTGCTGCGACCGGACGCACTCACCCTGACCGCGCTGGCGGCGCTGGTGGCCGCCACCGGTCTCGCCACGGCCGCCGTGCTCCGCACGCGGCGCCGCCAAGATCTGGAGTTGGCCGCATGACCGGCGTGCTGTTCGGGTTGACGTTCGCGGTGGCCGCGCCGTTCTGGGCGCTGATGATCCTGGTGCCGGGCTGGTCCTGGACCCGCCGGATCATCGCCTCGCCGCTGATCGTGCTGCCGGTCGTGGCGATCTACGCACTGCTCGTGCTGCCCGCGCTCGGCGAGATCTTCCCGGCCGTCGCCGCGCCGTCGCTCGCCGGCATCCGGGAACTGCTGGGCACCGCGAACGGCGCGGCCGCCGCCTGGGCCCACATGATCGCGTTCGATCTGTTCGTGGGCCGCTGGTGCTGGCTGGACAGCCGGGACCGCGGCGTGCCGGCCCTGGTGATGGCGCCGGTGCTGCTGCTGACCATCCTGCTCGGCCCGCTGGGCCTGGCCGTCTATCTGGCGATCCGTCCGAGGTGGCGGCGGGATGCCAACGCCTAGGCTGACCTTCATGGGGTGGGCGGGCCGCATCTTCGACCAGCGCGACGCGTGGATCCGGTTCCTGCTGCTCGACCTCAGCGGCCTGGGCTACCTGTTCTTCGGTCCAGACGCGGGCCACCACGCGACGCCGCTGCAATGGGTTCTGGGGATCATCGCGTTCACCGCCGGGCCGGCGCTCTCCCGCTGGCCGGCGGCCGGCCTGCTGACCCAGTCGACGCTGCTCGGCATCGCGTTCTGCGTCGTCGACGACCAGACCATCAACCAGGTCGGGGCCAGCTGGGCGCTGCTCGAACTGACCGTCTGGGCGGGCCGGCTGCGCACCGTCTGGCTCGGCGGCGGCCTGCTCTTCGCCGTCTACCTGGTGTTCGACATATTCTCGTCGCCCAACCCGCTGGTCAACTCGTTCTTCGGGCTGATCGTGCCGATCGGCCTGCCGATGCTGCTCGGCCTGTTCATCCGCACCTCCGCCGAGCTGGGCCGGCAGGCCGCGCGGCGGGCCGTCGCCGAGCAGCAGCGCCGCGAGTCGGAGAGCCGCGCGGCGCGGGCCGACGAGCGTGGCGCGATCGCCCGGGAACTGCACGACGTGGTCGCCCACCACGTCGCCTCGATGGTGCTGCGGGTCGGGGTGGCCCGGCATGTGGTCCCCGGCCTCGACCCGCGGCTGGCCGAGGTCCTCGACGACGTGCACAGCACCGGCACGGCCGCGCTGGCCGACCTGCGGCGGCTGGTCGAGGTGCTGCGCGACCCGGCCGGCGTACGCGGGGACGCCGCGCTCACCGCGATCGACCCCGGCGCCCTGCCGGCCGCGCTCGGCGCGGCCGTGGACAACGCCCGGCGGACCGGCCTCATCGTGGACGCCGACATCGACGCCGCGGTCGGCACGATCGACGCGGTGCGCGGCATGGCCGTGCTCCGCCTGACCCAGGAGGCACTCACCAACGTGGCGAAACATGCCGGCATCCCGGCCCACTGCCGGCTGCGCGTCGCGGTCACCGACGGGCAGGTCACCTGGGAGGTCGCGGACGACGGCGGCACTGCCCCGCCGGCCGCCGTGCCGCCCGGCGGCGGACACGGCCTGACCGGGATGCGGGAACGGGTCGAGGTGCTCGGCGGCGAGCTGACCGCCGGGCCGTCCGGCACCGGCTGGCGGGTGCGGACCGTGCTGCCCGCCGAGGTGGCCGCGTGATTCGCGTCCTGCTGGTCGACGACCAGCAGCTGATCCGGGCCGGGCTGCGGATGCTCTGCGAGGCCGAGCCGGACCTCGAGGTGGTGGGCGAGGCCGGGGACGGCCGTGCGGCGGTCACCCTGGCCGAACGGCTCACCCCCGACGTGGTGGTGATGGACCTGCGCATGCCGGGCGTCGACGGGATCACCGCGACCGGCCGGATCCTGGCCGCGCGGCCGGCCACCCGGGTGCTGGTGCTGACCACCTTCGGCGACGACGACCACCTCTATCCGGCGCTCACCGCGGGGGCGTGCGGTTTCCTGCTGAAGGACGCGCCGCCCGCCGAGTTGCTGGACGGTATCCGGCGGGCCGCGGTGGGGGACAGCCCGTTCAGCCAGGACGTGCTGCGCCGGCTCGTCCGGCGGGCGGTCCACGCCACCGCCGAGCAGCCCCGCCCGATGACCGGGCTGACCGCGCGCGAGCAGGACGTGCTCGACCTGGTGGGGGAGGGCCTGTCGAACACGGAGATCGCCGACCGGCTGCACATCGGGGTCACCACGGTGAAGACCCACATCGCGGCGCTGATGACAAAGACCAACAGCCCCAACCGGGTACGCCTCGCGCTGCTCGCCCATCGCGGCTGACCGGCCCGGCACGAAGGCCGGAGACCCGTGGCGGCGGGTCTCCGGCCTCGTTTGTCAACGCTATCGCGCGTCCGGGGCCTTGGCCCGGATCAGCCCTCGGCGACCGTTCTCGCGGATCACGACCGGGGTTCCTCAAGTGGGCGCCATCGCGACCGATCCACGATCCATGCGCATCCGAGCCCTTGGCACCCTGCTCACCGCGGCCGCCGTGGCCGTCGCCGGATCGGCGGTCCCGGCGCGGGCGGCGGAGGGTCCGGTCGTCGGTGCCGGGGCGCCGGGTGCGATCCCGGGGCGGTACATCGTCACGATGAAGGCCGGTGGCGACGAGCCGGCGTACGTGGCCACGATGACCGCGACCCGGGCCCGGCGGCTGGCCGCCGACCCCCAGGTGCGGACCGTCGAGCAGGACCGGGTGCTGCGGGTCGCCGCCACCCAGCGCAACCCGGCCTGGGGCCTGGACCGGGTCGACCAGCGGGGCCGGACGGGGTCGCGGACGTACACGCCGATGGCCGACGGGAACAGCGTGCACGCGTACGTCATCGACACCGGCGTCCGGATCACCCACCGCGAGTTCGGCGGGCGTGCCTCCTACGGCTACGACTTCGTCGGCCGCGACCGGATCGCCGCGGACTGCAACGGGCACGGTACGCACGTGGCGGGCACCATCGGCGGGGCCCGCTACGGGGTGGCCAAGAAGGTGCGGATCGTTGCCGTACGGGTGCTGGACTGCGACGGGGCCGGCACGCTCTCCGACGTGATCGAGGGCATCAAATGGGTCACCGCGAACGCGGTCCGGCCCGCGGTGGCCAACATGAGCCTGACCGCCGCCTACAGCCCGTCGCTGGAGGCCGCCGTGCAGGAGTCGATCAACTCGGGCATCACGTACGTGGTGGCGGCCGGCAACGAGGACGTCAACGCCACCCGGATGAGCCCGGCCGGGCTGCCCGGCGCGATCACCGTGGGGGCGACCGACCGCCGGGACCGGCGCGCCTCGTTCTCCAACTACGGGAGCACGCTCGACCTGTTCGCGCCCGGCGTCGGCATCACCTCCGCGTGGGCCTCGGGCAACACGGCGACCGCGGTCAGCAGCGGCACGTCGATGGCGTCGCCGCACGTGGCCGGGGCCGCGGCGCTGGTGCTCGACGCGAGTCCGGCGATGACCCCCCGGCAGGTGCGCGACTTCCTGGTCGCCAAGGCCACCACCGGCAAGGTCACCGACCGGGCCGGCTCGCCGGACCGGCTGCTCTACCTGCCCCGGCCGGCCGCACCGCCGGTCATCGTGACCGGCGGCGTGACGGTGCGGGCCGGGCAGCCGTACGCCGGCCGGCTCGCCCTCGCCGCGGGCCGGCGCGGCTGGTGGGGCCTGGCCGCCGGGCGCCTGCCGGCGGGCCTCAAGCTCTCCTCGGCCGGGGTGATCACGGGTACGCCCACCGCGCCCGGCACCCCGACGATCAAGGTGCGCTTCGTCGACTATGTGCCGAACGTGGTGTCCCGCGTGCTGCCGATCACCGTGCGGGTCGCCGCGCCGGTGATCGCCACCGAGGCACTGCCGGCCGGGTCGGCGGGCACCGCGTACGAGGCCCGGCTGTCCATCACCGACCAGCGCGCCGGAACGTGGTCGCTGGCCGAGGGCGCGCTGCCCGCGGGGCTGGCGCTGTCCGCGGCCGGCCTGATCACCGGCACCCCGGCAGCCGGTGGTGAGACCGCGACGTTCACCGTCCGCTTCACCGACGCGTGGGGCCTGACCGCGAGCCGCGCGCTCACCCTGACGACCTGACGGCCGGGCGCCGCTACCCGGTGAACCCGACCGCGTACTTCGCCGCGATCGCCGCGGTGTCCGGCAGGTCGGCCTCCACCACCGGCAGGGCGGGAGCCACGTCGGCGCCGAGTTCGGTGAGCAGCTGCCGCAGCAACTCCGCGGCGGCGGTCGCCTGCGGGGCCACCCCGGCCGTCACCACCGGCACGGCCCGCTTGCCGGCGAGGGCCTGCGCCGGGAGTTGATCGAGCAGCACCTTCAGTACGCCGGTGTAGCTGCCCTTGTACGTCGGGGTCGCGATCACCAGCAGGTCGGCGGCACGCAGTTCGGCCAGTGCGGCGGCGGTCCGCTCGTCGCCCGGCGTGAGCAGGCCCGCGCCCAGCTCGCCGACCTCGACCACCACCGGCGCCGGCCCGCCTTGCTCGGCCGCGCGGGGTCTGCCGCCTTGCTCGGCCGCGCGGGGTCTGCCGCCTTGCTCGGCCGCCAGCGCCTCGCCGACGGCGACCGCGAGGACCGAGGTCCGCGAACCCGGTCGCGGGTTTCCGGACACCACGACGATCTGACTCATGACTCTCCCGATGGGGGTAGGGGCGGGACGGTGCGGACCGGCATCACGCCGCCGGCCGCAGCTGGGCGTAGTGCCCGTCGTGGTAGACGAGCGGCGCCACGGTGTGGTCCTCGTGGTGGTCGCCGGCCTCCGGCGCGGCCAGCACGATGGTGTGGTCGCCGGCCTCGACCCGCTGCACGACGCGGCAGATCATGCGGGCCAGGACCCCGTCGAGCAGCGGCACGCCGCCCGGGCCGGGCCGCCAGGCGCCGTGGGTGGCGAAGCGGTCGATGGCGCGGGTCGAGAAGGTGCGGGCCACGTGTTCCTGCTCCTGGCTGAGCACGTGGACCGCGACGGTGTCGGCGACGGCGACCGCCGGCCACGCCGACGCGGAGTTGGCCAGGCAGAACGAGACCAGCGGCGGGTCGAGCGAGACCGAGGTGAACGACGTGGCGGTGAAGCCGGCGGGCGGCTCCCCGGGCGCGGTGACCACCACGACGGCGGCGGCGTGTCGGCGCAGCAGCGCCCGGAAGAGGTCGGCGTCCACGAGTGAGCTGACTGTCACGAGATCCCCCAGTGGTCCACACTTCGGGAAGATGGCGGTGCGGGCGGTTCCATGGCCATCACCGTCCGCCCTTCATCCGCTAGGTGTCAATGTCGTTCCCATATCCTAGTAAACCTAGAGGGTATGATTGACATGGCGGAGTACTAAGAGCCAACGTTGGCATCATGCCCGCCGCCTGACCGGCCCCCGGAGGAGAAGCCATGTCCGCGCTCGCCGTCGCCCAACCCCGCAGTGCTCGCCCACGAGCCGCGCACCTGCGGCCCGTCCAGGACCTGCCACCCCAGCCTCCGGTCACGGTGACCATCAGCATCGGCGGCGGCTCCGCCGGCCGCGACCAGGTCCTCGCGGTGCTACGCGACCTGGTCCAGCTGGCCGGCCCGGCGGTCGAGGTGACCGTCGACCCCAGCGAGGCGCCCGGCGACGTCGGCGGGATCCGGCTCGACCCGCGGGCGCGGACCGCGCTGCGTGACGGCCGGCCGCTCGAGCTCAGCCGCCTCGAGTTCGACCTGCTGCTGTTCCTGGCCCGGCACCCGCGCCAGGTGTTCACCCGAAACCAGCTGCTCCAGCACGTGTGGGGGCACACGCACGCCACCAGCCGCACGGTCGACGTGCACGTCAGCCGGCTGCGCACGAAACTGTCCGACCCCGAGGTGGTCACCACCGTCTACGGCCTCGGCTACCGCCTGGCCGACGACGCCCCGGTCGGCGTGACGGAGCGGTAAACCCCCGATCCCTGCGGAATTGAGGAGACAGCGGATGGCCCGACGGACGGTGGCGGTGGTCGGCGGCGGCTGTGCCGGGGTGCTGGCCACCCGGGAACTGCTGCGCGGCACCGAGGACACGGTCGTGCTGATCGAGCCGGACGAGCCGGGCGGCGGGCTGGCGTACGGCTCGGCGCGCCCCTGGCACCTGCTCAACTCGCGGGCCGGGGCGATGAGCGCCGACCCGGACGACCCCGGGCAGTTCGCCCGGTGGGCGGGCGCCTCGCCGGACGAGTTCCGGCCCCGCTCCGAGTACGGCGCCTACCTGCGATCGGTGTTCGCCGCGACGGCGGCCGAGCACGCCGGCCGGCTGGACGTGCGGCGGACCGCGGCCACCGGGCTGACCTCACACGGCGTGACCCTGGCCGGCGGCGGCCACGTGCGCGCCGACGAGGTGGTCGTGGCGACCGGAAACCCGGCCGCGGCCCGGCCCGCCGCCCGGCTCGGCCATCCCGACTACATCGCCGACCCGTGGGCGCCGGGCGTGCTCGACGCGATCCCCTCCGACGTGCCGGTGCTGCTGATCGGGGCCGGGCTGACCGCGGTCGACGTGGCGCTCACCCTCACCGCGGACCGCAACCGGGACGCGCCGATCACCGCGGTCAGCCGCCGCGGGCAGTTGCCGCTCAGCCACACCGCGGTCGCCGCCCCGCCGGAGATGCCGGCCCTGGGCGACTGCGCCACGCTGCGTGACGTGGTGCGGGCGGTGCGGGCCGAGGCGGCCCGGGCCGGCGACTGGCGGGCCGTGGTGGACGGGCTGCGCCCGCACCTCGACCAGCTCTGGGTCGCCCTCACTCCGGACGAGCAGGACGCCTTCCTGCGCCATCTGGCCCGGCCGTGGGAGTGTCACCGGCACCGGATGGCGCCCTCGGTCGGCGCGCGGGTGGCCGAGTTGCGCGCCGAGGGCCGCCTCGAGGTGCGGGCCGGCGGCGTACGGTCGATCTCCGCACCCGCGGCGGGCGGCCTGCTGGCCGAGCTGGAGGCGGGGGTGCAGTGGTTCGGGGCGGTGGTCAACTGCGCCGGGCCGGGGCGGTTGCCGGCCGCGGCCGGATCGTTCGTGGGCGGCCTGCTCGCCGCCGGGCAGGCCCGGGTCGGCCCGCACGGGCTCGGGCTCGACATCGACGCCGCGGGCCGGCTGGTCGGCGCGGACGGCCGGGTCCGCCCCGGGTTGTGGCTGATCGGGCCGCTGCGCCGCGGGGCGCGCTGGGAGACCACCGCGGTGCCGGAGATCCGGCAGCAGGCCCGCCAGCTGGCCGGCGCGAGGCTAAATGACCTAGATAAACGGATCCATCCCGAATCGGTAATACGACCGGGCTATGGCGGGGATGTTTCCGCAGCTCAGGGACGGTTTTCCGGGGTGTCTCGGCAACCAACCTGACATCTTGTTAATAAATCGAGAAATCTCGATACTGCGAGAGCACCGGTACGCCGGATCGGCGTGCCCCTCACCCCCAGGAGGAAACCGTGCTCCATCGGAAGCTGCGCCGGCCGATCGTCGGCCTGGCCGCGAGCATTCTCGTCGGCTCCGCGCTCGTCGCGTCACCCGCGTCGGCAGCGCCCGGGGCCGGCACCGACCCGTCCTTCGCCAAGTCCGCCCTCGCCTCCAAGATCGACTCGCAGTTCGGCGCGAACACCGCCGGGTCCTACGTCGACAGCGCCGGCCGGGTGGTCGTCAACGTCACCGACGCCGCCACTGCCGCCTCGGTGAAGGCCGCCGGGGCCACCCCCCGCTACGTGGCGCGCAGCGGCGCCGCGCTCGCCGCCGCCGACACCACGCTGAAGGCGACGCTCAAGACCCCCGGCACCTCCTTCGCCGTCGACCCGGTCACCAACCAGGTCGTGGTCACCGTGGACAGCACGGTCACCGGCGCGAAGCTCGCCTCGGTCCAGGCCATCGTCGCCAAGCTCGGCGACAAGGCGCGCATCGAGTCCACCCCCGGCACGCTCAGCGTCAACATCTCCGGCGGCGACGCCATCTACGCGAGCGGCGGCCGCTGCTCGCTCGGCTTCAACGTGCGCAACAGTGCCGGCACCAACTTCTTCCTCACCGCCGGGCACTGCACCAACATCGGCTCCACCTGGACCAACGGCTCCACCACGCTGGGCACCCGGGCCGGCACCAGCTTCCCGGGCAACGACTACGGCATCGTCCGCTACACCAACACGTCGATCGCCAAGAGCGGCTCGGTCGGCTCGCAGGACATCACGTCGGCCGGCACCCCCGCGGTCGGCACCACCGTCTACCGCCGCGGCTCCACCACCGGCGTCCACTCCGGCCGGGTCACCGCGCTGAACGCCACGGTCAACTACGCCGAAGGCTCGGTGTACGGCATGATCCGCACCACCGTCTGCGCCCAGCCCGGCGACAGCGGCGGCCCGCTCTACGCCGGCACCACCGCGCTCGGCCTGACCTCGGGCGGCAGCGGCAACTGCTCGAGCGGCGGCACCACGTTCTTCCAGCCGGTCACCGAACCGCTCAGCGTCTACGGCGTCTCGGTCTTCTGACCTCCACCCCGGCAAAGCGGCCCCGCCACCCAGCGGGGCCGCTTTCCACGCGTCCGACCCACGCCCCCCATTCGGTTCCAGCTGGCCGGCCCCAGCCCGCGGCCGATCTGCGCCATCCCGCCAGGTTCCGGCATGCCGGGCTTGGCGCGCGGCCGACCTCCGCCACCCCGTCGGGTTCCGTGCGGCTGGCCGGGGCTCAGCGCGCGTCCGGGGCGTCGTCGGCCCGCAACTCGCCGCGGCGGCGCAGCATTTTCAGGCCGGGCAGGCCGGCGATGGCCAGCCGCAGGTCTTCGGTGACCTCGAGCAGCTTGTGCAGGTCGGGCCCGACCTGGTCGAGCTTGCCGAGCAGCGGCATCACGTCGTTGATCAGGTGCTCGCGCAGCCGGGGCAGCTGATCCACCATCCGGATCGCGGCGGTGACCTCGGCGGGGGAGAGCTCGTCGACGAACCGCGCGGCCAGCGGGGCACCCTTGCGCAGCGTCGCGGCGTACGCCTCGAGAAGCTCCGCGGCCTCGGTCGCGGCCGTTCTCGCCTGCTCGACCACCGACGAGGCCTGCGTGCTGAGGCCGGTGGCCCGGTCGATGACGTCCCCGGCGGCCGCCGAGATCCCCGACGCCTGCCGGACGATGCCGCCCGCGTCGTCCGCGATGGTCGATGCTTTGCCGATGACGCCGCCCGCGTCGTC